>Ga0265301_10001216_pt1 | contig 34601 bp, 36 predicted proteins | sample AusTroGonzalo_MG_2_FD_193488 | JGI IMG/M metagenome (GOLD analysis project Ga0265301, IMG submission 193488) | Bovine rumen microbial communities from tropical cattle in Woodstock, Queensland, Australia - Gonzalo_04 | ecosystem: Host-associated > Mammals > Digestive system > Stomach > Rumen ... | reverse complement strand
ATCCTTATAGAAAGCTTAATTATCCTGTAAACAACTTGGCGCAGGACTTTAATGCAACTGAAAAAGACCAAGTTAGACAAAATATAGGCATCCCGTCAAGCGTTAATAAAGCCGGGAAAGTTCTAAAGGTCAATGATAATACCGGGAACTTAAGCTGGGAAGATGAAAGCGGTGGTGGCGGTACCGTGACGGACGTGACCGTTAACGGCACCAGTGTTGTAAGCGGTGGCGTTGCAAATGTGACCGTGCCAACTAAAACCAGCGACCTTACTAACGACTCCGGCTTCATTACTGCAAGCGATATTCCTCCGCAAGAACAATCGGACTGGAACGAAAGCGATTCAAGCGACCCGGCTTATATTAAAAACAAACCAACTATTCCTGCAGCCCAAGTAAATAGCGATTGGAACGCTTCTAGTGGAGTCGCTGAAATCCTTAATAAGCCAACTATTAGAAATGTCCCGGATGTAGGAAGCTCTGACGGTGGTAAAGTTCTAACTGCTGCTTATAGCGGTGGAGTTGGGTCTTATAGCTGGCAAGCTGCAAGTGGCGGTTCTAGCAATCTTGTAATTCTAGATTATGATGCAATTGCAAATACTTATGCAACTGTTGCAGATATGATTACGGATATTGCAACTGGTAAAGAAGTCATTATTAGACGAGCGGAATCTACATTTACGCAGTTCTATAAGCTTGCATATATTGCTAATTCAACACCTTACTTTATAAGATTAGAAGACGATACTACAGATGTTAGACATATTTCTTATGGTTGGGGCTATGTAGCTTCTAATATGAGCTTTGTATGGGATAATTATAATGCTGGAATTGATCCAAGATCTTGGATTAGTACAAGCGGTACTTCAGTTAGTTATTATATTCCTGTTGGTAATCATACAGCAAATGAATATATATTCGTAAAATCGCAAAGTTCACTCCCAAATATTTATAAATGTATTTTAGATTATACACAAAGCGGAAGTACAACTAGACCCGACCAAGATACAACACACTGGCAAAGGGCTTATTTAATTGATATTCTAAATGAACTAAGATCTAATGCAGGGCAGACTTATACAGCAGGAAATATGATTGATTTAACAGGAAATGCTATTTCTGTTAATTCAACTATAGGCATAACGGATATTCAAATGGTTAGTGCTTTACCTGCAAGCCCTACTGCAACAGTGCTATACCTAATCCCGGAGCCATAATGAGTATATATTTTGGAAGCAATGGCATAAATCCACTATATTATGGAAATATAAATGTCAAAGAAGCTTATTATGGTGCAACGAAAGTATTTCCTCATATAAATGTAAGTTTACCTCCATTTACTATACGAATAAAGTATAAACAAGGCGAAACCCCTTTAATGGGAACTAATCAAACATTAATAGATTCCACTAATAATATATGGGATATAGAAAATTATACAACAAATTGGAATGATTTATTCAAAAGCAACGATTATATTCTTAAAGTTATTGCAGCTAATACTACTGGAGTAGAAAGCTTTAAAAGTACATTTGAAAATTGTACTAATCTTTCATTTATTCCAACATTTGATACGAGCTATGCTACAACTTTAGAGTATACATTCTTTAATTGCAATTTATTAACTTATGCTCCAATGTTAGATACAAGTAATATTACTAATATGCATATGACCTTTATGAATTGCGATAATCTTGAATATATTCCATTATACAATACCTCAAATGTGGAAAATTTTAATGGAACATTTTCAGGAACGAATATAAAATCTATTCCTTTACTAGATTTAAGTGCTGGAACTAATCTTAGTGCAATGTTTTCAAACTGCAGTAGATTAGAGTCTATTCCTGCGTTTGATACTTCGTCTGCCTTATCTACTAGTAACATGTTTATGAACTGTCTTAATTTAGCAGAAGTTCCTTTATTAAATACAAGTAATGTAACTAATTTTTCAGGAATGTTTGGTTCGTGTATTTCATTATATTCAATTCCATTATTTAATACACAAAGTGCCACCATATTATCTGGAATGTTTGATTCTTGTTATTCTTTAAGAATTATTCCATTATTTAATACTTCTAATGTAATTTATATGAACGAAATGTTTAGAAATTGTCTAAAAGTAGAATCAGGCGCCTTATCATTATATAATCAAGCAAGTACACAATCTACACCACCTTCAAATTATTCTGATTGTTTTACTAACTGTGGTCTTGATACTACAACTGGATATGCAGAATTGCAGCAAATTCCGCAATCATGGGGCGGCTTAGCATAAATTCAACTCTTTTAACATAATTATTGCGAGAGTACAATATAAGCCTAAAGGTGAAACGAATGATCCTCATACCTTCAATGGTATGAGGATTATTTAACTCTTTCATTGAATGTACATTAATAGGGCATATAGCCCAAGGAGTAACAAAATGGCCATTTCCCACGTATACGCCGACAATGGCGATACTTCTATCGATAGAAAACCCGGTGTTAGCACCGTTCATGTTGATAATATGCCTGAAGGACAGTCTGGTGGCGTGACAAGCGTTAACGGACAAACGGGTGATGTGACGCTTACTGCAAGCGATGTAGGGGCATTACCGTCTAGTACGGTTATTCCGTCTAAAACCAGTGACCTTCAAAATGATTCCGGCTATATTACCGCTTCTGAAGTTCCGGCACAAGTTCAAAGTGATTGGAACGAGGCTGATAACACTGATCCCGCATATATTAAGAATAAACCGTTTATTCCGGCAGCACAAGTTAATTCTGATTGGAATTCTTCTAGTGGTGTAAGCGAGATTCTTAATAAGCCTAATCTTGCAACCGTTGCAACGAGTGGTTCTTATAACGATCTTAGTAATAAGCCTTCTATTCCGGCTGCGCAGGTTCAATCTGATTACGCTCAAACTGATTCTACGGCTGTCGATTACATTAAGAATAAACCAGCTTTGTTTAGTGGAAATTATAATGATCTTACAAACAAGCCTGATCTTAGCGTCTATGCCGAGTCTAGTGATCTTGCTCCTGTTGCTACTTCAGGATCTTATAATGATTTAAGTAATAAGCCAACTATTCCTGCAGCTCAGGTTAATAGCGATTGGAACGCTTCTTCTGGTGTAGCTCAAATTCTAAATAAGCCATCTATTCCATCTGCAACCAGTGATCTTCAAAATGATTCTGGTTATATTACTGCATCTGATGTACCTGCAGCTCAGGAACAAGCGAACTGGAACGAAAGTGATTCTAGTGATCCGGCTTATATTAAGAACAAGCCTTCTATACCAGCCGCACAAGTTAATAGTGACTGGAACGCATCTAGCGGCGTGGCAGAAATTCTTAATAAGCCGACTATTCCATCTGGTGAAGATCTAGTTCCTGCTCATTCTTCTAGTGATAGTGGTAAAGTACTTGGAGTTAATTCTAGTGGTAATACTGCATGGGTAAATGCTGGCGGCGGTGGCGGTGGTTCTTATACTGCAGGAAATGCAATCGATCTTACAAATGATGAAATTTCCGTGAAGTATGACGGGCAGACAATTACGCAGGATTTAGTGCAGGGTACACCGACTGATGTAAGCACTGTTACTGCAACTGGTGATGCAAGACTTTTAGTCCCTAGTGATATACTTACGATGATTAAGTCTAGCACTGATGGCGAATTTGTAATCAATATTCCGGCTAATACTTTTAAATTTTATGGTTCATCAACTCCGGGAGCATATAGCTTAACTATCAACCTAAGTAACACTACTTATGGTTCTTATGACAGGCAGTATCAAGGTAGTGTATCAGTAAATATGTCAACTTATCCATATCTTGATGCACAAACAATAAGGTTGAAAGGTGGAACTAACTCTTGGGGTGGCACCTACTACTATGATACTGGCTATTTGCAGCTTGTAGTAGACGGACGCAATGTTCAGACTGATTCAACAACACTAACGACCCCGGTTCAGTTCGCTCAAATGGTATCTGGTAACGGTCCGTTAAAGGTAAGCAACCCTGTACCAAGTTACGGTACTAGCGGACAATATCTTAAGCTTAATGAAACCGGTCCTGTATGGGCTAATCTTCCGGCGCAAGTTAATGCTAACTGGAATGCCACGACTGGTGCAGGCGTGATCCTTAACAAGCCGACAATTCCTAATACTGGAAACGGAACCATCGATGTTAGTGGAGAAGTTATATCTGTAAAATATGATACTGATACTTTGAAGCAGATTGACGGTGCTAATGTCGATTTTTCTGGTGATATTACAAATGCTAATGGAACTGTAGAGCTAAATTCTGATTGGATGCATCGCTTTTATGGCGATTCAAGCGGTCAAGGTGTAGCACAAATTCCTGGATCTACATATAGTATATATAATGTAGAAGCAAACACCAAAGCATATCTTGCAATATTTGCTAGTTCAAATGGTTTATATGGTGGATATATGTACTATACCTCTAAGCCGTTAAGTTATACTACTTCTGGCTATAATAATGCATATATTGATGCTCAGGATGTATTATTTGATTTCCCAGCAAATTCTACAAATGGTTGGGCTGGCACTGTACCCAGCATGACACCTTATTATATAGGCGTTATATTTACTCATAATAATGGATCTAGCTTTAACATGCCTACTAAACAAAATACCGGCGTGTTTAAGTTAGGCTTATACGCACAGGGTGCTGGTCCGCTTTCCGTTAAGATTCCTGTCCCGGCATTTGATACAACCACAGACTTAGGCAAAGTTCTTCAAGTAACTGCTAACGGTCTAGCTTGGGTAAGCTTATCTTAATATAGAATAAGCAATGGGGGTCTAATGAAAGTAACAGACATCCTGCAAGAAGTTGGCGCAAAGGTTGGCATTCCTTGCGCCCTTCTTCTTGGTTATTTATACATGCAAAATACGGAGCTTAACACACGGATTGAAAAACTTGAAAGTAAAATCGAGACCGTTAACGAAATCAAACAAGATCTAAGTTCTATTAAGACCCAGTTAGACTTCATTATTAAATATAAGCTCGAAGAAAAGGAGGCAGTTAATGTCAAGCGTAAATGAAGAAAAGATATATAAGGTTTTGGCTAACACTGCTCAAACTTTTAGTAGCGGTGAACAATTTAGAGCCAGAGCTAATATAGGCGCACTTGGTTCTAATGATGTAGGTCGCACAGCTATAACAAACAACTATAACGACCTTGATAACAAGCCGGACTTAAGCATCTATGCAAAAGAAGCGGACCTTGCTACGGTTGCTACAAGTGGTTCTTATAACGATTTGCTTAATACCCCTGTCATTCCTGGTCCTGAAGTATTTGTAGCTATATATGGTTCTTCTACATATAGCGATATTCAGACTGCATTAACCGCCGGAAAGCTTGTTGTAATGAAGTACAATAGTTCAATCTATGCTCTTCCTGCAAGGGTTGGAACTGGTTATATATACTTTACAGCTGCATGGATGGCAGGATCTTTATTGACCGCTGGCATTAGGCACTTTGTATGTAGCGAAAATGATGGCTGGTATATGTACCCATATAGACTTAACGGTACTATGGATGTACATTTGCCTTCAGTTCAAACAGCTAAAGTGACCACTACGCTTCAGGATAACTTTGACGACTGGCTTAGAATAGGCGATATTGTTATAGGCGGACATGGAACCAGTGGGGGTAATATTCAGGTTGGTATCAAAGCTTATGATGCATCTTTGGCAGCAGACTATATAACTGACATTACCCATAGATCAAGCTATAGCGGTGGCCCGGATAATGATATAACATATGGTTCAGTATCTACAACTGGTACATATCAACCTTGGTTTGTATTTAGCCAGATGGATGGAACTAACCAAGTCGATTGCAGTTATGTAATCAACATGTATAATACAAACAGTACTAACCCACACCACGTTAGAGTAAGCATTAGAAAAACCTTTATTAACCAACACACCACTATATTCTTAACAGGCGAGTTGATGTGGGGAGAAGTATCTTGAGAGCTATAATATTCTGGCTCTTTATCATAGTAGAACTTATAGCCGCTATATATTTATGGTACAATTTATTCTTTAACTTATGAGGACATCATGGTAAACATCAAAGTCAAATACGCTACTGGCGAGTATTTCTATACCGATACTTACGGTAAAGTCAAAGTTCTGGGTTGTAAGCCTGTCAATACATATATTGTACAGCAGGAAGACGGCACTATTCTTGAACTTACCGTTCCGTATGCTGGTGCTAATACCCTGAACGCTTCTAACGTCAAAATTGTTGAAGAAGATTCTTCGGATGAAGGGTCTGGCAGTGAAAGCGGTGGCAGCGTAGCAACTGAAGCGTAAAAAATTTATCCCATAGCCGATTAGGGCTATGGGATAATTTGCGATCAACCTTAAACAAAAAGGACTAATGAAAGAACCAAATTGAATGTCTATTTAACGCCAGTCATTCGTTGGCGCTCTATAAGATAATCTAGGGCATTAATATGTTCTATTGATTATTTCTTAGGCGGTTTGCGACCACCTTTCTTTGTTCCACAAGGCATCATTCCTCCGGGTTAAGGTTAATGTATGTTGATATAAATTCAAACCATTTCCATGGCGTAGCTTGACTTGTGTTACCTTGAGTAGATTTCCAAGCTTCATTTAAAGCTTTAAAGTCTAATGAAAGATACTGCTGGCGTAATCTTTCATCATAGAATCTTATCCATAAAACATGTTGATATTTGAAAGGAACACAAGGTTTAAATAGACATCCAATTCCTAACGCACAGCAAAAGATATCATTAGGCTGAAATAAATGCTTATACTCCTTTACTAATGGCAAATGCGTATTTCCATTTCCTAAAGATTTTAGGCTTACTGTATAGCGTTTTTTTTTTAAATCCATAAAGCGCGATACAATTTCGTACCAACGCAATGGTGAACACTCTGCCGTAGTTCCATAAATTTCTTTGAATAAGCATGTAAGCTTCTTAAAATCAAGATTCAAATATTGTTGGCGTAATTCTTCAGTCTTAAATCTTATACAAAGATTCTTGTCATATTGTGCTGGATTACAAGGTTGAAATAACAAAGATCCTTGAGCACAAGTATGAATATCATTTTCATTTAAGTTAGAAATTTTATCTATATAAGGTCCATGTGAATCTTTTTTATTATAGTATAACAATATGCCTACATCATCTTCTTCATCATCAATAATATTTCCAAACGGCAATTCAAGCTTCTTTTTAGGGTCATTAGCGCTTTCATAGACAATGAAGCTAATATTGCAGCTATTAGTCTTTTCGTTGAATATCCCACAGCCTTTAAATATCTGGTTGATAGGACCAATGTCTAATTTCCACCGCTTATTGAAGTTCTTGATTCTAATGCTCGTCCATGTTCCAGTTGGTACAAGCATAGCCACCCATCTCGCGTGCTTTAAGCCTATATTGATGAAGCTTATAGTGCCGTTATTAGACCGCCCATATGGAGGATTAGTGACTATAAGCCTATGCTCGGAGTATTTAAGCTCTTTATCTTTAAGCTTCAACCAGTCAAACTTCTTAACTTGGTCATTATCGGGCATTATATCTAAACTATAAGTCTTTACAGGAGCATCAAAATAGGTCAATAAGTCATTAAGCCAAATATTAGGACCAGCAGCCGGATCAATGATTTGGTCTATTTCAGCGCCTTCGTTAATTAAAACTTCGACAAGAAATCTATTACACTTCTGAATTACTTCAAGCGGTGTATAGATCTTGTCGAAATTTACGGGGGTTTTGTCTTTAAATGAAGCCATTAAAGATTCAAACTAAGCTGGTCTGTATCTTCTTTAACTTCAACCCAGTCTTCAGCAAGCATATCCGTCTGGCTTGCAAGCCACGGTACACGTCCTTTGGGAGCTTTGGGATTATTAGTCTTAAGGCTTAAGGTATCGATATAGATATATGGTTGGGTCATCTTAGAATATTCATCTGGCGTCTGAAGCTGGATAAAAATACCATTTCCGTTCCAGCCGAGTCGTGCCATCTTACGACCAAATTTAAGCAGTTCAATGGCTGCTCCAAAGCTATAGGTTTCGATTTCTGGTTCCATTATCTTCCCAATCCTGTTACAAGTTTCTGATCTGTAGTACCAAAGTACAATCTTGCAATCTTCATCCCACGGACAAACGGATAACGCATATAAAGAAGCTTTACGGTATTAGCGCTCGGCATTACTTCAGGACAAATCTTCTTAAGTCCTTTGAATACTTCTTTAACGGAAATTACATTCCCAAATAGCTGGAACACGTCCATAAGCTTTTCCGTTGGCACCTTATGCATGATGGGTTCATGTTTAGATTCAGCAATAAGGTCGTCAATGGTTTTGGTAAAGATTGAAATGTACGTAGCCAACACTATTTGGTGGGCAGTAAGGTTCACTTCTTTTTCAGCCAAAGCCTTTTCAATTTCAGCATCGATTTTCTTTTGTTCAGTCTTCATGTTCATAGTCATGTACCCAGTGGTCAAGGTCAGCCTTTGCAAGCTTCAAAGCATATTCAAGCTTATCGGCATTCATCTTAAGGTCGTTAAGTTCAATATTGCCTTCAACAAGCGCAGTAAGTTCTACAACCGTCGGGGCTTTAGTTCTAAATGCCGAGTCAAAGAATTTCAAAGTAAATGTAGCCTTTGCTTCCCGGTAAATACGGTCTGCTTCAAGATACTTGTTTGCAATATCTTCGTAGTGTTTAAAGATAGGATTCATAAATTTCTCCATAAAAATATAGGGCGTCCTTATGAACGCCCTATAATGTTAAGAACTAAAACGGCACGTCCTCTGTAGCTTCTTCAACCTGCTTAGTACGAACCTTAAGCTTTGGCTTTGCAGGAGCTGTAGCCGCATGAACCTCCGGCATTACTGCATCCTCTTCAGTCATAGCCGTAGAAGCGTCTGCCTTACCTTTTGGACTCCATGCAGGGGCTTCTTTGTTAGACTTACGGGATGATTGAGTCGGTTTCACGTTATCTTCAGGACCAAATTCATCTGCCTTTTCTTCATAGCGTTTCCATTCACAGAAGTCAACGCACTTGGTTTCAACTACATCGGTATCTTCAATGAAGTTTGGCAACCAAATCGGGATTAGCTTACCATCTTCAGGAGCCGCTGCATCATAAGCCTGTCCTTTCTTAGACGGCGTAAATACAAAGCTCGGATAAAGCTTAGAAGCATCCTTCTTTCCTGCCACCATTGTAGTCATAAGACCTACATGCATACCAAGGAACTTGTCAAGATTGAATTCATCTTCTTCGATAAATCCTGCTTGAGACATTCTTTCCCATAGATCTTCAGGAGAACTTGACTTCGCCCAAGATGCAAGCTGCTTGTAGAAGTTAGAACGCTCGGAAAAGCTTAAGCGATAATCCGGGGTCTGTACAATCTTCTGCGTATCATTGTCATCAACAAGAGCCATTGCAAATCTAACGGCTTGATAAGGCGGATCGTCAGGCTTGTTAAACGGCACACGTTCAGCCACCATGTAGCCAACAATCTGTGCATTGTATACTCCATCGGTAAGGGCGATGGCTTGAGCTTGTTCTTTAATGAGGTCAGACTTTGAAATCTTCATAATTTATTCCTTTGCCCAGATAGGGTCTTTGTAATGCGAAATTATCTTCGCATTATATTGTTTATTTGTTTAAATATCTAGTCTATAGATTCAGGCTGATATTCTTCCATAGTTTGATGAATCATATCGCAAATATCTATAGGTTCGCCATTGTCATCGGTATGGATGATTGTAGGATCTTCGAAATTTTCATCATAGATACGTTTACGTTCTTTTGATTCAATTTCATATAGCTTTTGAAGCCACTTTCCACGTTCTTCTTGTGTTAAAGGCTTCAGCCAACGGAACTGCTTGGGTGACAATTGACCTGTTTTAGTGCTTTGTCCTTTAGAATTCTTGTATACGAGAACGTTAGAAGCCATTGAAGTAAGTTCCTTTTTCGATATAGGTGTTAAACGGGTGCAATCTAGCTACTTTTGTAAGCTCTAAGAAGCAAATACCAGGTGGCATATCTCCATTAATTTCCTGCATTCTTATCAAAGCATTAGTAAAGATACTTACAAACTTACGAAATTCTAAGATAGACATTCGACTCGGGATTTTACCTGCAAGTCGGTCATATAGCTTTGAATCATATGGTCCTACATAGAACTCGTATAGCATTCCCGGATAAACCTTATCAAAGATGAACATCCATCCTTCAAACGACCAGGACTTTTGAACTTCTTTGAAAGCTCCGTGGCTTTGCTCCCACCACGCTTTGCATAGTGGTCTATACTCTCGTGGTATAAAATGGCTTTCCATTTTGAATGCATCAAGAACTAAGTTAATATATTCAGGGGTTGAATCCACTACAAAGTCCGGCAGCTTATCGCTATAATGAAAGTATCTATTATTATCTTGCTTTAAGTATGAATCAAACCAGTGTTCAATTTCATGGGTGTTCATAATTACCTGCCCCAGCACCATAATAGAAAAGGTATAACTATACTTAATAAAATTGCAATACCAAATACAGGATGTGGTATATAACAATTATCATAATATTCCAATACTTTTAAATTCTTACGGTTAGCCACTCTAAGATATATTTCAATTACTGCATAGAAAATTATGAATCCTATTATTATGCAAATTAACGTTGGCATTATTCATCCTTTTCTAAATATACGAAGATAGCAGGAGCATATGCATTATTGGTATTTCCCGTTGCATATGGTGCAGCAGACATTAGTTTCACTGCCCATCCTGAATCAAGAAACGGTTGAATTATACTCACAGATTCTTCGCTAGTTACTGCTACAAATTTTCTTTTCATTTTGATACTCCTTTTTATTCTACATTAAAATGTTAATTACATAGAATAATAAACGACAAATTTCAATTTATATATTTAAATACTGGGCATAGAATCCATTAATCCTTCTATCGAAACTACAGTTAATCTAGTAAAAGAAAAGTATTCATAAGATTTTCCAAAAAGCTTATTAATCAAAAATACTATAGGAAGAATAATAACTGTATTTATTACTGCTGCAACAGCTATGATTAAACCAGCAAGAATAGCTGCAAGCAAATATAAAGCAGTAAAACCAACGAAAATGGTTATAATTATACCAATAACGGCGAAAACTAATCCTGCTAGTGCATCTGCATCTCCTTGAGCTGCAAAAGCATTAGAGGATATTGTCAAAACGGTTAATATTGAAGTTAGAAGTTTTTTCATAGTGTTTTCCTTTGTTAAAGTTTGTTCTACATTAATTTGTTATGAATTAAAAATAATAAATGGAATAATTCAATCTATTATTTACGTATATTGTTTAGCAATTTATCTGTAATTTCTCTTTGATATAATAAATAATCATGTGAACGAAAATCTAATCCTTTGAATCTTGAGCTTTTTAATCGTTCTTTAGGCGATTTAGAGCTATATGCCATCTGTTTTGTTGTAGTACTGTCATTAAGCACCTGCTCTTTAAATTCGTTATCTTTCTTTTCATATTCTTTTTCGAAACACGTTCCATTATTATATTTATCTTCATAGCCTTTATTACATTTATATGTAAATTTTCCTGTCCAGTGCGCATCACTTGGAAGATTAATACATTCATTAGTACTACGCTTATATCTATTAGGATATTCACATTCTGTTTTTACTTGGCACTCGTCGTCAAAAAGAATAAAACCTTCTTCACAATGAAATCCTGTATATTTATTTCTTTCAGCATTAGATGGTAATGCTTCGCATTCTATTTTAGAAATTGCATATTCATCTTCATCACATTCATAAAATTTTCTACAATACCACGAAGCGTCAGAATGAGTAACATAATTTCCACTAGGACAAGAAAAATTATATTTTTCTAGTTTTTCTATTCTTTCTTCATCAATTTCACTTGGTATTATAAGCCAATCACCTTTCACTAAAGCGTATGCTTTCATACGTACAGCTCTAATCCTTTCCGATCTTTCTTCTTCAAAACATATTTTACCATTATCAGGAATTTCTTCATTATTATCAAAAGGATAAGAAAAAATTGAGCCTATTTCAAAACCATTTATATCAAAAAAATCTATTTGAAATATTGATGCAAAATATGGCTTATCAATAGATATTAAACATCGTTCAGTATCATATCTGATTTTAATTAATTCTTTATCTTTAACTTTTAAGTCGCTATCAAAACTAGCGTATCTATCTGTATAAGTTTTATAAGTAAGAATTTTGCCAAATGATAAATTAATAAGTATTAATGTTAAAAGAAGCATTTTCATTTTATTCTCCTATACATTTGAAACACCAACCATTATTCCACCAACCATAGGAATTCCATAAAACGGAATCCACGTATATTCGCCAAACACTCCATCCGTAGACAGCATCCACACGAAGGCTGCAACGGTTACGGCAATATATACCAATGCTTCGTAGAGTTTATCTTTCCAATTCATTTTATTCTCCTGTTTAAAATTTCTTCACATTTTATTGTTATTTCATTTAAATAATAACTGCATAATTATAAAATGAATAAATTAAAATAGTACCATATAGTACCGTATTAAGTACCGTATTTTAAAAGAATACGGTACTGAAATAATTAAGAATTTTCTTCATTTCTTCTAATAGTACCGTATAGTACCGTAAAATTTTAAAATATTTCTGTATATAGGAAAATAGAAATGAATGTAAAAAAATTTTTCCGTGGGGTTAGGAAGTAACTATATCCGAAATACGGTACTTACGGTACTATTCCACGGGAGTCCTTATAAAACAAGAAAGAGTTGAGTACCGTATTTTTTTCAAATACGGTACTATTGCGGTACTTACGGTACTGAACTCGTTCTAACACGGAAATTCGCTATTAGGATCCATAGGATTATAGGATCTTAATTCATCTTCTATTTTATCCTTTTCAGGATCTGGTGTATTAGCCCATTTTGAAGCATTATGTGAATCCTGCTTTTCAACGGCAATCGGAGTATATTTAATGCCTTGATAATATCTAATCCCATTGGATTGAATAGTTTTAATATTATAAGCCTTGGTCAAATAGTCCTTAAGCTTTCTACGTTCAACACTAGGCGGATAACTGTATCTAGCTTTAAGATGCCCATATCCAAGATAATCTAACGCCCTAAGCAAAGATTGATAAAATTCTTTAACATTGACCTTTTCGGTTGGTGCGGATTCTACATGAAGCTCCTGGCACATATCGCTATGCATTTCTTCAAAGACTTCATCATAGTCTGCGGCAGTGTTGTACAAGAAGAATTTTTTAGAATCACCAAGGCTTTCATAGACTTCTTTCAATGGTTTTGAATAGTTGTCGCTTGAAAAGATCGGGCAGGTTCTATAGCATTCGGACTTTTGAATTTCAAATTTCTTTTCTATATAATCGCAATATGCATACGAAAATGACAAGAAATCAACAAATTCTTCTTGCATAGCCATACCCATTTCGTACATATCGAAATCTGGTTCTTCATCGTCACGGTTAAACCATACTGGCAGAACACGAGAGCTTGTAGAAGCATCTGGCATTTTAGTACAAGAATTAGTGGTGACTATGCATTTAGTCCCAAGCATTTGCTTTTTAACTGGCTTTTTGCTTTTAATATCTGCAGTAATGGGGTCTGAACCAGTTATATTTTTAAACTTGTTCGAAGTTAAAAGCTTGTAAGTGTCTGCTACATCCGGGATATAGATAAGCATTGAATCAATAATGCTTTCAAGATTTCCACGTGCGCTTTCGCCTTGTTCAAACGCTTCAGTTGTAATATCATTTGCAAATTTTACTCTTGAATGGGAACAATTGAAGATTTTGTTAAGGCTTCTTACAATAATATCGCAGAATAATGATTTACCCTCTCGTCCTTTACCTGCAATTACAAGTGCTTGACGGTTTTGATTATCTTCTTGAAGCAGGAGAGTTAAGAATTTGCATATCCTATATAACTGCGCTTCACGGTCTACTTTGAATTTTTTATCAAAGAACTTGTGCCAAGTTGGCGGCATCTTAAGCTTTGGTTCAATAAGATTTGCGTTAAAGTGCCATATAGCCTGAATGCTATTATCGACAGAATACCGCTTTAGAAGATCAATTTCAGATGGATCTAACCGTGGGATGATCTTCTTAAATACTTCAATCCAGTTTTCTTCAGTACAAACCACACCAGCTTGAGCTTGGCTTGATAATCTTAAAGTCAAATCGGCGTTTACAAGGGTTGTAACAGTATTTCCTGCTTCATTTTCAAATGTATTAAATGTAAGCTTTGCAAATGACTGGTTTAATATAGACTTCGGAATTACCACATGAAGCTTGTCAATAGTAGAAATTTCCGTATTAGAGTCTATATCTCTTCGAAGCTTTGAAAGGTCAATATCTTGGGATAAGATATCTTTCATGCAAACTTCACGAAGATATTCAACCCACTTTATAAGTGTAGGGCGATATAATTTGAAGAATTCACTCCAAAATTCTGCGCCTTCGCTTACAAGCCCATCTTCATTTGTAAAATGAATGGGTAAATAGCCTTTCTTGGTTTTAAGATAAAGGTTGCCTTGGTCATCTTTAGTGAACCACTTAAACATTTCTTTATCTGCTTCAGAGTATTTAGAAATGAATAGATGAACACTAAGCGGTGCGTAAATTTCTTTAGTTTCGCTGTCAGTGCCATTAAGAATGGTTTCAGCCTTTGTTGCAACAGCTGCTTTTGCAGAGTGTTGGGCTTTAATTTCTTCTACAATATTTTCGCAGAATGAAAGAAATTCACTTTCTTCAATATAATTAGGGAGTGTTTCAGTGTTAAATACTGCTTTCTTAATTATATTAAATTCTTTAAGTCCATTAGGAAGCTTTACAATATTTCCTATATCTATAAAATTAAAGCCTTCAATACTCTTTGGCTTTGATTTTGCGCTTTTGTAATAGGATAGAAGCTTTTTCCATGTAGATTCAGAAGCATTGATCTTGAATTCATATTCAGGATGAAGCTCTTTAAGCCTTTGAGTAAGCTTAATTGCAGATTGTGTTATCATTGTTGACCTCAAATTTAAAGTGGTTATACCGTCTCGAACCCGGTATAACCACTCGAATAGGGTGTCCTATTCTTAATTCTTTCGATGTGTTCGAGACATCTTTGCAATATATTGTTATGTCGATTATTCTTCAACCTTTAGAGAGTTGCGCTTAGCTCTTGGGGAACCTTTAGGAACCCATACATATTTAGCTTCACCATTTTCAATACGCTTGCGTCTAACCAGTCCTTGCGCTTTCATCTTAAGTCTAAAGCGGTCTGCATGGTTAAGCCCGTCTGCACCTTTCATATGGTTGAATAGCTTTTGATATTCTGGATTGCTCCAGTTGCGTTGACCCTGTGGGATTTGTTCGATAAGCTTTATATTTTCCTCGGTTCTAAAGGCTCCAGTGCTTTTGACGAGGCTATTAGCCCATTGAAGATTATCCGGGATATCATCCATAGTATCGCCGTTAAGGTGCTTAACAAACTGCTTATCTTCAGGCGGTAAGCCGTGGTAAGCGATGCATATAACCCTGGCTCTTGACAAAGTCTTTTTAACGTTGCCGTTATAGATACAAGTCCGGGCTTGATGGTTGCCGTTATCATGCCAGCTTACTTCAAGCCAGATACCATTTCTATTAAGGCGTTCAACTTTGTAATCTTTATTAACACGTAGGTCAATGCCTATGAAGCGAAGATAAATATAGGATTCATCTTTGCTTACTAATTCAATTTCAGTGTGCGTTCCAAATGTATACATACAACCTCTTGTGTAGTTCAATTGTATGTTATAAACTTTATTCTTTACATCAACATACAACATATTTATTGTATAACAAGGAGCGTATATGCAAAAACTTTTAGATCTACTCAACGAACTCTCTGAAAAATACAAGTTTGATGAATCCGATATTCAGAAGATTCAGGATGCAATTTTCAGCGTACAGAACGGTGAAGATTCTCTGTTGAATGCTGAAGAAGAATTTAAGAACCCGGATGGTGAAGATGTTGAAGAAACCGACTTCGAATTCGAAGAAAAAGATTAATATAGGCCAGACTGCGCCTAAGCAAGAATCTACATTTGACTATATCGAAGCCCATAAGGAAATCATGGACGAGCTTAAACGCCAAGGTGAATTGCTTATGAAGCTTCTTGAAGCTCAAATTGATGATCCTAAGTCAAGCTACTCGCAAGATTGGCTTAAGAAATTTGTAAAGTAGTCTACTCCCAGACTTTAAACCGAGGTATATATGATGAAACGCAAAGACCGTTGTAATTTAAACACTAAGCTTAATGCTGAACGAGCGCATAAACTGGCTATAGATAGCTTGCATTATCTTATGCAATTTATGCCGGATCCAGTAATCTTAAGAAAAACTTTTACTGCAAAACCTTATACTTTTCCTGAAGTTGAAGGGCTATGCAAAAGCCGGACATGGAGCGTTGAAGACCGTGTGGCGGTAACCATGTGCTTCATGAATTGCAGTAAATTTGGCGGTAATATTGCAGCTGAAGGTACCTTGGCTAAAGCGATAAGGAAATACTTGCCAGAAGGCATCTTGTTAAGCCCTGAATGGTTTAACAACGAAAAGCGTATTAGATGCAAAGAAGTGGCTGAAGCGGTTGAAGAATTTAGGGATTGGTACGACCAGTATATGCTTACTATTGAAAACCTATTGTCGAGCTTGTACCTTGACGTTGGTGACAGGAACGGTAAGCAGTTCATTGAAGTGCTACAACGCAGGTTTAGAGCCAACTGGAACCCTAATTCTATGGCGTTCAAAGCCAGCTTCGAAAGTAAGAAAGAAGCGTCTAATGATGAAGCGCCTAAAGATGAAGGCTATAAGGTATCGTTTACGTTTACAACTATGGAAGGTCATCCTATCCCTGAAGAAGCAAATCTATAGGGGGATGAATGGATATTGATTGTAGATTATCGGTACCGCAGACTGAATTTTTAAGGCGTGATGAAGATCCATTACTTATCTGGCAAGCCGGAGTCGGATCGGGTAAGACCTTTATATGTTCGCTATACTTGATTAAGCACATGCTTGAAGGTCATAGAATGGTGGCTGGGTGTTTAACCCACTCGGCGTTGATGAAAACGCTATTCAGCCAGTGCTTTGACCTTGCATGGAAATTCGGGCTTAATCCTGTTATAAACAAGCAAGATAAGACTCTTAAAGTTGGAACGGGTATTACATACGGGTACTCAAATGAAGCCCCCAACGACGTGCTTGGCTTGTCTAACATCTATGGACTTGTGCTTGATGAAGCCAGTAGATGTTGTGAAGCGTTCTATAATAACTTATCCGACCGACTCCGTGGTGAAGGACTTGATGCCCCACACAAGCGGTTAATTACATCGCCTTGTACTGAACCTGGCAGTGAATGGTATGCTGAACTAAAGCGTAAACACCCTGAATCTATAATTAGAGCCACGCTATATTCTAATCCGTTTGTATCATTAGAATATATCAAGGAACTTGAAGACCGTTATGGAATAGGTTCACCGCTTTATAGACAACAGGTGCTTGGTGAAGATATTGCATCCGACTATTTGAATGCTATAGTTAGAGCTACGGATTTTGTAGACAAGGAAAATTCAAGGTTTAGTTATCTTACAAAGCCTTTGTATTACGGTGTTGACCTTGCAGGGTCTGGTCGTGACCTGACAGCTTCAGCGTTGATTAATGAAACTGGGTTGTTGAATATAAAGACCTTGCATAAGATCGATACTATAGCCCAAAAGAATATGATCATTGAAGATTTCGAAGTCGATAATATTCAAGGCGGAGCTTTAGACGCTGGCGGATTAGGTGTTGGTGTTTATGATAATATTAAGCATAATCCAAGAGTTAACATTGAAGCGGTTAACTTTGCGCAAGCTCCGAGTAAAGATATGTACCTGAATATTAGAAGCGAAATGTATTGTGAAGCAGCCCAAGCGATTAAGGACGGGTTTTATATTGATACCAGTGCGAATAAAGAACTGGTTGAAGAGCTTCGTAATACCCAAGTGTTCGTCAATGAAAAGAACAAGCTTCAAATTATAGCGAAAGAAGATATTAGAAAACGCATAGGACGATCGCCAGACCGGGCAGACGCTTTAGTGTTGGCTATTCATGCTATGCTTCATCCAAGAACTAATAGCTCTGCTGCAGCTGTTGGAAATAAAGTCTTAGCAGCATTAGGATATGTTTAATCATGAGGTTTACATGGAAAACTCTGAACTTTTAGAGAAAGCGACTAAGTTCCTTAATGCTAGCCATGCATTTTATAGCACGCAGCAAGTTAGAATGAGCAATGATATTGCTTTATATTCTGATGAAACATTTTGGAATGAAACGCTTATTAAAGAATGGAATAGGCAGGACAGACCGCACCTTACATGGAACTTGTGGAGCTTGTTTGTAAACGCTATATCCAGTCCTTATACTGCAAGTCCTTACCATATCGAGCTTGAAGATAAGAACGATGAAGTTGCAAGAACGGTTCAGGAACAAATTGACGCTTTTGAAAGCAATGAAGATTCAAAGAACAAGATTAACGAGTGGCTTGCAAATACTGCTATAACCGGGCAGGGGTTTGCTACTATTTCGATTATTGACCGCAATGATGACCAGCAGGAAATCTGCCTTGAGTTAATTGACGACCCAACGTGTGTGGCTTTAGACCCATCTATTAATACCCGTAATGGTGAAGATGCTGAAATGGGTGCAATTATCAATTTCATCAACATTGAAAAAGCCAAGCGCTTATATGGCGATGAAATTGTAGGGTTAGATTATCCAAGAACTATGCCACCGCTTGCAAATGCAGGTGGATGGAAAGCTACGGAAACTACAATCCCGGTTATAAACTTCTATTTCAAGAACGAAAGCGGAAATGTAGTATTTAGTAAGCTTTGCGGTAATAAGGTTATTGAACAAAAACCAATGCCTTATAAAATTATTCCGATTCTTAGAATGACGGGTTATAAGGTTATGGATGCAGCCCGTAAGATTGACTACATCGGGGTTGTAAGAAAGACTTATTCTTTACAACTTGGAGCTAACATCGGTTATTCTACCTTGCTTGAAAGAATGAATAGAAGTCCGAAGGGTAATTTCTTAATGCCGGTCGGAGCTATAGAAGGACTAGAGCAGTATTATAAAATTGCTGGTACAAAGGAAAGCTTGTTGTACTTATACAATGGCACCGTGCCGCCCACACCTATTAAAGAATCTTATGAAACAGCAGACTTGTCTGAAACTGTATCTAAGAGCTTGGAGCTAATGAGCAGTGTTTTAGGGATACCTTTAACTGGTGTAAACGGGGTTAACTTTACTGAACAGACAGCAACTCAAGTGTTGGTCCAGCAAACTAATTCACAAAGTAATGTATCTAACTTCTATAGCTCCGCCTATATAGCCATTAGAATGCTTGGCAGGATTCTAATTGACTTGTATGGTGGCGATAGCAATGCAATGGTATTTAGTCTTCAGAATGGTCCTGATGTAATTACAACCAACTCTAAAAAGCGTCAAGAATTAAGCTTAATGAGTGCGTTGCTCCCGGACAATATGAAGCCTGTAATTGCATACCACATGAGCAAAACCTTTGATGATACCGTTGGTCAAGATTTGTCGAAGGATATTCTTGCTAATATGGATCCGAGCCTTAAGGTTGTATCCGACTCCGATATGGATCCGAATGCAATTCATATTATGAACGGTATGAAGCAAACGCTTGACCAGACGATGGAACAACTTGCGCTTGCAAAGCAGCAGACGGTTGAACAGCAGAAGCAAATTGATACTTTGACAATGCAGTTAACTAACCTAAAGGCCCAACGTGAATTAGACTGGCAGAAGTTTATGATATCCCATCAAGATGATGTAAGACTTAAAGAAGCTGCATTGATGCTTGACGGTAAAACTATCGATAACAAAGCCAAAGCTGAATCTACAAAGGCTATGCTTGAAGGCGAAAAGGTTGCATTAGACGCTCAAAAGGAACAAAACCGAGTAGCTGAAAATATCGAAAAGGATATTAATGCTATGGGAGGAGGCTATACTTATGAGGTTTAATATTGCGCTTGGAAGTCCTAGTCCCAACATGAACGCCAACTCAAGGCGAACTGCAGGAATAGGCGGTACAGCCGAAAAATACGGGGAGACGTCCTATAAACAAACCCCGGAAGAACATAGAGCCTTATTGAATAAATTTATGGCTATACCGGGGCTGCCTAAAGATATAGCAAGGCAGATGGGTGAAGCTGAAGAAAAAGCATCGCCAAGATATTGGGATACGGATACTACGCCAAGATACGGCGGTAGTACTCCGTCTTCTTCATTTGTTCAAGCTATGGATGTAAGCCCGGCGTTAGGACTTGTCACGTTCACTATGAAGAACGGTCGATCTTATAGTTATCCGCTTACGGCTGACCAAGCTGGAGATATTATCAATGCAAATTCTATAGGAGCTGCATACAACAAGTTTTGCAAGCTTGGCAGAAGTAATATCCCGGTATCTATTACGCCACGAAGCGGTAATTTAAGTGGTCCTCCGCAAATGAAGATTCCGGCTGGAACTACTGCAAATCCAGCTGTTATAGCTACAAGGGCTTTACAAGCATCCCCAAATATTGCAAGTACATTAGGCGGTGGAGCTGCAATGCTCGGCTTGAAAGGCATTGGTGAAATTATTAAACTTCTTAAGAAGTAATGAAAAGCCATTATTTATACTAACATAAATATTGAAACCATTATCCTACTCCAGGATGTAAAACATAGAGGTATACAATGAATAGCGAATTAGCTAGAAAATATTTGAGTGGTGAAATTAGTATTCAGGACGTCTCGCAAGCGACCGATTCTAACGACAACACTCCGCCTGAAGAACAGCCATCTGGTGACGCAGGTAGTGAAGATAAAGGTGGAACTGAAGAAGTTCATACCGAACAGGTGGACGCTCCCGGTGCTGAAGACGATGCATCTAAGGGTGGGATTGCAACCCAGCCAACCGATGATAATCCTAAGACCCCGAGTAATGAAGAGCATGATAATGCTTCTAAAGGTAAGACTAAGGACAAGCTTCCATATCCTAACGCTACAAAGGATGATGTAGAAAAATACAAGGCTAACCGTAGCTTCATTAAGCAGAAGGAAAAATTCAAAGCTAAAATGAAAGCTTACGAAGCAGAAATTGAATCCTTGAAAGCCAAGCTTATGAAAGCTGAAGCCGTTGACCCTAAAAGCTTTGAAGATGACGTGGATAAGCAGGTTGACTTTAAAGTTGCGAAGGGTATGCTTAAGAACCGTATTGAAGGTCTTGAAGCCCAACGACAGTCTGCAATCTATGACCAAGAAGAAGCTGAATGCGAACAAATTCATCAACAGCGTGTGGATTCATGCTTTGATGATGAAGAATCTAAATCTCACTATCAAAGGCTTCTTGAGAATGGGAGAGATAAATTTGTAGAATTCCTTGGGAAATATGACCCGGATAATACAATTTTAAGCTATCTTGATGATTCTAATATTTCGCCGTTGATGGTTCAAGTGTTGATGACTAACCCTGAAGTTCTAAAGCGAGTGGTATCGATTAAGAACCCGTTGAATAAAGTTATAGAACTTCGTAGCTTGGAAAGTAGAATTAACCTTGACCGTAAGCTTAGAAGTGTTAAAACGCCAAGAAATGATTCCCAGCCACAAGATGCCAAATCTAACCATGCAGGAAAATTACCGTCTACAGGTTCGCAGACTCAAGCCGGAGCAGGAAAAGATCCTAACCCGGTAAGGGACTCGGCTTACTGGCATAATTATCTTGCAACACACTAAAGGCAAATTATTATGGCTAATACTGTTATTACTAACAAACTTACAGACCTTGTCGCTCTTCGATTCCTTATTAATGCTGGCTTTCTTACCGTTGGTGCTAAGGAACACTTCAAAGACCAGATGGTTGGCAAGCGCAATGGTCAGACCTATTCTTTCGTAATCCGTGACGCAGGTACTGTTGTTGAAGGTGCTGAAGGCGCAGGTGCAGTTGATGTTTCTGCAGTTGGTCGTGACTTTACTGAACGTGAAGTTAAGATGGCTCTTCGTGACTTCGCTCTCCCGATTGATACCGGGGCTATTGAAGCCGTGACCGATGTTAACTGGGATAAGGAAGTTGCTGAACCGAACGGCGCAAAGCTTGCAAACCAGGTTGTGCGTTCTGCAGTTGGTGAAGCCGTGACCCAGGCTAACGTGGCTATTTATGGTGAAGGTTTCCAGCCGCTCGCTGAAGTAGCTGCACATTTGGGCAGTATTTCTAACGAAAAGATGTACGGCTTTGTTGACCCGAAGATTGAAGCCATCCTTACGGCTAATGGACAACAGTTTAACCCGGTTGGTTCCCCGGATTCCTTCTATTCTAAGGGTCTCTTGGGTACGTTCCACTCTGTTGAATACCGTGGCCAGCGCTTCATGCCGACCGTGAAGGTGCCGTCTATTACACTTGGCGCAACCGCTAATGACAATGAATGGCTTGCAGCTGATGCTGATAACCATAATAAGCTTTCTATGAGCATTACGCTTACGGCTCCGGGTGCTGACGTGGTTATCAAGAAGGGTACCCCGATCTTCATTGAAGGCGCAATGGCTGCCGACTTGATTGGCGATGCAACCCCGGAACAGTTTGCATTCATTGTATCTGAAGATGTTGCAATTGCAGCTGCTGCTACGACTGCAAAGCTTCCGATCATGGGTATTGCAAAGGATACCACTGAATTCACGACCCTCTTGACTGGTAATGGTGCTCGTGCTATTGTGAAGGAAGATAATACTTCTTTTGCTAACATTGCAGCCCTTAAGAATAAGACCATCACGACTCTCCCGGCTGGTACTTACTTCATGGGTCAGGTGCGTCTTGACGGTGCTTATGAATTCTGTACGCTCGATAAGCTCGATGCATCTAACGCTGAATCTAAGCTTGGTGCGGTCGAAGGCGTTAAGGTTCATGAAAACCGTGTTGTTAACCTCAATACTATGACTTCTACGACCCGTTGGGACGTTGTTGCTATGTTTGGTGGCATCGAAAAACGTGGTATCGCAAACGTCTATATTAAGGCTTAACCAAATAAATTTGAATGGCTCTATGCTTAACGGCATAGGGCTATTCATTATTCAACTTACATATTGAATATTCAACCGAGGTACATATGGCCTTTACTGTTAAAGATATAATTACTGAAGCTTTAGTACGAGCTAATCTTGTTGGTAATAGACGACAAGAACCATCTGGCAGTATGATGGAATCTGCGTTTAACCTGCTTAAAGGCATAGCAGCGGACTATAGCAACCATAATCTATTGCAGTTCTTGCGTAGGGAAATTATTTTACCCAAAGATGCAATCAATGAAACGCAATATATAATCGGAAACGGTTATAAAGTTGGGTATAACTTCTGGTTCATCATCAACGGCGATACCAGTGTGCTGCCTGAAGCTAATAGTACAACCCTTGCAATGGGATGTGAAGCTTGGGATAAAGGTGGTACCCATGTATATAAGATCGTTCAAAGCGGTCAAAGTACTTTTAACTGGGTGGCGCATAACTACAGCTCTCCGGCTGAAGCTATGGAACATCTTGACAATGCAGTGGTAAGAATTGTAGAACCCGGTATGAAAACCACTATGATTCTTGGCACTGTTGACCCTGAAATTAACGGAGATTATGTAAATGCGGTGGTCGATAACGTCGCTTCAATTAAAGAAGCTTATATTGTTCTTAATGACCGTCTTCAAGAAATCCCGATAAATTTTGTATCGCTTGAAGACTTTTACAATGCCAACTACGGAAATTATGTATATACTTGGCAGTTTATAAGCGATAGAAAGCTTGAATTTAAGACCAAGCAGCCAGTAATTGATAGAGCTAAAGAAATTAGAATCATTTACAACGTGGCTTATAGCTTCAATCTTAATTCTACGCTTAAGATCCCGGATGTATATAACGAGCTATTTACGGTGGCATTAACTTACAAGCTGGCAGTAGAATATCCTAGACTTGATCCAAGCCACACCCAAAGGCTTAAAGATACATTAACGGAAATTGAAAATACAATTAAGGCTCCGACCAGAGCTAATAAGCTTGTAATTAGACCTGAAGGTAATATAAACACGCTTAATACAATTGACCAAATTGTATCTGGCAGCTTTATCTTCCCGTTGTAGGAGGTATTATGGCTAGACAAAGAATCATTGATTCTATTGTAGGCGGTTCACAAGAAAGTAATATTGCAAAGGTTTGTAAAGCAGTAAGCGTTAATCTATATCCTGAAAGTCAAGATGGAGGTCAAGCAAGTTCGACTAATATCTTAAGAAGCATTCAGGGTACAAGTATATTGCTTAAAATGCCTGAAAAGCATTGTCGCGGATTATATAGAGCATCTAGAGGACGTAAAGGCAGTCCTGTGCTATATGGCGTGTTCGGGATGCATCTATATTTAATTGCAGACAACTATGGTACCATGCAATATTATCAAATCGGTAATGTAAGCAACGGACTTAAAGAACCAGTTTACATGTGTGAAACAGGCGGTTATGGCGATGCTCATCCGCACCTTATTGTAGCAGACGGAGCTCAACTTTATGCAGTTGATACAACTTTAACTCCGGCTCAACAAATGCTTGACTATAAAGCTATAGCCTTACCTGAAAAGAGTGGCAGTACTACAGAGCTTATAAAACCATCCCATGTATATTACTTGTATGGATATCTTGCGGTGTTAGACCAAGGCAGCGATGCTTTCTATTTAAGTTGCCAATATCCGTTTGAAGAAGATATATATGGCGATGATATCTTTATGCTATATGACCATACGTATGAAGAAACATATACCGACCAGAATAACCAAGAACAAACCCGTGAAGTAACTCGAAAGGGAAATATAAAGGGCTTTGCAGTATATTCTGAATGGAGTACCGATACAACCAGAGCGTTGATTGGTGCCGGAAGCTTCTTGTATACATTTGGCGACAGAAGTTTTCAGGTATTTAGTTATCATGACGATGTAAATTACCCGTTCCAAAGTCCTGATACAGCAGCCGGAGCTATAGGAATACTTGCACCTAGAAGTGTTGTAGTTCTTGGTCAAAATGTATTTTGGCTTGGCAGCAGCGATGTAGGTCAAAACGGCGTATGGATGATGCAGGGAGCTAATCCTACAAGAATTAGTACAAACGACATAGAACGAGAAATTGATGCTATGCCTAATCCTGAAGATGCAATCGGACAAGTGTGGCAAGAAGCAAAGCACGTGTTCTATGCAATTACATTTAGAGCCGGAAATCGAACCTTTGTATATGATGCAACTGAAGGCAAATGGAGTCAACGAGCAAGCTTTGATTCTAATATGCCTAACAATGAAGGAAAGTGGCGACCGCAGTATGCAGTGTTAGCTTACAATAAGCTTGTATTTGGCACTATTGAAGATGAGTATCTAATTTATCTTGATGACAATAAGTGGACTGAATATGATGGCTTGCAAATTGTAAGGCGCAGGGTAAGCGGTGCTATAATCGATGGATGGAGTCCGTTCTATTGTGACAGCATTAAGCTTATGACCAACAACGGTCAAGTTCCAGCTTATGGATTCAATCCTAAAGTATCGCTTAGATATTCATGGAACGGTATGGACTGGTTAGACCAAGAAATTGGAACTGTTGGTCAACTTGGCTATTATGACTGGGTAACGCAATGGTGGAAAATAGGCATGGGCAGTATCTTAATGCTTGAATTTAGTTCAAGTGACCCGTGGGATTTTTCTATAATCGGAGCCAAGATTCAAGGCGAACCTTGTTGCATATTCTAATGAGGTCATATGAAAAGTACATTGTATAACAGCGTAAAGATCGGTGACTTTAATTGCACCGATCCGCACGTCTTAGGCGATGCACTTAAAGGTACATGGCAACGAAAATGGGAAAGCACTTTAAAGCTTACCATTCTTCGTGGTCATGCTCTTTTAAATAGTGCTATAGTAACTGAAGATACGGTTATAAAGATGGACTTACCAGTTCATGAACCGTTTTACTTAAACATAACAAACGCTACATCAAGCAGGGTTATGCTTATAACGGAAAACATTAACACAATTCTATATGCTGGTGAACAGTGTATGGCGGTATTTACAATTAACGAGGTACAATAATGGCAGGAGCGAATTGGGGCGGTAATATCTTAGGCGGTATGGGTACTGGTGCGGCAGCAGGTACAGCTGCTATGCCCGGTTGGGGTACGGTTATAGGTGCTGGAGTAGGTCTTGTATCTGGTATCTTCCAGTCTATCCTTGAAGATAACAATGAAGAACGAAAACAAGAAGCACTTAGACAGCTTGCAGCCAGGACTAATACAAGCTATGATAAGATTGCAAGTATGTATAATGACTTCTATCAAGCTAATAAGCCTGGTGGAACACAAAAGGACGTAGAAGAAGCGGCTAATAGAATTAGGAACTGGGATCAAACTGTTCTTAAACGCTTTGAAGAAGCAGGGTTGTCCAGTCCTGAAGATTACAAGTTTACTTATGATAAAACGGTTGAAAATTTCCTGAACCCTTTCATGGGTAATGTAATTGATGCAAGCAACCAGAAGGTTCAGCATAGTGCGGCAGGAGCAGCTTTAGGTCGTTCAACAGGAGCAGCAAAGGCTATAGCTGAAAATACGGCTCGTGAATATAACGACATTTACAATACGGCTCTTAATGCTTACAATACAGACCGTGCGCAGAGCTATAATGAATGGAATGGTTATCTTACCAACATGAATAACCGTTTAAGTACTTTGCTTAATGCCGACCAGTGGAGCATTGAACAGCAAAAGGCTCTTGGCGATGATTTCTTGAACTGGCAAGCCCAACAGGTTGAAAATAGAGCCAACCTTGAAAAAGATAGGCTTAATACTAATACGCAAATTACCCTTGCAGGATTGTAGGAGGAACCATGGCTTTAAACGGTCCAAAATATGAACAAAGTGCGGTGGATATTATAAGCCCGATGCTTAATATCACGCAGCGTTTAGATAACCAAAACAAGTCTAACCGTGACATGCTTCTTGAAGGCACTAAAGGACTTGCAGGTGGGTTGGCTGAAACGGTTGCAATGAAGAAGCGTTCCGATATGCTTGACTACAAGGGCGATGAATATGTCAAAGGCTTGCGTAGTAAAGTTGAAGAGCTTAAGGCTGAATTGATGAAAGTCAATCATGAACTTGAACAGCTCAAACAAGCAGACGAAATGTCTAATGATGTTCCGGCTTCTAAACCCACAGCTATGTCTAATGTAGGGTCTGAAGATGCACTTGGTAGATATGCAAATAATCAAATGCAAGGTTATACTGAAGGTGTAAAGCCTGTAAATTCTTACCCAAATATTTCCGCTATTGCAGCAAATAAATACAAGGTTGGTTCTAAAGCCTTGGGAGGTATATAATGGCTACTCGTAGTCCTAATCTTGGTTTGGCATCTGGGCTTAGAATTAATTACTTTAATCCTAATCCTAATCCTAATGCAGAAGAAGCTTATGAAGAAAGTAATATTGCATTAGATGAAGCTAATGAAAATGAACGTTGGAACCAGTATTTAAACGGTTATAACCCCGACTTTGTTCCAAAATTTCCAAGTAGCTATAAAGAAATCAATGATCTTAATGGTCCCGGTATTTCTTATAGCGACAGGTCTAATGCAGAAAATATGTTTACGTCTAATAGACTGCCGACTAATAACACCGACCCGGTAAGTAATGAAAGCGGTCATAATGCTTTTAGTAATCTTATGGGAACTCGTGGTGAAGGCGACCCTCGTAGCGATGCAAGATATCAAGATCTATTGAAGCGCCGTGACGATATTGTAGCGGAAATTCATAGACTTACTAGCGAAATTGCATGGCAGGAAAAGCTTAAGGCTCGTAATCTTACGCAAGATCCGCTATGGGAAGAAGCCAAGTATAAGTGGATCTATAAGGGCGACGACAGCGGCATGAAGAATATTCGTGACATTGAAGATAAGCGTAGAAGCGATGAAGAACAACGCTACTGGCAGGCTCAAGAAAATCGTAAGCAGCGTGAAGCTACTGAACGTCTTGCAAATGAATCTAAGCAAGCTACAGATGATGCTCGTCTTAGGGATTATGAAGACCAGTATGATCTTCTTAAGGAAATCTATTATGTGGCTAAAGAAGAAAGTGCTAATGCTCCGGATGATGTTAAGTTACAGCGTGAACTTAAGCGTGCTGAGTTGAATCTTAAACATGCAGCTCGTAAAGCCAAGAAGATTGATGAACTTAAAGAAATCTTTAACATGGATAAGGCACCAGCTTCTACATCTACACCTTCGACTGGCGGCGGTAATAAAGCAGCTTATCTTAAGAACTTTGGTGGAACCGTTGCAGGTTGGTTAAATAATTATAATAATACCAATGGTGCAAATAATAAGCTTAAGCTTTTAAATGCTGCATTAGATGCTGGCTTTACTGAACAAGAACTTGGTGTGGCTGGTGAAAAAGCTAAATTAGAAAAAATTATAGCCGATTATTCTAAGTCCAAGAAAGCTTGGGAAGCCCAACAAGATGAATATTATAAAATTGCATCTGGCGCTACGGCAGATAATATTAGCGCTATATGGATGCTTAATCCTGGTATAGAGAATTATATTTCTTATACTATTGACAAAAATAAAGTCAATCTTAAGAAAAAGAAATACGGAGGTAAGTAATGGCAGTAAAATATAATGAAAAGATCATTAAAGCTATTGCTGGTGCTAAAGATAAATTTGAAAAAGATGAATATCAAGCTTTAATTAAAACTATTCTTGATACTTATAAAGATGCAGCACTTCAGGATATAGCAGACTCTATTGCCCTTCAATATTTAAGCGACAATTATTACAAAGAAATTAAAGGCACTGACCTTGGTAATCTTGTATTAGATGCATTACAGTCTGGCAAGATTGATATTGCTCCTGAACCGCTTAGAAAAACTGAAGAGCTTCTTGGTAATGAACAGCCAAATCTTATGCCTACAAAGCTTGATTCTAAATTACTTGCTGAAGCATTAGGTACGAAAGCTGAAGATTTGCTTAACTGGAGCAGCCCTAAGCACTGGTCGAAGTTTAATGTTGGTAAGATGAAAGATGCTCTTTCTAAAGCTGGGATTGACTTTAACACTGCTATAAGTTCTTTAAGCAATCTTCAAGAAACCCAAGATAGATCTAATGTAGTTGAAGGTTATGATCCTGCAACTGGTAAAATCAAACCGTTAGATTATGCTACAAGTGCAGCAGCAGGATTACTTGCCCCAAGAACTAAAGAAGCCATTGCAATGGGTAAAAGTCCTTCTGGTAAAGATGTAGCACTTGATATTACAGGCGATGTTCTTGAAGCTATGCCAGTTGGTCGAGCAGCAGGACTTGTACTGAAAGGTGCAAAGGTTGCTCCACGAGCATTTGCTACTACTTTGGCAGGAAATGCATCCGTGCCATTTGCTGAAGGCGTATTAGATGCAGCAGTATATGATGATACTACAAACGCAGACCGAGCAAGATTTAAACCGGGTACGGTATTGCAGCAGTCTATTGTAAATGCAGTAGCCCCAAAAGCTCTAGGAGCTACGATTTCTACATTAGGTTCAGGGCTTCTTGGTGAAAGAGGTTTAGGACGAGCAGCCGAGCGTTTAATGCGTGGTGATCCGTATCTTGAAGCTCTTGATAAACGTGTTAATTTTGGTATAAGAGATCCTTATAAGCGAATAAGTGGTAAAGATTATCAAGATGCTTTGAATACTGAAATCATGGATTATATGCTTCCTTTCCTTGATAATAAAAATTTACGCAAAAAGATTTCAGATGAAAGCTTAAAGGATTATAACAGAGCTTTAGGTATGCCTTATGGTAAAGCTACTAAAGAAGCCAGAGACGCAATTGAAGTAGCAAATGCTTCTAAATATACGCCTGAATATTCTAAAAAATTCTTTAAAGGCTTCGAAAAAGTAGAACCGGGTTATGTAACTCCGACGACAATGCTTAATAGAAGCGGCAAGTTAAGTTATAATGGCGAAGAAGTTAATCCTGCTGAAATCTTTGGTATTACTGAAAAGGGTAATCTTGCTGTTAAAGCACCTAAAGTAGATGTAGAAGCTGTTAAGAAGCTTAATAAGAATCATGATTATCCTGAAATTAAAACGGAAAAATCTATAAATGATTATTATAGAGATCTTTCTAATGAAATAGAAAGAACACCAAATGCAGATAAGCTTTATCCTAAGTCTGCCAGACCAACTAAAGCCGATGAAGTTATTGAATCATTTTACAATAATCCCGGTTTTATGGCAGGTGTTAGAGCAAGGCATCCGGGATATAAGCTTGGCGAACAAATGGGCATAACCTTTGCTACAAATAAAGCAGGTCGTAGCGATATGGCGGATAGATTCTTTTCTGAATTAAAGAAGAATGAAGTTGATGAAGCTACGGCATTACCAGTAGAAGTAAGAAAGGAACTTGATGATCCTATAAATAGAAGATTGTGGGATAGCAATTTCATTCCTAAAGAAATCGAAGGCGATGCTTTATGGGAAGCTTACAAGATATATAAGGCTAATAAGGAGAAATCTAAGAAATGACAAATCCAGTATTACGCAATCTTGATAACTGGAGTGTGTATATGGATAACGAGGGTCAGCCATTATACGGTCGGCTGACCTTTTATTCTTTACATACTACGCAGAAGATCATTATATATTCTGAAAATGGTACGCCTCTTAGTAATCCTATGCATACCGGGCTTAGAGGTAAAACCGAACAGCAAGTATTCTTACCCAACGAAGATGTGACAGTATATGTTGAAAAGTATATCGGTCAAGGCAACATGAGCGATGATGAACGCAATTTAAGCGCTTGGGTTGAACAATATACCTTTGATGTACTTAAGAACCAGTATGTGACTGACAGTGAAACTGGTATCATTACCGTTGAAAATGTAAGCACGATGGAACATCTTAGGGATGATGAAATCGATGCATCTTATGTGAATTTGCTTGGCTATTATGAACAAGGTGACATGCCACCAGTTCAATATACCAAGGTTCAGGATTCAGTAAGCGTTGATGACGGTGGTTCAATTATCCGTGTTGATAGCGATACGGTATGGAAATTAGTACCAAAGCAGATTATAGACTGCCGAGTATTTGGCGTATTTCCATCGATGGACTATCTGAATATTACGGCTTATAACGCACAGCTTAGACTTTGCTTTAGTTATGCAAATAGTCTTGGGTTGTCCGTATACATGCCGCAAGTATTTGAAGAACACGGATATTACTATATTGAAGGTGCCAACCATACGCTTAATCAAAAGCTTTACATTGATGATGGCGTAGTGTTGTATGGAAAACCCGGTACTTCAAGCATCATTACGGTTGATGAAATTGAATTCTACGGTGACCATATCTTGTTTATGGCTGGTGGCGATTGCGGTTATATTACCGTTAACTGCCCGGTTGTAAAGTCGAGTTGGGCAAGCCCTGCATGGACTACATGGCAAGGTACTATAAACACCATGCTTGTAGACGGATTTAATACCAATGTATTTGAAGTGAAGAATTGTAAGGCTGAAATTGTAAAGAATATTTACAATATGAACCCGATTCAGTTTACAAACTGCCAGATTAGTGGTGACAAGCGTATCTATGTATCTAATATTAAGCTTCATAACTGCGGTTATATTACAGACCACCAGATTGGAGCTACATCTAACGTAATTGAGCTTGTAGACAATAAGATTCTAATTACGAACGTTAAAGATGCGGATACATACGTGTTGTGGAAAAATATGCAAAACGAGTCAAATTATGGTGACTTGCTTGGTAAAACCCTTACCAACGGTTATCTATTGACTGGTACGGTAAACATAAGCAACTTCAACGGCAATGTATACTTGCTTAGCACTGCCAGAACGGAGTTGAATATTAGTCGATTTACTGGTAATATAATCTTCCCAACTGAAGCACCGCCAACCTTACCGATTATTTATACCGATGATTCTTCGATATATATTTCAGGTACTGCAACGGCTTTGAACGGCATTATTGCAAGACGTTCTAACTTTGCAGGAAATGCTCTTGGAGTATTTGGTCCGGCTTACTTTGAAAATTGTACGCTTGACGGAGTAGTAAACATTCAGGGCGATTTGACTTGTAAGAGTTGTACTATAAATAGCAATCTTGGGCAGCACAATAGCGGTACAATCAATCTATACTTTGCAAATAATGCAGTTAATGGTACTTTGCAATTGTATGGCGATATAATTGGAACGCTTATTAATGCAACTATTGTAAATAATAACGGTACAAGTGAAGTGCCTATAGGTCTTGATAGAACTAATCTTGACCCTATAGATTCACACCACACTTATACATATTCAGGAAATAGTGGCACGTTCTTACCGTATGTAACAGAACCAGCTATTCATGAATTTACTATTAGGCATTCAGCATTGATAGGAACTTGGAACCCTCCGACTGCACCATATGTTCTTATGCAGATGGTTCTAGGCGGTTCAGATGACGATGAAAATGGTACTCCAGCTGGATATATTTGCGTATTCCACACGGATGCATGGTTTGATACCGTGAAATTCTTCCGTATAGGTACAGATAGATTCCGAGTGAATGCAAAGCTTATAACCTATCCTCCGCTATTTGTACGACCTGGTACTCGTGATGAATACAAATATAGTAGATATCAAGATGCACAGTTAGGTGCTTATTTCATTGACGGATATACCTTCGGTATTCAACCGTACTGGGATGACCCATCTGCGGAAACTTATGATAAAAAATCTACAGTTGTATGTCCATATTTCTTTGTAGGTTCGCTATCCTTCTCATTCAATAATATGCCATCTTTCACAGACTATCATGCGCATATGGCTATATCTTATGAATGCATGGATAAGCATTAATAATATAAAAGTCCCTATGCTATAAAGCGTAGGGATTTTTTAAACTCGTTATTGTTTATAACTTTGGAGGCCAAATGGCAGCTTTAAATCCATATGAATATGGGCATATTATACCCTGGTATGCGCAATTTCTTGACATTAACGGTCAACCCTTAAGCGGTGGCTATGTTGAAATCTATGAAGCCGGAACAACCACTCCATATATTTCATTTCAAAACTTTGATGGAACTCCTAACCCGTTTAGAATTCAGCTTACAACTGGCGCACGAACGGTTGCAATCGGTAAGATTTCTAAGCGTTATGATATTTATGTCTATAACCAGTTTGGAAATCTTGAATATTCACGTTTGAACATCGGAGCTGGTGATTCTGAAGGCGTTAATCTAACCTTTACAAGCAGCGATGGAAGCATTATCATTACAAGGGATGGAAATACTGTTGACCTCGTTGTAAAGAAAGATGAAGACCAGTTTGGAACTGTTGGCGGAGCTACGGTTGATGAAAACGGTAAGATTATCTTTAATACCGTTGAAAGCGGCGATATTACAGTTAATGCAGGTAATATTCAAATCGAAGCCCTAAAGCTATACCACATTACGGTACATCTTGGCTTTGAAGGGTCTACGGCAGGAAATTCTTACTTGTATTGTAAGCTTATTGATTCTGAAGGCGGTGAACACAAGTTTAGTGTTGACAATAGCCGTTCAAAGCAATGGGTTGAAGTATCTTGGGATATTAGACCAAGTCGAAGCTGGATTAGCCTTGCAATTGACGGGCTTGATACTACAACTTCATTGTCTAAAGCCACGGTCTATATTCATAGGGTAAACCCGATTGTAGGTTCTAACTCTGGCAGTGGTGGGGCTACATATACCGCCGGATATGGTATCAACATAAGCGGTTCTAATGAAATTTCCGCTAATATCAATGACCTTAAAAATGCTTTGACCACTAAAGCTTGGCATAATATGCATGGTTCTACATGGAGCGATAACGGCGACTTGCTTGGTTATATAGTTGAAAATAGTTCTGGTAATTATGACCCGGACAATTTGATTACTATTGAAAAATGGACTAACGAAGACTCCGAGCATAATGTTTATCATTACGGCAAGATTAATCTTAAAGCCGGACATTCTTATATGCTTGTAAGTAGCATGTGGTTTAGTCGAAAGCCGGACGAACTGGCACCTACATTAAATAATATAGCATTCTGGGTGGGTGGAACAGCTTTAGGCATTAACGGCGCTCGTCAAGAATTCTTGTATAACAATAGCCAAATGACTGAAGTCTGCCCTCAAGTGACAGCGTTTATTCCGGCATCTAATGTAGATACATATATAACGCTTCAATGTAGTGGCGGAGTTGAATGGTATGACTTTAAGCCCGATTATCTTTGGATCGCAGCTTTAAATTAACGGAGGAAAGATGTCTACACCTGAACCGAATCCTTATAGAAAGCTTAATTATCCTGTAAACAACTTGGCGCAGGACTTTAATGCAACTGAAAAAGACCAAGTTAGACAAAATATAGGCATCCCGTCAAGCGTTAATAAAGCCGGGAAAGTTCTAAA
>Ga0265301_10001214_pt1 | contig 34609 bp, 50 predicted proteins | sample AusTroGonzalo_MG_2_FD_193488 | JGI IMG/M metagenome (GOLD analysis project Ga0265301, IMG submission 193488) | Bovine rumen microbial communities from tropical cattle in Woodstock, Queensland, Australia - Gonzalo_04 | ecosystem: Host-associated > Mammals > Digestive system > Stomach > Rumen ... | reverse complement strand
CTGCTGGAAAAATCGCCCGACCCGAAAAAAAACGGGGTGGGGGGCCCCTCAAAAATTTTGACGCCCCGGGTAAAAATCTCTCCCCGCCTTGGCCCCTGACCTGCCTGCTCTGAGCCGTGCCATCTCCACCTATCTCCCCTGATCTCTGTCTGGTCACCTCGTGACCCTCCGGAGCTGTGGCCAGCAGTCGTGTCCAGTTGGTGGCCAGCTCGTGGCCAGGACGTGGCCACATGGCCACGAGCCAGAAGCTGAGGCAGATCAAAGAGTTGCATCGCTTGTGGCCACGAGTGTCCATTTTCAAAATCGACTTGTGGCCACACTAAAAACGCATACCAATACTTGATTTAAGTCCATTTTTGCCCCCTTGTGGCCACGAAATCAACTTTTGCCCTACTTAGTCCCCCACACAGGTACCCCATAACCTATGGCCCTACTCACCAAAAAGATGCTCTATATAGAGAGGCCATTTCGTGGCCATTTGTTAATTAAAGCCTTGATTTTAAAAGCTTTTCTTGTGGCCACGAGCCGTGGCCACTTTTGGCCACGACTTTGGGCGCAACTCTGCAAAGCTACTCCAGACAAAGCTTTTTCGTCTTCAGAGTGTGGCCACGAGTGTGGCCACGACTTTGGCCACTCGTGGCCACATGTGGCCAGCATGACCTCGTTACTCAGGGATGGTACAATTTGTCGCACTGTCTCAACTTGATCGATCTTTTGTTGACTCGCAAACAAAGCGCGTGATACAAGTGACGCCAACTTGATCAGGAGGTGACGATGCCTGGACCGATCTCAAGGACGACTAAGGAGAGCATCAGGGACGCTCTCAAGCGTGGTGTCAGCATCGATGATGCTGCAGCTTTTTTTGGCGTGGACCCGAGGACGGTGATCTCCCTGATGGTAGGGGAGAGCCAGCGGGTCAAGGGTCAGACTACAGACGAGGACAGAGAGGAGGGCCAAGATGCCTGACTTTAGCAAGGTGAGTGATGGGGGCTCAGCTCCCAACCAGATGCAGGATCTACCTGATGGGACCATGATGGTGTGCGTGCTGCACATGACTGATATGCCATACAGCACGCTGCTGCCTGGCTACTTGGTCCGTAACCAGTGGGATGGCAAGGGTCTGGTGGAGTACCACTATGACCTGGATGTGGTGAGCCCGGCTCAGTACAAGGGCAGGGTGCTGCATGGGCACAAGCCCGTCTATGCAGAGCTGCAGCGTAAGCACGGGGTCAACATCCCCGAGCTCGAGAAGAGCACCCGCAAGGGGGACCTGGTGGTCCGTGCTGTCATCGCATTTGACGCCAAGGCGCGCAACATCCCAGCCAACCTCAACATGGACAGCTACGATGATCTGGAGGGCAAGTACTGTGCAGTGCAGGTAGCCACGTGGCAGGGGCACAAGTACCTGAGCTACCTGGACCCGATACGTGCCAAGGACTCTATGACGTGTGATCTGCTGATTAACGTCTGGAGGCAGGACCAGATGGCAGCATCTTCGGGGCTGCAGCCCCAGATGCAGCCTCCACCTCAGCCAGCTGCTCCGATGCAGCAGTCGATGCAGCCTCAGAGGAGGCAGGCACCGATGCAGCAGCCGCTGCAGCAGCAGCCATACTATCAGCAGCAGAGCAACGGATGGCCTCAGCCTCAGGCAGGGACTGAGGACGATATCCCGTTTTGACCCTACTCGGTGGTAGGGTCAGGAGCTGAAAGGAGCTCCATCTATGCGTATCCAGGACATCGACTACTATGCAGCTGGCTTTGCATCCGAAGGGATCAAGATTATGCCCTTGGCCCCGAGGGGCAAAACACCGGTGACCTCCCACGGGCTCTATGATGCCACTCTTGATCCTCACCAGTATGACTTCGCCTGGGAGAGAGGGTGCAATCTTGGGGTGCCTACTGGGGGCAAGGTCGATGTCATCGACTGTGACAGCATCGGGTGCCTGATGGAGTTTGGGAGGAGACTCGGCGGCTCGGTGCAGTCGGTGGATGATGCCTGCAGGGTGATTGAGTCTCAGATAGGGCCTGTAGTGCTGACAGGCAGGGGTGGGCACATCTACTGCCTGCCTGATGAGGAGAGGCGCAACGGAGCTCACCTGCTGCAGCTGGATGATGGCTGGGTGGACTACAGAGGTCAGGGTGGGTACGTGGTAGCTCCCCCGAGCATCCACCCATCCGGTGCTCAGTACAGATTTTGGTCTGCCTACTTTGCCCCGCGTGCCAAGGCTCCGGAGTGGCTGCCTCGGGTGACCAAGACTCAGAGCAAGCCACCCAAGCCTGCCATCAGGCCTCTGCCTGCTCAGGTGCCAACATCGCTGGCACTGACTCCGGATGGCTACTGGAGAGCTGCTCTGACCCGCAACCTCATGACTTTGTCTGAGGCCCAGGAGGGCTGTAGGAACCAGACCCTCAACACTGCAGCATTTAACCTGGGGCAGCTGATCAGCTCAGAGGCTCAGGAGTCTGAGGCTGTGGACAGGTTGCATGATGTGGCTCTGAGCATCGGGCTCACTGAGCATGAGACGATGATGAGCATCAGGTCGGGCCTGCAGGCAGGCATGGCCAAGGCCAAGAGACCAGAGCCTGAGCCCATGGTCACCTTCGGGGGAGAGCACACGGTGATGGAGGTCTCCCCCGAAGGGACCAAGGTCACCCAGACCAAGATCAAAGCTGAGGTCAGCAAGCGGATCACGCTCCCCGACGTGGTGAGAGTCATGGAGGAGGAGCAGGGTGATCTGCTGGGATACGACCTCTTTGCTCAGAGGATCATCAAGAGGCGTGATCAGGTCAACGAGCCACCATCCAGGCATGGTCTGGATCGGTGGGAGGATGTTGACCAGACCATCCTGGCACTCAACTTGGCAACATCGTTGGGTCGTGATGTTGGCCAGGACACTCTGACTGCTGCTGTGAGCATCGCTGCTCACAAGCATGAGGTACATCCTGTGAGGGAGTACCTGCAGAGGTGCAGAGCAGATTGGGATGGTCAGAGCAGGATCAGAGGGTTTCTGCGGGCTTTGGGGGCTCAGGAGACAAAAGCCCACCGGTTGGAGTTTGCTCTGTGGCTGGCAGGTGCAGCAGCCAGAGGGATGGAGGATGGCCCTGTCAAGATGGACTCAATGTTGATCCTGGAGGGGCCTCAGGGGACAGGCAAGAGCACTGTGGTCAAGATCCTGGGAGGTGACTGGAGCATGGACACTCCCTTGGACCTGGACCAACCGAGGGAGGCCTACATGCAGCTGGCTGGGGTCTGGATTGCTGAGTGGCCAGAGCTGACCAGCTTTGTCAAGACAGCCCCGGAGAAGCTTAAAGCCTTTTTGAGTAAGGAGTTTGATGATTTCAGGGCCCCGTATGGGCGCAACATGACGAGGCTCGTCAGGCATTGTGCCTTTGTTGGGACCACCAATGATGACATGTACCTGAGGGATGACACGGGCAACAGACGATTTTGGCCCATCAGATGTGGGTCGATGCTCTTTGATCTGGCTTGGCTGCGGGCCAATAGAGACCAGATCTGGGGTGAGGCTGTGGCTTTATGTGATGCCTACAGGCAGAGGGGGACAGGGTTTGCACCGGCTCCGGGGACAGAGACAGAGGTCCTGGCAGCTCAGGTGCAGACGAGGCAGCAGATTGATGAGTTGGCAGACAAGCTGGTGGCTACAGTCGGGGAGCTCTGGGAGCATGCCTGGAGCCCATCGACTGAGGGGCTTTTTGTCTCACTGGACTACCTGCAGGGTCTCCCTGCTTATCAGTCATACCGTAAAACAACAATCAAGGAGGCACTCAAGGGGCTTGGTGGAGTCTACTGCAGGAGGACAGTCTCAGAGACGGTGGACTACAGCTCCGGAGTAGCTCAGGTCAAGCCGGCACCCAAGGAGAGGCAGAGAGGATGCCACTTTGACAGGAGGCCATCCTATGCTGCTGACTACGATGACAAGGACTTTGGGGAGATCATCATCCCCACGGAGTAGGCAAGTGATAACAGAGCAGATGCTCTGGGAGCTGGTGCACCACTCTCAAAAACTATTTAAGTTGGCTCGTGACTACGAGAAAGGATACCTATGAGCAAGCGCAAGGGGGAGCCATACAGGCTCCAAAAAGCACTGAGGAGAGATCCCATGCTGCAGGACTACTTTGTAGCCATCTGCCTGCAGGTGGCTGCAGCTCAGCACACACTTGATCCGGAGTGGTCTCAGACCAAGTTTGGTGCTGCCTTTGGTCTCACCAAAGAGGACACGTCCAGGGTCTTTTGTGGGCAAACTGTGAGCCCCAAGACAGTGAGCCAACGGACCAAGATGGACATGGTCCGGAGGGCACTTGGGCAGTGGACTCAGCCTCTGTTTAAGTGGTGCTTTGGGGATCCCGACTATGCAGGGGAGCAGGCAGATCTGCCTCTGGATGAGCTCTACCAGTCCAGACCAGGCTGCACCTATGCAAGGCTTGAGTGCATTGATGCAGAGCAGCAGGTCAAGGACCTTGATCAGCAGATCAAGGTCGTGAGGCATCATCAGGCTGAGATTTGGGCAGTCAAGGATGAGATCATCAAGAGGCTGGAGCAGGTAGAGGACCATCTGGAGGGTCTGCAGCAGCGTGTGGAGGGTGATGAGTACCACCATGATCAACTTGTCACCGAGTTGAGGAGAGTGCTGCCCACTGCAGGTATTTTTGAGGTGCACTATGAGAGACCTTGAGTTTAAATTTACCAACCGAGTGCCCCCGAAGCGGATGACCGAGGGCTCAGCAGGGATTGATCTGCCTGCTGACATCGACATCATCATCAAGCCGGGGGACAGGGAGTTGATCCCGACGGGGATCTGTGTGGCTATCCCTGAGGGGCATGTTGGTCTGGTCTGCTCCAGGTCTGGGCTGGCCTGGGAGACGGGGATGGTGGTGCTCAATGCTCCAGGGATCATCGATGCTGACTACAGGGGGCAGATCTACGTGATCATGGCCAACCTGGGCAAGGTGGACCACAAGATCAGTCGTGGGGACCGAGTAGCTCAGCTGGTCATCGTCCCCTGCTGGTATGGGCAGATCAGGGAGACCGATGAGCTCCCTGGTCATGAGATCCGGGGTTGCCTCGGGTCCACCAACGGCTACACCAGAGGAGGCCCCGGTGTGTGAGATCTACATCAAGAGCAACTGCAGATGGATCAGGTACTACCCTGATGACCACGCAGAGGTGCTGCTGGAGTATCTGGACCCTGACTATGGGGAGTGCAGCTGCTATCTGACTGTGGTCTTTCCAGAGCCCCTCAGCTGTGAGGGGCTCTGGAAGATGGACCAGAGGCAGAGGTACCTCAGTGTGACCTACATCAGTGAGCCAGTGCCCAGTGGGGAGGATTTTGGCTGGTTGGAGGAGCTCTTTGAGGAGCTCCACCAATCCCTTCGGAGGTGGAGGTGGGCAAGGGGCACACCATGGAGATGGACACCGGAGGGAGGCTGGGAGTACCTGACTGACGTGATCCTGGAGCAGACGTGTGATGCCATGTTTTGGGTCGCTCCGGGGGGGCAAGAGATGATGAGGACCAGGGTGAGCAGATCAACCTGGCAGCATGAGGAGGTGATGCTATGAGGCTGGTGACGAGACCACCGGAGCCGACGCCCACAAAGATGATTGCCCGGCTCAATGTGCTGGCAGTCGATGTGACTCTCCTGAGGGAGGAGGTGATGAGGCTCAATCCTGAGCTGCCCAAGGAGGACCTGCTCCGGATGATCAGCAAGATCTATGAGGCTCATCAGGAGGTGACCCGAGCCAAGGAGATGGTAGATGAGGTTATCAGGGATCTGATGCCAGGATGGATGCCAGATGACAAGTGACGAGGCTCGTGATGCCATGGAGTGCATCTACTGGGGAGCGCTTGAGCAGCTGGACCCGGGCAAGCTCTACAAGCTTGACTGGGGCAATGCTGCAGAGCTGGACGATGTCGATGAGACAGATGTAGAGGACCTGCAGGAGGGCTATGCCTCGTGGGTCTGGATGCAGATGGACAACAGCCCCTGCAGTGCCAAGGATGCAGCCAAGAGCATCGGTGCGTGGCTGGTGGATCATGGAGTGGCAGTGCCTCCTCTGTGGACCAAGGCACACACCAAGCTCTGCCAGCTGATGGGGGCAGTGTTGGCAGGCATGTACAAGGAGGTGACCGATGATGATGCCGTGTGATGCTGAGGCCATCGTGGCTCACCTGGCTCTGCTGGCTGTAGCTGGCAGGAGCGGGGCAGACACTTGGACCGAGGTACAGGAGATGCTCTATGCGGTCCGCAAGTATGTGTCCCTTCGGTGGCCCATCGGGTCACCGGAGCGGGCCAAGCTGGAGGGCTTAATGGAGGAGATGAGGCTCAATCTGCTGGACTGGAGGAGACACGATGTCAGACCGCTTGATGAGTAAAGGCCCCTATGGGTATGTGGACGTGCTCCGGAGGATGAGGATCTCCAGGCACATCATCATGGGTGAGATGGCTGATGAGATGGGGTGGCCAGTGACCAAGCTGAGCAGCCTGGAGATGGGGCGCATCCCGATGACCCAAGACGTGGTGGATCTCATCTGCCAGATCTACGATGTGGATGAGGCAGAGATGAGAGAGCTCAAAGCGGCTATGGTCCGATGTCAGCTCAGGAGCAAGCTGGAGGTGATGCAGTGACTGTGGTGAGGAGAGATGACCCTCTGTGGTCAATGCTGACCCAAGTCCCCTCCGAAGATCAGGAGCAGAGGACGATCATCGACTGGTGGAGGGTAGTCGGTGCAGCCAAGTATGATCTCCCTCCGGAGCTACTTTTTGCCGTCCCCAATGGTGGGCAGCGCAATCTTGTGGTGGCCAAAAAACTCAAGGCAGAGGGAGTCGTGGCAGGAGTGCCTGACCTCTGCCTGGCAGTTGGATGGGGTGACAGGCACTGCCTCTGGATAGAGCTCAAGAGACGCAAGGGAGGCAAGGTGAGCCAGGCACAGCAGCACATGCACTCACTGATGAGGCTCTACTCGGGTGCAGTGTGTGTGTGCAGGGGAGCAGATGAGGCCATCAGCTGCATCTGCACCTACCTGGACAAGTTGTTTGACACGGGGCTAAAGCCCCTCAGCTACTGGAGACAAGATGGGTGAGCTCTGGCAGATACTGATCAGGCTGATGCAGAGGAGTGGGCATCAGCTCCGGATCCATGAGGGTCGGACCACACCAGCCAGGAGGCCCCGCAAGAGGGCTCTGGAGTATGTGGTCTGGCACGACATGAGGCATGCTGACTCTGAGTGGCTCTATGGTGAGTACACCAAGCAGGGGAGCAAGTGTGGGACCCATCTCATCTGTGATGGGCCTGACCTCTACGTGGTGTGCCCGGTGGAGCAGTACACCTACCACATGGGGGAGCACGTGATTGATGAGGCCAAGACGGGGTGCACCAACACCAACTCCATCGGTGTGGACGTGGTGACTCCTGGAGCAGCAGCAGCCCTCGTGGGGGCTGCACTGGTGATGTGGCTGGGCAAGGTGCCCACCGACGCCCTCGGGATGATGCTGCATGACGAGGTGCTGCCCTGGTGGGATATGTGGGACGCCATCCAGGGCGTCTGGAGGCAGGGCTGCAGATGACACCTAAGACCGAGCCATCACCGAGGCTGAGGCCTCTGTACTACAGGACGAGGCAGGGCTACTGGAGACTGCTTGACCAGGAGCGTTTTAGGGCGCACCTACGGGTGTGGGTGCATGGCCATAGGGCTGAGTATGATGCTCTGGACGAGGGCATCCGGGGCTGCATATCCAAGTGGCTCAATGGCTCACCGGTGACCTACTATGGGGTGCAGAGGATAGCTGCAGAGACGCATTGTGCAGTAGCCTACTGGTCCGGGGTCAGGGAGGCTCAGGAGCCTCCACCGAAGGAACTGGAGGAGATGGAGGAGAGGGAGCCCAGGCAGGCCAGAGTGGACAGGTACTGGGTGAGGGATGGAGGAGGTCAGCTGGTGATGGCTCCTGAGTATCTGGACGGCTACCTGCAGAGGGTGGATGAGCTGCTGGGTGCCCAGATGACAGGCTGGGGCAGATGGCCCCGGAGTGAGTGCTGGCAGGATCGGAGGCGTCGGTGGAGACGAGGTGAGGCCAGCCCGCGCAAGGACCATGTGCTGGAGCTCTGCCTGAGGACACGGACCAGGCTCTACTGGTGGCTGACTGGAGAGGGGCAGGTCTGGGTCAGCTCACCTCCTGACATGCCTGACGTCATGCCTGCCAAGCCCTCACGGGCTCCGGAGGAGGAGCCTGCAGAGCCTCCATCCACCACACCAGAGCCTGCCCCATACAACTTTTTTGCAGGCTGTATCTCCTGATCTTGCCTCAGTTTTCTCCGCTTTGGGCTCAATCGTTATGCAATAAAATTGATTGAGCTCATTATTTTTTCTTGCAATCTAAAAAGGACTGGAGTAGGATCTCCTCAGACGCGGGGCACAGCCCCCCATGGACCACCGAGATAGGGGTTAAAAATGCAGCACATCACCTACACCATCATCAACAACACCAAGTGCCTCTTTGGAGCCGCCCATCAGATGGCTCGTGAGCTCCGGGTCAATTGGCCTGCAGCATCCTATCGAGACCTCTTTAGGGCCGCCCTCAAAGAGATCTGGGCAGCAATCAAGAGGACTCAGAGCAAGGTCTCTGAGGGGCTCAAAGCAGCAGCCAACAAGGGCATCCAAGGAGTTGTGAGGGCATTCCGTATGATTAATAGCAGACAACCTGAGACCATCAAGGCTGCTCTCTGGGCAGCTGCCAACACTGGGCTCACCATGTACACCCTGGCATACTTGCAATATGCCCAGCAGCGCCGTGCTGAGGCCCTCAACAAGGACCTGGTCAGAGAGGCCCTCCTCAATGCAGGTGGGCGTGAGTGGACCAAGAAGGGCCGCCGGATTTACATCAGCCGCATCGTCAAGGCAGTTGTGGCCAATTATGATGCCTTCGGGCGCCGTGGCAAATATGACTGTGACAACATGTACTATGACTGTGAGACCAGGGAGTGGGTTGGGACCCCTTGCAACGTGATCTTTGCTGAGGGTTTTGCAGCCTGATTTTCGGGGGCCCCAGTCGGGGGCCCCACCACCGAAGGGAGAGATCAGAGATGAGCACCAAGATCAAAGAGTTGGACAGCATCAAGGAGCAGATATGGGATCATGCCAAGGGCTACCCAATGCAGGTTATCCTCAAGGGTGATGCATACTGCTCCAGACAACACGCCCGCATCACGTTTGCCTGCATGATGAGGCTGATTGACCAGATTAACATGGGGAAGGTCAGCACAGTGGGGTGGAGCAAGAGGAAGTGCAGGTCTGTGGCCCGCAAATTTGGGGAGGCCATGTACTGGTGGCTCTACAGATCAGACTGCTGCAGCTGGACCCTCGGGGCCCATACAGGTACTCCATCCTGGGTCAGGTGTGCAGAGACCAGTGGCCACTACACCCTCTGGATGTTGAGGATGGTGGCAGTGGATGCTTTGACCAACAGAGGAGGAGACAGATGAGCAAGCCTCAGACCTGGGATGACTGGTGCAAAGCTGTGGATGAGATGCAGTGGATGGTGGGGGAACTCTACCAGAGTGCAGGCAACATCCGGAGTGATGCTCAATATCTGGAGTCCAGAGAGATGAAGACCAACAGATGGCACTATGGGGTGGAGCGGAGCTACCAGGACATCAAGGAGGAGATGCACTCCATCAAAATCACCCTCTCATACCTGGAGACAGTGATGACCAGACTGGAGAGCATCAGGCCCTGGGTGCTGGCTGATGACCTGGCCCCCACCTCATACAAGGAGACGCCATGAGGATGGAGCTCGGTGATGTCGTGGTAGAGGATGCACCTGATCCGGTACTTGCCATCATCGACTCAGACGAGGGAGATGATGACTGGGCCATGTGGTGCAGGCTCATCCAGGGCAACGCCCACCGCAAGGACGAGATGGAGAGACAGTTGCAGATGGAGGGGCTCAAGATGATGAGGTCCAGATGGATGGAGGACTGGAGACATCACCTTGAGGCAGAGGGCATCAAGGCCCCGAGGCATCTCCCCACCAGCTACAGATACACCGACTTGATCGAGTATGCACCACCTTCGGTGAGGGACAAGGTCAAGTCTGAGGCCAAGGCCATGGGTGACCGGTGTGGGATCCCTGATGTCTTGGTCCTCATTCCCCGCAAGGAGTACTGCGGGCTGGCTATCGAGTGCAAGGCGCCTCGTGGCTGGCTACTGCAGTGGCAGAAGACGGTGATGCAGGAGCTCAGGGATCTGGGGTGGTGTGTCGTGGTCTGCAGGTCAGCAGAGGCCATGGTGACCGCCTGTGAGGAGTACCTGCTATGACCTATGAGCAGACACTGGTGGAGAGAGTGATGCAGCTCTGGCCCGCGTCATGCAGGGACACTAAGCACCTCCGGGCTGCAGTAGGTAGGTGGCTGGAACTGGCAGATAGAGCAGAGATCATCCTGGATGCCAGACAGAGGCATGAGTGGATGTACTGGTCTGATGCAGCCAAGCCTCTCTACAGTGTGGAGGATGGTGATGCCTGCAGCTGGCTGGCTACCTGCTATGACCGGATGACCCGAGCCAAGCATCATGTGGTCAGCTGGATGTATGACGAGATGCTCAAGCACGGTGTGGTCTACCCTTCGGATGTGGAGGCCTATGTCAGTCACAGTTGACTCCATTGAGGAGCTGCAGGCAGCTCTGGCCAAAAGCCGGATGGATATCCAGGGAGCTGACAGAGCCAAGCTGATCAGGCTCCTCTGGGACATAATCGATGTGAGGCTGGACTATCTGGTCCAGCTACCAAAGATGAAACACAAGGTGCTGGTCCCCGTCCTGCTGGATGGCTGGGATGAGATGGACCGACTAATGGAGCGGAGGATGAGAGCATGGCATCTGTAGAGTTGTGCATCCATAGAGCAATCAACCGAGTGAGTGACCTGATCCTGGCAGCCCGTCGGGTGAGGGGCTTTGCCCCTGACAGGGTCAGGTCGTCAGCAGGGAGGAGGTATGCCCGGAGGACGGTGCAGCTGTGGCTGGATGCAGTAGATGCACTGAGGCTCCCCTCCGGGGAGATCCCCGAGTGGGTGGAGGACCGATATGGTGACGTGATCCAGGCACTGCCTGGGATCTGGGAGATGGGAGGCATAGATGACTGATGCAGAGGCTGTGGCCCTCTGGGTGAGGGCCTACAGGCGTGCCAGAGCCGCTGTGGGCAAGGCCACTCACAGTGACTGCCTGGATGCTCGGGTGGCCAGGTACCACCGGCTCTGGTGTGACAGGTATGACCACACAGGATGGACCACGAGGTTCGCCTCCCCGAAGACGCGCAACATCTGTGAGTACCTGATGCACCTCATCGACATGGCTCGTGATGGGGAGATCTGCTCAGCAGATCCGGAGTACTACACAGTGATGGATGAGGTGCTGGATGACTGATTGGAGCAGCAAGCCTGCAGTCTACAAGATTGTGGGGACGAGGTCCCCGGTGGACCTGCTGGAGTCCATCGACTGGACCTATGACTATGAGCTGGAGCGCTTCAGGGTTCCTACGAGGGGCACCATCGTCTGGTTGCCTCGGGGGTGCTTTGATCGGTTGGCTGAGAGCTATGGAGTGAGCCACTTGGCTGAGCAGGTGTTGGCCTACATCGACACGGACCAGCCTTGGGGCTACAGGCACAACAAGTGGATGCACAAGGAGCAGAGAGATGACTGAGAGACAAGCTGGACTCGTTGTTGGGCTGTGGCTGCTGCTGGCAGTCGTGGCAGAGCCTCTGGTGGAGTGGTTACTGTAGAGGAGATGCTGCCCACTTGGGAGGAGCAGAGATGAGAGCAAAAGACGTTATCAAGGCCTGTGTGCACCGACTGGAGCTGGGGCGGAACATGGACCCAGCAGTTGACTCTGCTGTGGAGGTGCCTGATGAGTGGTGTTGACCGATTTGATGGGAGATGGTTTGAGGAGCTCTTTGCCCGTGCCAGAGAGGGGCTCATGCTCAATCTCAGAGCAGTGCTGGCTGACCTGGAGGCAGGCAAGTGTGACTACTACTACAGGATGGATATAGGAGACGTCAGAGTGACCACCCCTCATGGGTGCTACTACACAGCGGTGGATGAGCTCCAGATGGACATAGACTTTGGCATCAAGCCCCAGTACTGGCGGAGCCGAAGCGACGTGGCCAGAGCCAGAGCCCACAAGGGCAAACTGTTGACAGGAGGAGAGTGATGACCCTGAGTGACCTGATGTTGGTGCTCTGTGTGGCCATAGAGGGCATCTCATGGCACGCACTCTGCTGGTACCCCGGAGGAGTGGAGGCATACTGCTTATGAGGCTAAAACATGTGACACTGCTATGCAGAGGGACTGTCTGGCCCAGGCATCTCTGGGTCTGGGGCATCAAGCCCCGAGGGACCTGGGCTGTGTACTATCAACCAGGACTGAGAAGACTTTGGGACAGAGGATAATGAGTGACCCTTTTACTGCCAGAGAGATGCTCCTGGAGGTCCAAAGGATACTCCTCATCACACGTGCCCACTATCAGGCACTGGTGGAGGACAGAAAGGATCTGGGGCCGGAGTGGCACATAGAGGCAGTGACCAAAGGCCTCAACAACATGTCCCTATTTTTGGGGATGGCAATAAAAAAGCTGGAGGGAGACCACAGAGATGATCTTACGAATTGACAACATCGGTGTGGACCGCAAGCACCTGACCATTGCTATTGCGTGCTACAGGACCAAGCACAAACCCTCTGAGGTTGTGCTCAAGCAGAGTGGCAGGCAACGCTTTTGGGGCAGCCTCTCCAGAGTCACCTTTACTGATGGGAGCAGATGCCAAGTCTCTGACTTTGACCTTGCGGAGTGCTGTGAGATCCCATCTGTATGGGATCCTATCCGTGAGTACATGATGCAACTGGAGGCTGAGGGTGACTATCTGGAGTGACCTGATGACCTACCTAAGTACCAGGATGGCCTGGTACAGACTGCCTGAGCTGGTCATGGCAGTGTTTGCACTGGGATCTGCTTTTGCAGTCCTGGTGCTGACTGCTGTGGCCCACCATTGGAGGAGATGACTGATGCTGGATAAAGATGGCTACTTTGTCAAAGAGACGCCATGGGAGTGCACTGAGAGACTCTGTCAATGGGATCCGGGGGAGGAGCACACATGTGGCCCTGGGTGCCCCTTTTATGATGACAGGTTGGAGCGTGCCATGGATGATGAGCACATCCTGGCACTTAGACAGATCATCAGGGACAGCAACCTTGCCCCAGAGGATCCATGTGTGGGCATCAGAGTAGATCATGGATCTGCTGGTGACTACATCCAGTATGAGGTCAAGTACAGAGATGGTGGCAAGGTCATTGTGTACTTTTATGCAGTTGACGAGTTGGCAGATGAGGTCTCAGCAGACTGGTGTCTAAATGCCCATCCTCTGCCATGCAAGGCCAACTGTGTTGGGTGCCATTACAATAACACCTATTACAAATGCTACTATGCACCACCAAAAAAGGAGGAGGAGAGCATGGAGGACAAAGATGGACCCGCTTGATCTGGAGCACATCGTGGCCATCAGGGAGATGATGTATGAGGCAGGCATTGAGCCCACTGCCCCTCTTGATGTCATAAAGATTGTCAGAGGTAACAAGCCTCATCACTACATACTCAAGTATGCTGACCTGAGCAGGATGGTGCTGCCCTTCGGGGCAGTCGATGAGCGAGCCCAGCATATAGGTACTGACCATTGGGATTGTGGCTCAGGCTGCTGCAGGGATCACTGCCAAGAGTGCAGCTGGGGCTGCCAGTGGATCCCCGGCTGGCTGGAGGGGGATGCCAAGTGCTGATCCCCCTCGGGATGCTGGACTATGCAGAGAGGCTCTCCCCCTACTATGAGCTGCTGGCTCCTCCTCCGGATGATCAGCCAGAGTATGTGCAGAGGCAGTGGGAGAGATGGAGATGGGATGCTGAGAGATACTTGCTCACCAGCACCCCAGAAGATGTAGCAGCAACACTCAGACCCCATCTGCTCCGGAGGCTCCGGAGCATGATGTGGGTCATAGCACACAGGAGAGATCGATGATTGAGCTGCAGCCACTCGTCAGAGACGAGGCTTTTGACTTTTTACGTGAGGCCACACAGATGGTCAAGTATGCCTGCATAGAGGCGGAGGAGCCTCAGGGGCAGGTCACCAGTGTCTGGTATGATGACTACACCAATACTTGGTGGGTGGCCTTTGGCCGATGTGGACGATCAAAGAGATGGGGCTTGGCTCGTGAGGTGCTGCTGGAGAGGATGCAGCTTGAGCGCCCCACATACTACAGGCAGGCAGGACGATATGAGGCCAGGTGAGATCAGGGAGGCTCCACAGAGGAGTTGGGGTGAGTGCTACATGTGCAGGAGGCTCTACTCACTGGATGACCTCAAGCCTGTCACTGGCCCCGGCTGGAGGTACGTCTGCCCACTCTGTCAGCAGGTAGCCAAGCGGTCCAGACTCATCCTCTCCTCCAGGTACCTGGCAGGAGTCAGGATGCTCACCTCCCTCCCCGAGGCAGAGTGACCTCGTGCCTGCAGAGGCACACCTCGGGCCACGTCCAGCACACCACACACGACGCCACACCAAGCAGAGCCAGCACCACACAGAGTGCAGCATCTCCCCGGCTCACAGCAGCAGACTCCCACCCAAAGCGAAAGCATCAGCCAGGTTGTCTGGGATGACTGCATCCGTCTGAGTGGCCTTGACCACAAGCACCCGGGTGCCTGTGGTGGGGGCAGGTGATACGTAGTTGGTCCTGCTCATCACCACAGTCCCAGAGAGCCCATCCGGAGCGATGGTCCATGAGGTAAAGTAGCCCTGCATGTAGCCGCTTGAGTTGTTGCCCCTGATGCCTGCAGCCACATAGATGTACTTGGCACTGGAGTCGTTAATCTTTTCGGGGGCAAAGTTGGACAGATCATACACCTGCCTGGCTCGCTTGATGGGGTCAGCACTCAGGTCAAACGTCATGGTGTAGCTGGTCCCTGAGACTGCTGTGACAGTCATCTCCCAGGAGTGGGAGTAGCCTGCCCCATAGTCTGCATAAGAGAGCAGCTCCACATCACACTTGCCACCCACGAGGTCATGCGTGATGGAGTGGATCCTGCCCATGGCATTGGTCACCCCGACCTGCCCCGTGGCAGAGACCAGGTACTCTGAGGTGATGCTCACCACATCCCCCACGCTCCGGTGCAGACCGATATCGATGGGGACAGACAGAGTCCACCGCCTTCGGGGGACACCAAATCGATCATGCAACCCCCCGAGGATTGTCTGCAGGGTCTCCTCTGTGACCTGCTTGGGCTTGGTGTAGATGGAGGTGATGTCTATCTCACACGACTCCCCCTGCCCCAGTTGGTCTGCAGCGAGCCAGTCAGCCATGCTCACCACACGAGTGTCAGCCGTGATCTTGTAGCCGGTGTAGGTCAGGCCTCTGTCACCGGAGGACGTGGGGAGACCGATGATGTCAGCATCAGTCCAGCTGTCCACCACCTCCCACACCGACGGCCTACCTGCAGGCACTGCCTCAGGACCATACCCCATCTGCCCACCAGGCTGCCTGCTGGCACGCCCCACGAGCATCGTCCCTGAGAGCATCGTGGCTGCAGTGATGTACTCTCTGTAGCCCACGAGCGATGGGTCAAAGTACCAGTGCTCTGGGAGCTCCCCTGCTGTGATGAGTGACAGCGAGTTGACCCCCGTCGTGGTGAGGGGACACCCGAGTCCGTCTGCACACTCGTCCCAGACCCTGCCTGAGGTTGAGTCTGACGAGGCTATAATCTTGCCCAGGATGGTGCCCAGCGTGCCATGTGCATAGGTCGGGGGAGTTATCATGACTGGCTGATGCCCTGGCCACGAGCCAAAGCCTGCACACCTCTTGCCATCCTTGGTTGTGACAGCATCAATCTCATAGCAGTAGTATGGGGGATCATCCTGGGAGGTCCGTCTACATACGTTGGCAGATGCCTCCATCACCTCACCATCAGGCTCCTCCCATGTGATGGTCACGTACCCATACTCCCCGTCGGTGGTGATGCCTGGGATGGTAGCCAGCAGCATGATGTACTGCATCCCTGTCTCCCAGTAGGCTGATGCTACGTCACAGGGCAGGTCAAAGTTGGCCATGTTGGGCTGGACCACCCACATGTCCATGGTGAGGCAGCAGCCTCTATCAGTCACGACTCGGTGCACACCACCATCAGCAGATGGCCTGACAGGGTAAAAGTCGTACTTGGGGCACTGGTACCAGGGAGGACACGGTCCAGTGACCTCACTCCAGTCATCAGGCTGGATAACCCCGATAGGGTCAGAGCCAAACATCTGCTCATTCGGGGGAGCCTCCTCTCCCCTTCGGAGGTTCCTCCTCGACAGCACACCAACATAGTAGGGTTGGTCCTTGAGTGGATAGCCCCTCGTGGGTGTGACGTGTGACCAGACGGAGACACAGTGCTGCTGCAGCTCAAAATCAAATGGGTTGAGCACCCACTCGTTGACGTCACCATAGGGGTAGTCATTGGGGGAGGCTGATCGCTCCCCTGCTGCAGCATACTGGACAGTCTCAAGGATGGGGTTGCAAAAGCTTGGGCTCCGGAGGCGTGATGGGTACCAGACATCACCGGTGCTGGTGGCCTCTGCCATCGTCAACCAGTTGTCATCCTCCACCCAATCCCAGCAGATGGCTGAGCCATCACCATAGTTGCAAAAGTCTATCTGGAGCTCATATGAGAGCTCGCCTGTGTCCCCGGAGGCTATGGTGTAGGGAGCTCTGCTCATCGTCACATAGACTGCAGGCATGCCCCCGATACCACATGTGTACTGATCTGGCCAAAAAGCAAAGGCATCGATCCTCTGAGGCGTGGTGTAGCCGTAGAGAGTGCCCCCGCTAAACTCCCACTCTGTCTCATCAGCGAGTGCATCAGCCAGGCTCACCACAGTGTCGACAGCAGACCTGGGGATAGGGAGCTGCCTCTCTGGCCAGTTGACCCAGATGGACCATTGTTTTGCCCATGAGTTGGACTGAGTCGGGGCAAGTGTCGTGCCATTGGGGGGCACATAATCCCCAGACTTATCCACAGAGAGGAGATTTTCTATGCTCACGTATGACAGAGTGATCTGCCCCTTGGTGATCAAGGGGTTATCCACAAGCATCCCCACCCTCCAGATCTCCCCGTCCACATAGACGGTGACCTGCCTCCCTATCCACTCAGTGGGGTAGAGGGTCACAGGGATGGTCCGGGCAAAGTAGCCAGACAGATCTGCTCTGTGTGGCTTGGCCAGAGTGCCTCCCTCACCTCTGCTGCAGGCCACGTCAGCATCAGCAGTAGCCGCCCATGCTGCAGTGAGCTTGATCATCTCTGTCCCCACATGCAGGTAGGTGTCAGCAGGGATAGCTACTGAGCCGGTGACCACCTTGAGAGGGATGGCAGTAGCTCCTGCAGCCATCCCCGTGGTCTGCCAGACCTCAGATGGCTGCAGATTCTCCGCTCCCACACGGCTAAAGATGTCGATGGGCCGCGTGCCATAGCCGGTGTGATCATCAGCAGCCAGGACGATGCTCGTCACTGATGACTGAGCCACAGTGTCCCCTTCGGGGACTGAGGCCCCGAAGGGGCCGATGGAGAGCAGAGCATGCACTCGGTCGGTGGATGTTGTGTTGAGAGGAGCCTCTGCCCACCATCTCCATGGAGTGCTTGAGCCACTGGGGCAGACCCCAGCAATCTCTATGCTGACACTATGCCTCATCCTCTACTCCTGTGCCCTGGACCATCACCCAGGCATTGTAGGGCAGGACGTCCTGCTCATAGCCAAACGTGCCATCATACGAGGTAGCACATACCATGCAGCAGAGATCATAGTTGCCCCCACCGACTCCAGATAAATCACAGTCATAGACTCGGGTCTGGGGCCCCTGGTGATAGATATCCCCAGACCAAAGCCATGTGCCCCCCTCTCTGTAGGTTGGGATCCAGTTGTCTGTGACAGTGCCTGATTTGGTGCTCAGTGCATTGAGCTTGGTGCTGCACTGAGCTGCTGTCCTCTGCGGGTCCTGTACCGAGGTATAGATTGAGGGGATAGTCACACAGAGCTTGGTACTGGGTGCAACCATGTTGGTGGGCACATAAGTGAGCCCACCAAGCCCCGAAGGGGTCACCATCTTGGTCCCAATATACTGGTAGCCCATGTATCCCACAGTAGTGTGGCACGCCACTCCGGGGCAGAGCACGGCTACCCGGAGCAGTCTCTGCATCAGCTCATTGATGTGAGCCGCAAAAACAGGTGATCCGATGACTGCCTCTATCATGGTGCATCTCCAATCCAGGCTGAGAGCCCACCAAGATTTTGGGAGTTGGACGGGATTACCTGCACAAAATGCAGGGGTATCCCGTAGAGTGATCTATCTGTGGAGAGCATCTCTGATGTCAGGGGCAGAGCCGCCAAAAATCTGGTGGTGGCATTTACCTCTCCTCTGTAGACCATATGGAGGTTGGATGATGACGAGCCATTGATGTAGCCGGTTGAGCCGTTGACCCTCCAGTTAATGCTGATGGTGGATGTTGTCTTGCTTGACCATGCGATCCAGAGAGCTCTCTGCCTCTGGAGGTTGGTCATAGGCACCCATCTCCTGAGGTTGGTCTGGAGCCCTGCATACATGCTGCCAGCCCCATAAGTGGAAGGTCCTGCAGTGGGAGTCGTGGTCCACCAGGGCAACGTCACCACAGGGATGGGCATCGTCTCAGCCACATCAAGCATCTCCTCACAGAGTCTAAGTATGCCTGCATCAAGCAGAGGATAGTCCCACGTTGGGTTTTGTATGTTGGGTCCAGACTGCCCCCTGACGTCACCGTAGCTCACAAAACCATTGCTTGTGGTGTAGAGCTGGTAGGGACTAAACATCAGCCCAAAGGTCATAGGGGTTGTCCCTATAAACTGGCGAAACTCAAGCACCCCACACCCACTCGTGGCTGGTGTCCTGTAGTTTAAACTAGTCGCAGTGTTGGCATATCTAGGCGAAAATATATAGGTCTTGGGGTAGTTGCTGATACTCGTGGGCCAGGTGATGCTGGATGTAGTGGTGGACGATGCTGCATTGATGGCGGTCCCCGACTGGGTGAGTATGGCAACCTGTGGAGTGGATGTACATGTTTTGGCCCCGAGGTAGGGGATGAGCAGCTGCCTGCCTGTCCCCGCTGTGGGATAGTAAAGCCTGAAGGTACAGCTACTGGTCCACTCCCAACCATCTGCTATGTAGACACTGCAGGTCCATCTCTGTCCTGAGAGCACGGTGCATGCCCGGAGTAGCTGCTGCAGCTGAGTGCTGGTGACAGTCCCCCCTACCTGGACCTTGTCTATCCAGGAGAGGGGGAAGACGGTCTTGCCATAGATGCTCATAGTGCCCCCGGAGGTGTGACCTCAGCTATGGTCAGGGTGACCTGCATGCGGGCCATCTTGTTGTCTGCTCCGGCTGACCATCTCACCTGGGTGCAGTCGGTGATGGCTCCACTGATGACCTCAGGGCACCCAGCATATGGGCGCCCATATGCTATGGAGTAGTTCATGTTGTTAGGAGGGGCGACATAGTTGCTCCAGGTGGATGTGTCCAGCCATGCTGTCACACCAAGCTCTGCCCTCCGAAGGAACCTCTGCCAGTACCTCCTCACGTCTGGGTAGATGCTGCTCCCCGCCTGATCAAGCGGGCCATCCAGGAGCAGCTCCAGTACCCACTGCCTCCTCTGGGAGTGCTGGGTCCTGTAGCTGATACCTGACAGAGTAGCTACAGTGCCTCCATCAACCACGTCCACACATGTTGGATCACTGAGGAGCTCCCTCTTTGGAGCTATACACTCCCAAACAGGGACGTTGACTGTGGTCAGCCCAACGGTGGCTGTGGCAGTGTGCAGCCCCTGATCTACCAGATAGGGGCTGGACGTGATCTCATGTGTCACAGCCTGATAAGGGACGAGTTGCAGACCCTCAAGCCGATTGATCTGGCTCCACCTTTGCCACTGGGTGGGCTGACCATCGGGGTAGGTCCCCGAGATTGCACCACCTGCACTGGTGAGAGCTGTGGCTCGGGGCCATGACGAGTAGATACCTGCCACCCATGTGGACGTGTTGACCCCGTCTGTCCATGCCTGCTCCCCAGCTATGGGTCGTGTGTCAGCCCAAGGCATCAGCACTATGCTCATCTGATTACCCCCGCGTTGACTCTGGCTCCACCAGGAGTCCTTGCCTCAGCATTGAGCTCCTCCACCAGATACCTCCCCAGTCTACCAGCCTGACCCCCAAAAGTCATTGTGACGTTGATCTCTGTGGTCCCCTGCTGCTGCTGACCTGTCAGGGATGACGTCGTGGGAGCTGTCACTGCAGCCGCTTCGGAGGCTCCGGAGGGAGCTCCGGAGCTGTCAAAAGCACTGAACCCAAGATCGATGAGCCCCTTGGCATAGGCAGCAGCAGCAGCATACTTGCCTGCAGCCGCTGCAGAGAGACCGATGCCTGTGGCTATGTTGCCGATGGCAAAGTTGGCTGCAGCCTCTGCAGTGTAGTCCAGAGCATCACACGTGGCCTGGATCCCGTCTGCTGTCATCTGAGCAGCCTGGATGACTGCACTCCCCTTGCCCCAAGCATCAAGGGCTTTGCCCACCTCCTGCAGACCAGTGACCTGAGCTTGCATGGCCTCCTTGGTAGCATCACTCAGAGACCACTGCCTTTTGACCTGCTCTTTGTAGATCTGCTTTTGCTTGGCATCAGCCAGCTGCATATTGCCCAGTCTGGCCTCCTCTGCCTCCCCTATCTCCTCCAGGATGCGCTTTTGCTCCTCTGCATATTGGGCACGCTCCTCTGAGTCCATCTGCTGGATCTTGGCATAGGCATCAGATAGAGCCTTGATCCGGGTCTCGATCTTGGTGATGTCATCGGTGGGAGTGACGTCTGCCTGCAGCAGAGTCCTGACCTGCTCCATCTCCTTGGCTCGGTCCTCTGCCTCTTTTTTGGCTATCTGAGCACGCTTGGCATCAGCTGCAGCATCGATAGCCCCGAAGGCCTCCTGCAGACGCTCCCTATCCTTGATCTGCCTCTCTGCCTCAGCCTTTTGCATCTGGACTTGACGGTCCAGAGTCTCCCTGGCTGTGTGCTCCTCTGATGCCCAGATGGCCTCATCTGCCTGCCTCCGGAGCTGAGCCACGAGGTTGATTTCGGCTTGCTGCTGAGCCAGAGCTCGTGCTGCAGCAGCCTTGGCTGCAGCCTCCCTATCTCGTGCCTCCTGCTCAGCCTTGGCTGCAGCCTCCTTATCCTTGGCCTCCTGCTCTGCCTTGGCTTTAGCATCTGCCTCTCTGGCCTTAGCCTCTGCTCCCCTGATCTTGATTACATCCTGCAGGATGGCCTCTTGCTCTGGCTCCTGAGCCTGCAGGGTCTTGAGTCTCTCCTGCTCCAACTTGAGAGCCTGCTCTGCCTCATAGACTGCCTGCTGCTTGCCCCTCCACTCTTGACGTCTGCCAGCTATATTGGCCTCCAGCTCCTTGAGCTCCTGCTTGGCCAGCTGCAGTGCTGCCTCTTTTTGGCTGACGAGATCTTTTTGGGCATCAACCTGGGCCAAAAAGGCATCGACTGACTTGATGTCAGCATCCTGCCTCTGCTTGGCAGCACGTGCCTGCCTCACTGCAGCCAGTGTGGCCTGCTCCCCCATGGCTATATAGGCCTGAGCCAACGAGTCCACAGACTCTTTTTGGGCGTCGGTTGCGGGCTTGACCTCAGTCTTAAAGATATCTGAGAGGGTGCTAAAGATACCAATCACCGAGGTGACAGCCAGCCCCAGCACCCCCAACGGACCAGGGATGATGGAGATGATGCCCCCGATGTTTTTCATCTGATCAACTGTGGCTGCAGCTGAGTTGGTCAAGCCCTTAAACTTGTCCTGAGTGCCAGCCAGCTTAGGGGCGAACTTGTCAAAGGCTTGCCCAAGCTTGCCCATGACACCAGACATCCCTGCAGCCTCCTCATTGGCCTCTTTGACTGCTTTGCCCGTCGTGCCAATGGCTGTGTTGATCTTCCTCACTTCGGAGGTGACATTACCTGCCCCGTCAACACGAGCGATGATGTTGAGATTGGTCTTGGACTTTTTTGCCATCAATACCACCCCAGCTGTGATGGGTCACCGAGTGGACCCGGGTCAATCTTGCGCCCTGGTGAGACATCCCTGTGACCGACGATGTCCTGCAGAGGGATAGAGTAGCGACTCCGAAGGGCATCACAGAGCACCCTGCATGCCCAGATCTGAGCCTCACTGATGGGCTCATACCACTTGCCATCACACTCTACTGCTGCCCCATGATGCTCCCCTCCATAAGAGTCATAATAGTTGCCATCCTTGAGGGTCAGAGGGCCCACGTTGTCATAGTCGATGCCCAGGCTGTAGCTGTTGCATGACGTCACATGCTTGCCACTGGAGAGGGTCCACTCACTCTTGCCCGCGTGCCAGGCTACGAGGTCGGTGCTCACCAGCTGGTAGATCTCCCCGCCCCTAAGGATGACAAAGTGGGTGGAGCTCTTGTCATCAGTGTTGGCTGCCCACCGACGGATCCTGCTCAAATTACCTGACCCCTTGTAGGGGGCAGCAGTCCAGTGCAGCACAATCATCTGCTGAGCATATTTGCGCTTACTGGACTTGGTGCAGGGGATGATGTAGTCCTCATCCACCCACCATCCTCCACCATGATCATAGATGCTCTGCATCAGTCACCTCCTGGATGTGTCTACGGATTGTCTCTGGAGGTAGATCATACTCACGGATCTCAGCCATCCAGAGGTCACGACCTGATTGCTTAAGATCATCAGCTATCTCCAGCAGATCATGGATGACACCATCGATCCTTGTGCTCCAGCTGATAAACGCCACCTCACCTTTTCTGGCTTTGACTGGTATGGGGGAGTTTTCTCTGATTATAGCATTGAGTAGTTTGGCTTGAGATGCCAAAGCAGATGACAGTCTGCTCCATGGACGAAAATCCATCACTCTCCTCCCTGCCCCTTAAGGGCACGTACAAAAGCATCCTGAGCCTGCTGATCAGCATCCTGCAGGCTCATCTGCTCCGGATTGCAGGCATGAGCCACACTGCCCTGGATGAGTGTGCTCAGCCAGTCCTGCAGAGCTGCATACAGTCTCTGCCTCTTCTCGTCCACCAGCCCCCACCATGGCCGGGGAGGGATCCCAACAAAGAGCTTGGCTTGGATAGCTGCCCTTTCTGACTGGAGCTCCCTTAGATCTCCCTGGATGGCCTCTATTGTCTCCTGCAGCTTATCCCACTTGGCATGCTGCTTGATCGGGTCCAGACCTGCAGCCTGCTGCTCCTTGCGTATAAGCCTTGACTCTTTGCGGTTGATCTTGCGCTGGACCCTGTCCACACGCTTGCCTCGTGCCTTGTCAGGGTTGACCCCGGAGTTGAGGATCCAGGGATAGTGGTCCCAGTTGCCTGATGGGTTGCATGAGATCCCGACTGCAGCCACAGCATCATTGCCTGACAGGTCAGCATACATGGCAGGCTGGATGCCCTCCAGCATCGCACCGGTGAGGATCAGGGTAGCCGGTGTGCCATCAGCTTTGGGGACAAAGGTGTTGCCATAGATGTCCTTGCCTGACCTGACCTGCTGCCTGACCCAGTCTATCATGTCATCCTCTGCCATGGTCTTGAGCCGCTTCGGAAACCTCACCTCAAAGGGTATGTCCTTGGCAGGTTTGTCATGCCCCTCGAGTTTTAGTTCAAACTGGAATTTATTTATGGGCATTGGCTTTAGCCTTTCTCCTGAGGTCCTCCACTCGCTGCCTCTCCTCCTGCTCAAGCCTCTCTATCATCTTGACCTCATCATCCATACAGATCAAGAGCTCCGGGTCTATCTCCGGATCTATCAACAGATTGAAGCGACGGAGAAAAGAGTAGGCCTTAAATACAGAGGAGATCCACTCCTGATGCTCCCTGATGAGAGCTACAGGGCAATGATCATACTCCCCAAGATGGGATGCTCTGCCATTGATGCAGATCTCAGCTGAGATCTTGCCATGATCTGCACCAGACTCGGGGGATGGAGTTGACTCACAGCAGCCACGCTGCTGCCAGAGGGAGGGATGCTTGAGGCAGTCAGAGCACTGCCAAGCTCCTGGCCCGCGCCTCAGTGCGTGCCAGATTGAGAGCTGGAGGGCTCTTTTTTTTTGACGTCACCACGGCTCAGGTCTGCGATCTGGGATGCCAAATCTGCCATCACAGACGAGGCTACCTCCTGAGGAGTCATCCGGTCCAGCAGGTCAGCCATCTCAGTCGGGGTCTTGGTCACACCATCGACACCGGTGATGCCCTGGGTGCAGACAGCAAAGTTGTAGAGGCTCAGGTAGGTCTGAGCCTCCTGCAGTAGATCCTGGTCCTCTTTGGACAGAGCCTCTACTGCCTGCTCCTGCCTCTCTGCCTCATCTTCAGATGAGTAGATAGAGGAGAAGAGGGTCAGAGCCCTCATCGGAGCCTTGCCTGTGATCCTCTGGACCTCCAGCTTGTGCCTGTAGCCAAGCGGCTGCAGTCTCCACTGAGTCTTGGGTTCCTCCGGGTCTGCAGGTGACTCATAGGTGATGCTGGTAGTGGCTCGGTCAAATCTCACTTACAGTCCTCCTCTGTGAGGTCGATGATTTTTTGAGCTGTGTCGTTGCTGATCCGATCAAATCGCTCACAGATCAGGTTGGCCATGGTCTTTTTGATGGGGCTTGCCCCATCCAGGTTGATCCCACACAGACGACCCAGCACCTGGACGTTGTCTTGTTGATCAATCCCACCGACCTTGACACCAAAAAATGATCCGATGACCACCAGCAGCAGCCACAGGATCTGCTTAAGTGTGGGCATCACCTTGTCCATCAGATCAACCCCAGAGAGATGATGGGGAGAGTTGAGCTGGACGGCTGACCAGCTGCCATCTCCACAGTGGTCTGGATAGCATCACCTGACAGGTCAGGCAGGATCACGTCACCATTGGTGACGTAGGCTGCAGGGATCACGATAGCTCCACCCCACGGACGAGGTGATGCTGATGCACTGAGATCACCTCCGAAGGGGATGGTGACAGCCAGGGAGCTACCAGACTGCCAAGCATCTGCCAGCATCTGACGGCTCTCTGCACTCGGGTGACCGATGGTCATCTGCAGGGTAGCCTCAAGTGCTGTGGCCTCCAGAGGAGCACGTCCTGCCCAGTACGATCCACATGCTGAGCCTGCTGTGGTCCAGTTGAGGTTGAGCGTCCAGCTGGCTACACAGGGAGCATAGTCCCAGTTAAACACATCGTTGGGGTCATGGATCAGCACGGGGGATCCCAGCGAGTGCAGCACCGGCCCATCCACCACAGTTGGCCATGCAGGAGTGACGATGTCACCCTCTGCCACATCCTCCACATAGGGCACATCGACTGTGGCAGAGCATCGGATGGCTCGTCCATCTCCATCAGCAGTGATGCTGAGAGCAGTCATGGCACAACCAAAGCAAAGCTGCTGCCAGCCATCACCGGTGATCCGGAGGGCTACTGTCCCCGACCCGATGCTGATGGGATCACCTCCGGATGCAGGCTGATCCCACTGAGCCAAGCGACTCGTGCCAGACGTGGCAGAGACACCGCGTCCAGTGTAGCCAGAGTCAAAGCTCAGAGCTGGAGTGACACTGCCTGCAGCATCGGTCGTGATCCCATAGGTGACTCTGCCATCAGGCAGGGTGTAGGCGTCAAAGCGTCCTGCAGCCAGAGGGGCAGAGACCACTGCCTCACCCGAGTCGATGGATGCAGACGTGACAGTAGCTGCAGCATCAGTCAGCTTGAGCCTGCTGCTCAAGAGCCTGCGGAGCCCAGACTTGGCAGTCTGGATGCCTCCCCGGAGGAAGAAATCGATGGTCATGGTGCCAGATCTGACTGGCAGTCCAGAGATAGGATCAACCAGAGCCTCACCAGGCACGTGGCCAAAGCCTCCGGAGCTTGTGTCCACAGTCAGGGTCTGGGTGTTCCCCACGGCTACAATTTGGCTGGCATCAGCCAGCTCCACAGACTCAAAACTCAGCCCGGTGATGCTGGGCTCACCATTGGCACCTCGTGACATGTAGCTGGTCTCAGATGCGATCTCCAGCCGTCTAATAGCAGATGAGGGCATGTATCCTCCTCAATGTAGTGTGACCAAAAAGGGGATGCGTACCACATAGCACTGCACAGTCCCCTGCTCATCAGGTATCTCTACAATATCAGCCCCACCATCACGAGGCCAGACACCATCAGCACCGCCCCATCTATCTGGACGAGCGATGACTGCAGACATGATGGCAGTGCAGTCATCCACCATCATCATGTCCCTGATATCGTCAGCCAGCTCTGCCCTGTAGGACACAGCCACGGTCACAGCCGTCGTGATGTGGCATGGAGCATTGGCATCAGTCAGAGTTGGGAGGGAGGACACATAGACAACAAAGTCCCTCGTTGACCTGCAGAAGTCCTCCACCCACCCCTGAGCATCACTCTGCCCCAGGTTATACCTGGGGCAAGTAAACGTCATATCGGGGTATACCGCTGGGGTCACACCCTCCACAGTGTCCTGGATGGCACGGATCACCGGCTCAATGCTCTGCCTCACCATGGCCACCTCGTGTGCCCCCACCTGCCAAAGAGCCTTGGCCCCTTGGGGAGAGCATACCTAAAGTCCTTGGACCGCTTGCCTGTGATGTTGTCTGTGTCCCCGACATCAGGCCTGCCATCCTGGTTGATATCCACCCAGAGATGCCTCAGGGTATCTGATGCGCAATAGCGAGCATCAGACCAAAAGGCATCATGCAGCTCACGGTTGGTGACCTGATAAAACTTGGCACAAGCAAAGAGCCTGTGAGCATCGATGAGCTCCCTCGGTGCAGGGATGTCTGTCTCATCCAGACCATGCTCTGCCAGCTCTGTCCTGAGGTAGCGGACCAGATCATCAAGGCCTCCGGAGACAGCAGGCTCAAGGCCTGCATCAGACGAGGGCACCGAAGGGCCACCACTGAGAGCAGCTCTCAGATCCTGGGCAGTGAGCCCAGTGTCAAAGATCTGCCTCACGTACCTCAGCTTGTAGACGAGCGTGGCATCAGGCTGTCCCACACGGGCCACCGGCTGATAGGTGACCCGCAGGAGACAGCCCCCGACTGGTGACTGCCTGACTGGTAGCGTGGCTGCATAGTAGCCCCAGACCAGCTGAGCCGTCCCCGTCGGGAGAGCATATGGGAGAGCCTCTGCCAGGTTGACTGTGGTGCCTTCGGTGGTCAGGTCATAGGACACGACCTGACAGGGCCACACGATGGAGTCAGACACCACCCAGGCTGTGCCTTGCCTGCCTGCCAGAGCTCTGGTAGGTGCAGACTGCAGAGACAGGGACCGACGCCCTGCACCCATCCCTGTGATGGAGATAGGTGCCTGACCATCAAAGGTCAGCTCCACAGACTGCTCACCAATCTGGAGCTCCCCTGTGGGTGCAGTCAAGGAGGGCTGGGTCAGTATCACCTCAAAGATGTTGACCTGACCAATGACCGCTTGGGTCTGTCCTGCACAAGTCACACACACACGAGAGCTCATCACATCACCTCAGGGAGTCACGACACCAGTGATGGTAGCACCAAGCTGGCTGTAGGGCACCACCAGATCCTCGATCATACGGACGCGGGCAACATAGGTGTCATCGTGCTCACCATTGATCCGGGGACCAATCACGTCAGCATAGAGATCCTGGGCTACCACGTTGACCAGAGCAGTCTTGCGGCTGCTGACACGCCCCGTGCTGCTGGCACGCATCTCACCATCAGCCAGCTTGCCAATCCAGACAGTGCTGCCCCAAATGGCAGACGGGCTGGAGGTACCAGGCACGCGGCTGGTCTCAGCATGAGCAGTGCCAATGTAGACGTTGGCAAAGCCGAAGCGGCTCTTGATGATGTCAACCAGCTGCCCCTCGGTGAGGATAGCACGGTCAACGTCCAGAGGACGTGTGCCGTTAAACGCCACGTTTGCAACCAGGACGTTGGCTGCCTCAATGCCCAAAATCATGGTGTCAGCTACACCATACTTGTTGACCTCAGCACGCGCCGCCTGGATGTCAATCACAGGGTTGCTCCCTGCCTGATCCCATGCAGTAGCTGCTGCAGCAGTGTAGGCCCAGTTGGCAGTCGTGCCAAAGAGTGTGGCCCAGGCCAGCTCACGATCGATGAGGACCTGCTCACGAGGGATCCAGAGGAGGTCATACATGGCATCGATGCCCCACTCCTCAATCTCTGCCATCGTCTCTACAGGGATCTTGTAGCTGGCAAAGTACTTTTTGCCATTGTACTGCAGCGGATCAAGCTCCTGCCCCTCAACAGGGATGGCTCGCTGGCCAAACGCCACAGTGGTGTCCTTGGCAGTGCCATAGCTACCCCACAGAGCACGGCGGGCAATCAGACCATGCAGAGCACGCCCATCGATGCCCATCTCGTTTTGATAGCCACCATCGGGGAAAGCCACCGGAGCCAGGATCTTGCCAGCCAGATACTCACTGGGCTCGTTGCCCAGCTCAAGCATCAGCCCCTCAATGATCCGATTATTGAGGGCAAGCGTCTCAAAGGACGGGTAAAGAGCAGTAGGTGTGACAACGCCCATGGGTTACTCTCCTGCCACAGCGAGGTAGACGGGGTTGATCTGGACCTCCACAAGCTCCCCCTCAGCTACAGCATGACCCTGTGGACGTGTCATGATGCCAAGCTGATAGGCAGAGGTCTCAGCAGTTGCGGGGTTGCGGCAGATCACGCATCCGGTGCTGTCACAGCAGACAGCAGATGCAGCATCCACAGCGATGGCAGCACCCGCAAAGACAAAGGCAGACTCACCAGGTCCAGCGATGTCCACCAGGCCATTAGCATCGACATTGACTGCGATGCCCAGAGGCTCGGTGGTCTCGTCCTCACAGATCACGCAGGATCCCTCAGTGAGGCCATCAGCTACGACGTGACCGATGATGCTGTCACTGCCACTATAGGTACGCATCAGCCGACCCATTAGTTACCTCCTTTGAGAGCTGCCTTGTATGCAGCACGGAAAGTGAGCTTGGGATCCTGGGCCATCGCTGCATGTGCAGCAGCCACCGGGTCCTGGGGCTGAGCCTTCGGGGCTTCAGCTCCGGAGCTGACCCTGGACACGATGCTCATGGCTGCAGGCCGTCCGTAGCGCTTATCAAAAGCAGCACGGTCGGTGTCATAGACAATCTTGGCAATCGGTGCATCTGCAGGCATGATCCTGCCCTCAGCTACCAGACGAGCCACGTGCTCATCACGCTGGGTCCGCTGGATGGTGCTCAGGGCACGGGCCATAGCTGCCATCTGCTTGTCAGCCGCCTTGCGGTCACACTTGGCTGCAGGCTCCTCTGCCATCTCCTCTTTGTCCTCTGCCTCATCTGCCTTGTCATCAGCCTCATCTCTCTTGAGATTGTCGATGATGGCAGTGAGCTCCTCAATACGACGCTCTGCATCAGCCAGCCGCGCCTCGTGCTCACGGACCGCATCCTCAAGCGTCTTTTCTCCCTGGGTCTCAACCTCAGGCAACTGATCAGGCTCCATATGGCCTCCTGTATCTGTGATGCGGTCGATGAGACCGCGTGCCAACGCCTCCAATGGCGTCATCATCTTGCCCTCTCCCACACGTTGGGAGATGGCCACTAAGTCTGTCTCAGGCCAGCCACGACGGCTGGCAATGTGCCTCAAGAACCTGGCACACGAGGCATCAATGACCTCCTGCCATTGTCCATCAGCAGCATTTTTGCGCGGGCTCAGAGTGGCTACCACGTCCAGCTCTGACACCGGCTCCATCGCTCCTGGGAGCATCGTCCCCACCGACCCAATCATGGCAGACGGATCTGCCACGATCTCATCACAGCTGGATGCTATCCAGTAGGCTGCAGATGCAGCTGCACCGGTGACGTGTGCTGTGGTCTTGCCCGAGTGCTTGACGATGGTCTCACAGAGAGCCTCGAGTCCTGCAATGTCCCCACCAGGAGAGTCGATGTCCAGGGTGAGCTCTGCCTCCGGAGGCTGAGCCTCCACCCATCTCTGGATCAGAGAGTAGGCACCCGACGCCAGATCATCCACTGGGTCTCGATGCAGGTACCCTCTGATGGCAAGCGTGCCCGGATGCAGCTCTGTGGCTGCCTGAGCATAGGGCACGTCATTGGTCACGATCATGCTGGACTCCCTTCGGAGGGTCTGCCCCCCTGACTATCTCTGGGGGCAATGCTGATACCCTGCCCCTCAGCAGTCTCCAGTCTGTCTGTCCTGTCTGGAGTAGTCAGAGGATTGATACCAATCTCCCTCCTGATTCTCTGCTCCACATCGTCTGTAGGTGTGAGCAAGTTGGCTGTCACAAGCTGTGGCATGACACCGATGAGGTCGCGGAAGGCATCCACACTCACCCCTTTATGCTTGAGCTGTGGCATCAGGTGACGAGGGATCTCCCCCTCACCAAATACTGTCTGCTGCAGCAGTCGGGTGATTGTCCCTGCACCTGGACGGTTGGGTCCATTCCAGGCAGCAGCGATGGCATCAAGGTAGTTGCCGATGCTTGCCTTGTATGCGTTCCACTGGATTTCGCCTACAGACCTGCTGCCCACCTCACCAAGACCCAGCTCCATCCATGTTGTCAAAAATGCAGAGCTGATCTCCTGGTCACATGTCTGGATGGCACTGATCATCCTCTGCGGGTCAAACGTCCCACCATACAGGCTGAGGTTGATGCCTGCAGGAGTTTGCACAAAGCCAGACTCACCAGATATGTAGGCATCAGCCCACTTGCCCACGTTGTCAGCAAAGGTCTTGATCTCAGTGTCTGTGTAGAGGCTCCGGAGCAGATCCCTGTCAAACGTGATCTGAGGTGTGGGTATGGCCCACCGACGAGCACCTGCATCCAGACTGGAGATGAGGGAGTTTTTTAGAGTCCACCACTGATAGCAGGGGCGAAGGATCCCAACACCCAGAGTAGCATCACCGTGTGCCCTGTAGGAGTAGATCTGCAGCTTGGTGGAGGGCAGGGTGACCAGGCCAGCTCCGGAGTATGGATGCTGCTCCACTCCCACCAGCACACCAGTCGATGGATCCCTGATCTCTATCCCGATTGTCCGCTGATCTATATCCCCGAGTCCCCAGAGCCAGGGACGACCCTCCCCATCTGTGTACCAGAGCTCCTCTACCACGTACCTGCCATAGAGGGCGAAGTCCACAATCTTGGCCACCTCTGCCTCAAAGCTCCCCGATGCCAGATGACAGATGTGCCCATCCAACCCCAGTGCATCACGCACCAGGTCTGCAATCCTCTCTGCCTCGGGTGTGTCCTCAGCAGCCTCTATCGTCCAGGATGCAGATAGGATGGAGTGCCTCAGTGCAGAGGCATAGCCAGAGATCTTGGGGTCTGTGGACAGCATCGTCATAGCTGTCCTCATCCACTCCTCTGGAGTCCTCCATTGACCATCGATCCACCTGGCTCTGTCTGGGTACAGGTCAGGCTTGGCTACCCTGTCAGGAGCCACGATGACCGGAGCACGCTTGCGGGCAAAGAGTCGTTGGTACCACTTCATGTTGGTGATCTTATGACAAAATGTCACAGGTTGCCAAGTTCTTTGACATTTTGTCAAAGCATTGAGCAAAAAAAAGGCCCTGCACCATGCAGGGCCTCTACCCGAGCCACTCACCCCTTGAGATGAGCATGGCCCTTATCCCTCAATCAGCTGTCAGAGTCAAGATGGCAACAAAAAAATGGGTTGGCACTCGCAATACCAACCCATCCTGCTGCTCAGAGTTACCAGCAGAGAGCAGCTGCCTGCACTGTCAGCCCCCAGCAGGCATGGGGAGAAAGAGGCGTTATGCCCAACGCCATCTGCACCATACCTGCCACGTGCCATTAGGTCAATGGTACCATACAGGCACCTTGCGGGGCACAGCCCCTTTGTTGGATGCCCGGCTGGGCATCAGCCGCCCACCATACCTGATCCTCCCATCTGTGGGCAGGTTGGTCCGTCTCATCACAGCACCATTGCCAAGCCCCTCAACATCCGGTGACGTGACCCGAGCCGCCTGGTCTGCATAGGCTGCTCCGGTGATCTCCCTGCTCCAGATGCTGACCATCATGGCCATAGCATCGATCATGTCGTCATGCTCCCCCTGCGGGAACATGGCAGCCTCATCAATGAGCGGCTCTGCCATCGGTCCCTCAGGCAGGACGATGTGCCCCGACTCCACCAGTGGTGAGCAGATACTGATCCTGCTCTCCTTGGGTGCCCGGCTTGTCCACCTCCGGATCCCTCTCCCCGAAGGCTGCAGCGCTTTGGCCAGCATGTCAGCTACCGCATATCCCTCACCCCTCTCCTCCACTGCCACGAGCCTGCACTGAGGCCAGAGATCCAGGGCATGCAGCACCAACTCTATCTTGCGCCCAATATCCCAGTGACCAAACTCCAGGTGCATCAAGTAGGCCACTCCTCCCCGAGCCAATGCCCAGATCTGGATCACCGAGTTGTCAGCTCCCTGCCTCATGCTGCTGGCTGTGTCGATGCAGCACACCCACTGCACCACATCCTTCGGAGGCTCACTCCATCGCTGCCACCACGACCTCCGGAAGGTCTCCCCCACACCAAGTGCCATGGGTCGCTGCTGATACTGAGCTCTGTACCCCGACTCCCCCAGAGTCTTGCGCGCTACCCTGATCTCCTCCCTGGTGTACTTGGCAGGCCAGAGTAGCTGCCCCTCCTTGGTCCGTGGGTCTGTCCATCCCAAAGCCGTCGGACCACACACGTGCTTGGGGTCATACTGCATGGGGATCTCTATCAGTGCATCAGGCTCTATCAGCTCCCTCAGGTGACCGATCAAGTCATGAGGAGCCAACCTCTGCTGGATGACCACCAGAGCAGAGTCCAGCCGCTTCCGGCTGCTAAAAGCTGAGTCATACCAGAAGTTGATCATGGCCAGCTCCTCAGCAGAGATCCTCTGAGCATCATTGGGGTCATCGATGACCCGGGTGTCAAAATGGTCACCTGTGATGGCACTCCCCGTGCTGATCCCTCTGTAGACCCCGTTTTTGTTGTTGCGGACTGTGAGTATGTTTTTGGCTCTGAGCACCCCGGAAAACGGAGGATCAAAGCGTCTGTAGAGCCCACACTGGACGATGCCTCTCCTGTAGACAGCCTCCTTTTTGGCGTTGTCTAAGGCGTTAGTGGCAAAGACCCAGCGCCTCTCAGGATGCTGCAACCACTCCCATGTGGGCCACATCTGACCCACGAGTGTCGACTTGCATGCACCCGGAGGGACTGAGATCAGCACCGTGTGCAGCTCCCTCCGGGTCACTGCCTCCAGGTGCTCACAGATGCAGTCCAAGTGCCAGTTCCAAAGCATCTTGGTCCCAGGGTTGACCTGGGACCAGAAGAGTCTGGAGTAGTCAGCCAGACTCTCCCTGGCATACCTGACTGCCAGCTCCAGCACCTCGGGCCTGACATCAGTGTGAGAGCAGCCGCCCATCCTCATCCTCCTCCATCCCCGTCTCACTGAGTGGCATCACCTCGTCAGCTACCTCGGTTTCCTCCCCCACGCCAAGCTGCCTGCGGACCATGTCCTTGAGGGCATCGGTGTCCAGCCCCTCAACACTGCTGCTCTGCACCACCAACCCTGAGTCCTTGATGACAAAGACACTGGGGTTGATTGCCACCAGCTGTCTGGCTGCTCCCTGCCAGCCTGTCCCACCTGCCATCACCCGAAAGCAGAGGTTGCCCATGGCCCAAGCCTCTGCCATCTTGAGTGCTGCCCACCACTCCTCCCAATCCTTGCTCTCCTTGCCCTTACTCCTCCAGACCTCAGGCTCTCCTGCACCAAAGCCAGCACGCTGGGCAGCTACTGGCAGAGGGATGCCAGTAGCCACACACAGGAAGATCAGAGCACTCTGCTCTGCCAGCATCCCCTCCGGTGGATACCACATCCCCAGACGACGCCACCTCACTGCAGGGTCACCCTGACTGATCTCCAGCGCGTCCCTCATCGCTCCCTGCCCTCCAGGCTCCCACTCCGGATCACTCACCTGACCTGGGTCGGGGACTGGGTCAGGCTTGGGAGACCATGCTGGATTGCCAACCGACGTTGGCCATGTGCCATCCTTGACCCGAGGCACCGGAGCCTTCGGGGGAGGAGCCGGTGTTGGCTCGAGTGTGGGCTCTGGTGTTGACTCATCCAGTCCAGTCGGGATGAGGCTGGGGCCCTTGTCCAGCCTCAGCATCCTGGCCATCTTGAGTATGCCTGATGGGGTCAGAGCATCAGGCCCCTGGTCTGCCTTGCACCACTTGTTGATGGTGGACAGAGCTATGCCCATCTCCCTGCTGACCTGTCTCTGGCTGTCCCCTGCCAAGACCCGAGCCCTGGCCAGAGCCTCTGTCTGCATCGGGTATACCCTTGCGGCTACCATGACTTACCCTCCATTTTTTGCACATCAAGTCAACGAGTGGACACCCCATACCGGGCAGTGTACACCAACATGGCCCGGGGGTGGACCCAAAATCGGAGACGGCAAAAGAC
>Ga0265301_10001213_pt1 | contig 34609 bp, 48 predicted proteins | sample AusTroGonzalo_MG_2_FD_193488 | JGI IMG/M metagenome (GOLD analysis project Ga0265301, IMG submission 193488) | Bovine rumen microbial communities from tropical cattle in Woodstock, Queensland, Australia - Gonzalo_04 | ecosystem: Host-associated > Mammals > Digestive system > Stomach > Rumen ... | reverse complement strand
CCGTTCAATGAGTTCTATGACGGAGGAAGAGGAAAATGAATGGAAAACATTGTTTATGGATGAACTTTTGAAATGTAGTATTGATGGAGCTTATCCTAAAAACATAATTCATTTGTCAACAGCACATTCAAAATCAATCGACTGGCTTAATCAGCATCATTTCGATTATTGTGGTCTCATTGAAAAGGGGCTTGCAGTTGAGGTAACAGATGAAAATAACCCTTACGAAAAATAAAGTTATGACAGAACAAGACAGACTACTATTTTTGAAAGACCTCTGTGCGAGGTTGCCTTACGGAGTTAAAGTAACAAATGGAATTTATACTATAACATTAAAAGTAAGAATAGATACAGCACCAGCCACTCTTGCGCAGTTTGTAAATAGCGATGATTTAAAATACTACCTCCGCCCGATGGAAAGTATGACTGACGAAGAATGTAATGAATATCAAGAACTATACGATTATGAAGAGCGTTCCTATAATCAAGGGTGTGAATTTTATGACGAATGGAAAGTTGAAATAAACGATGAAGAAAGACTATTCAAAATAACTGATTGGCTCAACGCCCACCATTTTGACTATCGTGGACTTATTCCGAAAGGTTTAGCATTGGAAGCTCCAGAAGGAATGTACGAATCCAAAAAATAATGATTATGACAAAAGAAGAACAACAACTGTTTTGTGCCGACCTCTGTGCGAGGTTGCCTTACGAGGTCAAGGTGGAATACCGAGGCGAACCAATTACGCTTGACTATGCTTTGTTTGCCAAGGAATACAGTTTGGCTTTCGGGCAATACCCTATGAAGTTCAATCTTGACAAACTTGACACAATCAAGCCGTATCTCCGCCCGATGAGTTCAATGACTGTGGAAGAGCAGAAAGAGTGGTTTGAACAAGGCAATGTGGATTATGATTGCGAGTTCAAGCCAGAGCCTACGGTGGCGGTAGAGTTCAGCCATCTTTCGGTTGATTGGCTCAACGCACATCATTTTGATTATCGTGGGTTGATTGAAAAGGGACTTGCAATAGAAGTAACAGAAGAAAATAACCCTTATAAAAAATAAAGATTATGATTGACTATAATAATATTCCTTGTTGGGATTGTAAATATTATGATAATTGCGGATGGAAAGCAATAAAACAGTACAAATATTCTTATCATTGTTATGCTCACAATGCTGTAAACACAGATGTAAAAGACATAGAAAAGAGAAAACAAAAATTCGTTAAACTTGTTAGAAATGAAGTTAAAAGAGGGGCGTTAAGAGATATATTTTGGATAAGTTATAAGAAAAACGGTTAACAACAACGTAATTGGTTCACTATGGCAACAGAAGACAAACAATTATTACTACAAGACCTCTGTGCGAGGTTGCCGTATGGGGTTAAAGTAGATATTAATTTTTTTGATGATACCAAAGAGCTGAATTGTTCGCTTTTGCAAGATTGTATAGTATCGGAAAAATCATTAAACCATATTTACGCTCTATGTCAAATATGACCGAAGATGAGGAAGCGACCAAATGCGCCTTTTTGGACAACATCGAGGGAGGTGTGGAAGATTCCATACCGAAATACATTGATTGGCTTAACGCCAGTCATTTTGATTACCGTGGACTGATTGAAAAAGGGTTGGCTTTAGAAGCACCCGAAGGGATGTATGAAGTTAAATAAATTTGATTATGAACGAACAAGATAAACAACTGCTTTTGAAAGACCTCTGTGCGAGGTTGCTTTATGGAGTAATTGTTCATATTAGGTATGAATCAAGTGAACCTTGTTATGGTAAACTTTCTGCATTGGACATAGATTTGTTTATAAAGTCTAAAATTAAAATTATTAAACCATACCTCCGTCCGTTGTCAAGTATGACTTTTGAAGAACGTAGTTTCTGCTTGAAAAGAGGTACTATTGGATATGACGAAAATGATAAAATTTTTGATGTTTATCCATATGGATTAGAGAAAACAATAGAAGTGATAGATTTTCTAAACGCACATCACTTTGATTATCGTGGACTGATTGAAAAAGGGTTGGCTTTAGAAGCACCCGAAGGAATGTATGAAGTAAATTAATATATCCACTAATACACAAACTGATATGAACATAGTTAAGGAATACATACCTTCAATTGGTAATTGTAAGGTCTATGGTGATAAGATAGTCATACATAAGAGTGACCTTGAAAGGGCAGTCAAGATACTTAAAAGCGACCCAGACCCTTTTGGTAGAGAATTTTTTATAGCGGGTGAGATAAGTTTGATTGAAGATATAATCTATGCTATAAAGAGAGGTATGAAAAATATAAGAGAGAAACAATCGTAAGTATATCTAATAAAACGAGTACATTTATGACACAAGAAGAAAAACAACTTTTGTTGAAAGCACTATGCGGTTATCTGCCGTATGGGTTTAAGTATCAAGTTCAATATGGAGATACTTGTATAAGAACCCCAGAAAAAGTTATTCTTGATGAAGAATATACATTATTCGATGGATGGCAAGTTCACGAAATTAAACCATACCTCCGTCCGTTGTCAAGTATGACGGAGGAAGAGAAAAAACAATATCAAATACTTACACCAATTGTAGAAGTTGTATTTGAATATGATGCTTCAAGACTTATTGATTGGCTCAATAAGAATATGTTTGACTATCGTGGAATGATTGAAAAAGGTTTTGCGTTGCCTGCGCCAGAGGGGATGTATGAAATTAATTAAATTTGATTATGAACGAGCAAGACAAATTACTACTTTTGGAAGACCTCTGTGCGAGGTTGCCATATGGGGTGAAATGTAAAATAGAGAAAGATTGGTTTTATGATGAAATAAAACCTTATGATTCTATTTTTAATCCAATTATTTTAGAAAGATTATTATCACAAAAAGATACAGATTATTGTGTCAAACCTTATCTCCGACAAATGCCAAATATGACAGAAAAAGAAATGAGCGAATTAAGGCAATGGGGATGTTTATGTATGACCCCAGATGGTTGTGTAGAAGACATTGGTGTATATGGTGCTATTCATAGCATTCCCGTTATAGATTGGCTCAACGCTCACCACTTTGATTACCGTGGATTAATAGAAAAAGGTCTTGCCTTGGCAGCACCCGAAGGAATGTACAATTAAAAAGCAACAGGATGGAAAACATAGAACTAACAATTAACGAAACACTTGTTTGGTATGACATACCCCAGTTGTTTACCGCCACCGATGCCAATGAAAACGATTACATTTGTCTTGTGTACGACACCACCAAAGAAGGCAATTTGCTTGCATTGGGTTCATTGGTTTCTTCTGAAGTTAAGCAAATGTTTCTTGATGGCAAATTTGAACTTGGCAACATATTTAAAACAGCAGATGCGGACAAAAGAGTGTTTGATATTGTTGTGGATGATATTGTAAACACCAAACACAGAACAACACCCGTTGAAGACTTTATGTTGCCAAATGGTGAATATTATTATGAACCACAAAAAATATGTACAGTTAAAAACCAAGTAATTATGACACAAGAAGAAAAAGAATTGGTAATAAAAGAATTTTGTGCAAGGTTGCCCTATGGTTTAAAACTTAATTTCTATTCAAAGGCAACAAACGAAAACTATGTTTGCACGCTTTTGGGTATTGAACCAGATAATGAAAAACCAATTATTGCAAAAACAGAAGATGGTGCGTTTACCTTTACCCAAGACCACGTCAAACCCTATCTCCGTCCGATGTCAAGTATGACCGAGGAAGAGAAAAAAACACTTAACAATATTCTTGAGTATCAGTATTGTAGTGATGATAGTTGTATGTGTGAATCTACTGATTGGCTCAATGCTCACCATTTTGATTATCGTGGATTAATTGAAAAAGGTCTGGCTTTGCCAGCCAAAGAAAATATGTATAACGATTAAAACACACAATATGTACAGATTGCTTATATCAAAAAGAACTGGTGTTACGTTCAAACACTATTATTTCAATTACGACAATTTGGAATATGATAGGTCATTTTGCAAATTCGGACAAAATGTCAGAACAGTTGTCGGCCAGAAACTGACACTTTTCGGATGGAAAACATTATTTACCGATGTAACGATTCAATTATAAATTTAGTATTATGACTGAAGAAGATAAAAAAATATTGAAAGCAGACCTTTGCGGAAGATTGCCGTATGGCGTAAGAGGCGTTGTTCCCGCAGCAGCAACAGACCCGCATCGTTATGATATGGACGGATTTCCAGAGGAATATATGTTCAACGCTGATGTTGAATTGGATATGATTGATGCTGCAAATGACGAGATATTTGTCAGTGTGTTTACCGATGATGAGGGCTTGTCCGAATACATATATCTTTGTCAGACGGATGGCGTGCCTTGGACTATCGGTGAGTTCAAGCCGTATCTGCGTTCTATGTCAAATATGACCGAAGATGAGAAGTCTGAATTTGAAACGTTAAAGCAGATGTCTGTTACGGTAGTTATGCCAAATGGTGTGAATCGGCCAAAGCCGTCATATATTGTTGACTTGGATGATGACGGAGATGGTCTGAACACCCTTTATGAATGGCTGAATATAAACCATTTTGATTTTCGTGGGTTAATCAAAAAAGGTCTGGCCGTGGAAGCACCAGACTGGATATATAAAACGTCAAACGATAACAATTAAAAAAATAAAACAATGGCAAAAACAAAAACAATAGAAGAACGAAAAAAAAGAAATTTATTCCTCAATGACAAAAGAAGAATTGGTTGAGGAAATGCTTAAACGTGATGGTATATCAGAGCAAAAGAGTTTTCAAGCGATAGCAAAGGAAAAGATTTCAGATGAGGATGTAAAGGCCATTCAAAAATCAATCGTGAAACGACTTGATGACGGAACGATTGTTGATAAAGTTCTCATTGTGGAAGAATATGGTGTGAAACGGCCAACAAAAATTCTTGAAAACTTGGTTGAAAAATGTTGTTTGGACAAGCAATTTTTGGAGGAATTTCAAACTGGATTGCAAACATATCTCAAAGACCATTACAAAGAAATATGCGAAAGAGTTATGTATCGTGCGTTCTTGAACGGAATCACCAAGGACAACCCCATACTTTATAATGTAATTAATGATGTTTTGGAAGAAAGACTTTAAAATATGGACGAACTGAAAAGATTATACTGGAAAACCGATTCGGAAAAGATTATAGAGCTTTTAGAAACTTTGCCGACAAAATATGTTATAGGGAGAATTAACAAGTGCAGGCGTGAGATTGCTGAAGAGAAAGGTGAAGATAGAAAGGAACGCCGTATTGTTGCTGTAAATTGGAAAGGATATACATTTTTGGCATCACAAGCAACATTGTTGGAGGAACTTTATCAGCCATATCGAAAAGAAGAATATTATAGTATATTCAATAAAGACAACCCAAGAGATGCTTATTGCTGGACGTTTCATTATAAATCAAAAGAAAAACGCAAAAAAGAAAAACAAGTAAAAAGAAGATAGTTTATTTACTACTAACACGCCAACAATACTTTATTATGAATAAGCAAGACAAAGAACTTATATTGAAAGATTTGTGCGCAAGACTGCCTTATGGGGTGGTGCTGCAATGTGTTGACCCGAATTTTGAAGGTTATGTAGATTGGAAACTAATTAAAATTGATATAGAAGAAAATATTGTCGTTACAACAAATGACGTGTGGACTGATGAGTATTTGATTGAAAATGTCAAACCGTATCTTCGACCGATGTCAAGTATGACAGAGGTGGAAAAAGATGAATTTTATGACAATCGGGATGGCGAGGTTGATAATATGGTAAACGGAAACGGAATATTTTTCAGAAACAATGTAGTTCCATTTGATAATTTGAATTATGTGGTTGATTGGTTAAACTCACATCATTTTGATTATAGTGGAATGATTGAAAAAGGTTTTGCGTTACCTGCGCCAGATGGAATGTATCAACAAATTATTAAAAAAGATATAGCCAAAAAACTCATTGACATATTGATATATGACAATGATTTTGTAAATAGAGAAACACCACTTGATGAATCCAAGCATTATGGCAACTGGATTGAAAAAGTAGCGGAAAAGGTTTGCTTCCCGAATAATGATTTGAATTTCTATACAGAGGACAGTATGAATTTGTTCGCTGTTGGAGATTTTGGTGAAAAAGAGGAACTTATAAAAGAACATCCAGAATTGAGGGAGCTTGACACCATTTTGAACGAATACTTTGATTATCTTGAAACCGCATTTGCAATGCAATAAAACAACGGAATTATCCTTTTAATCTTGTAAACAACAGAAACAAACATTATAAAAACAAATTAAATTATGATACAAAGCAAACAAAACGGTCATAGCATTGTTATTGACGGCAATATGGTAACTTACGATGGTGTCAAATACGAACTCCCCAAAAGAATATGGAACAGAAACGGACGCTCGGTTGTCCAATCCAATGATAAGATATACATAGACGAGTACGTTTTCAAAGACGGTAAATTTCGTTGGTCTCTTATCGGTTTATTAAACAGACTGTTCTGATTGAAATTGTATAATTCAGATTTTTTTTATCAGAATTATCCTTTTAATCTTGTAAACGATAGAAACAAAATTATAGAAACAAATTATAACTGTTCATTTTTACAAATGCTCGGAATTGCGAAAATGATTCCAGTTACGGAAAGCAACCACACAATCATTGAGGACTTGACAAATATATTACAATAACAAATCAAGATATAATGGAGAAAGAAAATAAACAAACGGCTACAATATATAAAGGCGAGATAAACGGCAATCTTTTGAGGTCTTATATCACACGCATATTCGCTGGAATACCATATGGATTGAAAGCAAATCTTGGGGGTGAAACCCAGTTGACTGTAACTCTATTCGGCATTTCAATAAAAGAAAATGAAGAAAAAGAGAAGGTGCTGAAATATGAAAATAAGATGAAACTTTCTGTGTTTGATTGTCTTGATACTGTATATAATGGTGCTGACAACAGACGTGAGTTTGGAGCGGTTATTTGTGATGCCAATGATTTTAATTATCCTCTGATTTCATATCATAGGGATATTGAAACTGGGGAGTGGGTGAATGATATTGTCAAGCCATACCTCCGTCCGATGTCAAGTATGACATTGGAAGAATTCCAAGGACTTCGTGGTATATGCGCCCACGCAAATTTTAATCAAACTAATAATCTTGATTGGATTGTTGGAATAAATGGTAGTGATTATGGAAGGATTTCTCGTGTTGATGAAATTAGTAAATTTATTGATTGGCTTAACGTCCATCATTTCGATTACCGTGGATTGATTGAAAACGGTCTGGCATTAGAAGCACCAGACGGAATGTATAATTTCTAAAATATAATGATATGAAAAGATTTTTCTATGCACATTCAGAAAACTTTGTTGTCATCATACCTATAATTGTCATTGCGTTTCTTATATGGGGGACAATCGGTTGCAGTGACAGCAGGAATGTAAAGTCAGATGAAAGCACAAAAGCATACACAGAGGTATGTGGTGAGTCCATTACAACAAAGACACATATTTATTCAACAAGCAGCCGTTCAGATTTGTGCAATTATGTTGATAATGCATATAGAAAATATGGAAACGGAATAGTGAATGTTTCGTTTGCAACCAACCATAATTTTCATAGTGTTATGGTTACTGTCAAAGTTAAATACAATTAAATCGTGTAATTTTTATAAATAATTCAGATTATGGCAAGATATGTAAAAAAGTACGTTACCGATTACGCCTACGAAGTGCGTGAAACCGAGGATGTGGAAAACGAAAAAAAGAAACCGCAGAAAAAAGAGTGTAACGAAAAAGTTGAAAAAGAGAAAAAGAAACAGCCAGAGCAGTCACAAGTTTCGTGGGATGAACTGGCCAATAATACAAATCTTGAACAAGCGTTGAATCGAAATGAAAACAGACCGAGTTAAATTTTACAGACAAGAAGCAGAGCCGAGAAGGTACGACCACATCAGAGACGTTCTTGAAAGTGCAGGAAACCGCTATCATAAAATCAGAGCGGACATTGAGGTTCTTGGCGGTGAGTGCGCAGCAATAGTCAAGCATATCAAAAGTTTTCCAGATTGGGAATATTTTATTGATAATTTTGCGGAGGAGGGCGTGCTGTGTGCTTTCGGTATGTTCAATAGTGTGATTGTTTACAAGCACGATAATGCTGAACTGGTTTCGTTATATTTTATGCCGAACTACGACAGACACGACAAGAACAACATATATTTTGGAAACTGCACGTTTGATGACATTATGAACATTGAGAAAATAATTGAAAACCGCAAGGCTTATTATACTGAACAACAAACACAAAAATAGAAAGAAAATGAAAAACAAACTGAAACGGAAAATCAGACTGTGGTTAAGGCGTACATTCGACCCGAAGCAGTCAGTAAGGGTAAGCGGGGAGGAACGCAATCTTATGATTCTCATCTCCCACCTGCTGAAAGACAAGAACTCGGAACTGCTTATGATTCCAGATATGAGCAAGTTCTATATCAGAAGTTATGACAAAACATTATTCATAACGATTGACTTCAATTCAAACGAGGCGGTAGCTGTGAACCACGTGTTCGGGTATAACATCAAATTGTCGCAGCGTGTCGTGGTTTACATTTACAAGAAGTTCACGCACGAGGTTGAAATCAGACGTATGGATATGGAAAACGAGTATCGTGGGAACATCCAGAACTCATTGCATACCGTTCTTGACAGATACCTCAAGACACTTGCTGAAAACGGAACGGCAAAGAAAAATAATAACCAATAACGCACAAAACTTATCATTATGGTGATACCAGTACCGTATCCGTACAACTTTGGCATTCCGCAAATGCCAGACGAAGATTTCCGTTTTCACGAATCAGTGAAAAAACGTATAGACAACTTTTACGAAAAACATCCGCAAGGGCACATTGAGATATTGCCGTCATTGGAAGATTGCTATGTTTGGAGAAATTGCAATGCGTTCAATGTTATGTGCCAGATAATAAGGACGAACCCAAAAGGTGAAAAAATGCTTATTGGAGACTATGATGAATCCGTGGTGTTCTATTATGCCAAACGCAAGTTTTCGCCGCATTTTGACGGCTGGAAACTGAAACTGCACAAATATATCATCCAGTCGGAGATACCGATAGAAACAATGGAAGAAGCCACTGGAACGCCGTTCAGAAAGATATGGTCTGAACAGAATGATGAACGGCATAGAAAAACAAAAGAACGAGAGGAGTTTTTAATCGACCCGTGGTATATACAATAGGTCGTTAAATTGTTCATAACTTTGTTGATAACTTTTTCAAAAAAGTTGTTGCATATATCAGATATTGTTGTATTTTTGTGGCATAATAAAAAAGCAAAGTTATGCCATACAAATCAGAACGCAAAGGGCTTGTAATTCCGAGAAAGTTTAACCGAAACATCAAACTTTCGGAGGAGGACAAGCGTGCCATCGTGGATGCGAGACGTTTCGGCACGACCTACCAGAAAATCGCAGACCAGTTCGGTGTCAGCAAAAAGAGGGTTATGCAGATATGCAACCCAGAGATTGAGGAACGTGACAGAAAGCGTTTCAAAGAATACCAGAAAGAGGGGCGTTTCTATGACAAGGAGAAGCACCGCAACTATATGAAAAAGCACAGAAAATACAAGTACACCCTTATGAATAACGGGCTGCTTGAAGATACAACAAAAACGCAAGAAAAACAATAGTTATGAAAAATAAAATCAGAGCAAAATATCCCAATATATTTTGTAACGAAAAGAAAGGCAGGGATAACAAGGATTATTACAACACAAATGCAAGACCCTGCGAGAGCGGATATACGGTAAGAGTACCGTCACTGAAACGCAGCAAAAAGATTTGGGACAATTTTTATAAGTTGTTCCCATACATCAAGAACGCATTGATGAATAATCGATATGTGTACCGTTTCGGTGAGCCGACTTTGGTCGGTGATGTCTATGTGTGCAAGGAAGAGCGTGTACACGGGTTGAACCCGTTTAATAATAGACAAACTGGTGTAGGTCGCAGAATACGGACAACAAAATTTTTAAAAACTTGGTAATAAAGCAATAAGGATTATGATATACGGATATGCAATATTAAAATCAGAAACTGAAACATACGGGCTACCTATATATAGGTCGGAGGATTTCGGTGTGTGTCATAGCATATCAAAAGTGCGTTTGTTTTCCAGCGAAAAGGAAAGAAACAATGGCATAGAACTGGAAATCAAGAACAAACGAGCTGAACGTGACAACATTTTACCTTTTACTACGAAAGGAAAACAAGGAAAATTGAATTTAAGTAGCATAACAATCCAATAAACAGAACTATGTGCGTACATACAAATCAAAAAACTCTGCGTGTTGCTAAAACAGACATCACTTTGTATAAGGTGATTGATTTGAGACCTTTATCCGCTGAAGGGAAAGATTATGGCTGGTGCGGAAAAATATATGATTGCGAATTGCTGGATAAACCGCAAAATTACACATATAAGTCATTGTACTTTTATAAAACCATCAAAACTGAATGTGTTGAAAATGAAGTCCCTTGTGTTGCACAAGGAGAAGGTGTGCGTAATGAGCCAGATGTCTATACGGAAATGTTCAAAAAAAGGTACAGATATGGTGCTGGATTCATTCACGGTTACAAAAATAAAGAAGACGTGCTTCTTTTTATAAAAAACCAACTGCCGATGTTCAGTGGTTATACACATTATATCGCTTACAGATGTGTAATACCGAAAGGAACTGAATATGTGTGCGGAATTGACGATGAAGGTGATGCCACTTATGCGGCAAGACAAATCGTTTATAAAGAACCTATATGGTTTGGTAAAACTGCAAAAGAATGGTTTGACAAAAAGAACGTCAAACAATAAGTTATGGAATTATAACGCCATTATAATGAAAATCCTCTGTTTAGAACAGAGGATTTTTTGTATCGCAATCGGTTGTTGGTCGGTTGTTTATCATTTCATAAGCAGCCATAATGAAATCGTCAATTTTGCTATCGTCATAATAGCAGTCAATGTGTTTGACAAATTGAACTTGTCTTGCGATTTCGCCATACATAGCTGCTATCGTGTTGAATACGGCTTGGCCAGTTCTCCATTCGCTCGGCTTGTTGTTTTTCACAAAATCCAAAATGTTGTTTTTGAATGTTTCATAGTCAGACGCATTTACGATTTCGGCTTGAACGAGAGCACCAGCCCATTCCATCCCTTTATATGCTATTGTTTCCTGCTGTTTATTTGTGCTGCCAAATCCGTCAGTTCCACGGTCGCTGTCATCAAGGTTGTCGGCTTGTAGGAGTTCAATCTCTGGATAGGGAACTATAATCATTTGGCAAACTCTGTCACCAATTTCATACGATTCAAAAAAGCCGTTCACTGTTAGATTAAATATGGCCTTCACTTCGCCACGATATCCGCTGTCAACCACGCCAACGCAGTTTGACAAAATCAAGTCTTTGTTGCACACGCTTGAACGTGGGAACATAAGACCCATATATCCTCTTGGGATTTCTATGGCAAAACCGAGTTCATATTCCACCTGCTGTTTGTTTCCACGCATTTTCTTTGAGCGTGCGTAACAATCGAAACCCGCATCGGTTTCGTGCATTTTGACGGGCATTTTTCCGTCCTCGATAAGTTTTATACGTACTTGCATATTGTTCTGATTTTAAAATAATTCGTGTACTTTTATTTGTGTTTTTTCAATCTTTTTCTTTCTTAATGTTTCAATGTCATCAAGCAGCATATCATATCCAGATATTTTCTTTCCGACATATTTATGGCAGTAACTTATTCTTTTCAAATGGTTGTTGTATTTGGTATCATCGCCGTCATTGAAAACACGATTTTTATGATTCCAATTAGTGCCTTCCCACAGTTCAGAATTGTCTCTGTATATACCCAATGCTGGGTTTGCGGTTTTTGTGTATATTTGATAACCAGCGTTTGTAAATATACCGCCAATAAAATTAGTCATTCGTGTACCGATGCCAATACCTTGAAAATCTGGAAGAACGACAGTCCTGCTGATTGAACACCCGTTTGGATTTCCTTTTTTGGGAGAATTGAGTACAGCACAAAAACCGACTGGAACGTCATTCCAATAGAACAGAAAGCACTTTGCCGATTTGTTGAGTTCGGATGTCAGATAATGATGCTTGTCAAACCCCATTTCAGTCCATACTGAAAACTCAACCCTTTGCACACATAATTGTATGCTTGGCTTTTCGTGTTTTTTGCTATCTACAAGGTGTATATACATCATTAAACAATCATTATGTCAGATAATTCGTTGTGTTCGTCTATGTTCTTGTATGTCAGATAATCCTTATCATCTGAATATATCTGCCATTCAATATGTGCATATCCGTTTGTCTGTTTGTTCAGATTATAAATCCAATCGGGTTTAAGCCATTCTATTATATCGTAATGGCAACTTGCAAGAATGACTTGGCAATTCATATTCCGTAACTTTTTCTGCAATGTGTGCGACATTGCTTTTGCAACGTCCCGATTAACAACAGATGTGAACTCGTCTATAAGAACTGGTTCGCCGTGTTCCGTATTTGCTATCTGCCACGCTATATCAAGTCTTGCCTTTTCGCCAAACGAAAGCTCATTCGGTTTATGCAGCCATACGGGTACGCTTGAAAGCCCGACACTTGTGAAAAGTTTGCACACATCGCTTGGAAGCATATTCGGAAACTGACTTATGATGCTTTTTGAAAAATCATAGTTTGGCGTTTTTACTCCGCCAAGTTCTTTCAATATAGTAGATTTGCCGCTTCCGCTTGAACCTACAATAAGCCCGACATTCCAGTTCCGTCTGTTTATATCGTCAAAATTTATCGGTATCTCAACGATGGTTTCATTTCGGTTCTGGATGTCAAACGCCTCATACACATATTCCGTATATTTGTCGTTTTCAATATGGCTTTTCAAAATTATCTTTTTCACACAAATATATAATAAAATTTCGTAATTTATGTTCAGAACAAACAAAAAAGCCGTGCGTTTGCACGGCCTTATAATTCAAACAAATGCTATTATAAGTATTTCACATATTGTCACTTTTTAAATCTCGGTTGTTTTTCTGGCATTTCTTTTAATGGGCAGTCAAGAAACATACTTATGTGGTTGGCAACTCCGCTGACATCCCATTTGGAGATGTCACCTTCAAATTCGGAATAAGCGAACATCATATCCATATTTCTCACGTTTTTCACATCCCAATCAGATATGTCTTTGTTGAATTTAGCCCACACGAACATATTACTCATATTTTTGACATTACAGACATTCCATTTTGATATGTCGTTGTTGAATGTGGAAGCAGCAAACATATAATTCATATCTTCAACATTGCTGACATTCCATTCGGAAATATCGCCATTAAAAACAGACTCGGAAAACATTTTTGTCATATAACGAACATTGCTTACATTCCATTTTGACAAATCTCCATCATATTTTAGGCGTTGGAACATACGGCTCATATCTTTCACATTGCCAACATTCCACTTTGACAAATCGCCATTGAATTTTGAACCGCTGAACATATCGTCCATACTTGTAACATTTGAAACATCCCAACCAGATATGTCGCCGTTGAACTCGGATTCATAGAACATCATATCCATATTTGTAACATTTGAAACATCCCACAAGTGTATGTCCCCGTTGAATTTTGAATCATAGAACAAGCCATTCATATCTGTTATTTCAGAAACGTTAATGTCGTTCAAATTACATTCGTTTCCCTCATTGGCCATACGGTTTTTTATGATGTCCTTTAGTTCCTTTAATGTTGTTGGAAAGAATTTGTACAGACGGCCTTTTATACTTCCGAGGTTTGACCTTGTTATTGGCTGTATGTTCAGTTTTTCGTTTATGAATGTGTTTGTGTCAAGTATTTTCATAATTATAAAATGTTAGAATTGCAGGAATCTCGGATTCCAGTTAAGGCTCAATCCGACACCGATATATGGTGTCATTCTGACTGGTCTTGACAAAGCAGCACCATAGCCGACTTGTATTCCTATTCCGAGACCGAACTGCTTTCTGCTCTTGTATTCATAAGATTTGTCTGTTACAAGTATTCCAGCACCATTGTTGAATGTGCAAGATGGATAGTCGGTTTTAAGTCTGATGTATGTATATCCTTTTTTATCTCTATACAGTGTACTTTCAACCCAGATATTCTGGTCAAGTTCTATGTCGGCATTGCCGTTTGACTCAAGCATTCCAGTTTCGCAATTTACTTTATATGGTATTCTGACATATATGTTTCTGCTTGAATTGCCGAATTGCGAGTTGTCATTTGCGGTAAGCCAACCCATATCACTCCAAGCCTTTTCAATAAACACAGTATCGTGTATCACAGTAACGGGAACGCTTACTGAATCTGAAACAACCGCAACATATTTGATTATTGTAATGGGTTCTTTACCACGTTCAAGTTTGAGTGAATCGGCAAGTTCGTCTATACGGAGTTGCATAGCACGCATCTCGGCCACATTGTATTTTCCGTCTTTGTAATTTTTGAGCGTGTCGTTAATTGCGAGCAAGTTATTTTCCAATCTCGCCTTTTCATCTTTATATTTGTTTATCGTATCACATTGTTTCAGCAATATGCAGAATAGTACAAATATGCCGATTATAAGGACATATTTTCCGTATTTGTTGAAAAATTCTTTTATTTTTTCCATAGTTTGAAATATTAAAGGTAAGATGCCAAGTCAATGAACGTAACACGGCCATAAGTGTCGTTGAGTTTCTGGAGAAAGTCTTTTTCACGGGCTTCAATCGTTTTTATTTCAGCAAGAAGCGAATCGTGTTTTTCTTTGAGCAATAGCAGTTCGGCCTTAACGGAATTTATTTCGCCGTCACATCTGTTGTATTCCGTTACAATCTCTTTAAGTTCGGTGATTTCTTCCTCTGTCAGTGTCATTTTCTTGGTTTATGTTTAATTAAATAGCTGAAGCGTATTCAGTGGCTTCGTTTGTAATTGTTCCTATTTCAGATTGGTGTGTGGCTATGCCTGGGCTGGTATTGGATGGCTGGGTTTTTCTGAATGTATTAAATGCGCCAGTAGAAGTTAAATGCGAACCAACCATATAACTATAATTAAAATTCATAGCAGTATATAAACCCACAACTGGACGCAATGTATATGCATTACCATTATTATTAACATCAGTATTTCTCCATTCGCATATCATTGATGGCACAACACAAGTGTAATTAACATCAGAATCGGCAACATATGTTTGTGCAAATTTAGATTCCGCCCAATCGCTTGCTCCAGTTTGTGTAAACCGATTATTACCAACATTAAATGTTTTTCCTACTAAATTTGCTTGTGTTATATAACCACTAACTTTATTATTTAATGAATGAGAATTAGTAAAATAATTATCAGCAACTGAACTTGTACCAATCATTGATTCATTTCCAATAAAAACTTGATGCGATTTTAATGTATTTGGCGATATTTTTCTACCAGCAATTGTTGTTGATGGATTATGTTTAATTTCGGTAAATATCCCACCGTTTCCATAGCAAAACGTGTTTTGTGTGTTTTTTATTGAATATGGTGCTAAAATAACGCTCATAGGTTGATTATTCATACTGTCAGTTCCATTATCTTTAAAAACTTCTTTTATGGCATATCGATTATCTATATTCTTGTACATAAAGTTGAACATTGTCGTGTTGTATATTTGTTTATTGTATCCAATAACACTTGTTTCTGATACCCAATCCGACCATCCTTTACTATAAGAATTAGTGCCACTTTCACCTTCGCATAAATTCGTTATACGACACAAATGTCCTTTTGTTGGGTCGCTTGTGCTTGTATTATATTTTGTTGTAAAAGCAAACCATTCACATCTTGCAGAAACATTAACTATATTACCAACCTTTTGCCAAGTTTGATGGACAACAAATATTGCGCTGTTTCTCAATACAGAATATCTGTATACTTTATTTGAATCCGAAACACTTACCGCACCTCCACCATTTACTAAATATTTAAATTCATCATCAGTAACATAAGATATAACTGGACTTGTTGATGAATTGGTGTTGTAATATACACAAACAGCATAGCACATTACACCGCTTAAAAACTGATTGTAATAAATATCTCCATAATCCTCAATAACAATGGGTCTGTCACGATATATGGTATTCAATGCACTTACTTGCAATGTGGCGTTTTCTGGTTCTGCTATATATGGCGTACCATATCCTAATTTATTATATGAACGTTCAGTAAACGTCAATTCATCAATATCTTCATAGTCCGTATCTTCAAAAACCAGTGTTGTTGCGGATGCTAATTCAATTATGCTCTGTTCGTATTTTCTTTGGTTAGCGTGAGAATCTATGACAATACGGTTTCCGTGAATTGCCACATCACAAACATCAAAAAAATCTATACCATTGGGGTCTGTTGCGCTTATTTCATCATTATTGAGACTTCTTTGTGAACCATAAACACTATTTGTAATTTGTTTATGATTTACTGGGTTTATGCCAATTATGACATTACCTAAATTTCTCAAATCACCAGCATAACCATAAGACGTGTTTTTTAATAATGTTTGTCTTATAGCACCGCCACCAGCGATATAAACATTACCGCCAACATTATTATATGTATCGTTAGCATCGTCTTTAAGCGTATCACATCTACTATCGCCGCCACTTAACAAAATATCATTTCCGCATCTGTCATCTTGTCCTTTGACAGTTAGCATTCGTCTGATATTTCTACCATCTATTGAATCACAACCGCCAACACTTATTATTGGTGATATGTATCCAAAATTCCAAAGGTCATAGTATTTTGAATTTGTGAACGATATGTCATAATATAAATCGTTTGTGGAACTATCATATGTTAATGTTGTTCCGATTATATGCTCACTATTACCATTATTATCTTGAGATGTATTAAAAACTTGAGGTTTAAGTTTTATGTATGTTGCAAACGCCGTGTTGCTCGGATTTCCAACAAGAATGCCAAATGTGTTGTTATTTAAAAAATTATTATTATAATTTGTGCTGTTTATACCGAAAGATACACCATTTTTAGACCATCCCATAATTGTTTCACCGCTGCTCAAATATGTGTTCTTTATTTTCGGAAAACCGCTTGTTGTAGTAATACTGCCAGAATATATAACACTGCTCGGAGTGATATACAAATCTTTTACGCCTTTTCCGTTTTTACCTATATCATAACTATTTTTAGGATACATTGCACCATTTCCAGTTATGTCAACAATCCATTGTTTTGTCGTTGAACTTTGTGGTGGAACAATTCCGTAGTTGTTACTTGAAGTAACAATAGCATATTCACCATTACCACTGCCAGCATATCCTTTTAATTTAAGGTTTGAATCCAAAATAACGTGCTTTGGGGCAGTTCCAAAATCACCAATAACAAGATTATACGAATTTGATGTTTTTAATATTGTGTTGCTACTATTAACGGCAAGGTCAAATGCGTGTGTTGAAAGATTGCTTGAAGCAAAAATTGATATGATATTAGTGTTATTAGAACCTATTGAGTCAGTGTATATGTTTAATGATGAATTAATAGGATGTTGAGAATTTATTATATTCTCTTGAGTTGTGGTATCGCCACCAAGTATAAATGGAACATCAACACGTTTCACAATACCAGCGTGGTTGTTGTTTATAGGTATCCAAGTAAACGGGCTATTTGATATTTCCGTTGGATTGAAAATAATATTCCATTGATTATTTTCATAAGAATATATATTACCCGTACTTTCATCAATATACACATCACCTTCATTGGCTGTTCCAGCAGGGTTGTTGATTCCGTGCATAACACCAGTACCTTTTACACCTTGAACACCCTGCACACCTTGGTCTCCAACAGAACCACGGATGCCTTGAATACCTTGCAAACCTTGTGGACCGCCACCCTTCAAGGACAGCAAATCAAAGTTATAATTTAATTTATCAACCATTGACGAAACGGTATCGCCAGCATTAATGTCTTTAATCGGTATGCTCATCTAAATTCTTTTTCATTATTTATAAAACAAAAAATCCCTTACGGGATTTTTCATTGCATTTGCTTGTAATCAAACAATATCTTATGCATTTTATGCAGGTATTTGTCAAGTTCCGATATGAAGTATGATGATACGCCGTCATAATTCATAGTCGAAAGAGGTTTTTTCAATTTTTGAAACATAAGTGTAAAATCAGATATGAATTTTTTTACAAGAAGTTTTTTTATAATGTTGTCTGGAACAGAAGTTTGTAATATTCTTTTTATCGCTATGTAACGCTTGTATATATCGCAATCATACTCGTTTTTTGTCGGTGAAATGGAAAGTTGGTTTGAAAATGTTTGCAAATATGCGTTCATTTCTGTTTTTGCAAAGTAATACGGAAGCATATAGAAGAAATCACGTAGATGATTACCATCGAACAGATAGTTTTTATCAACGACAAAATTCCTACCATTCCATTTTCCGAATGCTGACATTGTAACTGTCGGTTTGGTTATGCCGTTGTCTTTTCGGTATTTCTTGTATATTTTCTTCATTCGGTCAATATGCCTGCGTTCAAAACCTTTTATGAAATAGGTGTCAAATGCGTGCATAAATTCGTGTTTAACCGTTCCCGCAAGTTCCTGCTCAAACAGTTTTGACTTTATGTATTTGGCGACATCCATACCTGCTTCCCAAGCAAGGCGGTATGTGTTCATATATATCGTATGGGAATATGAATCAGTTTTCGGTTTGGTTGTATCATATAAAATATGAGTATCCGACCATTGCTCACTATTGTCGTGTAACGGTTCTTCAAGTTTTTGTGTTTTGTGGCTTCCTTTTTCGTTGCCCTTTGTGGCAAGTAAATTTGATGTATTGTGCATTTTCCGTCTGCTTCTGACATCACGGCCTATTGAAATCTTTATGCTGATTGTAGATTGCGCATCTATCAGAAACACTGGATAGTGGAAAACCTTGTGTTGCTTGTCAAACCATTCCGATATGTCCTTATATCCCCAAATATAATACAGAACAAATTTCTTATCGTCATAATGGATTTTCTTTTTTGAAGAATGTGTCATCTCCCAGCGGACAAATTCTGTTATGTCCGCTGCAAGTGCGTCAAGAGAATTATCGCCTCCGAGCAAATGATGTGCTTCCGTAACAAATTCAGTCCCGACCATTGTGCCTTATGTTATTGAAGTTTAACATTATCACAAAACACGTTTTCGTCATAATGTTTCTCTATGGCGTTTTTATAGAACATAACGGTTTCAAGACTGACTGGTGTATAATCGTGTGCATCAACGCCGACATTCAATCCGTTACGTTTACACATACCTTTTTCGTGTATATGGCCGAACAGATAGAATTGAGCATTTGTATTTAATGTATCGGAAATTGGCTCGTGTGTACAGCACACTTTATCACCACCGACAAACAATTCCATAAGATGATGTGACGGCGTATTATCAACAAAAACACGGCTGTCAGTAACAGTGAAATTCGGGTCGTTGCGTTCATAGTTGCCTTTAAGATAGAACATAGAGCCGAAATTCAAAAAACGCATAGTATCAATCTTACCGAAATCTCCAAGATGGAAAACAACATCATTTGCAAATACCGTTTTGTTCCAGTTTGATATGAATGTATAGTCCATTTCATAAACATCCATAAACGGACGTTTGCTCAACTCAATGTGTCTGTCAGAGCCGAAATGCGTGTCTGAAGTGAAGAATATCTTTTGCGGTCTGTCGTATTTGGATTTTACATATTCGGCAACTTCGTGCATTGTGCTGAAACAAGGTATGTTTTTCTTTTTGCACACCCATTTGATATAGTCGCATTTTTCGCTACCTTCTGGTATTCCAACAACGAGAGCGTGCGGTGCTTTGGCACTCCAAATTCCGAACTCTATGTTTGTCGTAAACGCTGGATGCTCATCATTGCGGTCAATCCAGAAAAGTATAGTGGATGCGACGTGCATACCTTCGGTTTCCCAAGTGCATTGCTTGTTATAATAGTCTGGGTCTTTCGTGTCATATTTCGGATTTGTCGGATTGATTACGTCTCCGTCAAAACCGCATTTTTGCAATTCTGCAATCATATCGCTGCGCCAATCAGTCTCATAGTTTTTTCTCGGACAAGCACCAGCAAGAAAAACCGCATTTTTCAGATTATCAAATTTGTTTAAAGGTGTTATTGTTCTCATTGTTAAAATGGTAAATTATAAAGGTTTTTGTTATTACTTACGTTTTCAAGAAGATAGTCATATTGGTTGTGATAGTTTCTCACAAGAAGAAGAAAATGTTTCAACCAACTTTTAAGTTCATCTTTTGACACAATTACAAGTTGCGGAATATCATTTTCAACAGCAATCCAGAGTTCTCCGTGGTCAAGAACAACCCCGTGCATCTGATAATATGCAAGGAAGTATGCACTCAACTGCATATAATAGTTAGTAATCCATTCTGGACGTTTCTTTTTCCTTGCTGTCTTGAAGTCAAGAAGGACTGGCTTGCCTTCCTTGTTTCTGTAAATGCAGTCCACACGGCCAGCATAACCGCCTTGCTCAAATGAGTATAATGTGTTTTCCATTTCTATTATGGAATCCACACGCTCAAAAAAACCGCACAAATACAGACTGTCAAACAATTTGTTGCCGCAAGCAAGTTCCTCTTGTGTATACCCTTCTTGTTTGACAAACTCAATCATTTTTCGGTTAACGTCATCAAACCTGCGTTTCTTGTCAGCAATGTCTGACAAAAACCAGTATTCAAGTTTCTGGTGCATACAAGTTCCCCTATTGGCCGAGAATGTTGAAATTCTGTCAGCCTCCGCTTCGCCGACACTTTTTCTCCAAGAATCAAGACTCGAATGGTCGGTCATAGCACCCAATATGGTGGTAACTGACGGCAATTTTGACAATTTGCCATCAAGCATTATATTGTAATAACGCTTGTTGTCTATCGTTTCTGTAAGATTCAGACTTTCAGCTGTTGCCATATCTATTTGATTAAATGTATTAGGTAGTTTATCAAAAAGCCAGCACCAGTCAGCATTCCGCCAAGTATTGTGAAATATAAGAATACGGCAAACGGCTTGCTCCATTTCCGTTCTGGTGCTAACACGATAAGCACGGAGTTTGTGTTCTCAAACATTTCATACTTGTCTGGATATATTATCAAATCGGCAAGCATAAGTTTTGTTAGAACTTCGGAAACTGGCATAAGCTGCTGTTTGATGTAGCTGTCAATCGCCATTATTCGGATTTCATAATCTTTTCTTGAATTGACTGGCATATTGGCAAATTCCTCTGGAATGTTGATGACCGTATATATGCGACCAATCCAGTCACAATAAAATCCAACTTTTTCAAGTTCCTCTGCGTTTTCCTTGACCACACGTCTTACCGTGCGCCAGATTTTCCATTCTTCTAATATTTTCTTGAATATCATTTTTTCCTGCCTTTCAGTTGTTTGACTATTTTTTTCACGGAGTTCATTTCCACTGGGCAGAAATCCCAGTAATCGCAACGAACATTGATTCGACCTTCGGCAATATTGCTTTCAGACTTTCCTCCGTGGAAGTTCAACACACCATCATCTTTTCCTTCCCATTCAACAAGAGGAACAGTTGATACCACAATTCCGTATGACGGCATTTCAAAAATCTGTGTTTTGAGAACGGTGAAGTCTTGTATCAAGTCAGATTTTGCAATAACTGTGTTCAATGACTGCTCTGGTGAAGCAACACCGAAATTATCACAAGCAATGTCAAACAGAATATTGTCCGTGTTTGTATTAAAGTCTTTAAGTATGTTTGCCGCACTTTTGGTGTCCTCCATCATAAGATTGTCAAGAAGGTTTCTGTCCGTGCGTATTGCATACTTGTCAACTGTGGTCGGCATAAGTATCTTGATTCCACGCAGGGTTTCAAGTGTGTTTCTGAAAATGAACGGGTTGTATATGAAGTTTCCGAGTATGAACACCATATCAAAGTCGCCGACTGTGGTGTTCCATTTCTCAATGAGCTTCTCGTTCATATTGTATGTGCCTTCAAACGGTCTGTTATATTCGGCTATTACATTTGGTCTGTCAATCCATAAGTCGGATGTGAAGAATATCCTTGTTTTCTTTTTCATCAGAAGTTGTCGTTGGTTATCAATAGGTCATAATCTTCAAAGTCTGCGAACTGTTTTCTGTCCGCTTCCAGCCGTCTGTCAACCGTGTCGGCATCGCATCTTCTTGCGAGCCTGCGCTGTCTGACATCCTCATCTGGATATAGTAATATAATAAAAAAATCGTTTTTTTCGTCACCGAGCATAGAAATATACTCTGGTGTCATAACGAACAAGTCGCAATTTTCAAAATCGTCATTCGTTATTCCATATTTCCAATTATTGTTATATGTGTTATGAACTTTGAAACCTCCGTGTTCAAGAATGAAATCGAAATCGTCATCATTCACAAATATATAATCATTGTCGGTTTCACCTTCACGTTTAGGTCTTGTTGTGTATGGGCGTGAATAAGCCATACCCATACTTTCAAGTCGCTTGCGGAGAACGTCTTTCCCCGATGCGCCTGGGCCTGTGATAATAACCTTGAGTTCCATTTTTTTGAGATTTTAGTTGGTTGAATTATTTACGCTGTCTTTGATTTTGGCATCCTCTTTCACGTGGGAATTTTCACCTATGACGCATCTGACACATTTTCCAGTTATGATTGAATCGCCAAATATCCTGCAATCGGTGCATACGCTGTCATCGGAGAAAAACACGCTGTTTGCTGTTGAGCGTTTCAGTTTTGTAGCACCGAGCACAGAACACAAATTGAGAATTGAATCCTCAATATCGCAATCATAGAAATCGCAGGAATCAAAATTACCGCTCACTTCGCAGTCAATTATGTCCATATTTGAAAGAAGAACGTTACCATCAAATTTTGTATCTTTAATCTGGTATGCCCCAGAGTCGCTGTCATAATTGAACTTTACTGGAGTATTCTCGTTTATGCCTCCGCACAAAAATATCTTTCGTAACTTGTCTGAAATGACCGTCCAAAAAACAGAAACCGTATTTTCTATGGAATACATATCAACCAAGATTTCAGCTTTCGGATATTTCTTTATAAAATTGTCATAAGAGTCAAACGCAGCATTGGCTTCCGCTGATTTTTTTGCAATTTCTTTAAGTAAAGCAACTTCCTCAACGGTATATGCTGGAACGCTTAAAGTGTTATACAGATGAAGTATATAATAATCTATAAGCGTGCTTATCTCAACAAATTTGTTTTCATATCCCTCACCGCCCACATAGCTGTACGAAATGATATTGTCTTGTATTTTTGAAAAATCAACGCCATATCCTTCACCGCTGAAACGATTTATCTCATCATATATGTCATTTATGCCAGACATAGTAACAAATGATTTTATGCTTTTTGCACCGACTTTGTTACGTCTTTTCGGAAAAGCCCTATAACTCATTTCCTCATCAAATGAAAGTATGAATTTGCATTTGTTAATATTACATATATTCATACCATCCAGCTGAATTGAAATGACAAGCGAGCAAGTGCCGTCAGTTGTGCCAAACTTCTTTATGTGTGTAAGTAAATCGGACAGACGGAGTTTTGCACTCGGATATGGCAAAAAATCGGTCAATACTGTTGTTATGCCATATTTTGTACTCTCTGTGCCAAAATGATAAACTTGACCGCCTTTCTTGGAAAACTCGGTCTTGAATGAAAGTTTGGCACTTGATAATATTTGGAATTTGTTTTTGTCCATAATTAAGCAATGTCTTCAAATTTATAATCATTAAGTCTGTTAAGCCATCCTTTGAGAAACACTCTGTTATTTCCAACGGTGGCAATGTTCATAAGCCACAACCTTCTCATATTCCACAGTTTGTCAAAAATTGTCTTATGATATGCCCAAGAACCATCACCATTAAGAGCTGCTAATGTTTTTTGGCCAACCATACCATCGGAAACAAGACCAAGGCATTTCTGGATTTTCTTCACAGCGGTAATTGGTCCGCTACCCCAGCACATTTGCACACACAAATTGGCTACAGACTGGCTTTGAATCAAATCGGCTTTCATACAATCCCAATACCCAGTTTTAAAAATATGTATCCATTGTGCTTCTGTGATTTTTTTTAAATCCTCACAAGTCTTTGTAGAACCATAATACTTACGGAATGTTGCTATGGTGATTCCCATCATAGTGCAACCACCACGGTCATTTGGATTATTTGAGTAACCGCCTTCCCATTTTTTGATTTTAGGTACAAGTTTTTTTATGTCAGCCATTGTTTGTTTTTCTTTATTTATACAAAAGCCTTTTCACAATCAAATATAATAAAAAATTCAATTTTTCAATCTTTCCTCAAATCGGCTTTAAAACCTTTAAAAACTTTAAAAAATCGTTTTTCTTCTTCATATAATTGTTGATTTTGTTTTTTTGAGATAATTGGTTGTTTTTCAGTTATTTGTAAAAACTATTTTTTGTGTGTATTTGTGTGTGATATTATGTTTCTGGTGCTATTATAAATATAATGGCAATATAGTTTTGGTTTGGTATTCATCAGAAAAAACGGAGAGAACGTTGACCTTTTGAATGGTGATATGAAACTCATACACACATTTGAGAACGCTGATATGTTCGAGCGTGAGAACACGTGGTACATACACAGAAGGGGATGTGAGTTCTGTATTCTGTGCAGGATACCGACCAGTATTGCGGCAATATTGAGCGTATGATGAAATCTGATATCTTAACATCGGCAAATTTGATATACAACAACGCACAGACCATTGTCACGCAGAATGGTGTTCGGACTATAATACCGAATCCGTATAATGACGGTGGCTGCGGCGGTGCTAATAATTGTAAGGGATATTATATAGGTGTTCCTTGCCTTATTGAATTGTATCAAGGTGTTACTGCCTGCCAGTTCTTGTATCTTATGGACGGAAGCGGAAATCCAGTTGATTTGAATCGGCTGGATTATATGAATATGAACATATACAATGAATATGAGTGTGAAGTTTTGGAATTTTCGTCATTTGATGAAACATCAGACGGATGGATTGACTTTTTGCAGGATAACGGAATTGCAGAGTTGCTTAACATAAATCCAAAAAATTTCCACGATTTTGACGATTATTATTTTAATCTGTCAAATGTTCGTGTGCTTGATGCTGATGCTGAAAGGATTTGTCCAGATGAAAAAACCGCCATTGTTCTTGGCGAGCAAAATGAGTTCGGAACTTTTTCTGGAAGTATCATATTCTATCCTTTGAAATTTGTCGGTACAATGCGAATCAACATAACGGAAGCCGAGGGTAACGAAGGTAGTTGCATTGTTCGTTTTAATGGTATGCCGCATCCAGTAACATTTGATAAAGATATAGAACTTATAGACCTTGCTGAATCGGAAAATGCCATTATAGAGATTTCATCTGTTGATAATGACGGCGTGCCTACTATTGCTGAACTTTATAACATTGTTATTTCTGACGAAAGTGATGTTTCTGATACTGGAAAGTTCAAAGTGTGTTATTCTGGAAGCAAGACCGTTTCAATGATTCCATCATTTTTGACGGCAACTGTTGAAATTAAATTTAAGGATAGCGACCCGATTGAACACGGTGCAACACACGTTATTTCTTGTGTCAGACTTGGAACGCTCAAACGCTATCAAAGCAGTCTGTATAGTAAGCCAGTTGTGTTCCATTCTGGAGATACTGCCGATATTGCAATAGAATTGAAAGAAAAACTTGGCGATAACATTATGAAGCTCGGTTTGTATGATTCTTCTGAAAATGCTGCTTTTGAAACATATTATCCGAATGGCGATAGAATTATTCGTGTTGATGACAAGCATTATACGCTCAAGTTAAGGTATGAGGATACAGTTGACCTTGAAGGCGATTATACATTACGAATGTCTTTGTACACTCCGACTATGGAAATAGTTTCGGCTGGTGAGGATGTTATAAATATAAAATGGATTCACGATGTGGTGAACGATACACTTGAAATATAATTTATGGAAAGTAAAAATCATATAGCGAAAGTTACTGTAAAGCAAAGCGGCAGAGGCGTTCAGTCTGGAGGAAACATTGAACGTGTTTCTGTTGAAGATGCGCAGTTTGAAATAAGTAGGAAATATGGGTTGAGCCAAGAAGCGTTGATTTCTTTCGGCAAGTGGTTGAAAGGCGAAAAGGGTGATAAAGGTGATTCTGGTGAAGTCAGTATGGGAACGTGTGAATATTGGGATAGCCTTCCGTCATATTTTCCGAAAAAAGGTGAAATTGTTGTATATACTGATTTTTATAAGGAGATAAAAGAAGGTGTTGAAGTAGCCATACCTAACATAAAAATAGGAACTGGAAACGCATATCTCGCTGACCTTGCGTTCATTGACCAATATGTGTTGGATGATTTGAAAAAACATATTGATGATATGGAACGACATATAACTGAAGAGGAAAGAGAGCGTTGGAACAATAAGATAAATATAACACAGTCTGTTCAAGGGGAAACCCTTGTTTTTGACAGAAATTGAAAAATATTATACATATCATATGCCAGATAATTTACAACACGTACAAGATTGGCCGCAGGGTCCATACATTAGCAAAGTTAGGCTTCCTGGTAGCAATGCGTATTATTACATAAAAGATGCCGCTGCTCGTGAGGCAATTGAAGCCTTGATGGGTAGTACCGCATTTTTGGGTGTAACCACAACGCCATTGACTGACCAATGCACAACTAACCCTATTTTAATAGATGGTGAGAGCGTTACAGCAGTTAACGGAAATATCGCCATATATGAAGATGTCAGCACGGGTTCATCTGCCGAATTTATATTCAACGGAACAAAATGGTATAAATTCGGTGATTTGGGAATACTTGGTGAGCTTGCATACAAAGATTCTGTGACTTTGAACAAAGGTGCTGGGATTGATGTTCTGCAAGGTGTTACTGCCACTGTTCCAGCACATAATGCAACAGTAAGCGGCGGGACTACTGACAATGTTCTTGGTGCTGACACAACATTCAATGTTACACAGCCAACAATTACAGTCAATCCGACAAAGACCAAAATCGGTGCTGTTGTTAGCGGTGGTAGTGTTGACGTTGCACGCAGGGAAAGTGTTTTGTCTGGACTTGGCACGCCATCAACGCAGACATTTGTGAAATCGGTTTCCGCTGAATCAAACAAGAAACTTGTAAAAACCACTTTGCAAGCTGTTAGCGGTGCTACTAATGTTCTGCAAGGTGTTACGCCGAATACACAGAAACTTTCAACAACAAACATTCGTGGCGTTTCTGGAACTGGCAGCGTTCTTCAGTCAATAACGGCAACAAAGAAAGTTATGTCATTGCAGTCTGTCAGCACGATTGCTTCAAACGAAAGTGTTAGCATACCGAATGTGACTGGAAATACGGATGTTACTTTGCAGCAAATCAGCAGTGTCGGAAGTGCTGACACTTGGGAGTTTGCAATGGGTAATGGTGATGATGCTGAATGCTTGATTATTTCTGGTGGCAATGGAACTGCACCGACATTTGGCGCAAATGTTGAAGCAAGTAAGGTTACGCTTGGCAATAATTTGACAGCGAGCAAAGTTACTGAATATTCCGCAAATCTTGCAAACGGAAATATTGAGGATGTTTCTCAAGACACTACAAGCAGGGCGTTCATTTCTGGAGTACAGACAACTGAACGTGATGTCGCAATAGCAAACAACACGGAAACGACTGTTGCCACTGGAGGTGTTGGTTCAACTGGTGGTGCTGACATTGTTACTGGTATTACGACAACTGATAAAGTTAGGGTTGCCGTTGCTGGCGGAAACGTTGATGTTGCAACTGGTGCTACGGCTGCTGACGGAACTGGAGATTCCATTGTTACGGGTGTTACCATCGGCGAAAGCGCATCTGCTATAACTGGTATTACGCCAACGACTGTTGATGTGTTGCAAGGTGTTACCTATACGAATCCGTCCGTCAATATTCAAGCAACTGGTAACGAGAGCGGTTATGAAGTTGTTACTGATGCTTCTGCAACTGCAACCGATGGTGCTGTGTCAGCGAATACCAATGATACAGTTAGTGCTGTTACTGGTGTCGGAACAATCAGTGTGGCACAACAGAATGTTACTGTTACCGAAAACAAAGAGAAAGTTGCCAAGTACAGCGACCTCGATGTTACGGTGTCATAGTGGATACAACACATATTATATCAGAAACGAGATTGGATTTCCAATCTCGTTTTTTCGTTTATAAATATTGAAAAACAAATGTATGGCAATAAGACGGGTAAAACTTCCGAATAATAGTGTCGTTGCTGTAAATGATGACAGAATACACATATACAACAATGTTAGCGGTGTTGCGGCAAAGCAGACAACGCCATATTGCTGTGCCAAATATGATGTCACTGACGTGAATGTGTCGGCTTATGCTGACCGTATGATTGTGTGTTTGGACATACCAGTTATCGGTGATGATACATATGGCGTTGGATTTCAGATAAACAGTCTTGGATATAAGCCAGTAGTTATGAATGATGGTGTTACAATAGGCGCATCTTATGGTGCTGGCGAGATTTTGTGGCTTGTTTATGATGCTTCACAACAAGCGGAAATTTATATCAACGGTGAAAGTGCCACCTCTGTTACTGGCTGTTGGCGAGTTGTAAACAGTGAAACTCGTGTTGTTATGCGAAGGTGGACTGAATAATTGGGTTAGCATCTGTTTCTTGAACATCTAATAAAAACTACGAAAAACTGATAAAAACAAACTCATATAAATACGGAATTATCCCTTTTAGTCTTGTAATATATTTATGATTGATTTTTTACGCCACAAAAATACAACTTTTTTTGAAAAATCAACTTTATAAATATCAAAAACTGAATACTATGCCGAGACGTCATCACAAAATGGGGGGGGGACGACTTCCTGCCGAATATAGAGAATTAGAGTATATTGAAAGCACAGGCAGTCAATACATTGACACGGGATTGCAAGGTAATAACAGATTGGGGTTTGAGTTATGTTATGCTCAAACCGTATTGGCAAATTGGAACTCCGATTATCACGGACACGGTGTTGATAATTGGAATCAAAGAGTATTGTTAAGAATTGACCAACGCTATACAGGTCAATATTTTGCTTATTTTTATTGTAATTCAAATGCAGTTGTGTCACTAACGACATCTGTATTAGCGGATACAAATTTTCACACTATATATATGACAAATGGATTGCAAAAATTTGATGGTAGTGTGATAGGAAATACAACTATAACAAACAATGCAACATATACATTTTTGTTATTTGCAATGAGGGCAAATAGCGGTGTCAATCATTATGCAAAAGACCGAGTTAAGTATGCAAAATTTTGGTATGATGGAAATTTAGAACGTGATTATTTACCCGCACTCCGCATTGCCGACAACAAACCAGGTTTATATGACCTTGTGTATGACCAATTTTACACTAAAGCAGGAACAGGGGAATTTTTATACGCATAGGGTAATTATGCGGCAATCCCAAGTCCAAGCAAATGCGCCAATGCCTCGTCAACATCCCGATGGTTCAAACGATAGCAGAACTCATCAACATACTCTTGTAAATGCTTAACCGAAACGTGGTGGTATATTCCGTACACACCACGTTTCAGTATTGCCCAACAACTTTCTATTGTGTTAGTGTGCTTACCATCTCCCAATGAATAAACAGCACTATGGTCTATCTTAATATGGTAAAAGTTCTTGTCGGTCTTGCCATCTAAAATACCATAACTACTTAATTGGTCGGTCATTACAGTCGTGTCTTTCTTACATACCTCGTTCAAAACTGACAATAATTGCTTACCGCTCAACTTCTTACCCTCTTTGTTGGGAAAAGCGACCTTTGCGTGGATTCTGCCGCTACTACGTTCTACTACCCCAACAACGGGTGTCTTGTTCGTTCCACGACCTCTTTTTGCTTTCTTTGTTGCCTTGCCTTTGTGTGTATTCTCCTTGCGTGGTTTGCCACCCACATAGGTTTCATCTATTTCCACAATCGCCTCAAAAGTTTCCTTGTGTGACTCCGTTCCCATCGCAAGTCTGATAAGGTTCAGCATACGAAATGCGCCTTTGTATGACTTCATTCCAAGTTCTCTTTGCAGTTGTAGTCCGCTTATGCCTTTACGGGCGATTAAGACCAAATTAAGGGCAAACAACCACATACGCAAGTCCAAATGCGTGTGTTCAAATATCGTACCAGTTAGAGCGGAAAATTCGCTCTTACAGTTGTTGCAGTACAAATATCGGTGGTTGTATTTTTGGTGATAGATTTTATGATGTATGCACCCGCACTTTGGGCATACATAACCATTTTTGTACTTGGTTTCAACGATGAAATCAATGGCATCGTTCTCGGTTGGAAATCTTTTGAAAAAATCAATATGGTTCATAGTTCGTATCTCTTTTACGCTACAAAGGTACGAACTATTTGGGTGTGACTATGATTTTTGCTATTAGCAGAAAAAATCTACAAGACTAAAGGGGATAATTCCGATTTTTATTAGATTTTTCTATACGGTCGAGAATATACACAATGAAAGGCGTGTTCAATCATATTGAGATAACATCGGCAGCACCTCCTTCTGGCTATGGTATGACCTATATGAATCTTGCAAGTGGCTATATGTATTTGCAGAACAGCACAACGAGGCTGTTTGAACGATTTAAGATTTCCGATTATTTCAACTGGTAATTCGTTTATGATATAAATTCAAGTCTGTTCGGATAATCGGATGTTATATCAAAATTTTCAATTTCTTCAATGGTTGTCATATTTCTGACTGTTGCTTTGTGCGTTGCTGTAATATTATAGCAAGCGGTTGCATATAGTTCAAGGGAAGCGAGCATAATTTTGGCTTTTTCACATTCCAAGTTTATGCAAACGGTGTCATTATACCAGATGTTAATGGATTCTTCTCCGAGCAGTTCTGCTGAATTTATTGTATTGGCGAGGACAGCCCGTGTTATTCTGTCAAGCCACATAAATTGGCCGTCATAATAAAATCCGTTCACATTGTCTGATGTGTCGTATGCTTCGATTTCTTTTGTTTTTCTTTCTTTTTCTTCTTCTAATGCTTGCATATATTCTTCTGTAGGTTCTTCTATATCATCAATGGTCTCTTCTGGAAATTCTGATAATGGTAATTGCGTGTAGTTTTCTGGAGAATCGTCAGAGCCGAGAATGATTGACACACCGAATATTCCGTTGCCGTTTGTCAAGAAATAACCTTCGTCTGCTGTTATTGTCGTTATTCCGTTTAAAGTCTCTATTGTCATATTTTATTGAATGTTTTCTACAGTCCAGTTGTTTGGTATTCCGCTTGTGCCTCTTGGTATTGTTACAGATGGTGCTTTGATAAATGTTCCAGTTGATGAAACACCATTGACCCAGTTACCAGCGTATGTTGCGTTCCACGTTGTTGCCCTTATCTTAATGTAATTTAAGGATGTACAATTCATAAACATTTCACCAATGCAATATGATACTGATGATGATTTTATATATATGTCTGGACTGGTTGTAATGTTTGAACAGTTTTTAAACATATATCTGTAACAATTAGATAATGCTGTTTGTGCTGGCAGTTCTGCCATTACGGTTGTTAATGCTGTGCAATTAAAAAACATAGCTTGATAACAATACGTTGCTAATGTTGTGGCTGGCAATGCTGTTGGCGTGCGTGTAAGTGATGTGCAACCAGTAAACATATATTGGTAACAATATGGTGCTAATGTTGTTGATGGCAAATTTGGTGGTATTTCGAGTGATGTGCATCTATTGAACATATAACTGTAACAATATTGTGCCGTAGAAGGTATTGTTGCAGATAGCGTTGGCGGTGTTGTGAGTGATGTGCAACCACTGAACATATATTGACAGCATTTTATTGCTGCTGTTGTCATTGATATTGATGGTGCGATAACCAATGACGTACAATTTTGGAACATATTTTCATAACAGTTATCTGTTGCTGTTGCTTGTGTCAATGCTGGTGCGCTTGTTAATGAGGTGCAATTATAGAACATTGATGAACAACAGAATTTAAAAGTGTTTGTTAGATTAATTGATGGTGCTGTTGTAAGCGATGTGCAACCATAGAACATATTTGCGAAGCAATATTGCGCTGCGGTTGTTGCACTTATTGTTATTGTTGGGTTTACAAGTGAAGTGCATCCCATAAACATTGAGTTGTAGCAATAGTCTTTTGCTGTGGTTGCTGGTAGACTTAATGTAAAATTGCTTGGTAATGAGGTGCAATTATAAAACATTCTGTAATAGCAATATCCATTTATGGTTGTTGCTGGAAGTGCTGGTACGCTTTCGAGTTTTTCACATCCTTCAAACATACTATAATATGAAAATTGTGCAACAGTTGTTGCTGGTAATGTTAGAGATAGTGTTGTTATATTTTTGCAATATCTGAACATATTTCTACAACTGTATTGCCCTACTGTTGTTGGACTCATTGATGGCGTTGATGTTAATGATAAGCATCCGTCAAACATACCATCATAGCAATAGTTTGGTAAAGTTGTTGCTGGAAGTGATTGCATTGGTGTTGTTAATGCGCTGCAACCCATAAACATATATTGGTAACAGTATGTGCCAAGTGATTTTGATGGCAGATTTGGTACTGATGTTAGTTTTTTACAATTGTGAAACATATATTGGTAGCAACCAGTTCCAAGTGATGTTGTTGCTGCTAATGCTGGTGGTGTTGTTAAACTATAACAATAGTTAAACATACTGGCATAGCAATATGATTTTATTGTTGTTGCTGGTAAAGTTGGTGATGAGGTTAATGAACTACATCCGTAAAACATACCTTGGTAACAGTAATCTAATGTGGCTGTTGCTGGTAGTGTTTGCTGCGCTTCTGTTAAGGAAACACAATTTTGAAACATATAGCTGTAACAATATGTGTTTATGGTAGTCGCTGGGAGTGCTGGAACATATCTTAAATTATAGCAGCATCTGAACATACTGTAATATGCGTATGCAGATACTGTTGTCGCTGGAAGCTCTGGCGGCGTTGTGAGTGATTCACAATAGTCAAAAAGTCTTGCAAATGTGTATGTGGCCGTCAATTCTGTTTGTGTCAAAGTTTTGTCAAGCAAGCTCATAGCGTTTCCGCCAGATGCTATTTTTCCAGTCATATGAAAAATTGAACATATATGTTCTTGCGATGCGGAAAATTTTGTGTTGTTGCCTCGTAGGAATATATAGTCACCACGTTTTGCAAGTGTTATTGTGTCAAATATTCTTGTTGTATTATCTGTATAATCCCAGTCTTCCCAAGTAGTACCGTCTGTTGAATATTCCAGTTCTATTCCAATGGATTCGTATGAGTCCAGTCTTATTGTGCTGTTGTCCTCTTCTGCTTGGAAATATATGTAGTTTTTGTCGGATGTTGGCGGTATCAAAGGTTGTATAGGTTCATCGCCGTTACTTCCTATGGCTGCGTTTGATATTTTGGTGTTTCCAAAGTATATTGACATTGCTATTTTTCTTTTCAATATTTATATGAATTGTACGGCTCGTATAAATATACAAGGTCTATTTGCGACTTGATTAATATTGCAAAACTTTAAGATGCCAACACATACTGATAATTTTTTAGATTCACTTAAAATAAACAAGTTCCCGTCAAAAAATGCGTTTTTGCAGGCGGTTGATGCTAATCTTATCGGGGAAGATGAGATTTCTTTTATTGAGGGAGATTTTGTTCAAGCGGATTGGGAGCAGAACGACCCGACTGCTGAAGATTTTATTAAAAATAAGCCAACATCATTACAAGGAAACCAAGGTGTACAAGGTGTTCAAGGTCTGAAAGGTGACCAAGGCATTCAAGGCAGACAAGGCGTGCAAGGTGTTCAAGGTTTGAAAGGCGACCAAGGCGTGCAAGGTGTTCAAGGTCTGAAAGGTGACCAAGGCATTCAAGGCAGACAAGGCGTGCAAGGTGTTCAAGGTTTGAAAGGCGACCAAGGCATTCAAGGCAGACAAGGTGCGCAAGGTGTTCAAGGTCTGAAAGGCGACCAAGGCGACCAAGGCATTCAAGGCAGACAAGGCGTACAAGGTCTGAAAGGCGACCAAGGCGACCAAGGCATTCAAGGCAGACAAGGCGTACAAGGTCTGAAAGGCGACCAAGGCATTCAAGGCAGACAAGGCGTGCAAGGTGTTCAAGGTTTGAAAGGCGACCAAGGCGTGCAAGGTGTTCAAGGTCTGAAAGGTGAACAAGGCATTCAAGGCAGACAAGGCGTACAAGGTGTTCAAGGTTTGAAAGGCGACCAAGGCGTGCAAGGTGTTCAAGGCTTGAAAGGTGACCAAGGTGTGCAGGGTGTTCAAGGATTGAAAGGTGACCAAGGCATTCAAGGCAGACAAGGCGTGCAAGGTGTTCAAGGT
>Ga0265301_10001211_pt1 | contig 34627 bp, 43 predicted proteins | sample AusTroGonzalo_MG_2_FD_193488 | JGI IMG/M metagenome (GOLD analysis project Ga0265301, IMG submission 193488) | Bovine rumen microbial communities from tropical cattle in Woodstock, Queensland, Australia - Gonzalo_04 | ecosystem: Host-associated > Mammals > Digestive system > Stomach > Rumen ... | reverse complement strand
GGGTACTGAGTTGTGCCGGGAGCAATCCCGGCACATGTTCAACATAACAGGAGCTCTTTATGGCTGAGAACAAGAAAATCCTGCTCAAATCCTCGGCTGGAGACTGCCTGTACCCGCGGGTGTCGATTGACAATCTGGTTGATGTCGTAGGCGGAACAACGGCTGTGCAGGTTCCGACGCTGGACAGCGACGGGCATGTCGCAAGCCAGTTCCTGCCGAACGGGCTGTCTTTGCTGGACAGTGATGGACGCATAGACAGCCGGTATCTTCCGCCAGATTTCTTCCCTCCGGCAACACGTGTTACCCTGAACGGAACAATTTATGTGTCATCGGGAGCTCTTCTCCGTGACGCTGAGGAAACATCCGGCTTCATCCGTGTTCTGAGCGGGGGTAGCGCAAAACGGATGACCATCACTTCCGGCAACTTCACAGTATCATCAGGCGGTGCAGCTACGGATATCACATGGAACAGCCCTGGGATCATGTACATTCCAGGCGGACACGTTCAATATATGGACTGCAGGAAGGGCAGCATTGAGGTTCAGAAGGGTGGACATCTGGACCATGTGACCGCAAGCACCGGATGCCTCCTGTTCGTGTCGTCCGGAGGTACGGCTACCAACATCGTGGAATACGGTGGATATGTTCGCGTTCCTTCTGGGGCTGTCGGTCAGTTCGAGACGACCGTGATACCGAATCTCGTGTTGTCCTCGGCTCAGTCCGCGACCGTCCATAGCGGGAATGCAGTCAGCAATGCCACAGTGTCGAGCGGCGGCTCGCTTCATGTGTTCGAGGGCGGACAGCTGACGGGGCAATGCAGTGTCCTGAACGGCGGAAGCATGGTTCTGTACAACGGAGCTGTACTTGACTTCCATATCGCGGACATATCGCCGGGAGATGCTCCGCGGTTCAACGATATGACAAAAATCACGAGTAGCGGCAACGCTTCTGTCACGCGCACGCTGACAGTGGCAGATGAACAGGAAGCTGGGGTGTATGCCCTCGGAGCGAACTGCTCTTCCTGGCATCCCTCACTTCAGGTGCGGGCAGCAGACGGCACGAGCCTCGGCAACCTCGAAATGAACGGGAGTCTTTCGGCAAACGGCACGGTCTACGCTTTGTCCGTGATAGACAATGTTCTTTCCGTGACGGTCAGCTGATTATAAACCAAAACAGAAGGAATTCAATATGGCAGAGAACAAAAAAGTTCAAATCAAAAACACAGGCGGAGACAGGCTGTTCCCGCGGGCTACGCTTGACAATATCGGGCTGAACGCGGCATCCAATACGACCATGATTGCCTCTGGCGGGAAAATCCTGAACAACTATCTGCCGTCTGCGACGAGTGCGACTGCGGGGACTGTTCAGCTCGCCACAGATGCGGAAACGTCTTCCGGGTCCGAGACGACCAAAGCCGTCACGCCCGCAGGCATGAAGAACGCTATGACGTGGACGGAAATTCAGGACAAAGGAGCTTCCGATATCGAAGTTCAGCCCGGTGGAGTGTACAGAGGTACATGCCTGACCGGCTCCAGCGTTATCAGCGCGAATGTGACATCGGAGTCCATGTATGGGGCTGACGCCCATGTCGAGATGTATCTTGACGAAGGAGCGGTCGTGAAGACCACTGGCGATCTTCTCCTCATGGACCCCCTCTCTGACGGTGCAGGAAACAACTGTGTCGTTAAGTTCCGTGACGGCAAAGCGTATATGTATCAGGAAGACACGGACGCCGGATATGTGGTGACGACGTCTGCGTCCGGCTCTGCAACGGCAGGCAGCCTTGCCTATGGTATTGTGAACGGGAAAAGATGGATTGTCCTCCCCACTCTGACCTCAGAAAGTATTGGGGTTGGATCTACCAACTCTCCGGCCAACGTGCCAAATCATATCAATATTATCGGGAAACAAACCGGAGACGCAGATTACAAACCCTATGTGGCTTTGAACTGCAATCTGGAGTCGGGCGGAATTACGCTCAGAGACCTTAAGCTCGGCAAATGCACATTCTCGCTGGCGGGCTCTGCTTCTACGCCGAAAACGGTGGAGTTTGCCGGAGACTGTATTGTCAGTTCGTTTACCTTCACCCACGGCGGCATCGCCAGAGTCCTTCCCGGTGGTTCGCTTTCCGGACTTACCGTACAAACCGAGCTTAATTTCTCGAACACTTATGGTAATTCGAACTCGTTCTGCTGTTCCAACGGAAATCTCAAAGACATCAGATTCACGAATCTGGACAGTGTCTCCGGTAAAACATACGACAATGGTCCTGTGGTCAGGGCCTTCAATGGTGGAACCGCTACTGTGCAGAATGTTAAGCTGGTGAACTGCAACGCGCAGCTTGCTGCCGCCTATTCAAGCGGCACAATGAAAGTCAATGATTGCACTGTTACCAGTTCAACGCTGCTCGGCAGTGGCGGCATCGTCACATGCGGTGGGCAAAGTGGTGTAGCCGGTTTTGCAACGGTCGAAATGTCGAACTGCGTAATAAGCGGCACCACGGCCACAAGCGGTTATGTGTTGAAAGCAGTTGTTGAACAGGGACAGTTCGGCACTGCATTCGGTGATGGGCTTAAAATGCTCGACTGTTCAATCACAAGCAACTGTATGCCGAACGCAAGCAATTACGTTGTTTACGCTTCCAGTTATGCCTTGCTCGGAACAAGGAAACCGTTTATCACCATGTCCGGCTGTAGTATCACCGGGAACACCGCCTATTGCGGAGGCGCAATGACCCTGCTCAATGACTCTGGCGGGATCATCCGGGAAACCGTGATGATCGACAATGTCGCATCCTCCGGTGGTGCAATCTTTGCATCGGGCGGGTACAGCTATGAAACGAACTTCTCCAGCTGCACTATTTCCGGCAACACGGCATCAGTCGGTGACTTGGCTTACCTGAAAGACGCAAAGGTCGGATTTACGGACTGTCGCCTTGGCGGAACAGTGTTCCTTGACGGACCTAACGGACCCGGCATTACACTGGCAGGTTCGAACATTCTGGACATCGAATGCAAGTATTCGAGTTCAACGACGAAATATGGCGCTTTCCGTATTTCGGCGGGAGCAATCATCGACCTCACGCAGTGTGCCAATCACACATCGAACGTCCTGTACAGCCAATGGCCGGACGGCATTAAGGTCGGTCGAACTAATCCCCTGATTGCAAGCCACTGGATTCTGGACGGCACAGCCACGGTTCTCCCATACGGCGGCGGTGCTGCGGTAACCATCACAGGTGCGTTCCAGAAACTGAACAGAGACGGAACAACGGCATAACAAAGGAGACGCAATCAATGAAAACTTTTACCATCGACGGGCAGACCTTCAAAAGTCTGCCCGATCCGTGTCACAACACCAGTCCCATGACCGAGGAGCTGTTCGAACTCCTCGGCGGTACCATCACCGATGACGGACAGCCCACCCCGTTCGAGGCAGCCTGTGCAATGTTCAGAACCCTTTGCGGGCAGATCGGAGCCTTTATCGGGAAGGAAGATTTCCACGGTGGCTTCGGAGAGTACACTGAGTTCGCGACCTCCGAAGCGTACCAGACAAACCCCGTTCAGGGCAACGCGCTTGCCATTCAGTGGTCGGCGCTCAACGAGCTCTGCAAATACGAAGGCGGCAAGGCCGGATTCGGTCAGCCGGACTGGTGGTACGAATGCTGGCGTCAGGCCGGAATTGAAATCGACAACGACTAACAGGAGGTGATCCCCATGAGCAATAAAAACGAAATCCTTGAACTCTACTACCTCGCGCAGAAATACAAGCTTGAAGGCCGCGAAATCCTCGACAAATACAGTTTTGAGGACCTCGCGAAAATCTACAATGGAATCGGGCCGGATGCGTTTCCCGAATGGCTCCGCACTGTGGTGACGAAGCTTCATCCCAGCCTCGGTCCGGTTGCCTTGATCCATGATGTCGAGTGGCACGAGAGCGACAGGACGTCCGAATCCTTTACGGAATCCAACGAGCGGTTCAAGCGCAACGGAGCGACCATTGCCAAGGGCATGTACAGCTTCTTCAATCCGCGTCGCTACATCGTGAAGAATCAGGCGTATAGGTTCGGCTGCTACTGCGAACACCTCGGCTGGCATGCCTGGTGTACGCCGTGCGAATGTCCGATCTGTAAGCAGGCAAAGGCGAATGGATGAGCTTGCCAGCCTCGCTGTTGTGTTCCTCTTCGGCTTTGTTCTGCTCGTCCTGTTCCTGCTTGTGCTTGCAAGCATTTTTACCATCAACCACTGAAAGGAATCCCCGAAAATGAAGGAAATCTTCCTCACCATCGGAATCCCCATCCTTCTCCTGCTGACTGCGTGTTCGCACAACGTCGTGACCTACGGCGACGGCATCGGCTTCGACATGGGCGTCGATCCCGAACATTTCTCGGCTTCGTTCACCCTGCGGTATGGCAAGACCATGACCGCCATCACCCGTGACAACGTTGAAATCGAACTTGCCGGAAAAGCCAACGCGGATGGAATCCAGGCCTCCGATGCCAGCAGCAATGTCGGCACTGACGGCAATCTCCGTGTCAAGATCGGCAGGCAGATCAACGGATATGCCGTCGACCTCGTGGAAGCCGGTGCCGATCCCGACAAGGTCGTTGAGGCTCTGAGTGACAAATAAAATCCAATTCCCGGCTACGCCTCCGACTGGTTCCAGCCATGCGCAACCTTGCCGGGCTTTTTCTTCCGTCAGGTCTGGTCCTCGGTCAGGTCTGGCGGATTTTTTTTCGCTTTGCGCCGGACAACACGGCGGCTTTCGTGGCAGACTTTGGGCTATGTTTCGCGCAAAGCATAAACGATTGGATTAGGGGCATCCTGCCCAGGGGCCAACCTCGGCTCAAAAGCCGTAACTTCGCGTTCTATGGCATAAAACGAAACGGACCTGGCCGAGCAAAGGCTCCATTTTTTACTCCTCATTTTTTCAGAAAAACCACTTGTCTTTTCTATAAAAACATAACCCGGCAAAACTCACGGCGACTTTGCCATTTTCTTTTCTCGAATCTTTTTTCGATATTTCTTCGGAAATCGACTTGACTTTCTGTTTTTTGCATTACGGGAGAATGTTCGATAATTCTTTCGTTTTCGACTTGACATATTTCTATTTCATGTTCTGCCAAAAGATCGCCAAAATTGACAATCCAAAATACACTCACTTCCTGCACGAATAAAAAGCGATTAATAATCGATATTTAATCGAAAAACGACTGGCTATTAACGATTTTCACGCTTAATTAAATGGTGTAGAGCGGCAAGGAAGGCCGAGCCGCGAACGAACCGAAAACGCCAACCAAGACGGAGGCACAAAATGGACGACGAAAAAGTCATCAGAGACCGCGAGACCGGCGAAGAGCTGAGCCTCATCGAAATCAGAATCGAGTACGCAATCCTGAAAGGCCTGGGGGAAACAGAAGCCGAGACCTTCGAAGATTACCTCACCAACATCACCGACCCCAACGGAACATGCGAATGGATAGCAGACGGCGAGGAGTGGCACAAATGCGAATGGTGCGGAGAAAACTTCCCCGAAAGCGAACTCCAAGAAGAAATCGACCTCGGCTGGCTCTGCCAGTCCTGCATCCTCGGAATCTGGAGTCGCGGTGAAGAACTCTACCTCAAAGCTTGAACATCAAACGGGAGCCCGCCGAACGGCGGGTTCCCAAAACCACAAACGGAGAACAAAATGAAACATGAAAACATCGACAAACTGACCGCAAGAGTCCACAAGAAGATGCTTCGCCTTGAAGGAATCATGAAAAAACTTGAGATGCGGAGCGCGGACGGTTTTATGGACGACCTCGCGGAAGCCATGTGTCAGATTCCCAATCAGGATTTGGTAAAAGGCTGGAAGCTCTACAGGAGCGGGATGAAATTTGTGACCGACCTTGTCCAGATAAAACTTGAAGAAAAAATCAAGGCTGAATATCTGAGTAGAACGACTGCCGATGATTCCGATACTGCACTGAAAGAATGGGCAAGGAAAGCCGCCAGAGACTTCGTGTGTGAAAAGGGCGGAAGACGCCCGGTCACGAACAAGCTCGACGTGACAGTCGAAGAACATGTCTACGACTCGATCAAGAAACGCCTCGGATTCGAATAATCCGGAACCAACGCCCGCGCGACAGCGGGCTTTTTCTGCTCGCTTGAGGCTATGTGTCGCATGGCGCTGGCTTTCGACCTATTAATAAATGCAATCCCCTATGCAGAATCGGACAAATCGGCATAAAAGGCCGTTGTTTGTCGAAATCGATTTTGAAGGGGAAGGAACAAAACGGGATTATTCTTCTTCGGATATTTCCCGGAATAAAACTTGACTTTTCGAAAAAAGCGGAACAAATCTTTCTTCGATAAATCCTCCGAATCCGACTGGATTTATCCAAAAACGCGAAATGTTTATTTCTTCGGTCTTTCTTCTGATTTCGATTTGACATTTCCATTTTTCCTCATTTTGAGCATTGCGCAGGGTGCTTTTGTTTTTATCAAACTATTAACGCTTTTTCTTCATAAAAGGACTGGCTATTAACGAAATCCACGCTTAATTAATAAGCGCAGAGCGGCGGGGAAGCCTGCCGCAGAGAACCTCAAAACAAACAAAGCCAACGAACGGAGGCAAACATGAAAAAGAAAATGCCGAGACACGATGAACAAGCCGATGCGATGATGCAGATCATCAACCTGATGGACGCAGCCTACGCCATCTACAGAGCGACCTACGACGAAGACCCGGTCACCCCCGAAGAAGTCTCAATCGCCCTCGGATGGCATCCGGGGCAACGGGAATGGATCAGCGACAAGCCGGATATCGCGAAGGCCCGCGAAGAGCTTGAAAGCATGCTGAACGACACATGGTCGAAGAGAGTCGCGCCCCTGCAAACCGCATTCATGAGCATCCTGACCCTCGCCAAGCAGAGGCTTGACGAAACGGACTGGAGACCGTGCCGCTGTGCAACGTGCAGAGGGGACGGGGAAGCCTGACAAACCACAAACCAACGCCCGCGCGACAGCGGGCTTTTTCTGCTCGCTTGGGGCTATGTGTCGCGTGACATGTCGACTCGACCTATTAGAAAATGCGACCCCTTATGCTTACTCGGTCAAAAGGGCATAACTGGCCGTCGTTTGGCGAAATCGATTTTGAAGAGGACAGAGCAAAGCGGGATTATTCTTTTTCGGATATTTCCCGGAATAAAACTTGACTTTTCGAAAAAAACGAAACAAATCTTTCTTCGATAAATCTTCCGAATCCGACTGGATTTATCCAAAACCGTGAAATTTTTATTTCTCTGGTCTTTCTTCTGATTTCGACTTGATATTTCTCTTTTGCCTCATTCTGAGCATTGCGCAGGGGGCTTTGTTTTTATCGGACTATTAATGCTTTTTCTTCATAAAAGAACTGGATATTAAACAATTTCACGCTTAATTAATAAACGTAGGGCGGCGGGGAAGCCTGCCGCAGAGAACCTCAAAACAAACAAAGCCAACGAACGGAGGCAAACATGAAGAAAGCTGAAAAAATCGCAATCGCAACAAAAATCGTCCGGGAAGAAGTCAAGCCCTGGGAACTCGAAATCACGGGAAGCGGGACGCCAGGGAAGCCACTCCGAATCGAAACAAACGGCAAGGCCTGGGGTGATGGCTGGAGTGCCGCGGTAATCTGCGAGAAAGGAAAGATTACCGATGTCGATGGTTCCGGTCGCTATCAAGACATTGAACGGAATGTGAAGTGGGTTAAGGACGTGGCCGAGAAACTCATCAAGGCGAAAATCAGAAACTTCTCACTCTGCGTGTGCTGGGACTGATTAACTCCAAACTGCATGCCCCGCATAATCGGGGCATGCCCTTTTATTACTTTATTTCCCGGAATTAAACTTGACTTTTCGAAAAAGGAAGAATGAATCTTTCTTCAATAAATCTTCCGAATCCTGCTTGATTTATCCAAAACCGCGGAATTAATAATTCTTCTGACTTTCTCCGCTTTTTGACTTGATATTTCCATTTTGCCTCATTCTGAGTATGGAAAAACGTTTCTTTTATTTTCTCGAAATAAAAATGCTATTTCTTCATAAAAACACTGGCTATTAACGAAATCCACGCTTAATTAATAAGCGTAGGGCGGAAGGGAAACCAACCGCAGAGAACCTCAAAAAACAAACGCCAACGAACGGAGGCAAACATGAAGCAAGAAACCAAGAACAAAGTGAACGCGGCCGCGTGGCTCGACATGACCTACCTCGAAGGAATCATGAATAGCCTGAAGATGAACATCTCAGACGGATTCTTCGATGATGTCGCGGAAATCTTCAGCAGAGCCCGTGACCTGAACGAATCGCAGGCATGGGAGTTCTTCAACGAATCAATGCGAATCGTGTCGGACATCGCAACGAAAAAGCTCGCGGAAAAAATCGAATTCAGATACCTCAAACATACCGATGGGGAAACTGCTGATGGCCTGAAAGAGTGGGCAGGAAACGCGGCCTTCTACTTCGTGAACGGGATGGACGATGTGCGTCCGACAGCAGACTCTCTTGATGCAACCATCGTCGAACAGGTCTACAAGGAAACCGAAGAACTTCTCGGGTTCACTGAATAAAACAGTCTCGGCCTCGCCGCGAGGCGGGGCATCCCCATCGGAGCACTGAATATGAAACGGAAAATCATCAAGTACGAAAATCGGACATTCCGACGTGTGACCAAGACAGAAGCCCTGACTGCCTACATGGCAGGTCGAGACGTTATCATCTGCCCGTGCAGACTGAATCCGGAAAAAACTTGGAAATATCAGGTTTGGAACCGGGAATGGCGCAAAGAGTTTGTGATAGATGAAATCGGCGTCAGAAACGATTTCCTCGGTCTCGTGGACTCGTTTGCATATTACGTTTGCGGCGCAAAGGCCGGACTTTACATGTCATACTACATAGAAGCAACCGAGTAATTTCGATATGCGCCCGTCGGCAATGGCGGGCTTTTTCCGCTCAATTTGGGCTATGTGTCGCGTGACACAGGCTTTCGACCTATTAATAAATGCGACCCTCTATGCAGAATCGGACAAATCGGCATAAAAGGCCGTTGTTTGCCAAAATCGAAATTGAAGAAGGCAGAGCAAAGCGGGATTATTCTTTTCCGATATTTCTCGGAATTATTCCGAAAAAAGATTTGATTTTTTAAAAAAAAGCATATTCGAAGAATCTTTGTTTTTTCTTCTGAAAAGCACTGGATTTATTCAAAACTGAGTTACAGAATCTTTTTCCGTTATTTCTTTGCTTTTCGACTTGACTTCCGCTTGATTCATGCTCGGAAGAATTAATCGTTTTTCTTTGCTTTTCGACTTGACTTATTCTTTGTTCATGCTCCGACCATCTTTCGTCACTGATTAGACATATTCCATTTCCCTCAAACTGAACAGGCATAAAAAAGCGAAAAAAACCGCTCTTTATTCGTTAATCGACTGGCTATTAACGAATTATGCGCTTAATTAAGTAATGTCGAGCGGGCGGCACGGGCCGCCTGCGAACCAAACGAAAAACTCCAAATGACGGAGGCAAACATGAGCAAGACAAACATCAAGCTCAACCTGGAAGGAGTGGACGGGAATGCGTTCTGCATCCTGGGCCACGCGATGCGCGCACTGAGACAAAACCACAAGATGGACCTCTGGGACGAGTTCCACGCCGAAGCCACCTCCGGCGACTACAACAAACTCCTCTGCGTGGTGTCCGACTGGTTCGACGTCTGCTTCGGCGACGAAGAGGAAGACGACGAGTACGAGTTCGAGGACGAGCACGAGGACGAAGACTGAACCCCAAACCGCATGGCCCGCGAAAGCGGGTCATGCCCTCCAAGGAGACCGGAACATGGAAATCCGAATCAAAGGTTACAAACGCAACGGCGTTGGCTACTATGTAAAGCTGAACTGGCATCGCGACCCGGTCGAGGCGGGGATCGGCAAAGGCCGTATCGACAGGCTTGAAATCCGCAAAAGCGGCGAACGTAAAATCCTCTGCCGCTACGACGGCAGATGGATTACCCCGCCAGGCATGAACCTCGTGCTCCACGAAATCGTGACCGACATGATTGCGCAGTTCAACTGAAAGGACGCAACCATGACCAGAAAAGAAATCGAGCTCCTGATCAACGCAATCGACAGTGCCTGCTACTGCGCGACCGGGGAACCGAGCGGAATCGGCGAAGTATGGAACGGCGACCTCGACAAGCTCGAACAACACATCGAGTTCCTCGAAATCCACACCGAAGACGACGAAATGACCGAATCGGCAAAAGAGCTGTTCGCAGCCGCGCGACACATGCTTGAAGCAATCCGGAAAGCAGGCTGAACCGCAAACAACGGGAGCCGGTCGAAAGGCCGGTTCCCCAATCAGGAAAAAAAGATGATTGAAATCGTTAGCTCGAACGAAATGTGGACGGAAGGCCGCACGACCATCCGCGGCACAACATACAAGGTTAGCTTCACAGTTGCCGCCAGACCGAGTCGATACGGAATTGCAGGTGGCAAAGTTATCCGCCTGCGTGTCCGGCCTGTCAACAGCGGAATATTCTGCATCGTCTACGACCATGCATGGGAAATCAAGCCGCACACCAAGGTGGCGGAAGAAATCCTCGAAGAAATAATCAACCTGTTCAACTGAGGAAAAAAATGGAAAATCACGGCAAAACGGGACAGCCCATGCGAGGCACGGGAATTCTGATTTATCCTCTCTGCAAAAGCGTCTGCGGAGTCTGGTGTCCACTTCGAAGAACGTGTCCTTACGGGAAAAAACGCTGGGCGCAATCCCAGCGGCAAAAGAATCTGCAAGGTCGACGCCCATAGAAAAAACTGACCCGCCGGATGGCGGGCATTCTTTTTTTCGTTTTTCTTCAAATGTCGACTTGCTATTCGGAAATACCATGCTCTGAAAGAATTATCGTTATTTCTTCGCTTTCCGACTTGATATTCCGATAACCTCGTTATGAGCAGAGCAAAAAGAAACAATCATATTTCTTCGATAAACGACTGGATTAAAGTTGTTTATGCGCTTAATTAATAGCAGAGCGGGGCTGAACGAGGTCGCGCGAACCAAACCCAAAACTCCAAACGACGGAGGCAAACGACGATGAAAATCATCAGTCAGAACGACATCTGGACGAGAGCCAGAAAAGAGGTCAATGGAAAAACCTACGACATCAACATCAGAAGCATCAGAGAGAAAGGCAAAGACGGCATCTACAGACCGAAAACCTCGGTCTGGATTACGCTGGGCGAAGAAGAGGTTCATGACGCCTCGGTGGAACTTGCCATCTTCAAAGATGTGTGCGAGCTGTTCAACATGTTCCTCAACCCTGGGACAGTCGAAGAAGGGTTTACGGAAGGCCCGCACAAAATGATCAAAATCGTACAACACGATGGAGCATGGACGATTGCCGAAGCGCTGTTCGAGAAAACAATCTACCATATCAACGTGAAACACTTCGAGGAACCGAGCAAGTTCGGAATCAAGAATGGCAGAATCAGCAAGCTCTGGATTCGCGAGGAGGGGGAAATCGAACCGCTCGTGAGCTACGACCGCGGCTGGGACGTCCGGCCCAGAAGCAAGGCGGCGAAAGCCATCTACGAAGAAATCCTCGCCATGTATAACTGAACATCAAACAGCCCGGCATCCGCCGGGCAATCTTTTTCGATATTTCTTCGCATTTCGATTTGCTATTCGGAAATACCATGCTGTGGAACTTTCTTCTGTTTTCTTCGCTTCCAGACTTGCAATTCCGATTACCTCGTTATGAGGCTGTTAAAACCCCATAAAAAGAAACTGAAAGAATAATTGATATTTCTTCGATAAAAAACTGGATTAACACGAATTCTACGCTTAATTAATACACAGAGCGAGGCTGAACGAGGCCACGCGAACCAAACAAAAACTCCAACTGACGGAGGACAACGATGATGGAAAACATCAGAAACGACGGAGCCAGGGCGACAGCCCAGGCTGAATCCAGCGAAGCAACCATGAACGACAACTTCAGCATGAATCGCTGACCGGAGGACATCATGGCAAACAACTGCTTCATCGAAATCCTGCTCGAAACCGAAACCGAGACCGAAGCCAAGGAACTCAACAAAATGCTCCAGACAAGCTTCGCAATCGCCCGCCGCGAAAACGTCGGGGCCTTCTTCGGAAACGATAAACGCTACCTCTTCGACGCCCACTGCGAACAGGCCGCCGTTGAAGTCAGCATCGGTGGCTGGGTCAAGTGGGGATACAGCGATGGCGAGTTCATCGATATGTTCCGCTGGCTCAGAAGCAAGGCCAACATCAAAAAGTTCCGCATGGCATACGAGGAGCTTATGACCGACCAGTACGGAGAATACGAACTCCACGCGGACGGCGTGATGTGGAACAACTTCCTCGAAGAAAAAGATTTCCCGACCGAGACGGAGGACTTCGATGCCTACTGCGAAAAGGTCGAAGAAGCCTTCCGCACGAAACCCACCACCAGATTCATCGAGGTCGACTGAACAGAAAACCAGACCCGGCGCCAAATGCGCCGGGTAATCAGGAGATGCAATATGGAATACGAAATTGAACAAATCAACGGAGACAACTGGAGGCCGGGGATGCCGAAGGCCGGATTCCTCGTCCGATACGGGATCAACGAATTTGGCTGGATGTACTGCCAGACTTTCGCCACACTGGAGGAGGCCGAGGCCTTCGCTGAGGCCATCAAATAATGCCGGGGAGCTCCGGCTCCCCAATTTTCTCACATGATGCCTTTTCCGATAAGTCAAGTTCAATTTCGAAGAAATCCGAATCTTTTCCGCAGGTTCGTCGGCAGGTCTCTTCGCCTCCGTCAGGGCTTCCTGTCGCGAGCCTGCGGATTTCATTTCACCTTGCACCCTATGTCAAATTATGCCACACATCGCAGAGTTATGCCGGAACGTGCGTTCATGCGGATAGGGTCGCATGTTTCAAATCGAACCCGATATTTACCTCTCCAAATTTTGGCTGCGTGACCGAGAAATCGCCATTATTGCATAAAACCTCAATTCTCCTATGCCGATTGGCATGACGAAATCAAAAATAAAAAACGAAGTTTTTTTGGTTTTCGACTGGCTTTATCAAAAAAACGTGCTCACGAATAAAAGTCTGAATTAAGTTCGATTAACCTCAGATTTCGACTGGCTATTCACGAATAGTACGCTTAATTAATAAACGAGCGCGGGAAGGACGACAGTACCGCGAAAAACAAAAACCGAAGCAAGGAGTACAAAAAATGGCCGATAGGTTCTTCACCCAAGACCGCTGTGACAGATGCGGTGGCTCGCTCGAAGGCGGGCGCATCATGTCCAGATTCAACACCGATTGCCTCTGCATCGAATGCGAGGAAGCCGAACGCAAACACCCCGACTACAAGAAAGCAGCCGATGCCGAACTTGCCGCCCTCAAGCGTGGCGACACCAACTTCCCCGGCATCGGCTGGCCCGGAAAGAACGGGAGAGTGAAGTAACGGAAATCCAGCCTGCCGCCGTCTCGTGACGGCGGCAAAACCAAACAAAAACCACCAAACGAAATCGAGGTAATACATGAGCACAACAGCAGGAATCGGGCTTACAATGCCAGATGGAACAATCAGAGCAGTCTATCTCCACTGGGGCGATGGAGCGGGAGAAACCCTCGCGAAGCACTATACGGAACAAGAAAAAGTCGAACGACTCGTCAATCTGGGCTTCCTGAGCTCGCTCGGAGCAGAGGTCGAGCCCGCTCCGACGCATCCCCACTCATGGGCGAATCCGCAGGAAAACGTGACGGTGGCCTACCACCGAGACCGCGGCCAGCGCCTTGTCCCGGCAAGGGAATTCAAAGACCGCGAGGAATACGAGACCGAAGGAGGCGGCTCCCTCTCAGCCTCATACCTGTACCTCTTCGAAAATGGGTGCTGGCTTGTGTGCCACCCATACGGAGTTCAGTGGAAATGGAAAGCACTTAGCGATGTGGAAAACGAAAACCAAGACTGAAATCGGGAGAAAAACCATGAAAGCAATCTTCATCAACGTAAACGATCAGACTGTGAGTCCGGTCGAAATTGAGAACGACCTTCATGCCATATACGACAAAATCGGATGCCGCCTCGTGCAGTTAGTGGGGTACCGCGACGAACTCATTGTCTGCGACGAGGAGGCCAGGCTGAAACCGTGGGAACACGGCTTCGCGCTCGGAGCCTGGCGCATCTGCAGCAACGCGCTCATCCTTAGCGAAGATAAAGATGGAAACTTCGCCGACACGAAACTGACTGCGGAGGACGTCGCAAAGGAAATTCGCTTCTTCGGCAAGGAGGAACCGCTTCCAGAACCAGCCATTCGAGTAATCGCCTTCTGCTGATAAAAGTCCGAGAAATCTTCTGATTTCGACTGGATAAAAGACAAAACCATGCTTGCGAATAAAAGTCTGAATTTAGTTCGATTTAACCTCGATTTCGACTGGCTATTCACGAATAGTACGCTTAATTAATAGGCGAGCGCGGGAAGGACGACAGTACCGCGAAAAACAAAAAATCGAACAGAAGGAAACGGGAAATGGAAAAACCAAGAATCGCCGCCATCGAACAATTCAAACAGCTTTGCGCCACGCACAACGACAGGAAGCTGGTCTCCGGCGCGTACAAAGCCTACCAGATGATCATGCACACCGAGGACAGACAGTACCGCCTCGGAGATACTGAAATCGTCATGGAAGACTTCTGCTGGGGCAACGAACGCAAGGACTTCATCGAAAGCCTTCGCGCGCTCGGCGTGAAGTCAATGGTGGTCACCAACACCTCCAGCAGCCTCTTCGATGACCTGCACGGGTACGCAGAACTCGGATGTAAACTCATCGGGCTCTGCAAAATCGCACGGTGGGACTGCTACGACAAACAGAATGTCGAGGTCAAAGGAATCCGGTTCGAGTTGTAAACGGAACAATCAAGCCGCCGCCGAAAGGTGGCGGCAGAAACAAAACAAACTCAAAAACGAGGTGAAGACATGACAAGAGCAGGAATCGGTATGATGATGCCGGACGGAACAATTTGGGCAGTTAATGTGCGTGGTGATGGTTACATTGTCGGAGGAACAGGAGAATTCCTTGCCGAAGAATGCACCGCGAGGGAAAAGGTTGAAGAACTAATCTTCCAAGGCGAAGAAGCCCCCATCAAGGTAGAGAACAAAGAATCGTTCCCCGACTATGCCTACAACTATTTCGGCGGAGAATACGCCTATCTGTTCGAGAATGGGCGGTGGCTGGTGTGCGAAATACACATCAACTCGCATTCGGAATGGCGCGAGCTGACGGAGGTGTTGAAGGATGCCTGACTTATATCAAATCATGCCTTCCCTGAAAACTCAGTCTGGAAATCGGCCCCGCTCAAACGGGGCCGTTTCCCGCACGAAGCCGGAAAAGCTTTCGGGCATTCTAAATCGAAAGCCTATGCTCAATTATGCCAAACGTCGTTCGCTTTCGCCCCAACGTGCGTTCACACAGGTCGGGAAGCATCGGCCTGATCCAACGCCAAACACAACCGCCGTCAAATCGGCATGAAAGGAATAAAAATGCGCGCAATAAAGATTGATCCGCACACAAAGACAATCGCCGAGATTGAACTCGCCAGTCTGGATGAACTCGTCAGCATCATCGGGGATGACCGCCTCCAGTTCATCCCGCTTGAACGTGGCATTAATCTCCTCTCCGGATTGGATGACGAAACAAAGCCGAGCTTCGGGTTCTATGGCGTGGATGACATCGTTGTGTACGGGATTGCGGTGGTTGTTGGCGGAAGCCGGAAGCGCATCCGCCGCCTAAACGAGGGGATTGCAAGCTTTGAGGCGTTGGTGGAATGGAAATAATCACCTTCTTTCGGAGACATAAACAATGAAACTTATTTATGACAACCTTTACGATTTCAAGCCTTTTTACGGAATTGACAACTGGAATAGAATTGTCGAATCCGGGAAAATTGATGCATTCGATGATTACCTTGAAAACACTTATCCAGACGGAATCAGCGCCACGGGATTAGATGCCCTCCTATGGAATGATGACGAAATGGAACAGATATTCAAGGAAATAGGAATCGAAACAACCCAACAAACCTCACAAACAGGAGAAAACACCATGAGCACAAGGTCACGAATCGGAATCGCCAGAAATGATGGGAGTATCATTTCAATTTACTGCCAGTGTGACGGCTACCCTTCTCATGTTGGGAAAATGCTTTTGGACTATTACGACGAAGAGAATCGAATACAGGATTTGATTGCCTTGGGAGACCTTGATGTGCTTGAAAAAAGGCTTATCCCAGACTACAGTACCGGAGGAAGTCACAATTACAAAAACCGGCAGGCCGGAGTGACGCTTGCCGGAAGACGAGACTTCGGGAATGACGATAGCTTCCCGGTAATATACCCCAATCGTGCCGCATATGAGGAATGTGGGCACGAGTGTGGGGTGGAATATTTGTATCTCTTCAGCTGCGGATTCTGGGAGTGTTACAACTACGAAACAGAGAAATGGCTTCCAATAGAAACTGCGATAAAAAACGAAGACCAATCCACCACACCGGCAACATAAAAAGGAGAACGACATGAGCTACTCTGCAGGAATCGGGCTTGCGATGCCCGATGGAAAAGTTCTGGCTGTTCATCTCCATTGCGATGGTGAACCAAAAAAAGCCGGAGCCATCCTCGTTCAGAACTATACGACCTTTGAGCAGGTCGAGGCCCTGATTGAACTTGGATTCCTTTATTCCCTTGGAGCTCAAGTTTGTCCTGCCCCTACGACACCACACACAAGGTCTCATCCTCAGCCTGGGGTTACGGTTGCCTACTGCCGGGATTGGGGGTATCCGATAGACGAGGCATTGGAATTCAGAGACCGTATGGAGTATGCCGTTGAAGCAGATGACCTCCTTCTGTCCGATGACCTATATCTGTTCGAGGGAGAACGCTGGTTGATATTTGATTACCCCCAATGCGCATGGCGTGAGCTGGCAGAGGTGATAAAGAATAACTGAATTTCACTCAACGATGCCCTTTCTAAAAACTCAGCCCGGAAACCGCCCCTGCTCAAACGGGCCGTTTCCCGCGTTATGCCGGAAAAGATTTCGGGCATTCTAAATCGACAGCCTATGCTCAGTTATGCCTGACACCGCTCGCCTTCGGGGCAACGTGCGTTCACGCAGGGCGGGAAGCATCGGCCTGATCCAACGCCAGATATAACTGCCGACAAAACGGCACGAAGGGGATAATCTGAGCGCAATCATAATCGGATCCGTATATCTGTTGTTCTAACGGGAAGGAGGTAACAGGTGCCGCCATTCATACAAATCCCTTTTCTTGCCACAAAAAACGCAATAAAACAAAACGGTGTACTTGATTTTTGAGTAAAGCCTGCTATATTTACGCATGGACCGAACCTGTTTTAGCTTCTCTGTAGATGGGTAAGGTCATCCGAACTTTTCATTAAGACAATAAGCCTCTTCCGCATATCTGATGCATTAGAGGATTAACTAGGTAAGGATAAGAGACAACAATGGGGACATCGTCCTTTTCTGAAAAAGGTCTTCAATCATCCATAGATCTTTTGACAAAAGAAATACAGGAGATCTATTTGGAAGACTATATCCCCTGGGTTGTAGGTTTTAGTGGCGGCAAGGATTCAACTGCTACCTTACAATTAGTTTGGAATGCAATAAAAAAGCTTCCTTATGAAAAAAGAATCAAGCAGATACACGTTATCAGCACAGATACGCTTGTTGAAAACCCTATAGTAGCCTTATGGCAAGAAAAATCCTTGGCCTGCATGAAACAAGCTGCCAAACGCGATGAACTACCGATTATTCCACATCGATTGACACCCGCAATTCAAGACACATTTTGGGTAAAAGTTCTTGGGAAAGGTTATCCAGCACCAAGACAGGGGTTTAGATGGTGTACACTTCGACTCAAGATTAATCCATCTAACACATTTATCAAAAATCTTGTTCAGCAAAACGGTGAGGCAATTGTTGTGTTGGGAACAAGAAAATTGGAAAGCGCAGCACGCGCCAGATCCATGACATCAAGAGAACAAAAAAGCACAAGGAAACATCTAAGTCCTAACCCCACGCTTCCCAACTCCCATACATACTCCCCCATTGAAGCATGGTCTAATGATGATGTTTGGACGTATTTGATGCAATATACAAATCCGTGGGGAATGAATAATTCTTCTCTTCTTACGATGTACACAAGCGCCTCAGGAGACCATGAATGCCCGTTGATTCTGGACACCGAAACGCCGAGCTGTGGTGATTCAAGATTTGGATGTTGGGTGTGTACCCTCGTTGAAAAAGACAAATCAATGTCTGCAATGATTCAAAATGATGAAGAAAAAGAATGGATGTTTCCTCTTTTAGATATTAGAGATCAGTTAGATTTCAGAGGGGATGAAAAAAGAGAGAGGGAAATGAAACGAAGAGATTTCCGTCGCATGGATGGAGCCGTCCATTATAATCGTTTTAGCGATGGAGTTATCCAAGGACCTTATACACAAAAAGCAAGAGAAGAACTACTAGAACGGGTTTTACTTGCCCAAAAGTGGATTGCAGAACACGCCCCCCAAGAAGTGTCTCATTACTCAATAATAAAACAAGAAGAGCTAAAAGAGATACGTCGAATATGGGTGGTTGAGAAGCATGAATTTGAAGATCATCTTCCCCAAATCTATAAGAAAGTCTTTGGTGTTCCATTTGAGGATTCAGCCCAATATAACACACTAATATTCTCTCAAGAGGATTTGGACGATTTGCGCAATCTTTGTTCAAATCAAATCCAATATCAAACAATACGAGAATTATTAGATGTTGAACGAAAATATAAAACAAGTCAAAGAAGAGCTGGTCTGTATGACAATATAGAAAAAGCGATAAGAAAAGGATTGTTTTCCAATATGGAGGATGCGGCATCGTCTGTTAGAGAACGCCACGAAAAGAAAGACAAACTCGAAAAAATCCGGGTTGCGGATTCTATAGAGGAAGAGTATACAGATTTCCTAACAGAGATGATAAACGGAGAAAGTAATGATAATTGATACGATAGCCCTAACAAACTTTCGGGTATTCCGAGGTTTCCATGAATTTTGTCTGACCCCTAAGGACAAGGAGCATCCAATTGTGTTAATAGGTGCATTGAACGGCGGGGGAAAAACTACGCTTCTTGACGCATTAAAACTTGTTTTGTATGGAAAGTTAGCAAACTGTTCCAAGAAAGCTAAACAGTCGTATCCAGAATTTATCTCTGATTGTATAAATGATCAAACCCCTAAAGCTGTTGGATGTTCTATAACCATGTGCTTTAGAACATTCCTTGATGGGAAAGAAGAAAAGTATAAAATAAGCAGAAGTTGGCGCTTTGAGGGCAAATCAATGCATGAAAAACTCCGAGTGGAGGTTAATGGCAAAGAAAATTCTGTTGTGGAAAAATCATGGGACGAGTTTGTTGAAAGTTTTATTCCGGTAAAACTTTCACACTTGTTCTTCTTTGATGGTGAAAAGATTGAGGAGTTTGCATCCCCGGAAAGCGCTAAAGAACTTCTTGCTCAAGGTATTCATTCACTCCTAGGTATTGATACTGTTTCGCAACTAGAAAAGGATCTTGAAGTTGTTGTTAGAAAAAAACAAACCTCAAATTTGCGTTCAGAACATCAAAAAGATGAATTAAACCGCAAATGGAGAAATGTTTCTGAGTTAAAGAAGAAGGCTTCTCAATCTTCTGAGGACTACAAAAAAGCCGATGAGCTTCTTAAAGCATTTCAGGCAGAACTTGAATCCGCAAAAAATGAATTTAAGAAAATCGGTGGGCTTGCTTATCAGGAAAAAGAACAGTACGAGAAAGATATCCAATTCCTTAAAGAAAAAATATCTCTTCAAGAAAATGAAGCAGAGGATTTTGCATCAGGAATAATCCCCTTGGTTCTACTTGGTGAAGAGCTGAACAATTTGGTTGTTCAGGCAAATAACGAAGAGACAATGAAACAAATGTCGCAGATTAAAATATCTGCATCTAAAATTGAAGAACTGTTTTTGCGCGATATCGAAGAGACTTTTGATAAAAAACAGATAACTCAACTTAAACAGTCATTCGAAAAGGCCGTCAATTCAATATGTGAGAGGAAACAGGATACAGAGGCTTTTCTGAATATTTCTTCATCAAACCATTTCGATTTATTAAAAGGTCTACCTGAATTATTACAAACAGAACAAAAACGCTCGAGAAAGCTTCTCCACGAAGCCTCTCTTAATTTGATAAATCTGGACTCATTCCAAAAGAAATTAGAAAACATCCCTGCTGAGGACATCGTCAAACCACATCTTAATCGTATAGCAGAATTAGAGAAGTCAATTTCATCTCAAAGAATCACGGCCTCGACATTGAACGAAATATATCGCCGCGATGAAAACGACTATCTTCAAGAAAAAAACAGTTTCATTAACCAATTAGAAGCAATTTTAGATGACGAAACAGCTAAACAGGACGACGTGCGTCTTGTCCAGCAGTCTAAGCTTATTGCACACTTGCTTGTCGAATTCAGGAACACAATGATCAGCAAATACATCGGGAAGATTGAGATTTATATTACGGAGAGCTTCCGTTCACTTCTCCATAAAGAAAGCCTTGTGGATGCTCTTACCATCAGCAAAGACACATACGACATTTCTATTTCAGACAGAGATAATGTTATCGTTAATCCAGACAAATTATCTGCAGGGGAAAGACAATTGCTCGGTGTTTCAATTCTTTGGGGATTGGCAAAAGCTGCGGCACGACCACTGCCAGCTGTAGTCGATACTCCACTCGGAAGACTTGACTCAGCCCATCGAGAAAATCTTGTAGAAAGGTATTTCCCCTTAGCAAGCCATCAGGTTATTCTGCTATCAACAAATGAGGAAATATATGGCGACTACTATAAAAGGATAGAACCTTTCCTTAGTCACGCATATACTATTTCATACAATGACAAAAAGAAATCCAGCAATGTCATTGAAGGATATGCCTTTTGCTGATATGAAAGAGGTGGGTTATGCCTATAAAAACAATAAAACTTTCTCAGAAATCAAAAGATACACTTGTAAAAGTTAAACGTGTAACAAGGATTTCAAACTGGAATACACTTTGCAGGATTGCGTTTTGTTTGTCGCTTGCAGAAAAAACTCCTCCCCCGCCAGTCGACATTATTGCTGACAGCAATGTCGAAATGAGCTGGGAAACCTTTGGCGGGAAGTATTCAGAGATATATTGGTTACTCTTGTTGCAACGCTGCAAACAGGACAAACTGGAATTACAGGATGAAATCATTTCTCAACAATTCAAGCTACATCTCTATCGCGGGATTGGGTATTTGGCATCCATGAGATACAACAATATTTTTGAACTTCTATCTATTATTCAAGAGTCACCCAACGAGACCTAACGTGAATACAAGACCTGACACATCAGATTATTCGTCAGTTGAATCAATTGAGAATAGTATTATAGATATGCTTTTCTCTTCCGGAGATTCAGCTTTTTCTTCGGATAATCAGGATGAGTCATATTTGTCCTTATCCTCAGACTATGATGGAGTCAAATGCTATCGATCAAGTATTAATAATCTAGGAAGAAATTCTAATTCTGACAATAATCGTCTTCTTAAAAGCTACAATCAATCCCAGGATCAAAAAGTTTTTGATCTCCTTGCTGAGGGAAATCTACATTTGGCAGTTAGAATTGCGTCAGTTTTAGTCCAGGCATATCCACAAATTGATGAACAGGACCTTATTTCAGAAGGTTTTTTTGGACTGGAACGAGCAATTAATAGTTATAGTACAGGTTACAATTCGAGTTTTGCAGCATATGCTTCGTTAGCCATCTTAAGAGCAATGCAAAGATATATTGCATTAAATCTAAATGTTGTTTCTCATCCAACAGGCTGGTTTAACAAAATGCTCCTGTTCTCTAAATATCTCGATGATAATGGAATTAGCAGCATAGATATGCTTACAAAAAAAGAAAGAGAAGACATTAAAGTCCAATTTAGGCTTTCCGAAAGGAGTCTTTCGTCATTCCTTAGCACATATCCCTACGAGGAATATAACCTTAGCACAAGTTGCATTAAGGAACGCGGAAAGATGAATTCTCTTTTGACAAATATAATATGTAATTCATATTGCTTTCATCCTTCTGAAATACCGTTCATGAACGATGAACAGCCAAAATATCAGGCAGGTCTATCATATCGCGACACACTTCGTTCTCCTACATTTGATCTAAAAAATGTCATTTGTGACATTTTGGAAGACGAAATGATCCCTCTTTCAATTCAAGAGATTATGAATGAACTAAAGAGAAGGTATCCTCTGAACGTTTTTAGCGAGGAACAAGTTAAACACACGTTGGGTTCTCCTCTATTTGCACCTATTTCAACAAAAGAAATGACGCTTTGGATATATTGCGACTATGTTAGAGAAAGAAAAGAAGAGTTTTCTCGTCCCCAAAGCCAAGATAATCATATAGATTACGGCGAAGTGTCACTTGCAGCATTACGCTCTTTACTTAAAGAGGAAGATGATTCCAAATCCGTTGCCGAAGATGGCTTTGAAGAATTAGACGATGATTCGGAAGAACCTGACAAATCTTTTGACAACGAAGACGATTATTCAAACAACGATAACGTTGATGATATCATCAAAATGATTTTTGGGTAAGAGGATGAATCGACTATCAGACATTGAACTAAAGTTTTGTTACAGGAGCGATAGGGATAATCTTGTAAACGATTTCTTTATCCCCACATTGCGACTTGCACAAGAATATAAGCGAGCCGTAGGGTTCTTCTCATCCTCGGCACTTTGCTCTCTAGGACGCGGACTAGATGGATTGCTTCATAATAATGGAATCATGAAAATAGTTGCTTCGCCAGTCCTTTCGCCCCAGGATATTGAAGCAATAGAAAATGGATATAGAGACCGCAAGGAGGTTTTTTCAACTAATTGTACGAATATTATCAATACCCTCGATTGGAATCTTGAACTTGAGGTTCTTGCATGGCTCATTGCCTCAAATCGTCTTAACATTAAATTGGCATATAGAGAAGGGAAGTGTTCTCCAGGAATCTACCACGAAAAACTTGGAATTATAAAGGATTCGTATGGCGATTTTGTAACATTTTCTGGTTCAGCTAATGAAAGCATCTCAGCACATGAGTATAATTTCGAGTCATTGGATATCGACAAATCCTGGGACGACAGACGCGAAGTTACCAAAGATAAAGAAAGCAATTTTGACAAACTCTGGTGTAACGCAACAAAAGGCTTAATTGTTCTTGACTTTACAGAAGCCGCAAAAGAATCACTTATTCAAAGAAGAAAATTTGATACTACGGATCAATTATTTGATGCGATATCGAGAGAACGGTTTAAAAGTACACATATCAACAGCATTTGTAAAAAGAGCGTAATTCATCCGCGGCCAGCAATCCCATCTTGGTTAAATCTTTTCTCGTACCAACAAGATGCGATCAAGAATTGGAAACAAAATATGTGCAGAGGCATCTTTAAGATGGCAACAGGAACGGGCAAAACAAAAACGGCTCTTTCTGCATCCATAAAACTTTTAGATGCATGTGCAAGAAATCCTCAAAAACCATCCCTGGCAATTATAATTATTTGTCCATATATCCATCTTGTCTCTCAATGGTCAGAAGAATGCGACAGTTTTAATATTGTCCATTTGAATTGCTATGGTTCAAGCAACACTTGGCGTCCTCAGGCAGAATCAATGCTTGCATCATTAAAAATAAAGTCCGATGAGAATCAATATGCATGTTATATTACTACTATAGCCTCTTTTGTGTTGCCTCCATTTCAAAGCGTTCTAAGCCTCATAAAGAGTAATAACATAAAAACCCTTATTATTGCTGATGAGGTTCATAATTTAGGTGCGGACATTATCTCCGTCTGTCTTCCAGACAATGCTCCTTTTAGAATTGCTTTGTCTGCCACGCCTGAACGATGGTTTGATGAAGAAGGAACAGATGCTATTCAAGACTATTTTGGCAAAACTGTTGTTGAGTATGGCCTTAGCGATGCTCTTCAGGATAAAAGATTAACCCCATATTACTATTACCCCATAGTTGCAGAATTAACCGAGAAGGAAACATCTGCATATTTAGAGATTTCACAGAAGCTTTCCCAATATTTAGGTATCCCGGAAGAGAATCGCAATTCTAGTGTTCGAGACATTGTAAAACAACTTCTGATGAAGCGTGCGAGAATACAGGCATCAGCAGAAAACAAGATGCTTAAGATGTTTGATATTATTCGCGAAAAATATACCCATGAAACTCATATGTTGATTTACTGTGGTGATGGAAGCGTAAGCACATCTGATGGTGATTATTCAGATAACGAAATGTATATTAGGCAAGTAGATTATGTTGTCAAAGAACTTGGGGTAAACATGAATATGAAGGTTTTTCCTTTTACATCAAGGCAAGATGCAAAAAGGAGAAACGAGCTTCGTGATGAATTTGCAAAAGGAGAGCTTCAATCTCTTGTGGCAATTCGATGTCTAGATGAAGGTGTTGATATACCCGCGACAAAGATTGCGTTTATTCTTGCGAGTAGCACAAATCCACGACAGTTTATTCAGAGAAGAGGACGTGTATTGCGCCTTTCTCCAGAAACAGGAAAAGAGTATGCAATAATATACGACTTTATTGTTGCAATTCCACCGGGCTATTCGGATGATTACTTCAAGATCGAACGTTCTCTCTTAAGGAGGGAGCTATTGCGTGTAAATGAATTTGCAAGTCTTGCGAAAAACAAAAATCAGGCTTTGAATTCTCTTCGTGAGCTAAAAAACAACTATAACCTACTAGATATGTGAGGTGCGACATGGATGATTGCAACAAACAGATTAACGACTTGATCAACCAGTTGTCTAGTGATGAGAAAAAAATACTGCATCAAATTTTAAAAATTGAATCGCAATATCAGCAATCAAGGCATCCGGATCTCATTAACACAATTACATCGCAGATTAAAAATCACATTGAGGGGACGATTCGATGAAACTTTTATCCATCACACTAAACAATTTCCGTCAGTATTACGGCAAGAACACTATACGGTTTTCTGACAAGGAAGGGCATAATCTCACCGTAATTCACGGCTTAAACGGTGCAGGAAAAACAGCATTATTAAATGCCTTTATGTGGGCTCTTTATGGCAAACACAAGCTTCCAACAGATGAACCAGATTATTGTCGTCGTGCATGGGAAGAATTAGAGCCTGATCACATTCTGAACGTACAAGTCAATATAATATTTGAACATGACGATTGTCGTTATGATCTTCAACGTTGGATTGAATATAAAAAAACAAAAAATGGCGATGAAGTTTGTCTTTCTAAGACCCCAAATATATCTCTTTCCCAATGCAATCTTATGGATGGATCAACCGTAATAGTTAATAATCCTAAAGACTATATAAAACAGATTCTTCCAGAAGAAATGCAACCCTATTTCTTTTTCGATGGGGAAGATATTAATCGACTTGGTGACACTAGTAGAAAGGATTACACACAAAGGATAAAAAAAGCTATAAAAAACCTCATGGATATTACTATCATCGAAAATTCTATCCAAGACACGAATTCCGTGATAAGAGAACTTAGGACCCAAATGTCAAAATCTGGAGACAGTCAAATTGGAGAACTGTCTCGCATGCTTAACGATATAGATTCCAAGATTCAATCCTGTAATTCTGAAATTGAGAATCTCCGAAGTGAGGAGGATTGCATCAATACAAACCTTTCTGACATTGACAAAAGACTTAAAAAAATCGCTCCGGTCGAAAATCTGCAAAAGACTCGAAACGAATTGTCTGTGAAGCAAAAAGAAAATGAAGACAAATTGTTTGCACTAAGGAAAGAGTGTTGTAAACAATTGCAAAAGTATTCAGCTCTTCCTTTTATAAATGATGCTTCATCAAAAGCCCTTGAACTTATTGAAGCAAAAAGAAAAAAAGGTGTTCTTCCATCAGGAATACGTGAAACGTTTATTAAGGATATCCTCGATAGTCACATGTGCATATGCAATCGAAGCTTTGTTGATGATGATGAATCCTATAAGGCCCTCACGGATTTATTGAAAAAACAACTGGGAAACGCAGAGATTGATGATAGAATTACAGAGTTATGCGGTTATGCAAAGACACTTGATGACCGGCGTAATAATTTTTTGGACAATCTTAATTCTTATTTGGAATCAGTTAAAGAAATTAAGAGGAATCAAAAAGAAATAAACGAAAAACTCTCGGAGATATCTTCTCAAATCGAATCTATTGCCCCGCAGGGCACATCAGAAGACCCTGCTGAACTTGAGAGACAAAGAAGAAGAATGTTTGACGAATTGAGAAACATTAACACAAACATTGGTCGTCAAAGTGAACAAATAAAAATATTGCAAGAAAACCGCAAGATAGTTGAACAAAAGTTAGACAATGCATCAAAAAACGATGCAAAATGTAGACTACTTGGAAAGAGAATTGATTCCACAAGGAAAGTTCTTGATGTATTACAATCCATTAACACTACACTCGTTTTAGCAGTTAAGAATCAAGTAACAGAAGAGATTAATTCGATTCTTTCTGTTGTTACAGATGACTATTTGGCGGGAGAGGTAACAGAGGACTTTGAATTGAAGACCTACAAAAAGGACAACAATTCGCTTGTTCGCATCGCTGCGTCAACTGGTCAACAACAGGTTACAAGCTTAGCTTTTATTGCCTCACTTGTAAAAATAGCATATCAATCTTTAAAAAACCCATCAAAACTCATACAAAAAGGTGGTTTTTATCCGCTTGTGATGGATGCTCCCTTTAGCAATGTTGATCCCATATATGGACCACGCATAGCGAATGTTGTTTCAAAAGAAACTCCGCAGGTCATTCTTATGACGAACCCACAGCAATGGAAGGGGGTAATTGAATCTACATTAAGGCAATATGTCGGAGCAGAATATCTTATTGTCAAGCATTCGAACAACAAAAAAACGAATGAAGGAAATAATGCGACTGTTGTTCTTCCTTCTGGTCCTCAGAAATTACAAAAGCACATTGATGGAATTCAATTCAGCCGTATTGAGGAGGTATAAAACATGTCAACGGAACCGAGAATTCGCCATTCAAAAAAGTTTGAGAGTCTCTTCGCGTTATTAATTGATACTCACCACATTTTTGAATCCAAGGCACAGGTGCTACTATTTGCCGCAGCTGTGGGCTTTAGTGAAAAAAGACGAAAGAGTATATCTAACAAAGATTCTTATGACCCTATCAGAATGGCCACTTTTGAGAATTTGGGATCTGTTTTTAAGGAAGTTTTGTTTAGTATTACTCTTGCGGATCAAGAAGACACATCTATTCTTCTTGATTCAAATTCAGACGAACGTATCCTTATCTTTGAAGAATACGCATCTGCGGGGCTAGAAAAAATCCAAGATGTTATCTCGCAAAGCACATCACCTCTTGATGCAATAATTTGTTTCATCATGAATCAACGTGCAAATGATTCTACTCAAGATGATGACATTATGACTTACATTTTATAATGCATTGGTGGCATCAAACCATGTTGCTATTTCAGAAGGGCTTTTATAGCTAAATAAGCCTTTTCCCAATCAACCTCAGGCGTAAGATGAGACCACGATAGTCTCAATGCGCCTCGTATTATTTCATTGTCAAGATTCATTTCCGTAAGCACATAACTTGGTGAATAACTTTGTGATGTACATGCGGAACCGTTGGATATAGCAATTGTTTCTTTAAGGGCAAGTATTGCCGCTTCTGAGTCGACATTGGGGATCGAAAAGTTTATTCCTGAGCAAAGTGAGGAGTTTTCATCCCCATTTATAATCCCGTTAACTTTTTTTACAAAGGCAAGAACTTTTTTCTTAATGGCTTTGCATTTTTGTTCTCGGATCTTGTGATCACGATATGCAATAGAGACTGCTTTTCCCAATCCGACTATTAATGGGACAGCTAACGTTCCAGATCTATATCCATCTTCTTGTCCACCTCCATATATAATTGGTTCCAATGGTATTTTATCATATCCTCTGCGTCTCATAACCAATGCTCCAATCCCTTTGGGACCATAAATCTTGTGTCCGCTAAAACTAATCATATCTATTCTTGTATTCGCGAGCATATTAAGCTCTTTCCCAAGCCCTTGTGCAGAATCAGTGTGGAGAAAGGCGGGACTGTCCTTCATTATTTCACATATTTCAGGAATTGGCTGAATAACGCTTGTTTCATTATTGACATGCATTATAGAAACAAGGACAGTTTTATCGTTAAGCACTTCCTTAAGGTGAGCGATGCAGACCTTTCCGTTCTTTTCTGTTTTCAGTTTTACAACGTCAAACCCTCGTTTTTTCAAAACTTTTGCAGGTTCCAAAACAGATTTGTGTTCTATCCCAGAAACAATTATACGATTCCGACCTGTTTTATGAGCATAATTCTCTAATCCGAAGAGAGCCAAATTGTTGCTTTCTGTTGCTCCACTTGTGAATATAACACGTTCGCCAATTCTGAGCTTGAGGCTTTCCGATATTTCATTGCGAGCCTCTTCTATAGCTTTACGTGCTCGGCTTCCATATTCATGTGTTCGGCTTCCAGGATTACCGTATTCCGAAGTAAAGAAGTCTTTCATTGATTCAAAAACTTCGGGTTCAACAGGAGTTGTTGCATTGCAGTCGAGATAAATAGACATTATTGTGTTCCTTGTGCTTGTCCCTGTTGTTGTATACAAAGGTGACATCCAACGCTCATTTGAACATAAATATAACTCCAGTACAAAAGGATTTCAAGCTGTTCCATCGTTAAAAGTCAAAAACAAACTTGTTTCTCCTCATATGTGTGCTTATCCCTCATTATGCCGCGATTCCGACACGACATCGTTCGATTCATAACGCGATTCAGTTCCTTCTTGTTTTTTTAAATATAACCTCTGTCCGCGAGACTTCCTCTTGGTGTTCTCGGATGAACTTGCGATATTCTTGTCCATCCTCAAATCGAAGGATCTCATCGTCTTTCATGTATACGCAATAGTAGTCAATTTCCTCTTCTGGCTCACCTATTATGGCTGATGCTTGCGCTGCTGGAGAAAAACCTGATAGATGCATCTGGAGTTTTGCACGGAGTTTTGCAAGCCCGGTGTTCTGAAGTTGACGAACGCGCTCACGTGTGCGATGGATCATTTGGCTAACTTCTTCCAGCGTCTTAGGTCGACGTCCATCGAGACCAAAACGGAGTTGCAAAATCATACGTTCGCGCGCATCAAGCTCAGAGAGGAACGAGAAAAGACTTTGGACATCCTCATTGCCAATACTTGGGATGATGTTATCGGGGTCGCTACCATGTTGAGTTTGGGAATGTGACGGAATGGCCTTCTTCCCCTGTTCCGAAATATCAGGAACACAGGGATTTTTGGCTGAAGCCTGTCTGTTGGTTGGGCGACACACAGGCTTCCGGGGTACTTTTTGGCTTTGCTCTTGAAAGCCCTGTAATCTTTTCCTGCGCGTTTTTTCTCCAGGACTCCTTCGAAGACATGCATCGGGATCTTCCGAGGTTATTCTCTCCGCAACTTTCGCAAAAACATTTTTTGGCATCTCCATGCGGAAGGGGTAAGTAGTATGAGGTATTTTAAAAATTGATGAACAAAGACATCGTTCATCTTTTGACATTTTTTTCGCAAAGCTTTCAAGCTCTTCCATTAAACGAGCTTGAACTAAAAGAATCTCGGATTTGTTCTTCTGTTGGACAGTAGAGAAAATACCGTATTTGCAAAGAAGCCTCATAAAACATCTCCCACGCATTACTTCGACGCTGGATTGAGAATTGGCGGAATCGTTACTGTTCTATCCCCGGAACCAGTTGTTGTTGAAGTTCCTACTGTACGGCCTTGAGCATCTCGATACGTCGTACGACTTCCATTTGAGTTAGAGCGACCGATTGATGTTCCCATTGTTTCGCGAGTGGCTCCGTTCCCATTACTCGTGGCTGTACCAACCGGCTTCCCGTGTGCGTCACGGTAGGTCGTCTTGTTCCCACTCTCTGTGGCCGTTCCTACGGCCTTCCCGTGTGCGTCACGGTAGGTCGTCTTGTTCCCACTCTCTGTGGCCGTTCCTACGGCCTTTCCGGAGGCATCCCGGTAAGTGGTCTTGTTTCCGTTCGTGGAGGCTGTGCCGGTCACTTTCCCGTGGGCATCACGATAGACTGTCTTGTTCCCGTCTGTCGTGGCAGTCCCGATGACTTTGCCATGGGCATCACGGATTGTTTCTCGTTCACCGCAAAATGCAACGATGGTCAACAGAAGAATGGTAAAAGTCAGGATTCTTTTCATTTTTTGCTCCTCAGTTGTTCAAGTTCTTTTTCGATTGCAATCAGACGGTCTTGGGTTTCGGATTCCCACAGTCTGTCGGAGATGAGGTGTCCATCCTGGTCATTGCTGAAGTAATCATAAGTGATTTCAGATTGAGCCGCATCAAGTTCTCCCAATAGATTCTCATGTTCCTCTTCCAGCTTTGCAATTCTCGCGAGCCTTGCGGCCTCCTGCGCCTTGCGTCTCTCTTTTTCAGAGAGGATTTCGTTGAGGCGCATTTGAGCCCCGGCATGTCCGTGCTCTGCTGCCTGACGATACCACTTGATCGCGATGGAAACCTTCTTGTGTGGTTTGCCGACATCGTAAAGCTTTGCACGTTCAAATTCAAGTCGAGCAGCGCAGCCCCGTGCTTCAAGGTGTCCTTGTGTTGCTGCCATGCCGTACCATTTGATCGCTTCAACCGGTCTTCCCGTCTCGAATGATTTGCCCAGATTAAATTGCGCGTCAGCATCTCCGGCAATGGCAAGCGCGACGAGGAGTTTCTTTCCGGACAGTGGTATTTTCTGTTTCGGTTTTCCGCTGAAACATTGCGGACAGACGTATTCCTCCGTACCAGGAATAACTTTGAGTTTGGAGACAGAGGTCGATGCTCCGCATTTCGCACATGGAACATGCAGATTGTAGAACTGGCCTCGTGTCAAACTGTCGCTTTCGTTCATAGGTGCCTCCGGTTCGCTGTTAATATATCACTTGTCTGCTCATTTTCAAACAGGTTTCCATTCAAAAGCAGGGCCTTTCCATGCTCTCGTCCGGTCTTGCTTGACCACGGGCAAGGGCAAAGTTGTACGAACGAGTGATGACGGAATAAAAAACGTTCCACTGCTGACCTGGAGGAAGACCGTTGCAACCGTGCGTCTCCTTGAGCAGCTTTCTCCCGTTGTACAGCTTGAGATACCACGCATTGCCGTCCAAAACCATAACACCGACCGGAGGATGATACTCCTCAGCCCAGTCAGCCACATGGCTCAAATCAAGTTTTGACCTGAAAGCGATACCCTCTGCCATTGTGATGTTGCAAGTTCGGACACCCTCAAGCGTTCGCAGTTCAAGTTCACCACGTTTGAAATCGATCGTCAAGGTCTTGCCGACAACATCAGGCCAGGTGTCTTCGTGAAAAACAAGTTTGTTGAAGTTCAAATATGTTGGAAGGTCCGGCAGTTTTTTTGTCAGGGGCTTGTGCATAGGTTACTCCTTATTAGATCACTTTCATTAGCAGGAAGAATGGAAGAAGCAAGAACATGATAAGGCAATCTCGTTTTATCGGCATCGATGTCCATGAGCAAGTCCCCTTATACCTTCAACAAGAAACAGAACTTGGAAAATCTGAAACACAAAGAATAAAAGGGACACGGCAAGAAGGACAGAAGCGACGACAACATAGATAACCGACAAAATGACCCACTCGAAGAAATTCGCGTCTTCAGGAACTATCATGTCCCAAAGTTCAGCAAGCGGGTTCACAAGCCCAGCAAAAGGACCAGTATATTTCTTCCTTGGACGTCTGGGAGTCTTTTTCTCCTCATACTGCTTTTCAAGCCGTTCCAGCCCTTTGTATTTCAATGAGCCTTCCCTGAAACTCTTTTCCAGCAGGGCGTTCAACTCCGCAAAGTCGCTTTCCGTTGCGAAATGCCCCTGGTCAAAGGCGGCCAAAAACCATCTTTCAGCCTCATTGTAGTCAGCCTTGATGCCTTTGCCCTTTGTGTAGCAGCGACCGAGTTCACACTGTGCCTCAGCATGACCCTGTTCAGCGGCCTTGCGATACCATTTTGCCGCTTCAACGTCATCCTTCTGGACACCTTTCCCTGTATCGTAGCATCGGGCAAGCTTAAATTGAGCATCGGCATAGTTCTGCTCGGCGGCATTGCGATACCACTTCACCGCTTCAATGTGATTTCGTGTCGAATCATGGAAGCAGGCAAGCTCAAATTGAGCGTCCACATATCCCTGAGCGGCTTCGGTTGCCAGTTTTTGAATATCGATGTTCATAATCAGTCTCCTGTGTTAAACGATTTTCATTATCAGCAGAAAAGGAAGCAGTAAAAACATAATCAGGCATCCAGTACCGTATGTTTCAATGCGTCTTTCTACTTCCTGCTCGGACGCGGGTTCCCAATAAGGACAGGCTTCTGTTTCAACCGAGTCCACTTGATAGACTCCACTTTGGACTTTGCAGTAATATTCTTCGGGGTCAAAGTTATCGCAGTTTCTGCACGACATAGTTCAAATCACCTCTGTTTGACATTCCAATATGTTAGCGCATTGCCAAAAGCGCGATGATGAAAATGTAATATATTGTTTTGACGACTGGCCAGACAAACCAGTAAAGGACGTAAAAGATGATGGACAAGGGAATCACAACACACGCCAGCGCAACTTCAAGCGGATTCAGATGAATTGATTTGCGTGTCAGTTCAAGTTCGGGCTGATATGTTTTTTCTACAGGCGACATGTTCCAAGAAGTTTTTTTGCATGGTGCGGGGACTATCGTGTCTGTGCGAGCTGTGGAGACGTGGCCATAGTAGCAGGGCTTTGCGATCTTTAGTCCAGTATGGGGATTGATTGCGTTGTTCATGATATTCCTCCTATTTGTCAATGGCGGGCAATGCAGAAAAGAAATGCTGCATGGAAAAGGATTTCAGCAATAGGAAAAAGGAAGTAGCGCAGGACAAACCAGGCAAACGCAATCGGAACAAGAACGATTCCCAGAAAAAACAGCCAATCGGAACTGTTATTAACTTTTTTTGCTGGCGTGATGGTCGGTTTTGCCTGGGCCGCGTTCGTATTCCTGCTATATCCATAGCGTGTGCATAAGATGGCCTCCGCTTCCACTTTCCCCTGGTCTGCTGCTTTCAGATACCACCTGACAGCCTCAATAATATTCTTCTCGATGCCATCGCCGGTCTCATAGCAACGCGCCAGATTGAATTCAGCTTCAGCATCTCCTTTGCGGGCTTTGTTGTACAAAGGCATTACGGAATGATTGATTTTGCTTGTGCTGTTATTGTTCATGGTCTGTCTCCGTTGTGGCTCGTCATCGTTTCGGATCGGAATCCCCGTGATCCCGTGTCATCCGTTTCTCGCGTTCTGAGTTTAATATAGCACATTACACTGCCATCTAATGTCAGTCAAAATAAAAAAACAAAAAAAGTCGAAAAAAAGGGAGGTGCGTCGTCACTTCTTTGTTTTCTCCGAATCTCGGCTTGATTTCGCGCGCATGCGGGTGTATATTCATTTTGTGATTTCCCCCATACTCATTTCCCAAGGATATCCCCATGTCCAAGCGTAAAAAGTCTTCCTCCCGCAAACGCAAGTCACCGGCAATCAAACTTCCCCTCAGTGTGCTGATTACACTGGTCATCATTGCGCTCATCGTCATCGGCGTCTGGGCATACTTCCATCCATATGAGGCCAAGATCTACGCTCAGAACTTTATTGACCAGGTTATGGGCAAGCCCACACGACCTGCCGCACCTGTTCCGACAATGGGAGACTACGACAATTTGGCCTATGGAATTCCGGGACCAGCAGACGTGATACTCAATCGTGAGGGCTACGCCCTCGGCTATGTAGATTACCACGAGCAACCCTCGTGGGTAATATATCGCATGACACGGGAAGAGGCCACGACTAAGGCCGCTTCTCGTGATGACAATTTCCGGGAAGACCCGGAGATTACGACGGGTTCTGCAACGCTCGCCGATTACCGTGGTTCCGGTTACGACCGCGGCCACCTCGCACCTGCGGCCGACATGGCATTCTCCGTGAAGACGATGGACGAGAGTTTCTACCTCTCGAACATGAGTCCTCAGCGCGGCGAATTCAATAGAGGGGTCTGGAAGGACCTCGAAGCTCAAGTGCGGGATTTCGCAATTTCCGAAGGGGATATTTACGTGGTTACTGGCCCCATACTTCCCCAAAAGAAATCGCTGACGATTGGCGCTAGTAAAGTAACAGTCCCTGAACGCTACTACAAGGTGGTCTGGGATAGAACCCCACCCGAGAAGATGCTCGGGTTTATATTGCCCAATGCGGGCTCCTCAAAATCGCTTCAGTCGTTCGCCGTGACCGTGGATGCGGTCGAGGAGGCAACGGGACTGGATTTCTTCTCCGAGTTGCCGAAAGAGCAACAGGAGACCTTAGAGTC
>Ga0265301_10001209_pt1 | contig 34690 bp, 26 predicted proteins | sample AusTroGonzalo_MG_2_FD_193488 | JGI IMG/M metagenome (GOLD analysis project Ga0265301, IMG submission 193488) | Bovine rumen microbial communities from tropical cattle in Woodstock, Queensland, Australia - Gonzalo_04 | ecosystem: Host-associated > Mammals > Digestive system > Stomach > Rumen ... | reverse complement strand
CCGCGAGATCACGCAAAAGGGACTCTACTGGGAAGATGGCAAATGGGTGGAGACGGAACCGCTGGAGATTCACAAGGATCTGACCTATCCCGAAATCGGGCCGCGCGACAGCTACCTACTGCACCACGAGGAGATTGAGTCGCTGGTCATCAACTACCCCACCATCAAACGCGCCCGCTTCTGGATGACCTTCGGCCAGCAGTACCTGAAGCATCTCGAAGTGATTCAGAACATCGGCATGAGCCGCATCGACGAAATCGAGTACGAGGCTCCGCTGGCTGATGGCTCTGGAACTGCGAAAGTGAAGATCGTGCCCCTGCAGTTCCTGAAGGCCGTGCTGCCGAACCCTCAGGATCTGGGCGAGAACTACGAAGGTCAGACCTCCATCGGCTGCCGCATCCGCGGTATTGGCAACGACGGCAAGGAGCACACTTATTATGTATATAACAACTGCTCGCATCGCGCCGCCTATGAGGAGACTGGAATGCAAGGCGTCAGCTACACCACCGGCGTACCTGCCATGATTGGTGCGATGATGTTCCTGACGGGACAGTGGGTGAAGCCCGGCGTACACAATGTCGAGGAATTCGATCCGGATCCTTTCATGGAGCAGCTCAACCAGAAAGGGCTGCCGTGGCATGAGATTCACGACGGGGATCTGGAACTGTAAAGACCCACCCCCGCCCCCTCCCGTAGGGAGGGGAGCCCTGCGGAATGAATGTGAGAAACTGATAATGAAATCATCAATAACAATTAAAGAATGACCCTATAGATCTCCAAGCGCTAGCTACTCCCCTCCCTGACGGGAGGGGTTGGGGGTGGGTCTTAAATTATGGCAAAGAAAGAAACAACAACAACTCCTCCACAGAACGATAGGGAGGCACGTCTGCAAGCGTTGCAGATGGCCATCACGAAGGTGGAGAAAGACTTCGGCAAGGGCAGCATCATGCGTCTCGGCGACCAGGCTGCCGTGAAGGTGGACGTCATCCCCACCGGCAGCATCGGCCTCAACCACGCCCTCGGCGTAGGCGGCTACCCCCGTGGCCGTATCATCGAAATCTTCGGCCCGGAATCATCCGGTAAGACGACCCTCACCATCCATGCCATCGCCGAGACACAGAAGGCTGGTGGAATCGCCGCTTTCATCGATGCAGAGCACGCTTTCGACCCCATCTACGCACAGAAGCTGGGCGTGAACCTCGAAGAATTGTGGATCTCGCAGCCCGACAACGGCGAGCAGGCACTGGCCATCGCCGATCAGCTCATCAGCTCCGCTGCTGTGGACCTTGTCATCATCGACTCAGTAGCCGCACTGACCCCCAAGGCAGAGATCGAAGGCGATATGGGCGACAATAAGGTAGGCCTGCAGGCACGCCTCATGAGCCAGGCACTGCGCAAACTCACCGCTACCATCTCCAAGACCAAGACCTGTTGCATCTTCATCAACCAGCTACGTGAGAAGATTGGTGTGATGTTTGGCAACCCCGAGACCACCACAGGCGGTAATGCCCTGAAGTTCTACTCCAGCGTGCGCCTCGACATCCGCCGCGGTCAGCAGATCAAGGACGGCGATCAGATTCTGGGCAACGAGACCACCGTGAAGGTTGTCAAGAACAAGGTGGCACCTCCCTTCCGCAAAGCGAAGTTTGAGATTGCCTACGGCGAGGGCATCAGCCACGTTGGCGAAATCCTGGATTTAGGCATCGAATATGATATCATCAAGAAGTCCGGTTCGTGGTTCAGCTACAACGACTCAAAGATTGGTCAAGGCCGCGATGCCGTCAAGAAGCTCCTACAAGACAACCCCGAGCTCTGCGATGAAATCGAGGCAAAAGTCAATGAAGCATTAGACGCCAAGAAAGAATAAGAACAGATGATAAAAAGAACGGCCCCACAAATTTGTGGGGCCGTTCTTCATTCTGCTCTATTGTTGCATCAAGTATGCCTTGAAATCTTCGAAACACTTCGTCATGGGCACACTCTGTTTGGTTCCACGCATGAAGGCCTGCAGTTTCTCAGGGATGGGGAGGTCGATGTCAAGGATGCGATCGACGGTGTCCTTGAACTTGGCGGGATGGGCCGTCTCCAAGAAAATGCCGATTTCATCGGGCTGCAGCTGCTCCTTGAGGGCACGGTAGCCACAGGCACCGTGGGGGTCGAGGATGTAGCCGGTGCGGGCATAACAGTCGCGCATGGTCTCGGCGATCTGGGCGTCGGAGTAGGTGGCGCCGCTTATAAAGTTGCTTTTAATGTTTTGCGTCGGCAAAACATTAAAACCAATTATATTTATGACATCCTCGCGGTTGTAGAGGTCAAGGATGCGGGCGAAGTTGGAGGGGTCGCCGACGTCCATGGCGTTGGCGATGGTCTGCACGGAGGGACGCGGACGGTACTCACCGCTCTGCAGGTACTCGTAGAAGACGCTGTTGGCGTTGTTGGCGGCAATGAAACGCTTCACGGGCAGACCCATGACGTGGCCGAAGAGGGCGGAACAGATATTGCCGAAGTTGCCGGAGGGGACGCAGAAAACGACGGCCCCTTCCCCAGCCCCTCCCCTGTTAGGGAGGGGTGACTGGCTGTCAGCAGGAGTTTCCTCATTCCCCGCCCTAACAGGGGAGGGGCCTTTCTTAAGCTGTGCATAAGCCCAGAAATAGTAGAAGGCTTGGGGGAGGAAGCGGGCGACATTGATACTGTTGGCGGAGGTGAGGCGCATGTGCGCGTTCAGCTCCTTGTCCATGAAGGCGGACTTGACGAGCGCCTGGCAGTCATCGAAGACACCATCGACCTCGATGGCCGTGATGTTCTGTCCGAGGGTGGTGAACTGACACTCCTGAATGGGCGACACCTTACCCTTGGGATAGAGGACATAGACATGAATACCTTCCACGCCGAGGAAGCCGTTGGCGACGGCAGAACCGGTGTCGCCGGAGGTGGCAACCAACACGTTCACTTCAGACCCACCCCCAACCCCTCCCGTGAGGGAGGGGAGAGGCTGCGCGCAGCTATCGAGCGAAGCGAGGCCCTCGCCCTTACGGGAGAGCGGGGAGAGGGTCCACTGTAAGAGGCGTGCCATAAACCTTGCACCCACATCCTTGAAGGCGAGGGTGGGACCATGGAAGAGCTCGAGGGCGTAGATGTTGTCCTCGACTTTCACGATGGGGCAGTCGAAGGCCAGGGTGTCATTGACAATCTTGCGGAGCGCATCGGCTTCCACATCCTCGCCGAAGAAGGCATCGGCAACGCGATAGGCCACGTCCTGGAAGGACATCTCTGCCATCTCGTCCCAGAACGAGGCGGGCAACTGCTTGATGACCTCAGGCATATAAAGGCCGCGGTCCTCTGCGAGGCCACGGACGACAGCGTCGCGCAAGGTGGCGCGAGCAGCGGTATGGTTGGTGGAGTAGTAGTACATAATAGAGGCCCCTCCCCCAACCCCTCCCCTGTTAGGGAGGGGAGAGGGGAAGATGTAGTTATTTGAGGTTATTAATCGTTTCCTTAATCTTATTTATTACGTTCAAAGCGTCATTCGCTACTTCTTCATTTGTAAAACAAAGCAACGTATATCCTTTTCCTTGAAGCCAATCAGCACGTAACCGATCTGCTTCAACCTGTTCCTGTTCATTATGATATCCGCCATCTACTTCTATAAGCAATTTCAGGGGCAGACACGCAAAGTCAGCTATATAATCACCAATAGAATGCTGCCTACGGAAGCGGAAACCCAACTGATCTTTTCTTAACTCCTGCCAAAGAATATCTTCATACAGTGTAGATTCCTTACGATTCTTGTGTGCGAAATCCTTCAGAATGGGATAAATATCAGGGGAAGAAGTACGATAAAAACGAGAGGGAACCTTTTCCCCCTCCCTAACAGGGGTAGCGAAGGAATCAACGGTTTGACTGAATGTCAGGCCGTCCTGAGCGACCGAAGCAGAACTCCTCTGCAGAGGACGGGCATGGTCAGGAGAGGGGCCGCTTTCCATAAACAACTTGATAAACTCATCACCTTCGAGGAGACCGTAGGCACCATCGCGGGCAGCATCTTCGTCGAAGGTCTGCACGGCATCGGGTTCAATGCCAGGGTAGTAGATGCAGAAGGGGATGGGGTCGGCGGTGTGTGTGCGGTGCTCGCAGGGAGTGGGATGGTCGGGGAGAAGGGCGATGGATAAAAAAGCCCCTTCCCCAGCCCCTCCCCTGTTAGGGAGGGGTGACTGGTTGTCAGCAGGAGTTTCCTCATTCCCCGCCCTAACAGGGGAGGGGTTAGGGGAGGGGCCGATGAGCTCCCTCAATATTGGCTGTATCAGGCGATGGTCGAGGTCCTCGATGGTTTGGAGCTTGAGGGGGACGGAGCCGTCGTGCCCGGCCTCATCGGAGGCTTCGACGTGGAGATAGACGAAGTCGGCGCCCGCGCGGAAAGCATCGATGGCGGCTTGTGCCTTGCCCTCGAAGTTGGTGTCGTAGAGGCCTGTAGCACCCGGCACATGGATGACACGCAGACCGGCATAGTGGCCGATGCCGCGGATGAGATCGACAGCCGTGATGACTGCACCCTGATGGATCTGCTCGGGGAAGCGCTCGGTCAAGGGGACCATCTGGGGGCGATATCCCCCACCCCACGGCCAGATGCTTGAAGCCATGTCCTTGCCCGCACGCGCGCGTTCCTTATTTAATTGATGCGTAGGAAGCAGCTCCTGAGAGCGGCGGACGAGGTCACGCAGGAGCTGGGCTGTTTCTTCAGGCCCCTCCCCCGACCCCTCCCCTGTTGGGGCGGGGAGAGCCTGGATCTGAAAAGACCTCCAGGGTTTTCCGGGAATATCGTGTGGCGGGGTGCACTGGATGTGCTTGTTGCCGCCTTTGATGACAAGGAGGTGGCGATACTGGACTCCGGTGTAGAAATGAACACGACCGCCATAGCGCGGGTCGTTGGCTAGGTGCTCGTTCAGGAACTTGATGAGCACGTCGCCCTCTTCCGTTTCGAGGCGACCGCAAGAGTGGTTCTTCAGGATGTCGCCCTCGATGCACACGAGGTTGCAACGCAACGCTAAGTCGCCCGGCTCCAGTTCCACGCCGATGCTGGCAGCCTCCAAGGGGCCGCGGCCCTCATAGACGAGGTGCTGGTCGTAGCCGAGGATGCTGCTGTTGGCGACTTCGCTGCCGGGATGGAAGCCGTCGGGCACCGTCTTCAGCAGACCATTACGCCCGTTGCGTGCCAGCCAGTCCATCGCGGGTGTGTCGGCATACTGCAACAGTGTCTTGCCGCCCAACGAAGGGACGTGCCAGTCGGCCATGCCGTCGCCGAGGATGATGAGGTGTTTGATGGAAGCCCCTCCCCCGACCATGCCCGTCCTCTGCAGAGGAGTTCTGCTTCGGTCGCTCAGGACGGCTTGACATTCAGTCAAACCGTTGATTCCTTCGCTACCCCTGTTAGGGAGGGGAGAAGAGGACGACTTCGTATTATTATCTTTTATCATATTCAAATAGCACTTCCCCTCCCTAAATCTCCCCTCCCTAACAGGGGAGGGGGCGGGGAAGGGGCCGTGGGTCCTCTATATATTTGCTATAGACATAATATCCGCAAACACACCGGCAGCGGTGACGCTGGCACCGGCACCGTAGCCCTGAATGAGCATGGGGTATTCGCGGTAGCGCTCAGTGGTGAGCATGACAATGTTGTTACTACCTTCGAGACGGTAGAAGGGATGGTTGGCAGGGATCTCGGCCAAGGCCACACTGGCGTGACCGTCTTCGTACTTCGCCACGAAGCGCCAGCGCTTGCCCTCGCCCTCGACACGCTGGCGGCGTGCCTCGAAGTCGGCATCGAGCGACGGCAGCTTCTGCCAGAACTGCTCCACGTCGCCGCTGAAGAAGGCATCGGGGATGAAGAGGTTGGCCTCCACGTCGGACTGCTCAATCTGATAGCCTGCCTCGCGGGTGAGGATGACGAGCTTGCGGATGACGTCCTTGCCGCTGAGGTCGATACGCGGATCGGGCTCGCTGTAGCCCTCCTCCTTGGCCATGCGGACGGTCTTGGAGAACGGCACGTCGGCGCTAATCTTGTTGAAGATGAAGTTGAGCGTGCCGCTGAGGACGGCCTCGATGCGCAGGATCTTGTCGCCCGAATGAATCAGGTCGTTGATGGTGCGGATGATAGGTAGACCCGCCCCCACGTTGGTTTCGAAGAGATATTTCACGCCGCGGCGCTGGGCGATAGACTTCAGGGCGTGGTAGTTCTCATAGTCGCTGCTGGCTGCCACTTTGTTGGCCGCCACGACATTGATATTATGCTCCAGGAACTCTTTGTACAGACTTGCCACCTCTGCCGATGCCGTGCAATCAACAAACACCGAGTTGAAGATGTTCATCCCGATGACCTCGTCGCGCAGACGCTTGGTGTTGCTGGCGGGAGCGGCATCGAGCAGCTCGCGGTAGTTCTTCAGGTCGAGGCCATCGCGCGAGAAGAGCGCCTTGCGGCTGCTGGCGAGGCCAACGATATTCAGTTTCAGACCTTGCTCGCGCATCAGCTTCTCCTGCTGCGAGGCAATCTGCTCGATGAGCGAAGCGCCAACGGTGCCGACGCCGCAGAGGAAGAGGTTCAACACCTGATATTCCGAAAGGAAGAAGGCATCGTGGATGACGTTGAGCGTCTTGCGCAGGTACTGGGAATCCACGACAAACGAGATATTGGTCTCCGAAGCACCTTGGGCACAAGCGATGACGCTGATACCGGAGCGTCCGAGTGTGCCGAAGAGCTTACCGGCGATACCCGGCGTGTGCTTCATGTTCTCACCCACGACGGCGACAGTGGCCAGATTACCCTCGGCCTGCATCCGGAACATAGAGCCCGTCTCGATTTCCTTGGCAAACTCCTCGTTGAGGACGCGGCAGGCCTCAGCAGAATCCTCGTCGCGCACACCGATACTGGTGCTGTTCTCCGACGATGCCTGCGACACCATGAACACCGAGATGCCGTTCTCAGCCAGGACGGAGAAGATGCGACGGTTGACACCGATGACACCCACCATGGAGAGACCGCTCACGGTGATGAGCGTGGTGCCCTTGATGGAGCTGATGCCCTTGATGGAGCGGCTGTCGTCGGCCACTTCCTTCTTGATGATGGTGCCCGTAGCATCAGGGTTAAAGGTATTCTTGATGAGGATGGGGATGTTCTTGATGCAGACAGGATAGATGGTCGGGGGATAGACCACCTTGGCGCCGAAGTTGCAGAGCTCCATCGCTTCGATGTAGGAAAGCTCGGGGATGACGTAGGCACTGGAGATGACACGTGGATCGGCCGTCATGAAGCCATCGACATCCGTCCAGATCTCCAGCACGCTGGCATCCAGCGCGGCAGCGATGATACTGGCGGTGTAGTCCGAGCCGCCGCGTCCGAGATTCGTGACCTCGCCACTCTCGGCATCGGTAGAGATGAAACCAGGCACGACAGACACCTTCGGCATCGTCTTCCACGTCTCGCGTACGAGACGATTCGTCATCTCACTGGCCAATAGCGAGCGGCCACCCTTGACCTCGGTCTTGATGAACTCGCGGCTGTCATAGAGCTGGGCACCATTGATGAGCGTTGCCACCAGATAACTGGAGAGGCGTTCACCATAGCTGACGATGGCCGCCTGTGTCTTCGGAGACAGGTCGCGGATGAGATAGACACCTTGGTAAATCGAGCGCAATTCCTCGAGGAGACCATCGACAATGCGGATAAGGGCATCGCGCTTGGCACCAGAGGGGATGACGGCATCAATCATCGTGTGGTGACGCTCGGCCATCTCGGCATAGGCTGTGAGATAGCCTACATCACCACTGACGGCGAGTTGTGAGGTCTGGATCAACTTATCAGTGAGGCCGCCCAGCGCCGAAACCACGACAATCACGGGTTCCTTCTGCGCTTCGACAATACGCTTGACACTTAAGATGCTTCCCGCGGAACCTACCGATGTTCCACCGAATTTGAGTACTTTCATGAATCTCAGATGCTTATTTTGCGTGCAAAAGTAGTAAAATAGTATCAAAAAGCACGCATAACGCGCGCAAAATCGCTCCTCAAGGCCGCAAAATATCACTTATGTCAAGAAGGAGGGCAGCCGTTCCTCTAACATCATGTGGTGCAGGACCTCTCCCAACAGGCTATCCGGCACATCGGGGAAATGTATCTGGGTACAGGATGTCACATGTTCTTTCTCCACATAATCGAGGATGCGCTGGCACAAGGCATTCTCTTCCTCGGGTGACAATGAGGGGTGCCGATTATCCTCGCTCTGGCAGTTGTCGCAGACGCCACAAGCCTTCGCATGTTTCTCGCCGAAATAGGCCACGAGATAGACGCTGCGACACTCCGGTGTCATCAGATAGCCAATCATTGTTTGCACACGTTCTGCCATCTCGCGCTTGCGATCGGCATAGACGGTCTTGGGCAAGACGATTTCCTCACGCTCCAGACGGCGTTGCACGAAGGTGATATATGGGATGAACTTGCGGGGGATGAAACGCAGGATATGCCTGCGGCTTAACTCCACCAGTTGCTCGCTCACCATCTGCTCCGTCATCCCCAGCGTCGCCGCCATCTCCTTCTCGTCGATATAGGCATACTCACTGAAGATACCCGTGCAGGTGCGCAACAGATAACGGATGATGCGCTCCATCGCCGGCGAGAGTTGGAAGGTATAGAGCTCCTGACGCTGACAGCACATCATCACGCGGCTGTGGTTCTCTTCGGCATCGGCCCATTCGATATAGCCGGCACGCGAGAGGAGCTGCAGGGCGTTGTAGGCCCGCACGGGGAAGTGCTTGAAGGCCTGACAGAACTGTTCCAAGGCGAATTCACGCGTGATACCTCTGCCGTCCCCCATCGCCAGCTGCAGAAAACAGCATATATCTTCATAAACTTGCGCCACATATTCCTCCGGCGGAAACGTATCCTCGACGCGGCGTTTAAGGACAGCCACAGAGCGCGCGTCATACAGTAGGATAGCATCAGCTCGCTCGCCATCACGCCCGGCACGTCCAGCCTCTTGGAAATAAGCCTCTGGCGAGTCCGGGATATCGAAGTGGATGACACAGCGCACGTCGGGTTTGTCAATACCCATGCCAAAGGCGTTCGTAGCCACGATAACCCGTATGTCCCCCTTTTGCCAGGCTTCCGCCCGCATCGTCTTCTCGCGATGGGTGAGACCTGCATGGAAATGGGTGGCTGAGATACCCTGGGATGAGAGCCAGGCGGCAAGCTCGTAGGTGGCGATGCGACTGCGGGTATAGACGATGGCGGAACCAAGGTGCAGCTGTAGGAGCTCCAATACGGTCTGCTCCTTCGTGGTAACGACACGCTCCACAGAATAGGCCAGGTTCGACCGCACAAAACTCATGCGCTTAACATTCGGTTCACGGAAGCCCAGCTGCCGCTGGATATCCTCTACGACAGCGGGCGTGGCCGTTGCCGTCAGCGCCAACACAGGAGCCTTGGGCAGGAGCTTGCGAATCTGTACAATCTCCGTGTAGGAGGGTCGGAAATCATAGCCCCACTGCGAGATACAATGAGCCTCGTCGACGGTGATAAAGCTCACCTTCATGTGAGCGAGCTTCGCCTGAAAGAGCTCCGAGTGCAGTCGTTCGGGCGAGACATACAAGAACTTATAATTACCGAAGATGCAGTTCTCCAGCGCCACGAGAATCTCGTCGTGCGTCATTCCCGTATAGATGGCCGCAGCTTTGATTCCACGCTCGCGCAAGTGCTCTACCTGATCCTTCATCAGGGCAATCAGCGGGCTGATGACGATACAGATGCCATCCATCGCTAAGGCGGGCACCTGAAAGGTGATGCTCTTGCCGCCACCCGTGGGCATCAGTCCCAGCGTGTCGCGTCCGGCTCCGATGCTCTCGATGATATCCTGCTGGATGCCGCGGAAGGAGGAGAAACCGAAATACTCTTGTAGGATTGAAATATAGGAAGCCCCTCCCCCAGCCCCTCCCCTGTTAGGGCGGGGAGTCTTTTCCTTTTCAAGTTGGGTTCCTATAGTATTCATTTTAACAGATTTATATCCCCTCCCTAACAGGGGAGGGGTTAGGGGAGGGGCCTATTCCTCACTCTGCCTGATATCCTCGATCTGCAGCTGCACCTCGCCGCGCTTATGGCTGTTCTCCTCTACCGTATAACAGATGTCGAACGCCTGCTTGGTCTTGATGAGCCGCGCCTGCGAGCTTTGGCCGAAGGCGATACCGCTGACCACATTATGGCTCTTGTTATCTACGAGCTCCAGCTTGATATGCTCTTGGTGGTGACCCACTACCTTGCTGGTGCCGAAATCATAGACACGTTCCGTAAGGAAGTGAGGGCGCTGGTTGTCGGGGCCAAAAGGTGCAAACTTGCGCAGGTCATTGTAGAAACGAATGCTCAGGTCCTTGAACTCCAGTTTCCCGTCGATATTCAGTTCCGGTTGTATTTGTGTGGGCAGGATGTGTGTCTCCACATACTCCTCAAAACGACGTTTGAACTCGGACACGTTCTCCACTTTCATGGAAAGGCCGGCAGCGTAGGTGTGGCCGCCGAAGTTCTCCAACAGGTCGCGACAAGAGGCGATTGCACTATAGACATCGAAACCTGCCACACTGCGGGCAGAACCCGTAGCCATATCATCTGTGCGCGTCAACACGACAGCCGGACGGCAGAACACCTCCGTCAGACGCGAGGCCACGATACCGATGACACCCTTGTGCCACTCTTCGTTATAGACCACCAGCGCCTTATGTTCGTGTCCCGGGTCGAGGCGCTCCACGATGCTGTTGGCTTCGTGGGTCATCTCCTTATCAAGGTCCTTACGCTGGTCGTTGTAAGCGTTAATCTGCAGCGCCATGCGATGTGCGCGTTCCGGATCACGCTCTACGAGCAATGCCACGGCTTCGCCGCCGTTCTGCATTCGTCCGCTGGCATTGATGCGGGGTCCGATCTTGAAGATGATGTCATTCATCGTCACCTCCTTGTCGTTCAACCCACAGATTTCTATGATGGCCTTCAGCCCCACACTGGCTTTGGCATTGATCTGTCGCAGACCGTGGTAGGCCAGCACACGGTTCTCACCCAGGATGGGTACGATATCCGATGCGATGCTGACAGCACACAAGTCCAGCAGCGGCATCAGCTGCGAGAAGGGAATGCCATTGTCAATAGCGAAAGCCTGCATCAGCTTGAAGCCTACGCCACAACCCGAGAGATGCTCGTAGGGGTAGGTGGCATCGGTGCGCTTGGCGTTGAGGATGGCCACCGCCGGCGGCAGCTCAGCATCAGGCACATGGTGGTCGCAGATGATGAAATCGATACCCTGCTGCTTGGCATAGGCAATTTCGGCATTGGCCTTGATGCCACAGTCGAGGACGATAATCAGCCCCACACCCGTCTCGCGGGCATAATCGACGCCTTTGTAGCTGACGCCATATCCCTCATCGTAGCGGTCAGGGATATAGAAATCAATGTTGGTGGTAAACCGCTGGAGGAAACGATAGACGAGGGCCACAGCCGTGCAGCCATCGACATCGTAGTCTCCATACACTAAGATACGTTCCTTGCGCCCCAATGCCAAATTCAACCGATCCACCGCCACGCGCATATCGCGGAAGAGGAAAGGATCTAGGAGTTCACTAATGGCTGGCCGGAAGAAACGTCTTGCCTCCGCAACCGTCGTAACGCCGCGGTCCAGCAGCAAGAGTCCCAAGGCAGGGTGAATGCCTACCTCGCGAGCCAATGCTTTAGCCGCTTCCTGACGTTCTGGTGTGGGAGGTTCGTAATTCCATTTGTAGCTCATTTATATGTTATTTTTATCCTAATTCTTTCGCGAATGCCTATATAAAGCGCCCAAAGGTACGCAAAATTTCTCAACCCCCGGCACAAATTCATGCTAATAAACGCTAAAAGCCCCCAAAATGCCCACTTCCGCCCTCCATCTTCTCCCTTTTTCTTTGTGCAAAACGAATAAATCACTACTTTTGTGGCGAAATATACGAATATTGAAGTTCGCTATCAAGAATATAGATTTCGCCAAAATTAGATTAGCAGTGTGTCTGTTCCCAAATACTAAAACGTATTCACAGTATAAACTTAAAAAACCAGATATTATGCGTAAAATCTTTTTCTTTTTGTTAGCACTCTGTTGTGCGATGATGGCCAGCCTACCGGCAATGGCTCAGTATGAATTGAAAGATGGTATTTTCTATAAAACCATTGATGATGTCGATTTGGGTGCATGCGGACATGTAGTACAATATAACAGATATAAACACTTGTCCGGTGACGTAGCGATTTCTTCCTACGTAGATGGCATAGGTACAATCCGTGTGATTGATGCAAGTGCTTTTTTGCGTATGGAACCGACGGTGAATATAACTTTACCGAACACTATACAGAAAATCAATTATAACGCTTTCTATGAGGCAACCGGTTTGCAAAGCATTACGCTGAACGAAGGCTTAACCACCATGGGCTCTCAAACGTTTTATCACTGTAGCAATCTTGTCTCGGTGAGTATTCCAACAACGCTGACAGGCATACCGCGTTCTGCTTTTTCTGGCTGCAAATCTTTGACCAGCATAGTGATACCAAGTGCAACCACGACGACGATTGGTGAAGTTGCCTTTTTGTCTTGTACTGCACTTGAGTCCGTCAATGGCGGCAGTGCCGATCCGCTTCCTGTCAAAACTATAGCTGAAGGCGCTTTCAGTTGTTGCGAGAATTTGAGCATAATACGCTTGTCAGAGAACCTGAAAAGCATCGGCAGAGAAGCGTTTTTCAGATGCAAAAAATTGGAATCAATAGAATTGCCTGCTTCACTTAACACAATAGGAGAACGGGCTTTTGCGTTTTCCGGTATCAAGCAGATAACCACAAGACGAACCACGCCGCAAAATATCACTAAAGATGTATTTAGTGGGGTGAAATTGTATCAATGCGTTCTCTACGTACCCGCAGGTTGCAGGGCTGCTTATCAGAATGCAAACGGTTGGAAAGACTTCGGGCAGATACTGGAACCGGGTGAACTGCCAGAGCCTGTAGATGATGCTCCCTATAGTGGACTCCATTTTGAATTGCATGAGGACTTTACAGCAAAGGTTATTGAACACGACGATAATCAGACAATATCCGGCGACCTGACTATCCCTGCTACTATTACCAATGGAGGATACACATATACGGTTAACGAGATAGAGGAACGTGCATTTAGGGATTGTATTAACATTACCTCTGTAACGTTACCCAATACCATTACCATCATACCGGATATGGCATTCTCTGATTGTGATGCGCTTCAAACCGTCACACTCCCTTCTTCGTTGACTAAAATGGGAGCATGGGCTTTTAGTGATTGCAGGAATCTACAATCTGTTCATCTGCCTGCCACGCTGAAAGAAATAGGCGCACACGCTTTTCATGCCTGCGAGTCACTCAAATCCATTACAATTCCTGCAGGGGTGAAAGTGATACCAGAGAAATGTTTCTCTACCAGTGGATTAACCAGCATTAGGTTGCAGGAGGGGCTTACAGAAATACAACAATGGGCATTCGCATATTATTTGCCTTTGGAAACAATCACGTTCCCTAAAAGCCTGACGTCTTTAGGTGCCGGTATATTCGATTTCAGTCTCAAGCTGACTTCTATCCGATGCTTAAGTGAGACACCACCAGAAGCTTCACAGGCATTTGCAGCTTTGAACATCTATAGTGAAGTGGGTTGCATCCTTTACGTTCCGGCTGGCAGCAAAGCGGCCTACGCAGCAGCACCAGGATGGAGTAGATTCTATCGCATCGAGGAAAAAGGTGTAAACGAAAAGGTTAAATACGGCGACCTATACTACCAGCTTAACGAGGACTGCACCGCATACGTAACCTACGAGAAGAATGATAACACCAACTATTCTGACCTCGTTGGCGAAGTAACGGTAGCAGACAAGGTGGTTTATAACGGATTTGAGTACAAGGTAACAGCGGTGGGACCGAATGCTTTCATGTACAGCAAGAATATTACCAAAGTCAACCTGCCAAAGATGATTGACAAGATTTATGGATATGCCTTTGCTAACTCGAACGTAAACGAAATAAACCTGCCCGCTACGCTAACCTACCTGTCCTATCTCGCTTTCAACGAATCCGCACTCTATTATTCCTACAAAGATGCTTTAGGTGCGCTGTATTACGACGGCTGCCTGCTCTCTTGTCCTGTAGAGGATATGATAGGCTCCTATACCGTTAAGGAAGGCACCAGGCTTATTGCCTCGAATGTGTTCAGCGGCGCCAGTCATATTAGCGAGTTGTATATCCCTGAAGGCGTAGAATGTATCTGCGAAAATGCCATCGACTATATGTACTCCCTGCAGACCCTAAGCCTGCCCAGTACGCTGTACAAGCTTGGACAAGGCTTCTGCAGCAACTACTGCCCGAATCTGAATGAGATTTACAACTATTCCAAGATGCCCCTTGAACTGCCTGAGAGCGGCTACTTTACCGGATGGAAGGCAGGTGACCTGATCAATATCAAACTATATGTACCCTACGGCACAAGTACGGCATATTATGCAGCCAACAAGTGGAAACAGCTCAATATAGAGGAGATGGGCCCCATTTATACCGTAACCTTCGTGGACTACGACGGACGTGAGCTAAAGACAGAACAGGTAAGTAAATACTATGCTGCCACAGCACCTGAAGACCCGGTACGCGATGGATATGAATTTGAGGGCTGGGACACGCAGTTTGCTGAAGTAGAGTCAGACCTGACCGTTACGGCACAGTACATAGAGGTACAGGAGCCGGAAGTGAAGACGCTGACAGGCCGCTTTTCGGTAGGAAACGGCAGACAGGTTATCTTCGCCTCAGGAAACCTGAGATATAATGCTGAAGAAGATGTCTGGGCACTGTCGAACAACCAGTACGACATACGAGACAGGCTTAACCTGAAGGCCTCCTCTTCGTACGATGGTTGGATAGACCTGTTCGGCTATGCCACCAGTGGCGGTACTGGGACAAATCCTGCTGCGCCATCGCCCTGGGAAACATCGAAGGCATCGGCTGACTACCGCATCTCTTCGGATATAACTACCACCATTGCCGGAACAGGTTACGACTGGCTGACGGCAAACCAGCCTGTGAACGGCAACGGCGCAAGCTGGCGCCTGATATCGAAAGACGAATGGACTTATCTGCTTAATACCCGTACTGATGCTAACCTGCTGCAGGGCCAGGCTGTAGTAAATGACGTGAAAGGCTACATTCTGCTGCCTGACGACTGGACATGCCCAGCAGAAGTGAGCTTCACGCCATTGGCAAAGAATTATACAACGAATGTGTTCTCGCTCTACGAATGGGAGTTGATGGAAGATGCAGGAGCCGTATTCCTGCCTGCTGCCGGATATCGGTACAACACAAGTATCATGGCATCGCATAGTGGTTATTACTGGACTGGCGACTTGTACGGTACAGATCAGGGGGTGGCAACCAGCGTTTATTTCACGCAATATACCAAGATGACAGACCTGATGACGATGCGCTGCAACGCTTGTGCTATCCGTCCTGTTCGTGATGCCAATACCAGCATCGACCTTATCCTGATTGACAATTCCTATAACAAACCCATCATCAATGCCCACAATAATCTAAAGGCCAACGTTACCATTAGTGGCCGCACGCTCAACAGGGATGGTGAATGGAATACGCTTTGCCTGCCGTTCGACTTAGAGACATTTGAAGATACACCGTTGGAAGGTGCTACGGTAATGAGCTTGGGCAATAGCGATGCCTGCAAAACAGGTTTCGATGCTGCAACGGGTGTTCTCTCACTCGACTTTGTGGAAGCCAACGAGATAGAGGCCGGCGTGCCCTATATCGCAAAGTGGACAACAACAGGCGCCAACATAGTGAATCCCGTCTTCAGGAATGTAACTGTTAGCCATGAAAGTCCTAATTACCACGAGGTCATCAGCAATGACAAGGAAGTAGGCTTTGTAGGTACCTATGCTCCTGTGAAAATTACTGTGAACGACAAGAGCAGCCTCCTCCTGGGCACCGAGAACAGACTCTATTATCCCGACGAAGCCAACGATATAGATGGCACGTACCACTTGAACGCCTTCCGTGCTTATTTACATATTGACCCAAATGCAGAGGTGAAGGAGTTCAGGCTGAGGTTTGGAAATGATGAGGAGGATGGCATCAAAACCATTGGCAATGGACAGTTGACAATTGACCATAACAAGGTGATCTTCAATCCGGCTGGTCAGCGGATGAGTCGCCTGCAAAAAGGTGTGAACATCGTGAACGGCAAGAAGGTGCTGGTGAAGTGAAGTCACCTTATGGTTTGAAGAAGCGCTCCTTCCAGGCGGAAGGAGCGCTCGTTATGGTGTGTCCCATTGGTGACACGGCTGAAGAGAAGAAACGCTTTAGATACCGAGTTTTTTGCGCCCAAAAGAGGTGGATTGTAAAGGTGAAGCTACTCGTGCATATTTTGCGCATGGCATGCATCGACCACCTTTATCGTGTCGCCCTCGATGATGTAAGCATAGTACAGGTACTTATACTGCAGCATCGTCGTAGATAGCCTTGATGTCCTTCATTGTCAGTTCATAGGCCTCCTCGGGCGTGTACAGTTCCTTGTCCATGTCGGCGAAATCCTCTTCCAGCGCCATGTCTGGGAACTGTCTCGTCTGTATGGGTTTGACGCTGTCTATAAGCATCGTGACGAGTTCCAGCTTCTGGCTGTTGTCCATGTCCTTCACCAGCTGCCAGTAGTGTGTGATGGGACGCACGGTGTGCTTTTTACTTCTCACTGTAGCTTCCATAATCGCCGTTGTTTTATGTTTACGGCGGCAAAGTTAGCGATTAGTTTTGAATCCGCGGCAGGAACAGCACGAAAATTCGCGAAAAGGAACGAAAAAGTGCAATGTTACGTTGGGGAAGGGGCCTCCATCGTCATCAACAGCGCCTTTAGGTCTGCGGCGGTGAACAAAGCCGTGGGCGGTGCCGCAACCTCCAACCACCTCACCGGCTGCGCCGCCGACATCCGCGTCAGCGGTATGGAGCAAGCATTGCGCTACGCCGTCATCCTGTTAGACATCAGTGACGAAAGCCGCGAGGACTTTGATGAACTCCTTATCGAGCGCAACGCCCGCGGCGCCATCTGGCTCCACTTCGCCGTCCGCCCAACCCGCAATCGCCGAAAGCTCCGCTTCATCAGCTAAACAACAAGAAAAGTGCCCGGCCAATTGATGGTCGGGCACTGAGTTAATCTGCGGCTTAGAGGCCGAGTTTTTTGCGGATTGGTTTGGGGATGGCGTTCTTGTTGACGAGGAAGTCCATGGTGCGGGCGGCGATGTAGTTCTTGGTCATGTACCAGGAGCCTTTGTAGTCGCCGGTGTCACCCCATGAGTTCTTGACCATGTAGTACTCGCGTCCGTTCTGGTCCTTGGCGATGCCGTAGATGTGCATCCCGTGGTCGTCGGTGAGTGTCCAGTTGTCGAAGTCCTTCTGGCGCTGCTCCTGCGAGGGAGTAGCTTCGGGGGCGTTCACGCCGAGTTCTTCGAGGAAGTTCTTGCGCTCGCCGGGCTTCAGACCGAGCCACTTGGCCTGATCGCTGCCCGTGAGGCTCTCACCGCCCGCCTTGAGGTCGTAGAGGATGCCGAGGCCCTGACGGGTGAAGCCGTCGTCAGAGACGTCGCCGCCCCATGCGATGGTGTAGCCGTTTTCAATGGCATTGTCGATGATCTGCATCATCTCGTCCATGGGCACGTTGTAGCTATGGTCCCAGCGCCAGTTGTCCTGCACCTCCACAGCGAAGCTGGTGTAGAAGGGATGGTGCGTGTAGCTGGTGATGCTCACATAGTCTTCCCAGTTGAGGCCGAGGCTGGCTGCGAAGCTCTTCGGGGTGTAGGTCTTACCCTCGTACTCGAAGGTCTCGGGTGTGGCACCGATATAGGAGTCGATGATGCCCTGCAGGCCCTGCTTCCACTGCGAGGAGATGGTCTTGGACTTCGACTTGGAGACAGCCTCCACGTAAGGTTCCATGACGCTGAAGAACTCGTTGAAGTTGGCCAGTGTGTCGCCTACCAGCGTGCCGGGCAGCGCCATAGCGGTCTCGGGCACGATGCCGTGGTTCTTGATGATGAGGAGGACGTCGCCAGCGCTACCGCCCTGTGCGAACTGGCTGTCGCCGTGCATACGTACAGTGAGCTCGGCACGCTCCAGATAGTCCTTGTTGGCGATGTACATCTCAGCCAGGTCGTAGGTCTTGCCGGTGGCCTTCAGGATTTCGCTCTCGAAGAAGCTCAGCGTGCTGTAGGCCCAGCATGTGCCGCTACGGTTCTGGTTCTTGACGCTGGTGATGGGGAGTTCCTTCACGGTCGTGAAGACGGGTTTGTTGGAGGGTTTCTCCTCCTGTGCTTGTGCGCCGTTGACACAGAATAGTGCCAATAGGGCAATCGAAAAAAACTTTCTCATAGTTATTGATGTTTGATGAGTGAATGCTCGATGTCCGATGTTCAATTATTCCTAATGAACTCCTCCACGTCCTCTACCTTGTAGGGGATCATCTTCTCGCCGAGATAGCGGCAGCCGCCGGCCGTGATGAGGAGGTCGTCTTCAAGACGGACACCGCCGAAGTCGCGGTACTCCTCCACCTTATCGAAGTTGATGAACTCCTTGTTGTGCCCGCGAGCGCGCCAGTCGTCGATGAGGGCGGGGATGAAATAGATGCCGGGCTCGTCAGTCATCACGAAGCCCTCCTGCAGACGGCGTCCGCAGCGTAGGTAGCAGGTGCCGAACTGATCCAGATTCGGACGAACCTCGTCGTCGAAGCCGACATAGATCTGTCCGAGGCCCTCCATATCGTGGACATCCATGCCCATCATGTGCCCGAGGCCGTGAACGAAGAACATGGCATGGGCGCCGTTGGCTAACGCATCCTCGGTGTTACCCTTCATGAGGCCGATGTCCTTCAGGCGCTCCGTGATAACGCGGGCGGCAGCGAAGTGGCAGTCCCACCATTTCACACCAGGAGCCGCCATCTCATGCACGCGGTCGTGGGCGGCAGCAACCGCCTCGTAGATGTCGCGCTGCTTCGGGGTGAAGCGGCCGCTGATAGGTGTGACACGCGTGTTGTCAGAGCAGTAGCCCTCATTGGTCTCAGCGCCGCAGTCGCAGAGCATCAGACGGCCAGCCTCCAAGGGACGGGTTGAGGGATAGCCATGTTGTATCTCGCCGTGCATGGAGAGGATGGTGGGGAAGCTGAGGCCGCCCTTGGCATTGGCGACGCCCGCCAGCGTGCCGGCAATCTCCTGCTCGGTGACACCCGGACGGCACAGGCGCATCGCGGTGGTGTGCATCTCATAGCCGATGGCACAGGCCTTCTCGATCTCGGCCACCTCGCCCGCCGACTTCGTGGCGCGCTGATCCACGACAGCCTTGATAAGCTTCAGGCTGGCTTTCGCACGCTGGTCACGCGGGTGGATGCCCGTGAGGTCCATCAGCTGAATCATGATATCATGGCGGTAGGGCGGCAGGAAATGAATCTCGCGTCCTTGCTTGCGAGCCTGCTCCACGAGTACGGCCAGCTGCGCCATCGGTGCGCTCTTGGCGACGCCGCTCTGCGCTGCCATGTCAGCGACGCTATCGACGGCTCCGAACCACACGATGTCATCGAGTGAGATGTCATTGCCCAGCAGCCACTCCTCGCCAGCGTCCGCATCGATGACGCCGCAGAGGCCCTCGCGATGCTGTCCGAAATAATAGAGGAAGGTGCTGTCCTGACGGAACTTATAGACATTGGCCGGGTAGTTCATCGGCGCGTCATTATTACCGAAGAGCACGATGAGTCCGCTCTCCACACGCTGCCGCAAGACGGCACGGCGCTGCATGTAAGTCTGTTTGTCGAAAAGCATATGAATACGGTTTTATGAGTTTTGTTGATTACTTGATGATTTGCTTGCCGCTATCACCCGTTTGCGGATTTCCAGCAGCAGCGAGAACTGGCCGCTGTAGATATTGTTTTCCTTCACACGTTCCCGCAGATGCACCACCATCTGCTCCACGGTCAGCTTCAGATCGGGAATCGTGATGCCGCTGCCCATCGACAACGACGCAGGTAATAGGTCCTTGTTTCTCTCAAACCATTCGATGGCCTCGTTGATTTCGGCGGGCTTATAGCCGGATTTAAAGGTGCTGTTGACTGTTGCCATGTGAGATTGTAATATGATTGAAGACCTTCACCAACCTGTGTTGCTGAGCCCCGTGTCCTTATACCAATCCAGAGCATGATAGGTTTTGAGATATCCGCGCTGCACGAATTTATCCTCGGGCACAAAGGCAGAGACACCACCCGTGTAATCCGGTTCCTTCACATGATAGATGTGGCTGCCGCCGGACTCATACATCGAGAGCCAAGTTGGTGAGAGCATCGACAGGGGCACCGCTGCCTGGAAGGCTGGGAGCCATGCCGCATATTCCTCTTCACTGAGGAGATGGTACATCAGATTCTGAAGGTCGTAGTACTGCGTATATTGCGTCGGGTTGTAGTAGAAGCGTTGTACTTCGGAGCAGTCGGGTGTCGTGGAATTCTCAAAGAGACGCTGCAGATAAGGTGCCGTGGCAGCCGCCAGAGCCTCTAAGGCTGAAGTACGCACCAGCGACATCTCGGCACCGGTATAGAGCGCATGGCCCGCTCCATTGTTATAGTAATCCACATAACCCTTCACCACACTCTCCATATTCACGAGGTTGTCGCCATTTGCTATCTGGCACATCGAAGAGAGGATGTTTTCGTAGGGAGCCCCCAACCCCGGGATTTCGGCGGGTGAGCCGATGACATAGTCTGCAACGTGGCGCAGCTGGTAGGCGACCTCCACACACTGCATGAAACAGGCATCAAAAAAGATATAGTCGAAGTGAGGCAGATGTCCCAATACATTGGCCAACGTGGTAAGGTCCATTGAGAAGCCCGTTTCCACGATACTGCTGCGGACACCGTTGTCAATGCCGAAGCTGCGACGTACTTGTTTCTTTTTCGATGCCGGCAACCACCCTGAGGCATGACTCCAGAGCACCAGACCGTAGTGCTCTGCAGGGTAGCGTTCCATGATTTCGCTCAGGACACCCTCCATCTCCGCGCTATCGGTACTGCATACATTTTGGGAGAAGGTCTTCACCACCTGCAACGGCAGATCACGCGTTCCTACGCATATACGGCTTGACTTGGTGTCATCGATGTACACCACCACGCGATGATCCTTGCCGATGGTGCTTAGTCCCTGTGCTATCTCCAGCGAATCGTAGTTCACGTAGTTCGCCAGCGTATTTTCGCCCGCCATATACACGATGAGCGTGCGAGCCATCTTCTTGCCAGGGTAACCCGGTCGGGGAGGCTCCGGCTCCGGTACATTATCACCGCAGCTGATGATACCTGTTAGACACATCATAACAGGCACACATATATATAATAAATGTAGGAAAACGCGTTTCATGGGTGCAAATTTACGTTTTTTTCATCAAAGAAGCACACTAAATGCCCGTCTATTTCGTTTCTTTAAGAAAAACTTTGTAATTTTGTAGCGGTTATGCAATGGACAGACAGAATGCGACAGGTTAAAATCCTACTTTCAAGTGCCGCCGTCATCATCTGTGTGCTCTCACTGATCTGGTCTCACGTACTCGTGAGCGACCTCGCGCTCGAAGAGCAGCGCAAGGTGGAGGTGTGGGCCGAGGCGATGCGCTCGCTGGAGCAGGCCGACGAGCAGACCGACCTGGCATTGGTATTGAAAGTCATCAATGGCAACCACACGATTCCCGTCATCGTCCTCGATGCCGACGGGAAGGTGCAGACCTATCGCAACCTGGAAGTGCACGCCAAGTCGGCGGCTGATGTAGAGAGCGAAGTCCTGAAGAAAGCCCACGCCATGCGCGAGAGCGGCAACGTGGTGCGCATCACCCTCTCCGGCGACGAGTTCATGGAGGTTTGCTACGACGAGAGCATCATGCTGCGCCGCCTGGCACAGTACCCCTACATCCAGCTGGGCATCGCCCTCATCTTCGTCATCGTGGCCATCTTCGCGCTCCTCAGCAGCAAACGCGCCGAGCAGAACAAGGTGTGGGTGGGACTCTCCAAGGAGACGGCCCACCAGCTGGGAACGCCCATTTCATCGCTGATGGCGTGGACGCAGGTGCTGCGCGAGAACTATCCCGACGACGAATTGCTACCCGAGATGGACAAGGATGTGAAGCGCCTGCAGATGATTGCCGAACGCTTCTCCAAGATAGGCTCCCTGCCCGAACCACGCCCCGAGAACCTCAACGAGGTCATCGCCCATGTGGCCGACTACATCGGGCGTCGCACGAACAGCGCCGTCAACATCACCACCTGCCTGCCCCAGCAGCCCATCATCGCCAACCTCTCGGCGCCCCTCTTCGAATGGGTGGTGGAGAACCTGTGCAAGAACGCGGTCGATGCGATGGAGGGGCACGGCGACATCACCATCACAGCCTTCGAGGAGACCACACGCTATATCGTGGAAGTGGCAGACACCGGAAAGGGCATCCCCAAGAGCCAGTTCTCCAGCGTCTTCCAGCCCGGCTTCACCACCAAACAGCGCGGCTGGGGCCTCGGACTCTCGCTGGCCAAACGCATCGTGGAGGAATACCACCACGGACGCATCTTCGTCAAAGCCTCCGAACTCGGGAAAGGCACCACCTTCCGCATCGAATTGCGCAAGAACTGATGCAGAAAGCGGGTTTAAATGTAAAAAACTATAAACTTTAAACCCTAAATTTCAAACTTTTCCTCCGAATCCTTGGCCACACCAAAAAAAAGACCTACCTTTGCCGCCCGTATGGACACATCAGGACGTTTCAAGATCGATTTCAGAGACCTCGCTGGCGATGAAATGACACGCACGTGGACACTCGACGACTCGTTCTTCGACAGCCTTGATGAGCAGGACATCAAGCACGGACAGCTCACCGCCACGCTTCGGGTGAAAAAGAAGGCCGAGGGTTTCCAGCTTGACATCCGCGCCACAGGAACCGTAGAGATTCCGTGCGACCGCTGCCTCGAACCGATGACTCAACCCATCGATGCCGAGGATTCCATCAAGGTGAGCTTCGGCGACACCCTCGAAGATGATGGCGAGCGCATCACTGTCCCCGAGGACCGACCCGTCCTTGACATCAGTTGGAACATCTACGAAACCATCGCGCTGGCCATCCCCATCGTGCACACACACCCAGCGGGGCAGTGCGCCGAGGAGTTCAGCCAGTATCTGGTCACCGGCGACGAACCCGCCGATGCCCCCGGCGAAGGCGACAGCAGCGACAACGCACCCACCGACGCACGATGGGACGCCCTCAAAGCCCTGCTCAAGTAGTCCAGCCTTAAACTTTAAACTTCAAACAATAAACTATATACAAAAATGGCACATCCTAAAAGAAGACAATCCAAGACACGCACTCTCAAGCGTCGCACCCACGACAAGGCAGTAGCACCTGCATTGGCAGTATGTCCTAACTGCGGAGAGTTCCACATCTACCACACCGTATGCCCCGCCTGCGGTTACTACCGCGGGAAGGTCGCTATCGAGAAGGAAGAAGCGTAAGTCTTAGCACAAGCCCCTCCCCGTCGGGGTGGGGCTTTTATTTTTCTCTTGTTTTATGGAAAAACTTCATGCTATCATCACGGGCGTAGGTGGCTACGTCCCCGATTATATCCTTACCAACGAGGAGCTCAGCCGCATGGTTGACACCACCGATGAGTGGATTATGACCCGCATCGGTGTCAAAGAGCGCCGCATCCTGAACCAAGAGGGGCTCGGCACCAGCTACATGGCACGCAAAGCTGTGCGCCAGTTGTTGCAGAAAACCGACACCGACCCGCTGGAGGTAGATGCTGTCATCTGTTCCACATCAACGCCCGACCACCGCTTCCCATCCACGGCCAGCATCGTGCTGGGAAAACTGGGCATGACCAACGCCCACGCCTTTGAGCTCTCTGCGGCGTGCTCCGGATGGCTCTATGCCATGGAACAGGCCGCCTGCATGATTGAGAGTGGGCGCTACAAGAAAATCGTCGTCATCGGTGCTGACAAGATGTCAAGCATGATTGACTACACCGACCGCCAGACATGCCCCATCTTCGGCGACGGCGCCGCCGCCGTGCTCGTGGAGCCTACCACCGAAGACCTCGGCTGGAAGGACAGCTACCTGCGCACCGACGGCCAGGGCCTTCCCTTCCTGGTCATGAAAGCCGGCGGTTCTGTGGCTCCGCCCTCTTACTTCACGCTCGAACACCGTTTGCACTATGTGCATCAGGAGGGCCGCACCGTGTTTAAGTTCGCCGTCACCAATATGTCCGATTCCACGGCACTCATTGCCGAGCGCAACGGCCTCAACAAAGATAACATTGCGTGGATTGTGCCTCACCAGGCCAACGTGCGAATCATTGAAGCCGTCGCCAAGCGCCTGGAGATGCCCATGGAGAAGGTGATGGTCAACATCCAGAAGTACGGCAACACATCGGCCGGCACACTGCCGCTGGCACTCTGGGACTACGAGAATCAGCTCCACAAGGGCGACAACCTCATCTTCACCACTTTCGGCGCTGGCTTCACATGGGGCGCAGCCTACATGAAGTGGGGATACGATCCGAAATAATGCACCGCTCCGGTTTCGTCAATATCGTCGGCAACCCTAACGTCGGCAAGAGCACGCTCATGAACCTCCTCGTGGGCGAGCGCATCTCCATTGCCACCTTCAAGGCGCAGACCACGCGCCACCGCATCATGGGCATCCTCAACACGCCCGAGATGCAGATATGCTTCTCCGACACACCCGGCGTGCTGAAACCCAACTACAAGCTGCAGGAGCAGATGCTCCAGTTCTCCGAGAGTGCGCTGCAGGATGCCGACGTGCTGCTCTACGTCACCGACATCGTGGAGACACCCGACAAGAATGCCGAGTTCCTCGAGAAGGTGCAGCAGCTCAAGGTGCCCATCCTCGTGCTGATTAATAAGATTGATATGGCAAGCCCCACCCCCAACCCCTCCCCTGTTAGGGAGGGGAGCGCAGCCGGGAACAAGAGGAACCATTCACCCCTCCCTAACAGGGGTAGCGAAGGAATCAACGGTTTGACTGGATGTCAAGCCGTCCGGAGCGACCGAAGCAGAACTCCTCTGCCGAGGACGGGCAAGGCTGGGGGTGGGGCCAACGCCATTTTAGCCTCCAAGGTGGAGGAATGGCATTCCATCCTCCCGCAAGCTGAAATCTTCCCCATCTCCGCCCTGCATAAGTTCGGCGTCGATCAGGTCCTCAACCGCATCAAGGAGCTGCTGCCCGAGTCGCCCGCCTACTTCGACAAGGACGCGTGGACCGACAAGCCCGCCCGCTTCTTCGTCACCGAGATCATCCGCGAGAAGATACTCCTCTACTACGACAAGGAAATCCCCTACTCCGTGGAGGCCGTTGTGGAGAGCTTCAAGGAAGAAAAAGACCTCATTCGCATCGAGGCCGTCATCTACGTGGAGCGCGAGTCGCAGAAAGGCATCATCATCGGCCACCAAGGTGTAGCCCTCAAGCGCGTCAGCTCCGAGGCACGCCGCGAGCTCGAACGCTTCTTCGGCAAGAAAATCTACCTCCAGTGCTTCGTCAAAGTCGATAAAGACTGGCGCAGCTCCGAGAAAGCGATGAAGCAATACGGCTACCAACTGGAGTAATGGCCTCTCCCCCCGCCCCCTCCCCCGCAGGGAGGGGAGAAGAACCATCAGAGGAGGGAGAATGATAGGAAAATATCAACCAAGTAGTACAAACTTTAAAACAACAAGTCCTCAACCTGCGACAAAGGGAACCAATCTCCCCTCCCTACGGGGGAGGGGTCGGGGGAGAGGCCGAAAACATGTTAGTCGCCATTGTCGGACGCCCCAACGTGGGCAAGTCCACCCTCTTCAACCGCCTGACCAAGACCCGCCACGCCATCGTCTCCGACGAGGCCGGCACCACGCGCGACCGCCAGTACGGCAAATGCGAGTGGGTAGGTCGTGAGTTCTCCGTCGTCGATACCGGCGGCTGGGTCGTCAACAGCGATGACATCTTCGAAGAAGAGATCCGCAAGCAGGTCACCATCGCCACCGAGGAAGCCGATGTCATCCTCTTCCTCGTCGATGTCAACACAGGTGTCACAGACCTTGATGAGGCTGTGGCCGCCATCCTGCGCCGCACGGACAAACCCGTCATCCTCGTGGCCAACAAAACCGACAACAGCGACCAGCAGTGGCAGGCTGCCGACTTCTACAGCCTCGGACTCGGCGACCCCTTCTGCATCAGCTCCGCCACCGGCAGCGGCACGGGCGACCTCCTGGACCTCGTCCTTGAGAAACTCCCCAAGGAGGCCGACAGCATCGAAGAGCTCGACCTGCCGCGCATCGCCGTCGTGGGCCGACCCAACGTGGGCAAATCCAGCCTCACCAACGCCTTCATCGGCGAGGACCGCCACATCGTCACCGACATCGCCGGCACCACACGCGACAGCATCTACACCCGCTACACCAAGTTCGGCTTCGACTTCCTCCTCGTGGACACCGCCGGCATCCGCCGCAAGAACAAGGTCAGCGAGGACCTGGAGTTCTACAGCGTCATGCGCAGCATCCGCGCCATCGAGAACAGCGATGTCTGCATCCTCATGCTCGACGCCACACGCGGCATCGAAGCACAGGACCTGAACATCTTCCAGCTCATCCAGCGCAACCAGAAGGGCATCGTCGTCGTCGTCAACAAATGGGACCTCGTGGAGGACAAGAGCACCACCGCCATCAAGTACTTCGAGGACACCATCCGCGAGCGCATGGCACCCTTCACCGACTTCGATATCATCTTCACCTCGGCGATGACCAAGCAGCGCATCTTCAAGGTCCTGGAGACCGCAGCAGCCGTCGATCAGCACCGCCGCACACGCGTCGGCACCACACGCCTCAACGCCGAGATGCTGCCCCTCATCGAAGCCTATCCGCCACCCTCCATGAAAGGCAAGTACATCAAGATCAAGTACTGCTCCCAGCTCCCCGCCACGCGCGTACCCAGCTTCGTCTTCTACGCCAACCTGCCGCAGTACATCAAGGAACCTTACAAACGCTTCCTTGAGAACAAGATCCGCGAGCGTTGGAACTTCTCCGGCACCCCCATCAACATCTTCATCCGCCAAAAGTAACACACCAATAAAGGCCACCTCCCGGTGGCCTTCATTTTTCACGTCTCACTTCGTTGACGTTTCATTTTTCACTTTTAACTTCGTTGGCACCGTGGTGCGTTGCCTTTCACACCGTGGTGCATCGCCCTTCGCACCGCGGTGCGTTTCTTTTCACGTTGCAAAGGTACGACATGGCCATTGCGGTTTTCGAATAATCGGGCAACTTTTTTCAAAAAAATTTTTCGTGAGCTATGAGATGGCAGTCATTAAGTCATGAATGTCATTAGTCATTAAGGATTTCTGGAAACGGAAGAATGTCAAATAGTATATTAATATACTATTTGGACTGAAAAGGACATCCGCGAACGCTTAATGACTAATGACATTCATGACATTTATGACATTCGTGACCACACTACACTCTATTAAATAATGTGTAAAAAAAGTTCTGGGGAGTGGGCATTTCAGAAAAGAGTTGTACCTTTGCGGGGCAAGAACGAAACGAGCGATAACGCTAAAGTTCATCAATTAAAAAGAAGCAGGCTGCCAAGATTCCCTTAGCAGCCTGCTATTATTCTTTTTACTGCATCTTCCACTTCTTCACGCGCACTATCGTGCTCACCCAGCAGGATATGCTGGAACAGGGCTTGAAGACCATCCCCGACCGCAGCCTCATCAAGGACTAAGCCACTAACACTTACATAGCAGAAGGCCATCCAATCGGGTGGCCTTCCTTCGTCTGTGAACGTTAATAATCGTTATGTTTATGCCCTTTCGGGGGCTTTTGTTTGGCGGTCTCACATGAAATGTGTTGTTTTGCGTAAAATCTGAAATACAAACGTAATATAGTTATCATACTCTCAACCTTAAACTCTCAACTAAAATCACATGTATCTCCTCGGTTATGACATCGGCACCTCGTCCGTGAAAGCGGCTCTCGTGGATATTGAGAGCGGCAGGGCGGTGGCAAGCGCACAATATCCCGACACGGAGGCTCCCATCATCGCCCAGCAGCTCGGCTGGGCAGAACAAGAGCCTGAGATGTGGTGGGAGGAAGTGAAACAGGTCACCCAGCGCGTGGCCGCCCAAGTGAACGGTTCTCTCGCCGGGGTAAAGGCCATCGGCATCTCCTATCAGATGCACGGCCTGGTGTGCGTGGACAAGCAGGGCAAGGCGCTGCGACCCTCCATCATCTGGTGCGACGGACGTGCCGTGCCCTACGGCACAGCGGCCTTCGAAACCATCGGCAGTGAACGCTGCCTGCAGCACCTGCTCAACTCCCCCGGTAACTTCACCGCTGCCAAGCTGGCATGGGTGAAGGACAACGAACCGGAATTATTCGATAAAATCGACAAAATCATGCTGCCGGGCGACTATATCGCCATGCGACTGTCGGGCGGTGCGAAGCAGACCACCGTCTCAGGACTTTCGGAAGGGATGTTCTGGGATTTTCAGGAGAATACCGTGAGCCGCGACGTGATGGACTATTTCGGTTTCTCTGACGACCTCATCGCCGACATCGTCCCCACCTTCTCTCGGCAGTGCACCGTCTGCGAGGCCGTGGCCGCTGAACTGGGCGTGAAGGCCGGCACCCCCATTTCCTATCGTGCTGGTGACCAACCCAACAACGCCCTGTCACTCAACGCGATGAAACCTGGCGAGGTGGCTGCTACCGGCGGCACGTCGGGGGTGGTCTATGGGGTGCTGGGGAAAGTGAACTACGATCCGCTGAGCCGCGTGAATACCTTCGCACACGTGAACTATGGGGAGCGTGTGCGGTTGGGGGTGCTCTTATGCATCAACGGTACAGGCATCATGAACTCATGGGTGCGCCGTCATGTGGCAGAGCCACCAGAGGAAGGCGTGTGGAAGGGGCTGACATACATGGAGATGAACGAGCTGGCGGCGCAGGCGCCCATCGGCTGTGCCGGGCTTTCAATCCTGCCCTTTGGCAATGGCGCGGAGCGCGTACTGTGCAACCGCGAGGTGGGAGCGAGCATTCATGGTATCAACTTCAATGTCCACAACCGTGCGCACCTGCTACGCGCAGCACAGGAGGGCATTGTGTTCAGCTTCGCCTACGGCATGGAAGTGATGAGGCAAATGGGGATGGAGCTCAAGACCATCAAGGCCGGACACGCCAATATGTTCCTCAGCCCTATCTTCCGCAATACACTGGCCAGCGTCACGGGAGCGACCATCGAACTCTGCAAGACCGACGGCGCGGTGGGTGCAGCCAAAGGGGCTGGCATCGGAGCGGGCATCTATCACGATAGCGACGAGGCTTTCAAGACGCTCCAGCATATCGATACCATCGAACCCGACCTCCAGCACCGTCAGGAATACCTCGATGCCTATGAGAGGTGGAAGGGGAAGTTGAGAAGTGAGAAGTGAAAAATGAAAAATGATAAATGAAGATATCTCATTAAACTTTAAACTTTTAAACCTTAAACCATAGACATTATGAAAGAGTTTTTCCCTGAGATCAAGAAGATCCCATTTGAAGGCAAGGATTCCAAGAATCCGATGGCGTTCCACTACTATGATGCCGAGAAAGTGATCATGGGTAAACCCATGAAGGACTGGCTGCGCTTCGCCATGGCCTGGTGGCATACGCTCTGTGCCGAGGGCAGCGACCAGTTCGGTGGCGGCACCAAGATATTCCCCTGGAACCAAGGCGGCAGCGCTCTGGACATCGCCAAGCAGAAGGCCGATGCGGGCTTCGAGATCATGCAGAAACTCGGCATCTCCTATTTCTGTTTCCATGACGTCGATCTCGTCAGCGAGGGCAACAGCGTTGAGGAGTACGAGGCTAACCTCAAGGCCATCACCGACTACCTCGCTGTGAAGATGAAGGAGACGGGCATCAAGCTGCTGTGGTCCACTGCCAATGTCTTCAGCCACAAGCGCTACATGAACGGTGCCAGCACCAACCCCGACTTCGATGTGGTGGCCCGTGCCATCGTGCAGATCAAGAACGCCATCGATGCCGGCATCAAGCTGGGTGCTGAGAACTACGTCTTCTGGGGCGGCCGCGAGGGCTACGTGAGCCTCCTTAACACCGACCAGAAGCGCGAGAAGGAGCATATGGCCACGATGCTGCGCATGGCCCGCGACTACGCCCGCAGCAAGGGCTTCAAGGGCACTTTCCTCATCGAGCCCAAGCCCATGGAACCCTCCAAGCACCAGTATGATGTCGATACAGAGACCGTCATCGGCTTCCTGAAAGCCCATGGCCTCGACAAGGACTTCAAGGTCAACATCGAGGTGAACCACGCCACCCTCGCCGGTCACACCTTCGAGCATGAGCTGGCCTGCGCCGTGGATGCTGGCATGCTCGGCAGCATCGATGCCAACCGCGGCGACTACCAGAACGGCTGGGACACCGACCAGTTCCCCATCGACAACTTCGAACTCACCCAGGCTTGGATGGAGATCCTGCGTGGCGGCGGCCTCGGCACCGGCGGCACGAACTTCGACGCCAAGACCCGTCGTAACTCCACCGACCTCGAGGATATCTTCATCGCCCACATCAGCGGTATGGATGCCATGGCCCGTGCCCTCGAAAGCGCCGCCAAGCTCCTCGAGGAGTCACCCTACAAAGCCATGAAGGCAGCCCGCTACGCCAGCTTCGACAGCGGCATCGGCAAGGACTTCGAGGACGGCAAGCTCACCTTCGAGCAGGCCTACGAATACGGTAAGAAAATCGGTGAACCCAAGCAGACCAGCGGCAAGCAGGAGCTCTACGAAGCCATCGTAGCCATGTACGCCTAAAGACTGTTTTTGAGCATCTACTATACGATTCTCGTACTTTCATAGCAGAAGGCCACCCAATCGGGTGGCCTTCATTCGTGATAATGTAGAAAGCTGACTTCTGGATATGATGTAATCTTATTACTGCATCTTCCAGTGCTTGCCAACCTTCACCATCGGCACACCCACTTCTTCGGAGGTGCTGTCGGTGAAGGTGATTTGTAGATAGACGTGGGCTTGTTCTCCGATGATGGTGTCGCCGATGGCCGTGATGTCCGTAAAAGCGCCGTGTCGCTGCTGCACCGCAACGGCATATTCGTGGATCAGGTCCACCATCTGGGCACGATAGTCTTCTGACATGGAGTCAGCATAGGCTATCTCGTTCACAAACTTTTCATACTTCCCTTTTTGCAAATACTCGTAAGCCTTCTCTGCCGCGCGACGTGCTCGACTGTGATCATCGCCGGAGCAGGCTGTCATCAACGCCAAGGCGAGAAGAAGGATGAGCGAGGAAGGACGAGTGAGGAATGATGAATATCTCATGTTTGTTTCAATTTTTCACTTCCATTTTTTCATTGCGGCACGCTGTCTGTGCCAAAATGTCAGTTTTCATGTCGCAAAGGTAGAGATAATAAACGAAAAGTGAAAAATGAAAGCGTGAAAAATGAAAAAATGAGTTGCATTATTTGTTTTAAATAAGGGACGTGCACGCATGAAAGAAAGTTTGGCACGCAGTTTGCAAGTTCTTAGGTGACGATTCATGCAAATCTGTCAACATTCAACTTTAAACGATAAACGTTAAACAAAAATCATACAACTATGGGAAAGATTATTGGAATTGACTTGGGTACCACCAACTCGTGTGTATCCGTTTTCGAGGGCAACGAGCCCGTCGTGATTGCTAACAGCGAGGGCAAGCGCACTACGCCCTCCATCGTCGCCTTCATGAAGGACGGCGAGCGCAAGGTGGGTGATCCCGCCAAGCGTCAGGCTATCACCAATCCTAAGAACACCATCTTCAGCATCAAGCGTTTCATGGGCGAGACCTATGAGCAGGTGCAGAAGGAAATCAGCCGCGTGCCTTACACCGTGGCTAACGAGAACGGCTATCCCCGCGTGGATGTCGACGGCCGTAAATATACGCCGCAGGAAATCAGCGCCATGGTGCTGCAGAAGATGAAGAAGACCGCTGAGGACTACCTCGGCCAGGAGGTGACGGAAGCTGTCATCACCGTGCCCGCTTACTTCAGCGACTCTCAGCGTCAGGCCACCAAGGAAGCTGGTCAGATTGCCGGTCTCGAAGTGAAGCGTATCGTCAACGAGCCTACGGCAGCTGCCCTGGCCTACGGTGTCGATAAGGCTAACAAGGACATGAAGATTGCCGTCTTCGACCTCGGCGGCGGTACCTTCGATATCTCCATCCTGGAGTTCGGTGGCGGTGTGTTCGAGGTGCTCAGCACCAACGGCGACACCCACCTCGGCGGCGACGACTTCGACCAGGTCATCATCGACTGGATGGCCAACGAGTTCCGCAGCGCAGAGGGTGTGGATCTGAAGCAAGACCCCATGGCCCTGCAGCGCCTGAAGGAGGCTGCCGAGAAGGCCAAGATCGAGCTCTCCAGCTCCAGCACCACGGAGATCAACCTGCCGTACATCACCGCTGTCAACGGTGTGCCTAAGCACCTGGTGATGACCCTCACCCGCGCTAAGTTCGAGCAGCTCGCCGACAGCCTCATCCAGGCTTGTAAGGTGCCCTGCCAGAAGGCAATGCAGGATGCTGGTCTCAGCAACAGCGACATCGACGAGGTCATCCTCGTGGGCGGCTCCAGCCGTATCCCCGCCATCCAGCAGCTCGTGGAGAACTTCTTCGGCAAGGCTCCCAGCAAGGGCGTGAACCCCGACGAGGTGGTGGCCGTAGGTGCCAGCATCCAGGGTGCTATCCTCAACAACGAGGCCGGTCAGGACATCGTGCTCCTGGACGTCACCCCGCTGTCCATGGGTATCGAAACGCTCGGCGGCGTGATGACCAAGCTCATCGATGCCAACACCACGATTCCCGTACATAAGAGCGAGGTGTTCAGTACCGCTGCCGACAACCAGACCGAGGTGACCATCCACGTGCTCCAGGGCGAGCGTCCTATGGCAGCCCAGAACAAGAGCATCGGTCAGTTCAACCTCACCGGCATCGCTCCCGCCCGTCGCGGCGTGCCTCAGATTGAGGTCAGCTTCGACATCGATGCCAACGGTATCCTGAAGGTCAGCGCCAAGGATAAGGCTACCGGCAAGGAGCAGGCCATCCGCATCGAAGCTTCCAGCGGTCTCTCCAAGGAGGAGATTGAGCGCATGAAGGCTGAGGCCGAGGCCAACGCCGATGCCGACAAGAAGGAGCGCGAGAAGATCGACAAGCTCAACCAGGCTGACAGCATGATCTTCCAGACCGAGAACATGCTCAAGGAGAGCGGCGACAAACTGCCCGCCGACGTGAAAGCCGAGGTAGAGGCTGCCCTCAACAAGCTCCGCGATGCCCACAAGGCTCAGGACCTCGCCGCCATCGACGCAGCTACTGCCGAGCTCAACAACGCAGCTCAGAAGATGTACGCTGCCGCCCAGCAGGCAGGTGCCGGTGCTCAGGGCGCACAGAGCGGCCCCTTCGGCGGCCAGCAGGCCGGGCCTCAGGGCGGTCAGCAAGGCGGCCAGCAGGGTGACAACATCCAGGACGCCGACTTCGAGGAGGTGAAGTAAGTGACGAAGTACAGATAGAAATAGTTACTTCTTCTCGTACACGCGAACATAATCTATTTCATAACGCATGGGAACGGCGGTGTCATCAATGGCGCCGCCGTTGTCGCCTCCTAATGCCAGGTTCAATAGGATGTACTGCGGGCGGTTAAAGGGATTGGTATGACGACCGATGCGACCGTTGACGGTTCGGCTGAGGGGTGTCTCATTGAGCAGTTCATCATCCAGATACAGACAGATGGAGGTCTCATCCCAGTCCATTCGCCACACATGGAAATGCTGGTCCCAGTTGGCATCTCGCTCTGTGAAATGGGTGTAGGGGACGCGTTGGGTGTTCCACACGGCCTGATAGCGACGGTCGCTGCCCCAAGCCACATTGGCCAGGATATGAGGTACGCCTTGCACGCGGTAGAACTCCATCACGTCGATCTCGCCACATGAGGGCCATTCCATGCTGCTACCCAGCGTCCAGATAGCGGGCCAGGCGCCGCCAGCGGTGGGTATTCGCGCGCACACCTCCAGACGTCCATAGAGGAACTCAAATTTGCCGCGCGTAGTCACGCAAGCTGAAGTGTATTCAATCTGTTCGCGCTGCTGGCCCCAATGGCGTGCACCCGCGCGGTAGGTAGGGTTGGGACGTTGCTCGCGACGCGCCTCAATGATGAGCCGTCCATTCTGCTGAAATGCATTCTGCGTTTGGTACCATTGTGCCTCGTGGTTGCGTACGAAGCCTTCCTCATAGTTCCAGAAGGTACTGTCTGGACTCCCGTCGCGGTCGAACTCGTCGCTCCAGATTAGCCGCCACTCCTGTGCGGACATCGGCGCCATTGATGCCACCAGCATCAGCGCCATCATACTTAGATAGTGTTTCATTGCGTGTGTTTGGGTAAGGATTGTATCAAAAGCGACGGTTCCCCATCCAGCCCCGCTAGCAGCGCCGCCACGTCCTCGTCGCGCCACCGCTCACGGAAATACCTCTCAAAATCTTTCGGCAGTTCCAT
>Ga0265301_10001206_pt1 | contig 34744 bp, 50 predicted proteins | sample AusTroGonzalo_MG_2_FD_193488 | JGI IMG/M metagenome (GOLD analysis project Ga0265301, IMG submission 193488) | Bovine rumen microbial communities from tropical cattle in Woodstock, Queensland, Australia - Gonzalo_04 | ecosystem: Host-associated > Mammals > Digestive system > Stomach > Rumen ... | reverse complement strand
ACCTGGAATCGGATTGTTGCTTGCCTCATTGATTGCAGGTATGCTGGACGATGACGATTATATCCCACCGTCATATTTGATTGGCGACCAAGCCCAGCGCTCACGCATCGCAGATAAAGGCGGCGTGTTTAACGCAATCCGCGTTGGCGATAAATGGATTAGCTTAGATTATTTTGGGCCTTTATCAACTGTTTTGGCCGGTGTGTTGTGTGCCAAGAAAGAAGGTGCTCTCGGATTTGTCAGGGCATCCGGTTCAACAACCATCAACAACCTGCCTATTGATGACATTATGAAGTCAATTGAAACATTGAAAGAGGCAAAAGAGGATTCCTTCGGGATGTCTGCCATTAAAAAGGTTGCTGCGGATTATGCGGCATCCTATATCCCTGCAACTGTTCGGGATGTTGCCAAACTGACCGATGAATATGAACGAGATACGAAAAATGATGAATTAGGTCAAATAAAGACCGGTATCCCAGTATTACGTGAAACCTTACCCACGAAACAAAGCGTATTGCGTGGCGGTGCTCGTAAGACCGAGGATAAACTCTTGCAAATCTTCTTTGGAAGTCGTGTCAAAGCCGATGTCCAAAATCTTGTGGCAAGAGAAATTGAACGATTGGGCGAAAAGGGCGAAAATGTTTCTGTCCGCTTGCCAAGTCGTTCGTCCCAACGTGTGAGAGCTTTGCCGGATGCAAAGAAACAGCGGATTGATAGAGAGTTCGCAAAAGAGTTCTATGCTCGCATCCAAAAAGCTATTAGCACGTCTGCTTACCGTAATAAAACGGACGAAAAGAAAGCGGAACTGCTTAAAAGTATTCGCAGGGATATAACTGATAAGTTATACCGTATGTATAAGTAAAACCAACAGAACGAAAGGAACAAACAAAATGACTGTTGAAAATAAAACAAATAAAACAGCAAAGCAGGTTATGGGCTCTTTGACCTACGATTTCAGTTTTGACTGTCTTTTGAATGACCCGACCGAAGAATTGGCAAAACAAGCAATCAAAGCCAAAATCTCGGATGGTTCTAACGAAACCCAACTCACGTATGGGACGGATTATACCGTTGCTTTGAACTCTGACGGACACGGTGGAACAATTACCGTTTCAGATGCCCGCGATAGTAGCTATACAATCGTAATCTATCGTGAATACGATGAAAAGCAAGGAAGCGACTTTAACGATTTTAACGCTATGCCAGCCGAAACAGTGGAAAAGACACTTGATAAGCTGACAATGATTACCCAGCAATTAAAAGAGGAAATTGACCGCTCCGTTAAAGTGGCTATGACTGGCGACATTGACCCCGATGTTTTGGTAAATCAGGTTGAACGCATCCATCATTCTATTGATAATGTGGATACCGTTGCCGATGATATTTCAAATGTGAACACGGTTGCCGGAAGTATGTCAAATGTCAATGCAGTCGGTGGAAACATTGCCAACGTTATTGCAGTTGATGAAAACAAAACCAATATCAATGCAGTCAATGCCAATAAGACCAACATCAATAAAGTGGCCGATGATGTCGCAAAAGTGGCAGCGGTGGCAGATGACCTTCCAAACGTGGATGCGGCCTTAGATAGAGCAAACGAGGCGGCAGCTTGGGCAAAAGGGACTGATGTTGAAGTTGGGGCTTATGTATCCGGCGAACATTCGGCCAAAACTTATGCAGCCAACGCAAAAACATCCGCACAACAGGCGGCGCTGGCAGTCGGTCAGGTCGGAAACGGGATTATTCCGGTTATTTGTTGCGCCAGTTCTGCACCCAGCGCATTTACTGCCTATCAAGTGGAATTGACCTCTGATATGTATGTTTCAAACCAAACCTATTACTATACAAAAACTTCCGGTTCGGGCAGTGTTGCCGACAATGTGCCAATTTACAGTGATAAATGGTGCTTGCACGAGGCCTATGATTACCGCGCCTTAGATGCTGACCCACCAGTCAGACATATGTATTATTCTTGGGGAGCAACCCCGATTGAGTTTGAATATACCGGCAATACGGTTTCCAACTCAATGAGCGATGGCGATATGTATTACAACACCACAAACAACAAGATTTATACTTGGGATGCCGCCAATTCGGTGTGGGTTGAATCATTTACCGTCAATAATACCATCCTTGTGCTTGATAAGAACACAAACAAATTGATGCACTTGATGGATGGAAAATTAGAGGGGGTTTATACCTTATGATTGCAGAGCAATTTTATGATGCGGAAGAAGTTGTCAGGTGGGCGGCTGACTCAACACGACTCAAAGGATGCCATACAAGCACGCGCATTTATGACAGGCCTTGCGAAGTGTCCGATGTTTTCATCGTTGCAAAGCGCTTGAAAATGTCCGGCCAAATTGATGCGACCCAATACGTTCTTTTTCAAAAGTTCGTAAATGGGGAAATAGAAATCATTCCTGACCGTTTTTATAACAAATGGAATGACTTTTTATTAAAACTTGGAAACGTTATGAAGGCCAAAAACATTATAGCAAGGGGGACAGTGTAAAATGGCAGGTAGAAATACAAACAATGAACTTCTTTTGAAGTTGTTAGAAGAAAATGCGGCTACAAAACAAGAGATGGCCGACTCAAAAAACATATTAAAGGACGTTTCATCGGACTTAAAGCGTTTTGTGAGTATGGCCGAAAAGATGCACCACACAATTTACGGGAACGGTCAAGCCGGTCTTGTTGATAGGGTGGCGGCTCTTGAAGAATGGCAACAACAAATAAACGGAACTATGCACGAGGCAAAAGGGGGGAGCAGGGTTATAGCTTTCCTATTTGGTGCAGCAATGACTTTTGCCGGTGTTATTCTTGAAAGGTTTTTGCGATGACGGATGATAAATTGATTCAACGTGTTATCAAGCACGAAGGGTTGATGTTAAAGCCCTACAAATGCCCAGCAGGGAAACTGACAATCGGCGTTGGCCGGAACTTGGAAGATGTAGGGATTACGAAAGAAGAAGCTCTTTTTATGTTAGAAAATGACCTTGACCGGTGTCATAAAGAGTGTCTTAGGTCGTTCTTTTGGTATAAGGATTTGGATAATTCCCGTCAGGGCGTTGTTCAAGAAATGTGCTTTAACTTGGGCTTGGCTCGGTTAAAGACATTCAAAAAAATGTTGCTCGCTTGTGAAATAGGAAACTATGAACTTGCGGCGCGTGAGATGCTTTCCAGCTTGTGGGCAAGGCAGGTCGGGAAGCGTGCAGAAACCCTTGCCGATATAATGAAAGGAAAAATACAATGAATTGGATTTTAGAACACGGGTCAAGCATTTTGGAATGGATTGGCGGGATTGTTTCCTGCGCCTCTATTATTGTTGGACTCACACCAACTACGAAAGATAACACCGCACTTGATGCAGTGATTAAAGTATTGGACAATTTCTCTATCTTCAATACAGCTAACAACCGTAAAAAGTTGGATAAGTAAGATGACAGATAAGGAAATACTTGAACAATATGAATCCCAGCGCCAGCCCGTAGAATGTTGGACTCGCGTAATGGGATATTTCCGTCCATACAGTCATTTTAACAAAGGCAAGAAGTCCGAGTTTAATGAGCGTGTATGGTTTGTTGAGAATAAGGCGTGTCCCTGTTCTCGCGTAGCAGTTGCAGCTTAGCAACTGAAAGGATAAAGGATGACTCAATATGTCCAAGACAATCTTCCAAACTTTGACGAGCAAATGGCACGCATCGCACAGCGTGATATAGACAGAGAGGCGGCACAAATGCACCTTGCCCGCCAATTTGCGCGCTGGACTAAATACAGCCATTTTTCCAAAGATAAGAAGTTCAAAGAGCGTTGTCGCACCACCCGATTTATGCTCTGCCAAATGATGGCGAACGTTGGAAGATAGTTTTAAGGGTGGCCTGTTCATCCTTTCAGGCGACCCGAAAAAGACCGGCACGAAAGGTCTTTTTATCCCTGTCATATTCAGCAGGGCTTTTATTCCCGAGGGGCACACCTCCTTTCTATAATTTGTTGTTTCATACCGTGCCCCTCGGCGTATCTTTTTAACTTGAAAATAATCCTATAACAAATGAAAGGTTTCCTATGGCATACTTTGCATTATTATTCTTGATTCTCGGCGCACTCTTTCGCCGGATGTTAGGCACTACCGTTTATATTGGCAAATGGAAAGTGCATCGTATTTATAAACTCATTCTTTTGGCCTTATTGTGTATGGCTATGTATTGGGCAGGCGGTTCTTTCCCGACCACGTGGAAGGGGTGGCTATTTATGGCTTGGGCTATTGGCTGGATGATACGCTATAACAACCACACTCACGGGGACTATTTTTGGGTGGATAGCACTGAACCGGATGAGGAGCGTTCCTTTTGGGTGGGCAAAGTGTTAAAGCTCATCTTTGGGAAAGGAAAATACTACAATTTCGCCGGTAATTTTGTCGGCCTCACTCTCGGTTATCTCGTGCCGGCACTATTTGCCAGTATCACGATGCCCGAGCATTACTTTTGGATTGCTGGCTTTACCGCCCCAATCGGATACACGCTTTGCGAGCTTGGACTTGGCCGAAACGGTAGCACAAAATGGGCAGAATACTTTAACGGGGCGTGTATGTTCTTCTTATTCTTTATGAATGTTATTGCTTAGCACACAATATAATATAAGCAAGCCCATTTGTGAACCGTATAATATCAGCAAACAGATTTGTGGACTCTAAAACGCAAAATATGGTAAGCAAGTGGGCATTTTTGAGAATGTGGGCAATATGTGGGCAGTCGCTAAAACTTCCACGAATAAGGCATTGATATTTAAGCAATAATAAAAATGCTCTACTTCATTATATGGGCGGTATGTCCATTTTAACACCCAAGAAAAAGTAATCACGAAAGCCCTTTATTTTATTGGGCTTTCTCAATGTTTTAGGTGTTCATTTTAGGGTTGCCCAATTCCCCCAAAAACTACAAAAAAACGCCAAAAAACACAAGATATTTTTCAAAAAGTGGGCAAAATGTGGGCAATCAAAAACCCCTCAATTTTCATTGAGAGGCCGAGAGATAAAGCGTGAGTGTATTATACTAAACTTATTTATCTTTTGCAAGTCCTAAGTTTAATTATGGCGAAATTGCCATACTTATATTTTATTGATTGCATCTATTTCGTGTTTTGATGAAAAAGTGGCATAGCGTTTAACCATTTCAAGCGACTTCCAACCACCGAGCTTTTGAACGGTCAGCAAGTCCACGCCAGCCATAACCATACGTGAAGCCCAATCGTGCCGCCAATCGTGGATGCGCATTTTTATATCTATTCCGTATTGTTCCTTTAATTTCTTTAAGGCGGTGTGATGGACTTTCATCAGTGTTCCACCTCCGCCGAGCTTCCGGCCATCCCTATAAGGTTTCCCGTATATCGTCAAGAATACCGCCCCCGTTGTTGGCTTTCCTGCCTTTATCCACTTGCGAGCCATTACCCACCAAACTTTCGGGTGCATCGGGACAATGCGGGTTTCCCCGTTCTTTGATGTCCTGATGACAATCATCTTTTCTTTGAGGTGGATGTCCTTCCAATCCAAATGCAAGCATTCGCTTTCCCTGAATCCCTGATAAGCAAGAGTAATAAAAATTGGTCGTGTCTTTCTTGAATAACAGGACAATAACTTTTCCTTTACCCCCTCCGGCAACAAAAACACAATGGCATCATTGACCGGCTTTCTCTTGATGAGTTGGGGTGTTATGTTCAATCTATCCTTGGCAAAGTTCAAGATGGCATTGAGTTGGCTTGCATACCTGTTCAATGTTCCTTCCTTGATGTCATCCTTGGCCGCGCAAAACACATTCCATTTTTGCGGTATTTCAGAAACAGGCACACCCTCAAAGTGCCTGATGAGGACTTTGATTGTTATGAAGTTCGGGATACTGATTGTCTTTTCATTCATATACGCCTTTAAGCAGTCATCAAACTTGATGGACTGATTCCGACTTTCTTCGGGGCGTAGGACTGAATCAACAATCTCTTTTTCTAAGCGACCGACATATTCTTTTGCATCGCTTGATTTGCGAAATCCAGTAGAGCGCTCGGGGACTTTAATCGTTTTGTTTCCCACACGAACCGTCCCTCTGACGTGGTAAAGCTCCCCTCGTTTTCGGATTGTAAGCATTTCTTTTCTCTCTCTTTCAAAAGTTCCTCAAATTGCTCCCTGACATATTTCCCCGTTGTGAATTGTTTCAGCCCGTGCTTATAGAGCCATTTGCGAGCCCTTGACTCGGCATTGTCCCCGTCATAGCATAATACTTCCGCAATTTCCGATAATGTGATTAAAAAGTTATTCATCTTCGCTCCTTTCATTATGACGATAAACACCGTCCACTTCTACCCAATTACGCCTTTTATTGATTTCCATTTTCCTTTTTATTCTCATAACGAAAAAAGGAATGTCCTTATCTTTTAAGGCCTCAACAAAATATATTCCTATATGGCTCTTATATCGTTTTGCTAACACCAGCGCAACGATATAAACATCAGCCATTTCTTCATAGGCATTTTGCATATTCCCCAAGTTATGAGCTTTTACAACCTCTGATAATTCTTCTTCCAGCTTTACAAGTTGGCTTTCAAATGTGCAATTAGGAAAAGTTTCCCTATGCCATTGAATAATTTCCTTGTTCAACTTTGTTGGATTTTTCATATCTTTATACCTCCTATTGTTGGATTATTGGGGCAGGTCAAGAACGGATGCCCACCGTGTCCAAACAACCGGCATATTTCCGGTCTGTTTTCATAAATTGCGCAGGATGATAAGCCCTTTTCATCATATTGCAGGAAAGGACACACCACGCGGTCAAACTGATTGTCAATCAAGCGCCCTTCGTTTTTGGCTCTCTCGGATGCAATCAAAAAGGCCTTGTATGTGGACTTTGGGAAATATACGACCTTATCCCCCATTTCTTGCTTTGTGAATCCGATATGATGCTTTTTCGCATAGTCGCGTATTTTGGCGAACTCTTGCTTATTAAAGGGAACAATCCCGCAACACTTACCGCATCTCTTGCACTCAAACATTACTCATCCTTTTTGCTGGCATTAGCTTTTCTCTTTTTCCATTCTTCAAAGTGTCTTCTTACACTGTCGCCGGATAGAAAACCGTAAGCAATAACAAAATCTCGTGTATCCTCTAAGACATCAAGCATCTTTTGAGCATCCAACATTTCAACCTTTTTTTCTGTTTGGGAAAAATGGTTAGGGTGTTTTCTTTGGTAGTCAGAAACGCGGATTAAAGATTTTCGCCAATCATCTGCTGGCTTTATGTTGAATGGCGTGCCGAGGAATCTTATATTTGTTTCGCCAAAAATCATTTCAAAATGTGTTTCTGTAAGTTTTGGCTTTTTATCAGACCATAGCCACCCACAATCGCCATCAGAGAAATGTTGATAAAAAACATATCCTTCCCCATCCATATATGGCAACAAATCATATATTGTTATTTGTTTTTTCATTTCAAATCCCCATTTTCTTCAATTCTTTTCAAAATAATTCTTCTGTATTTTCTAACCGTTGATATAGAAACATCAACATATTCAATAAGATAGTTATACAATTCTTTTACCGTTGCATAAGGGTCTGCAATAATATGATTCCAAACAATTCTTTTTTCTTCGTTTGTCATTTGACCCCCCATTTTTTGATATAATCAGAAACAACGTTAGGGTATTCGTCCCCATAATCTTTTATGAGCTCATTGGCTTCTTTTAGTTGTTCAAGCAATGGGGCAACAATCTCTTTTTCTCGTTCAGTGTCATAAGTCATCATACAGTCAGATAAAGGATTGGCTGGCTTATTTGCCTTAAAAACAAGCTCCTTATATTCGTCATAAGTAGGAACAGGCGCAAGGACTTCTTCTATTGCAAAATTAGAGTATGCAAACTTTGTCTTTGGTAAATCTCCATCAATAGACATAACTGTATGGTCTATTCCATATTTCCCGCTTTGTAGTTTTATATAGTAATAGTTCAAAGATAGCGTTCCGTTCTTCCATTTCTTTGTAAGTTCTTCGCTCATACCAAAAACCCTTTCTTTATGTATTCTTCAAAAAACTTCTTGGCTATGAAGGCAAGACAGTTCTTGCTTGAATCACATTTTTTACACAATTCAAACTTAAAACAGCCAGCGTGCGACATTGGCGACATACAATTTAATGCAAGTATTTCCGCATCAGCAACAAAGGCGGCAAGTTGTTTTATTTGTTCCCCAAGCTCCTTGCTCATTTATCCCCCTTTATGTCCCATTCCTTAGATTCAACACAAAAATCATACTTACCGTTTGTTTTGCCGCATAGATTTGAAATGATTTCATTTCTGCCGCAATTATAGCCACAGGATACAGCATAAATAACGGTAATAATGAACACGCAAATAATGATAATAGCGAACGCCCAGTCAATTTTCCCCATTTATTCCCCCCTTATTACTTTAATGTTGTGCGCTGAACGTGCATCAAGTTCCTTTTTGACACATTTAACCCCTGTATGGTCGTATGCCGGATTGAGAACGTTCATCTTTTCGTATTTTGACATATACTTTTTTAACAGTTCGTCAGGGCAATAGTGCAAAGGAAAGCCATAAACGGTATCAATGCAATACTGCTTGTTTTCTTCTTCCTCGGCAACCTCGTTGGCCTGAATAAGAACCATTTGGGCAACCTTGATAAGTTCCTTGACTGATGTTGTCATTATGCTTCCTCCCATTTCTTTTGAAGTTCTTTTTGTTGCCGGCGTATTTCCTGCTTATAGACATTCAATGAGCTATATGCCTCACGCAAAAGCTCGGACAATGGCAAAAGGACATCAGGGAAGAAGTGCATTGTTTCATAAACTTCCTCATTATTCTTGATGTATTTGCGCTGGATGGACACCTGATAATATGTCTTATCGTCCTTTTTCTGAGGCCATACATTCAAAGATACGCCACTGCTAAATAATTTAATAATCGGTTGTTGTTTTTCTTGTTGTTCCATTTTAATTTGCTCCTTTCAAAAGTTCTTCTATAAATCCATCAGGGTTGTCCGAATACATCCACGCTTTCGCCGCGTGAAATAGGCGGGGGAAGGCCAGTTCAAGCCGGCGCTGGTTTTCCAAGTCGCCGAGTTCCCACGCTCTACAAAGTGCGGTTGCAAATGAACCAGCAGTCCCTTGCTTGTAATAAGCCCACTCAATCTCTCTGTCGGTGTTGCTTTCTGCATAAAATATCTTTTCGTAATCCATATTTTTAATCCTTTATAAAATAGTTTAGAATGTGTCTTGCTAACCCTGTATCGCTGATTGTTTTCTTTGAACATTCGTCTGGTATCATAAAGCGAATTGCTCGTCCATAACATCCGCGTTCAGCAGTTTCTACTATGATGTGCTTTGTTCCATTGACATTATCAACCTCAATATGAATAACCAAATGTTCAGTTTTGTGTTTCTTCATTGGTTTTCCCCTTTCCCATAACCTTTTTAAGGGTTGTTTCCAAATCCTCAATGATACCGTCATCAATGGTTTTTGATTTCAGGCAAGCAATAGCTATTGCCAGCGCTTTAATCAGTTCTTCTTTATCTGTCATCTTGTTTTGCCCTTTCAAAAGCCACTCTTGCGGCCTTGTAAATACTGAGTTCTTTTTTACGTGCTTGGTGGTTGTTGGCCTTGTCCGTGTAATTGCACCGAGCTTGTTCCAATCTAAGCCAAGCGAAGAAGATTTTGTGCTTGTAGAGCGACCAATAAGCCAATCTAAAAGCGAGGCGGACGAGTTCAATTCTTTTCCGCAATGGGTATGAATTACGCTTTTTTGACATAGCGCCCCCTTGCATCTCTTAGCATCTTGACCCCGTTCCGGTAGCCCTTTGTAAATCTTCCTTTTGAGTCCCGACATTCTTTTTTGTTTCCCTTGAATAATCCTTTTAAGAAGTTCAGCATTTTACCCCCCTTTCTTTTTTTTAATCAGTGATGCCGACAAGTTTCTTATATTCATCGCGCATATATTCTTCTTCGGCACGGGTGGCAGGGTCTAACCGGCGTAATTTTACGATTTCACGGATACCCTTTGCACTAAACCCAGCGCCTTTGGCCTCTGAATAGACCTCGCGAATATCGGCCTGAATGTTGCGCTTTTCTTCTTCCAAACGTTCAATGCGTTCAATGAATCTGCCCAGTTGGCCGGCCTCAGTGAATTGTTTTTTAACTTCCTCTCGCGTTTCCTTATCAAAGCCATATTTGACCCCGATTTCTTCAACCTTTTGTTCAATGTTATTTTGTTCTGTCATAGTTGCTCCTTTCTTTATATTTTTTTGATTTTAGTAATCCAGTATGATGTTTCTTTTTCATACTGTTTGCGGATTTCTTCGGGGATTGCCTTTGAGTCCACGGACTTGCGGACTTGTTCTTTGCCGACAATCTCAAAAGATTTTCCAACAAATGCGTGCGGGATTGATTTGAAGACAGCTTTTACCTCTGCATCAATGTCCGCGTATTCTTTGGCGGCCGCTGATAATTCTTCGCGCCGGTTTAATTTTTCTTCCAGTTCCTCATTGTTGATAAGGTCAGCCGGTTTATTGCTTACATCTGCCATACATAAAGATGCGAATGGGCAACGGTCGCAAAGTTCGGGTTTATATGTCCCTTCGGGATATTCCCCGCGCTTTTTCATTTCCCACAATCTCTCTAAGCGTGATAAGATATATTCGCATTCGCCATAATCCAGCTCAACCAAAATAATCTTTTCAGTGCGGAAGTTGGATAAGATAAACAATCCGTATTGCTGATTATTCCCGTAAAGGTAGAGTTGCATTTGACGGAGGTATTTGCGATAGAGTGGCTTACGTTTGAAGTCATCCAATGAGTTTAACATATTAAAAGAGTTTTCGTTCATTGATTTGATTTCAACCGGAATAGCTTTGCCATTCCATAAGATTTTACCGTCAATACGTCCGCTTGCGATAACTTCGCCCTGATTGTTTTTAATTTCAAAAGGGCTTTGTTGTTCAATAAACTCAATACCGAGTTCATAGCCGAGGCGGTTCTTGACGTTTTCTTCTTCTTTATTACCAGCGTCAAAGATGGCCTGTAATCCCGTGTCGTGCAATTCTCTTTTATCCCAGTCAAGCAACGAATGAATCATATAACGGTCGCATTCGTGAATATCCGAGCAGGTAAAGGCACGTTTTGGATAGCGGCTTATTTTCTTGTTCAACACTTCCTCACGCTTTTGGATGATGAAGTCAATCAATCCGTTTGCATCTTCTAAGGTTGCCGGTTCATTTCTCATTGAGCACCCCCATTCTTTGGATACATAATCGCAATGCAAGCATTTTTGACATCTGCCGGCGCATTAGAGTTCTTGATAGCCCCGTAATACAATTTTGGGTTTTCTTGTTTTTTCAACCATTCAACCCATTCAGCAGAATCTTCCGGCATATCGTTAGAGTGGTCGCCTTTATCCTTGTAATTGACCTTATTTGCCTCGCTACGTTTGATATTGGCCTTTTCCAGTTCTGCCCAAGTCAGATTGCGGATGCCCAAGATACGGGAAACACCGTTCACGACCATATTTGAATATGCGGCTTTGCGGATATTTGTTTCGTCAATTTCGCTTGATGGTTTCATTTGGCCTTTAACCATTGCAAAGAACTGGTCTTTTTGACTGCAAGTGCCGACTGCGGTAATCATATCGTTTCCGAGCATAAAGACAGCCGAGTATTCAAAGTAATAGAACTGGCCTTTTTCGTCATTTGAGATAATCTTTTCGCATTTGACATCTTTCCAGCACACGCCGAATAAACGAGCGATTTTTTCAGCCCCTGAGGCACACAAATAAGGTTTCCCTTGTTGGTCTACCCAGTCCTGACTGTTTGTTCTTTTCAATGCCAAAGTGATAATCTTATCCAGTTGGGCGACCCGTCTATTAGCTGCGGCCAAGATGTCCTCAGTCATATCCACATTGCTTGCTGGCGCTGGCATTGCCATAATTTCAGTTTCATTCATATTTTCCATAGTATTTGCTCCTTTCTTATTTTGATTGTGTTGTTCTGTTCTCAATAATGTGTTGGTCAAATCCGTCCGAAACGGAAATCAGGCCAATCATCCCGAGCATAAAGATTGCAAAAAAGAAGCAAGCAATACCTTCTGAAATCTTTTCGCGTAATGTCAATTCGTATTCCATTGTATCCCTCCTTATAAGTCAAAGTTCAAATTGAAAAATGCTTTTACACCGTTTGCATCCAATATCGGAAGAATGCGCGAGAAATGACGTGCATTTTCTTCATTGTGTTCGGCTGCAAGTTTGATGGTAAGTTTTGCCTCTGATAATAACTTCCGAAGATGTTGATTTTCAGTGCGAAGATTTGCTATTTCACAAATCAATGTTTCAAGTTGTCCTTTTTGACTCATTTTCATACTCCTTTTTGCTGGATGGACTTTATACTTTCCGTTTATTCCCCATATTCGCGGATGTCCGGTTTCACTTTTGATTTTTTCGCGGGCTTATCTGCCAGACACTCTTTTAACGGGGAGCTAACCGACCGAGTGGGTTTTAGGTTCTTTTCCGCACCCATACATTCGGGTTTTGATAAGCCCATTATAATCTGAAATAGATTAAAATGTCAATAAAAAAAATACAATTTAGATTATTTTTTTTACAAATTACGGAAAAATAAAGGTTTTTTTATCAAAAAAAATGACGAAATAGATTATTTTTTTCACTTTTTTGTGTAAAAAAACGAGAAAAAATGAACTTTTTTGTGAAAAATCCACGAAAAACACTAAAACGACCCAAAACGATTCGTTTTCAAAATGCAAACATCAATAAAGACGGGGCTTATCGCCATTTTGAACGATTCGTTTTTTTTATTTTATAACTTTTTATGAAACATTTAATAAATAAGAATGAGGAAACATTTCTATTCAAGGATTTTTCCTTGTTGAAGAACCAGTAATCAATCGTGTGGGCGGTTGCTCTGCTGAAATCCTGTCCAATAGAGCAGGTGTCGCAAAGAATCGGATAGCCCCTTTGGAAATCCAGTCGGCGACTAACAAATAGGACACGTTCCGGTGCGGCCGGAATAGAAAGAAGATGCTCTGTCTTGCCTTGACAACATCGGTTTGATACAAAATCATTCTTATTGTTTGTATCAAATGCCCCATCAATAAGTGGGATGAAGTTCGTAATCGGGATGGCACGAACGTATTGAGCAATCAATTATATCCAAATAAGAAGCAACTTGAACCTTTTACCTTTCAATAGGTAAAAAGGCAACTTGTAAGCAAAATTGATAAGTTCATTCTTTGGGTTTGATTATTTTTCATTCAATAGAAAATAAAGAACCTACAAGCAACACGCCAGTGTTGATTGTGTGATGAAATGCGTTAGCATTTTAGCACCTGATAGATATAAACAAATAGCTTACACATCCATTTAAGGATAGGTGTGTCTGAAACCAAACCAATGAGTTTTTTGCACGTGTATAATGGATGGGAAGGGATGGCACGGGTTGAGCGATGCGAGTCATCCGGCCACGGGAATAACAACAAAAGGAGTTTTAATGTCATATATTACAGATAAGATAGCCCGCTTAAAGAAACAAAAGAAGCAAGTTCAGCATAATGCCGACCTTGAAAAGTTGAATCGTCAAAGCGAGGAAAATTACATAGACCAACAAATCAATGCCCAAAAAGATGCCCAAATCAGGGATAAAAAACAGGCCAAGCAGGCACAAAGAAAAGTTATTGTTGCGGAAAGTCGTGCGCTGGTATTTAATGCGTATGACCTCTTGCGCAAGATGGGGATTGTTAAAATAAAGCAGGATATGAGCCGCTTATTTAATCGCCATAAGTCATACTTTCTTATGTTGGAATGTTCCAATCAAGCCCCACCACTTGATGCGCTGGTTGATTTGAAAGATAACTTGAATGTCATAAAATGTTATTTGAGGGAGTTCTTAGAAAGTGATGACCCTGTATTTCACGACTGGGCGAGGGGCAAGATAACGCGTATTATTGAAGGCCTTGACCGCCTTGAATTAAAGATACTCAAAGAGATATATGGGGTTGAGTTATAAATTGACGAACTTTCTTTTTTCTTTCTTTTCAATATAAGTGTGATACCTTTTCAATTCGCCGGAAAGGTATTGCTCTCTTGTTCGTGTTTCCGAGATATAGACAGAAAGTTTTTCAAGGACTGTCTTTGTTGTTGCCCAAACAACCAATAAAGCGATGGCGGTCATTATAACAAGGATGGTAATTTGCTCATTTGTTTTTGCAAATAAAGACACACCCGCAAGGCCAACGCCGATAAGTGCACATAAATTGGATGACTTCAAAGCAGATGTTATTTCATCACGCCTTTTATTATATTCATCCTCATTCGTCATCATCTTTCTTGCTCCTTGCTTTGAGGTATTGTCGTTTGTTTTGCAGAATCCGAAGTATTATTTGTTGTTTCTTTCGGTGCAGCAAGAGATTTTACAGCTTGCAAAAGCTGCATATCACTTTCAGACATTTTTGGAGGTTGCCACTCCTGCGGGAGTAATTCGTATGGTTGAGTTCCCAGCGCCTTTGATATGGAAGACATCCATTTAAGGTCTAAATCCACAACACCGCTTTCAAGTTTTTGTATAGCGCCTTGCGATACGCCCAAACGATTTGCGAGCTCTGCTTGGGTCAGTTCTTTACTTTGTCTAAGTTCTTTAATTCTGTTTTTCATAGTTTCAAAATATAATCTATTTTTGATTACAAATCAAGCAAAAATAAAAAAAATCTAAAAAGTATTATTTTTATATTGACAATAAATCTAAAATAGATTATTGTTTTTACGAATGGAGGCAATATGAAGCTGAAAAAATGGTTAGAAGACAATAATATGAGGGTTTCCGACCTCGCAAGAACAATGAAAATAACTCATTGTGTTGCTCTGAGATGGTGTAAGAATACTGTCCCTCGGCCAAAATATATTAAAAAAATCTATGAAATCACAAAAGGGGCGGTTCGTCCTGAGGACTTTTATACTGATTGCTTGAAGGAGGCCTGATGAACTGTCTTATAGCTACTTATTTGTTGGTATTTGTTGCAACAATCATTACGTGGGGGATGATGGATGACACTCGGTTGTTATAACATCCTTCATACGAGAGGGGGAGCGCTATGATTAAAAGGAACACGACACTTTATCGCAAAATGCAGTGGGCTGAACACCAATATATGACCGTTGTTGAGTATCGGCAACTTTCTTATGGCCGACTTGTGAACAGCGAAGACCAATTACAAAAGGCCATCATTCACGTTTGGCGTGAACATACACCACGTGAAGAATGGTTTAAGTTATTTCATCCGGCAAACGGTGGCAAACGGAACGCAATAGAGGCATCCAAGTTAAAAGAAATGGGAGTTGTTGCCGGTGTTGCTGACCTTGTTTGTTTATTACCGGAAAGCAAAGTCGGATTTATTGAGTTAAAGTTTGGAAAGAACGGGACGAGTGTCTATCAGGATGACTTCGCCCGTTTTTGTAAAAGTTTCGGGTATCCATACGCTTTATGTCGGACAGTAGACGAAGCGCTGGACACTTTGAAAAGCTGGGGAGCTTATGACCCAAACCGTAGTGGTATTCGCACGCCACTAAATGAAAACAATCAAACAAAGGATATATTCAATGGAAAAGAAGAAAGATAGTTTTATTCTCTACAATGAATACTATGAAATGGTAAAAGAACTTCCGACCGACCAAAAAGGCCTGTTGCTCTGCGCCATATTTGAGTATTCAACGTGTGGGAATGAAATTGAATTACCGGCTATGGCTCGGATAATTTTCAAACTCATCAAAAAACGTATGGACTATGATAATGCCCGTTATGTTGAGATATGCAACCGGAATAAAGCAAACGGTTCTTTGGGTGGAAGGCCAAAAGCAAATGCTTCGGATAAAACCCAAAATAACCGAACGGTTTCGGAAATAACCGAACGGTTGCCAAAAAACCCAAACGAACCCGATATTGATAATGATATGATATATGATAATAACCCCCCTATATCCCCCCTAAATGTGGATAACTTTGTGGATAACTCCACGAAAAAGGACGGACGGGAGGAAGAAAAGGTTTATATTGGGGATGATTACACGGTAGCTTGGGACGAACATTTTACCAAAGAGCTACGTTCATTGTCTGAGGGACAGATTGACGAGATAAATTACTGGCTCAAAAAACACTTCAAGGGGGATGAGATACCCGTCCACGTTATCCGCAACGCTTTGATTACCAAAGCACAGAGAGAAAACAAACAAGCATCAAACTTTTAATGAAAGAGAGGGGAAAAATGACACCGGAAGAAAAAGCACTTTGTATCAAGGAAGGATGTAGGCCTGAGGCGGTTCAAAAGGTCGCCAATGAGCTTTGTTGCAAGATTGAGGATGCTATACCTCGTTATATTGCAAAGAAACGCGCCGAAAAGAACATCCAGCGCCTTGTGGCCGAGGAAACACGGTTAAAAAGGGAGGTTAAAAATCTGTCAAAGATGAAAGAGAATATCAAGCGAGCACCGGAAACAGCCGAAGAATTGAGAAAATCAAACCGGAACTTATCCGTGCAAAACGATATTCTTTTCAATGTTTATGGCCGAGTGATGGAAGCCATTGAAACAAAGGGGACTGACGAAGAACGGATTGACAAGATTAAAACGATTATCACGAACAGCCAAATTGCGGTTTATGAAGTTGGCTTGACAAATCCGAGAGTTGATGGGGGGGACGATGAATGAAAACACCAACAAACAGAAAAGAACTTGAAGAATTGCTACGCAGGGCATTTGAGATTGACCGGCTATTGCCTAAGGTTGCGCCGAAATACCCAACGAGCCCGCTTGGGCAGATGGTTATTATCCCAAATGATGAACGGAGTATAGAAGACCAACAGGAAGATATGGATGCGGCACACGAACGCCCAACAAGAGCCGATATGGAGCTTTGGGAAACTGCCAATACTTGGATGCAAAAGATTCACGGGATACGCTGGGCAGTCGTTAAAAAACGTTGTCAGGGCTTTGGGTGGAAACGTATTGCCGGTTATCTTGTGCGGAAAGAGTATGCTGACCGTCATCTTCATCGGGCGACTTTGTTGAGGTATTTTTATGAGGGATTGGATGAAATTGTCAGAAAAATATAACTTTTGCGACACTTTGCGACATAAAACGACACTTTGCGACACTTTTCTATATGACATTTTTCAAAAAATCTGATACGTTTTTGAGTATAATCGGCAGGTGGTGCGAAAATAATACCTGCGGGTTATAAGAACGACCGAAAGATAATTTTTTTTCATTTGAAAACATCCTTTGACCTCCACTCTAACGGGTGGGGGTTTTTCTTTTGGGCGCTCGCAAATTGAATAATTATGAAAGGAAAAACTATGAAATTACAAGCTAAACACAATTTATTGCTCCCTGATGGCAAGACAGAAGTGAAAATCGGCGAGATTTTTGAATATGAAGGCGATATTACCTCATTCCAAGAATGTGTGTCCGTAGTGTCATTTGGGGAAAAGAAAGAAAAAGAACCCAAAGACCCTGAAACCGAAACGGAAGAAAAGGCCTTACGTGAAAAAGCTCGCTTGCTTGGTATTAAAAGCTATCACAATATGAACATTGAAAAGCTGAAAGCCAAGATTGAAGAAAAGGAAGCGGAAGTTGAAAAAGGTGCTGACAACACGCCCGCGCCTGCGCACGAGAGCGCGCCCGCGCACGTAGAAGAACCTGAAACACCGGAAGAAGGGGAAGGGAATGTTTAACCTCGGTCAAGAGATTTATTACGCTGATGCAAAAGAAGGTGTCAAAAAAGGCGTTATTCTTGGCTACTCAGTAAATGAACAGGGACACGATGTCTATTCTATTAAAAGCGGCCAGAGTTTTATTGTTGTGTTTTCATCTTTATGTTTCCAAACCGAAGAAGAAGCACAAAAAGAACTAACTCGGATTGTTCCATTGAATGAAAAAATCAAGGAACTTCAAAAGAATTGCAATGCTGAAATTGATGCCTTGCTTGATGAAATGCGGGGCAAACCTAAATATGAACACCTAACCATCAAGGCGGAACAAGCTGAATAATCGCCTTAAAAAATGAAAGGACAATCGTTATGGAAACAGGACGACCCTTAAAATACAAAACTGTTGCCGAACTTGAAAAAAAGATTGATGAATACTTTGCCCAGTGCGTTGATGAAATTATAAAAGATGAAAATGGAGTCCCAGTTATGAAAAATGGCTCTATTGGAATCATCCCTCATCCACCAACTGTCGCAGGATTGGCTTTATTCCTTGGTTTTGATGATAGAAGAAGCATCTATGACTATAAGGAAAGAGAGGAGTTTTCTCACACAATTAAAAAAGCCATCCTAAGAATTGAGGCAAACGCAGAGGATGCACTCATTTCCGGTAAAGCATCAACTGGCGCAATCTTTTGGTTAAAAAATCACGGATGGACGGACAAAACCGAACAGAACGTGAACATAAACGGATATTCTTTGTTTGAAAAGAAAACAGAGGAAAAAGCGAGGGCTTATGGGAAATATAAACATACCAAGTGAAGTCCTTCGGGAAATGGAAAATAACCTTGTCCCGTTTCGTTATGTTGTCTTAGCAAACGACCCCGACAAAGAATTACCGGCTGCCGAGTTTCATTATCGGCTTTCGGATATGCTTTTGAATGGGAAGAATCACGTTGCTATGGAAATGTTTCGGGAAAGTGGAAAGAGCTCTTATGCCCTTCGGACATTCCCTTTACATTGCCTTGCCTATCCTAAAAAGGGGCTGGATTTTATTGTTATTATCAAACAAAACCAGCGTATGGCATCGGCAAAATTGAAGGATATTATCGGCGAATATCACGCCAACCCACTATTGAGGCATAACCTTGTGGAAATTAAAGAAGAAAGTATGAATGCTTTCTCGGTTGATGTCAAAAATAGGGATGGGGAAACCGTCAATATACGTATTGAGGCATACGGTAAGGGCGCTGGCATTCGTGGTCTATCAAATCAGGATAGGCGACCTTCAATCGTTATTTTGGACGATATTCAGGATAAGGACGACAGCCGGTCTGAAACAATTCTATCAGCTGACTGGGATTGGTTCTTGTCCGACATTGTATTCTTGGGCAAATCTTCCCGTATCTTTATGATTGGGAACAACCTCGGGGAAAAATGCGTTATTGAAAGGTGCATCCAAAACGCCTCTAACCTCGGATTTGATGCTATAAGAATACCCGTAATAGTTGATGGAAAACCAACTTGGCCGGAAAAGGAAAGTTTGGCCGACATTGAAAGAGAAAAAGCTGACTATACTAAGCTCGGCAAACTTGATATTTGGATGGCTGAAAAGATGTGTCAGGCGGTGGCAGATGAAAACCGTATCTTCAAAGAGGAAGATTACCGGTATTATTCGCCAGCGCGTAGAGAGGATTTAATAAGCCGGTGCAACCTGTTTTGTTGTCTTGACCCTGCATCAAGTTCAAATCCCGAAAGTTGCTACCGTGCGATGGTGCTAACTGGAATTGATACCGAGAATAACTGGTTTATTCTTGATTGTAAGTATGGGCGCTGGGATAGTGCCCAAATCATTGACTATATCTTTGATATGGTCGTGAAATACCGTTTGCGTGATTATTATATTGAGCGCGGATGGTGGGAACAGGTTATGAAGCCATTCTTGACCCAAGAAATGAAGAAAAGGAATGTCTTTTTTAACGTTGTGCCATTGGAACACGCTAAACAGGGGAGCAAACTTGAAAGAATCAAGATTTTGCAACCTCGTTTTAGGGCTCACTCAGTATATTTCCCCGATGAGGCGGAATGGCTGACAGAGTTCAAGGCCGAGCTTGCCGGCGTGACGAAAGATGCCATCAAGTCCGAGTATATTGATATTGTGGATGCGTTGGCTATGACGGAACAGGTCGCAAGACCACCAGTAAATAAAAAGGTTGGATATGCTGAATCTTTGCGCCGAGAACGTGCAAGCAATCAGCCAGTGCAATCTCTTTTTGGAATTGCGGGGTTTTAGATGAATATAGTCATAGGTTCTGCGGTTTCAATGGATGTCATTGAGAATTGGATTAAACAAGTCAATGACGAGTTCGGGTTATCTGATAAAAATCAGGCCTGCTTGCAACACTTCGCAATAATGAAAAACTACTACATTTTCATTCTTGAAAGTGATTTTTATGCGGTGTTAGAGCAAAGCTCGGATATTTGGGGCACTCGTGAAATGAACGTTGTGTCTTATTATATCAAGCCCGAAAAACGAAGTATCAGGTTATTTTTAACAATCCAGCGCAAGTTTGAGGAAATCGCTAAGGCGTGGGATTGCAAATATCTTTATCAAGGTAGCCATCTTGGCGACCGGCTATACACTTACCTTGAAAGAAACGGTTATAAGGTCGCCACTATGCGAAAGGAAATAAAATAATGGGAAGTAAAAGCAGTGGTCTTTTGGCAACAGTCGGCGCTATCGCTGGCGCAGTTGTAGGAACAATCGTAGCCCCGGGGGCAGGAACAGCTGCCGGTATCGGAATGGGAACAGCTATCGGCGGTGGCACTGGTGCGGCTGCGGGTTATGCAGTCGGTCATCAACAAGATAAGGCCATCAAAAGCGCTGAAAAAGCGGCCGACCAACAGGTGCAACAAGCCCAAAACCTCATCAAAGAGCAAGAAAACGCAGCAGTAGCCGAAAAAGAAAAGGCCAACGCGGTGCGTAGGTCTGCATTTGCCAATAAATCACAAACAACATATTCAACAGCATTGGGCGAATACTCATCTGATGTATCCGCAAATGTTCGCAAAAAAACATTGTTAGGGGGCTAAAATGGGATTTTTTAAGAAAGTTGCCCGCATTGTGCATCATAGCAGTGGTGGAAACAATGCAGCCGCTCAACTTGCGGCCGCTCAGGCATTACAACAACAAAACGTTGCTAAGGGCGAAGGTCGTATGATAAACGGTCAATATGTCGCTTATTCGGCAGCCGATAAAGCACACGTTCAATCTGCTGATGCCAATAGAAATGCACAATATACAGATATAAGCACGGGTTCTCAACTCGGCTATTATTTCGGGGAAGCTACCCAGCTCGGGCAGTATTCCAAAAGACGTGCTGAACTGGATGCACGAAGACAAACATTATTGGGTGGTTTTTCGCCTTTGGGGGCATAAATGGAAGAATTGACCGAAGAAGAACGCCTTGCAAATGAAGAACATCAACGCCTTGCCGAAGAAAACAAGGACAAACCATACGTTGATGTTTGGAAACAGACACGCCTTGCCAAAGAACAGCAAGAACAAAAGGTGTCCCGTAAAAAATTGAACGGAGTATAACAATGGACGTATTTGATTTATCAGCTGAAAAAATCATCAAGAATCAGGAACAGCTAAAAAGCTCTCGTTCTGACTTTGACTCATTATATCAGGTTTTGCACAATTACTTCTTCGTGGAAGGTTCAAATATCACGGATGAAAAAAACAAAGGTGCTCAACTTCATTCTTTGTTGGATTCAACATCTATTGACTGCGCCGACATTTTGGCGGCCGGATTGTGTGCATATTTGACCCCTGAAAGTTCTAAATGGTTGCATTTGGAACACTCAGACCCAAAACTTCGTGAAAATGATGAAGTAAAGCGCTGGATGAGTGATGCCAGTGATGAAGTGTTGCTCACTCTTGCCCGTTCCAACTTCTACAACGAAATGCCCATTTTCTATAAAGAATCTGCGGTTTATGGAACTTCAACCATCTTTACGGAAAAAGATAAAGATGACGGTGTGAGGTTCTACACAATCCCCATCAAGAAATTGCATTTGACCGAAGATGCCCGCGAACGCCCGAACGAGTTCTATATTGAGTTTGAATATACAGCCGAGCAAGCATTATCCCGCTTTGGCTCAAAATGTTCTCAAAAGATTAAAGATTGTTATGCCTCAGGCAGAAACGAGGATAAAAAGTTCAAGTTTATTTGCTATTTTGGTAAGCGTATGGAACGCGACCCCGATAAGATTGACAATAAAAATATGCCAATTCGGATGGTTTGGGTTGATGCCGAAACAAAACAAATTATGTTAGAGAGCGGATTTTGGATGATGCCTTGTGCGGCACACCGTTTTTATAAGCGTTCTCATATCGTTTATGGCTATTCCCCAGCTATGAAGGCCTTGCCATACGTTCGTATGATAAACACAATGAACGATACAATCCTACGTTCTGCGATGAAACAGGCAGACCCAGCTATTGCAATGCCAAACGATGCCTTTTTGGGAACTCCTAACTTTAACCCACGCGCCATAAATTATTATGAACGTGGAAGTTTAAGCCCAAAAGATGAAATCTTTCCTATTGGAAACTTCGGAAATCCACAACTTGGTATTGAAAACTTACGCTATTATCAAGAGCAAATCCGTAGTATTATGTTTTATGACACGTTCTTGGCTTTTAGTGAACTGACAAAACAAATGACAGTTCCCGAAGTGATGGAACGTATTAGCGAAAAAATGACCGTTCTTGGCCCAGCAGTTGGCCGGATGATGAATGACGTTTTGCAACCACTCACGGAAAAGGTTGTTATGACTCTTTATGAAGAAGGACGGTTGCCCCGTATGCCTGACGTGATGATGCAAAATCCAAACTATGAAGTAAAGTTTGTTGGACGTTTAGTTCAATCCCAGCGCCAATCCGAAGTCAATAACATTGTGAACGCAATGTCTATTGCCGGTCAAATTGCCCAATTCAAACCGGAAGTTTTGGATAAAATCAATGGCGATAAAGCGGTTGAACAGGTCTTTAACATTACCGGAGTATCTACTGACCTGCTGAACTCCGATGATGAAGTGCGTGCATTACGTCAAGCACGGGCAGAGGCACAAGCCCAAAATGAACAACTGATTGCGGCACAACAAGCGGCGCAGACATACAAGACAGCAGCGGAAGGGGATAGAAATGCAAGAGAAAATCAATCTAACGGATAAGAATTGCATCTCGGATTTACGCAACGTTTTTAAGGATGTTGCTGAAAAATATCCGATGTTTATTGATTTCTTGGAACATTTTTGCGGGTATAACACAGCGGTTTTATCCTCTGACCCGTATCAAATATCATATTCCGGCGGCAAACGGGACGTGATTTTAACCATAAAGACAATTATGAGGGATGACTTATTGCCGGAAGCCATCGCACAACAATATGAAAGGATATTGAAATAATGACCGAACAAATGACAACTGTCGCGCCCGAAGCAGGTGCAGCTCCGGTGAACGCTCAGCCAACTGTTGGGGAAACAACAACAACCACACCAGCAAGCTCTTATAACTTTTCGGATGCCTTAGCCCCCGAGTTTAAGAACCATCCATCAATCTTAAAGTTTGGTGGCGACATCAACAAATTGTCAAAGAGCTATGTTGAACTTCAATCTTTAATGGGGCAAAGCAAGGTTGCAATCCCAAAAGATGAAAATGACGGGGTAGCTTGGGGCTTATATGATAATGCCTTTGGCGTTCCTGAAACTGCGGATAAGTATGATTTGAAAGCTCCGGAAGGCGTGAGCTTGGATGAGTTTAAGACCATTATGAAACAAAATCACATTCCGCAAGGTGTGGCTCAAAAGCTATTAGATGCTCACTTGGGCGAGTTTGACCGCTATGAAAATGCGATTAAAGAACAAACAAAAGCCGAACAAGTGAAATGTGAAAAGGAATTAAAACAGGAATGGGGCGCGGCCTATGATGAAAAAATGGATATTGCCGCTCGCGTTCTTGATAAGATGTCGGGCTCAAAAGAAGAACACGATTACTTCTTAAACAAAATTGGGAACGACACTCGTTTTATAAGATTTCTCGCACGAATGGGAGAGTCAATGTCGGAAGGAACTCTCGGAGGTTTAGAGGGACAAGCCGGAGGATTCACGAAGACCCCCTCGGAAGCCAAAGCCGAGTTTGACCGCATTATGGCCGACCCAAACGATGCTTACTTCGCCGGTGTCAAAAACAAACGTAATGATATGGCGTGGTGTAGGGAACACAATCAATCTTATGTTTCTGAAAAGGAACGTCAAGAACGTGTTGCCTATATGCAATCGTTAATGCAGATGATGGGATAAGCCGTTAAAAGCCCCCTTTTCAAAAAATGCCCCCGATTTAATCGGATAAGGCGACCAAAAGTTGTCCGTTTAGGAATGACCCTAACGGATTTTTTTAATGTCATAATATGAAAGGAAAAAAAATGACAGCTACTACACAGTATGATGTCAGAGCACAGGCCTATTCCTCAGTGATTCTGCCTCTGGCACGTCAGCAACGTTCTATGTTGTATGACAGAGTGTTTGTGAAAACAGACATTACCGGTAAAACTTTTTACCAAGACCAAATCGGAACGTGGGAAATGTCCGCCAAAACAGCGGCCAACGCTTCCACACCTCAAAACGACCCCAATTTATCTCGGACTCGTATTGATATTGCTACCTACAATGATGCCCGTGTGTTAGACCGTTCTTTGCAACTGCAAACATTGGCCGACCCTGCATCTATGGCAAGCATTTCAATTCAATCCGCAGTCGGCATTCAAATTGATAAAGTCATTTATGCCGCTTTGGGTGGTGTCGCTTACCGTGGCGAAACAGGTTCAACAGCGGTTTCTTTCCCCGGGGGACAAGAAGTTGCAGTGAACTTGGGCGGAAGCAACAGCGGCTTGACCGTTGCTAAGATTCGCCGCGCTGCTAAATTGTTGGATGCCAAAGGCGTTCCTGCCGGCGACCGCACATTCGTAGCCAGCGCTACCGAAAAAGAACAATTATTAGGTGCTACACAAGCCACATCAGCCGACTATAACAACGTCCGCGCTTTGGTGTCCGGCGACATTGATACCTTTATGGGATTCAAGTTCGTGTGGTTGCCTGATGGTATTGTGAACGTTGCTTCCAATATCGCTGATTGTTTCGCCTTCCACAAAACAGGTGTGTGCTTTGGTATGTTAGAAGATTTGTTCTTACGCATTACCGAACGCGATGACTTGTCATTCAGCAAGCAAGTGTATTATGAAATGTCTTGCGGCGCTGGACGTTTGGAAGAAGCAAAAGTCGTAAAAGTCAAATGCGACCAAACCGTATCCGTGTAATTGAAAGGAGCTAAACTATGGCAACAGTGAACTCAACAACCTACGCCGCTCAGGCGGCTGGTAAAATGGCTTTGAATGCTGGTATTGCTAACTCTGCAATCAAAGTGATTTCTACAACATACGAAGCAAGCTCTTTGGCTGCAAACGATATTATCAATTTGTTTGAATTGCCAAAAGGCGCAGTCGTTATGGATTTAATCGTTGCTTTTGACGATTTAGGAACAGGAACGACACTTGATGTTGGCGATAGCAACGATGTAGACCGTTATATTGACGGTGCTGATACAGCTACCGCAGCAGGTGCTGCTCGTATGTCTTTGGCTGATGGTTTCGGCTATCGCATCGGAACAAATACCGGCGATAACGTCATTCAAGCCAAAAACTTGGGTGGTTCTGCAACTGGAACAATTAAAGCAGTGTGTTTCTATGCTCTTTAATTAAACTACCTCGGGGGGTGGGGTGTTTCTCATCCCCCTTTTATCTTATAAAAAGGAAAAAAATAAATGAGCCAAGTATCTATCGTAAATCGTGCCCTTGCATTATTGGGCGCAAATAAAATTGTCAGTTTGTCCGATGATTCGGAAGAAGCAAAATCGGCCAAAAATATGTATGACGATAGCTTAAAAAGCATCCTTGCAGAGTGCGCTTGGTCGTTCGCTCTTAAAAGAGCAAATCTCAATATGATTACCACAAAACCCGTTTGGGGTGGTGGCAATTATTTTCAAAAGCCCTCCGATTGTGTCCGCATATTTAAGTCAGATGTGGACGATTTGAAGATTGAGGGCGAGTATGTCAAATCCAATTCCAATAGCGTTGGCATCCTTTACACTTACTTGTGTAAAGACCCCTCCTTATATTCTCCCTCCTTTATTGATGCCTTCGCTTACCGTTTAGCGTGTGATATGTGCTACGATTTAACAAACATATCAGCGAAACAGTCAGAGCTATTGAGCGTTTATGAAAGCCACTTTTTGCCAATAGCAAAATCCAAGAACGCAAAAGAACAAGCTCCCGATGAAGTCAAGGACGGATATTGGGTAGATGCAATCAGGGGGTAAATGAATGACAAGAGTTAGTCCCGTATTTCCCACATTTGCAAAAGGCGAAGTCAGCCCGTTGATGTTTGGGCGCGTTGATGTTGATGCTTATCAAGCGTGCCTTGACAAATGCAGAAATTGCTGGGTTCGTCCTTATGGGGTTGTTTCTCGTATGGCCGGTTCGGAATATATCGCCAGCACAAAGAACAATGGAAAAGCCCGTTTATTGAAGTTTGTATTTTCTGCCACTGATTCATATATTATTGAGTGTGGCGCTGGGTATTTCCGTTTCTTTAACAATGGCGGATATGTTGTTGATGGCAATAACAATATCTACGAAGTCGCAAACACTTTCACGCAAGCCCAATTAAAAACAATCAAATATGTCCAGTTGGACGATGTTATCAAAATTGTCTATAAAGATGATGCCGGCAACACGAACGAACCTCTTGAACTTATCCGGCACTCATCTAACAACTGGGAACTGAAAAAAACGACCTTCAAATGCACGCCTTTCTTGGATGAAAACATTACCAATACAACATTGATGGCGAGCGGGGATAGTGGGAACATTACTGTTTCTGCATCTGCCGCCATATTTAACGCAAATCACGTTGGCTCTTATTGGTGGTTAGGCGGAAAAACAACCGTAGATAATGTGGAAAAACAGGGATTTTTCAAGATTACCGCCTTTACAGATTCAACCCACGTGACAGCACAAGTTCAATGGAAATTATCCACAACATCGGCCACTAAGATTTGGGGCGAGGGTGCGTGGAGCAAGCATAGAGGTTGGCCTTCCGCAATCGGTTTGATGGATGGTCGCCTTTACTATGGTCGGACACCAAATAGCCCGCGTAATATCTATGGTTCTCAACCATACGCATACGAGGACTTTACACCAGCAAAAAACAATGAGGACAGCGGAGCAATCAACATTGAATTGGCAACAAATGCTTGTGGGGATGGTTCTGATATTCGTTGGATAACCGGTCAAAACTTCCTCTTGGTTGGAACTTATGGGAATGAGTTTGTTGTCAAAGGTTCGGGGGATTCAGGAATTACCCCGACAGATGTTTCCGCACGTGCTCGGTCAAACTGGGGGTCGGAAGATATTCAACCGGTTGCAGTTGATAGTATGATTCACTTTGTCCAAAGAACCGGAAAGAAAATCCGTCAATTTACCTATGACTATTATTTGGATGCTTACAAAGCGATTGACATTTCTTTGTATTCTGAACATTTGCTTGAAAGTCCACTCGTAGAAGTTGCATATCAAAAGAATCCTGATAGCGTTCTTTGGTGCTTACGTGAAGACGGTCAAGTCGCTTTATTGACACTTGAAACAAATCAACAAGTGCAAGCGTGGGCATTGTTGGAGTATCCTGATGCTTTCGTTGAAAGTGTTGAAACAATACCATCTTATGATGGCCTTTATGATGAAGTTTATATGATTGTCCGGCGTGTTGTAAATGGTTCAACGGTTCGCCACATTGAACGGATTCAAAATATCATTACACCGGATATTCAATCCAAATGCTGGTATGTCCGCGATGGCCTGAATTATGATGCCTTTGATAATACTGATGGCATCACTTTAACATTGTCGGCCAAAACTGGCAATATCACGATTACAGCATCATCCAGCGCATTTACTTCCGGTATGGTTGGACGTAGAATCCGCGCAGTTGATTCTGAAATGAACATTATAGGCGAGGCACTTATAACTGAATATACCTCTGATACGGTAGTCAAAGGAACTGTCAGAAAGGCCTTTGATAAAACATCTTATACAGGTGGATATTGGGGCGTGAGTGTCAAAACATTGTCAGGTTTAAGCCATTTGGAAGGGAAAGAAGTTCAGATTTTAGCAGATGGCGCAGTTCAGACACCCCAAACAGTGGATAGCGGGTCAATCACTCTTGAATTGGATGCTTTCTATGTCATTGTTGGCCTTGGCTATCAATCTTATTTCAAATTGATGCCTATTGAACACGGTAGCCAAACCGGAACAGCTATCGGCAAAAGAAAGCGCATAAACGAACTTTCAATGAGAGTTTGGAATACATCCGGTTGTCGCGTTGGCGGAAGTTTAGACCATCTTCAACAGATTACTTACAGAAAGCCAACAACGGAACTCGGCACGCCCGAGAAATTATTCAGTGGCATTTTGCCAAATGTGAAGTTTAATCAAGGTTGGGTATGGGATGCCTCAATTACAGTTGAACAATCTCAACCCTTACCAATGAACGTATTAGCAATCGCGCCGATTGTGAATGAAGTTGATAAGTGAGGTAAAATATGGGTGCAGGAGCATTATTTGCGGCTGCGGCCGGAATGCAAGTTATGTCAGGTATTGGACAAGGCATTCAGGCAAAGGCCAACGGAAAAATCCAAGCTAAACAATACGGGATTCAAATTGCCCAGCTTGAACAACAAAAGAAGATATTAGCGGAACAATATGCCGAAAAGCGCACGCAGATGGTCGGGTCAATTACAGCCAAAGCGGGGGCAAGTGGTGTCAAAATGTCCGGTTCTGTCGCTGATAGTTTAAGCCAAAGCATTATGGACTTAGGTTTAGAGGAAAGCCGGCAGAAATACAATATAAGTATGGGGCAGAACAATGCGGCGTATAACCAAAAGATTGCCAAGATTCAAGGTCGTTCTGCCTTTTATGGTAGCTTGATGGGTGCAGGAACAAACGCCCTTGCAAGTTATGCCACATACGACCAATACTGGGGTAGCGGTGCAAAAACAACCCCATCAACAAATTAAAGGAGCGCAAAGATGGCAAAATTACCAGTTTATCACAGTCAATCAAACATTGAGATAACAAATCCAGTTGCGCCCCCTCCACAAAATCCAATGTGGGGCGAAATGAATAAAATGGCGCAAGTCGGAAAAGAACTCGCAGTCAAATGGCAAGAAATCAAAAACGATGCCGAAACATTGGACGGTAAAGAAAAATTGACCCGTGGTATGAATGGCATCTTAGATGATGCAACCAATTATAATGACTATCAAACCCAAGCCGACATTGATAAGGCAGAAAAAGACCTCATTGAACGCAACAATAAACTTATTGAGGAAGTCGCATCAGGATTCACAAACGAGGCCAACGCGGCAAGATTTCGCCAACAATACTCTATTATGTCCGCAACCAATGCCGAAAAGATTAAAGGTGTGTTTCGGAATAAGACATCGGACTTGGCAAGAGCTACAACAACTCTTTCTTATGACCGGAACAAAGAGCAATTTGTATCAACCGGAAACGAAGCGTTTAAGGAAAGCTATTTGAATGACTTGAAGTTGGCAAGCCCTTTCTATTCTCGTGAAGAAATGGCGAAAATGATGCTCAAAGTGGATGATTGGGACTCTGAATATGTCCTGAACGTTGCCGCATCTGATGCCAAAAAAGCCCAAGGAATGGTTGCAGATTTGAAAATTGGCGATGGCAAGAAAGCTCAAATGCTACACAAAATCGGGGAAATGAAAAATCAACAACTTCAATTCGCCCGTCAAACCGCCCTTGTGTCTTTGATTGAGGATAGAACGGAAGACAGCGCACGCGCATATATTGCCCTTTACCCTGAAATGTCCGAAAAGAAGAAAGAAAGCATAATGAATTATGTCCGTGGCATTGAGGGAACGGAAGAAGGTATCGCAGGTTATACCTCGGTTGAGGAAGCACAACAGGAAATCAAGGATATTGCTAAGTATTTCTCAACTTCAAGCGATTATGATAAGGGGGTTGCGCTGGATAAAACCTTTGATGTGGCAAGAAAGGCCTCTGATGCGGTTTATCGTAGCAAGAATCTGACGACCGAAGAAGGAAAACAGGTCAATGATATGCTTTCGGCTATGATGAGTGATAAGCTCTTTGCCGATAAGGTGTCAAATATGCCATTCTATTACAGCGACCACTGGGATTTAACTATTGCCATTATGCGCACGGGCGACCCTGCTTATGCTGATAAGATGGTTAAACACAATGAAAAAGTTTATGCCATAAAAGGCCTTGAAAAGAAATATAACTCGGCTATGATTCAAGCGGCCTTGAATGGTGCTAACCCCGACCAAATCCAACAAATCTATAAAGAAGGATTGCGGGAAATCGTCAAAACTCAATACAGAGATTTAGTGCCTACGATTGACTCTTTCTCTTTCAAAGAAGGGGATACCTTCGTTGCAAACGGAAAGGCCTTAAAGTTCGTTGGTTTTGATAAAGATGATATGATTGTTGAGGTGCAATAATGACCGAACAAACACTGACAGAAGCGCTACAAGCAGGAAGCGGAACGCCGGAATCAGCGGCAAAGCACGTTTCTATGGCTGATTATGTGATGGAAACTCACGGTGTAGAGAACATTTTTGCCTATAACGAGGCGGACGGAAAATACAAATATAAGCCCAATGTCCTTGAAAGTTTCGGCGCTGGTGTCGGTTCAGGCCTTAAAAATATGTTTGGAAACCTTGACGATGACCTTCGTATTGCTTGGGGCGAGGCGCAAATGGCTTATGGTGGTTATACCGGCAATGAAGAAACAGTCAAACGCGGTCAAAAACTCTTGCAAATTGCCAATATGAATATGCAAATCGCAAAAGAGCGTGATGCCGAATACATTGAAAAGGAAGGATTAGACCCTAACTCTTGGTCTTTCCAAATTGGCTCGGGTGTTGCCAACTATGGCGCAATGTTATTGGCATCTTATGGTATTGGTGGCGCAGCGAAGGCGGTCGGGATGACAGCCAAGGCAGCCGATGCGGTGGCGGGTGCTGCCGGATTAGCGGCCAACTACGGTATGGAATATCAAGAGGAACAACGCGAAGGCATTGAACAGTATATCAAAAAGACAGGGGATAAAGAATTAAAGAACATTACCCCCGAATGGGCAAGAAAAGAAATCGGAACAAACCACGCTTACGCCGCTTTATCAACCGTTATTGAAAAATATGCCGGTTTTGGACAACAAAGAAAGATGTTTGCCTCAACCCGTAATATGATTAAAGGTGCGGCCAAAACAGCCATTAGCGAAGGTGGAACGGAAGGACTTCAAGCCCTTGTCAATCTCGGAATTGACAAACTGGATGGCACTTTGCTGGCCGGCGAAGAAAAAGAGCGCTTATATGGGTGTTTTAGAGAGGCGGCTATCGGTGCAATTATCGGTGGCGTTGCCGGAACAGGCGCGGCTTATTACAATCGTAATATGGCGGTTGATATTGTTGCCGAAAAGTTAAACGGAACGATGAACCCTCAGGAAGCTCGCGAAGTCGCAAAGGTTATTGTTGATAACGAAATCAAAACAATGGCGGACGTTGTAGCGACCGAAGTTTCAGTATCTACCGAACTTAAAGAAAAACACGGTCAAATATACAATAATATGATGACCGCCATCAACCAAGCTATGGATAATTCCATCAAAGAAGGCAACCAACTTTATGCCAATATGGATGAGGCGGAAAGGGGGCAATATGTCGCCGAAACAGCCCGTTTATTTGCCGACCAAACGTTGGCCGAGGCAACCCGTAGGGGTGTGAATGTGTCCGATGTTGTTAAAGAAAGCAATATCGTTTATAAAGATGGTCGCATTTACATTGAAGGTATTCAAAACGAACAAGCTAACGATGAAACGGGAACAATCCTCTTTCAAGGCCAACGCCGGAATGTTATTGAGGGATTTGATAAGTCCGAACCATCAAACGCAATCGTTATGGATAAAAACGGAAATTATGCCCACGGATATATTGGGGAAAAGTTAGCAAAGTCAATGGGCGTTCAAAAGGGCGCAATCGTAGTTTATAACGATTTGTTGGGTCATTTGCCTGCCGGACGGATTGAGGCGATTCAATCCCTCGGTTATTCTGATGTTTTGGACTTTGTGGATGATGTCTTTAATGATTGGGATGCCATTTATGAGGGTAAAGATGGTTCTTTGGCGGTTGTAAAACAGGTGGATAAAAGCAATACTGTTTATATTAAACTTCAACAAGAAGGGGATGTTTATAAAGTCAATACCATTATCCCAAGCCGGAATGATTTCTTTAAGAATAAAAAAGTGCTGGCAGAAAGGGCGCAGTCCAATCAGTCCTTAAAGGGACTCCCTAGCGCGTTCTCGGGTGTCAGCAATAAGATTATACCACATAACAAAAAAAGAGTCAATACGGTTAAACAAAAGGCCGGTAAAATCAACGGTTCTTATAACGATTTAACAAAATCCGTTATGCTCACAAAGACCGCCAATTATTCTACTCTTGCTCACGAATTGGGTCATTATTGGCTTGATAATATGTATAGTTATGTGAAAAGCGGACTTGCCAGCCCTGAATATCTGAAAAGCTGGAATGATTTAGCCGGATGGCTTGGAATTAGCCCCGAACAAATCAATATAAAGAACTCTCAACACGAGAAGTTTGCACGTGGTTATGAAAAGTTTTTAATGACTGGTGTCAGTCCAATTCAAGAGGCAGGAACACCCATCTTTAAGCAATATGGGAAATGGCTCAAAAAGGTCTATAACACCGCAAACGCTATCCCTGTTCGTATGAATCAGGATGCTATCCGGTTCTTTAAGGACTTTACAGAAGGGAAATTACCAGCCCCAGCGCTTACCCCTGATATTGTGAAAACAGAAAAGGAAATAAAGGCGGAGGATACAGCAGTCAATAAGATTGAAACCGCTACCGTGAACGATACAAAAGAGGTCATCGCTGACCGTGAGGCATCCGCTCAAAATGTTATGGATACTTCCTATGTTGAAGTGCCGGTTGAAAACAGAGCTGACATCAACGAAGGCGAAGCGGGGGAAAGCAGAGTATGGACTCGCGAAATGGAAAAGGTTCAAGAGATACTTGGCGAAGATGCAGTGTTTCAAGATATTGCTAACACTCAACAATATACAAAGGCCAACCTCAAAGAACAAGCACAACGGGCGACCGAATACGTCCATAATCATTTGCAAGAGGCACGTGATGCCATTGATGGCAAAATCAAGCTCCCTGAAAATATCCTTGATACTGCCTTGATGATTGCTTATGAACAAGAGATGTTGCGACAAGGGAACTTTGCAGAATATACCCGCGTTTTGTCCTTGCATAGTGCCAAATCAACCTTGCACGGTCAAGAAATCAGTGCTGAAAGATTGGCGACCCAAACACCGACAACGGTAAATTGGTGGCTGAATAAGGCCTTGAACTCAATGCGCCAAAAAGCAGAAAGAGCCATCAAACGTAAAACGGGTCAAAAATACTCCGAGTTTATGAAGGCACAATCTGAAAAGATTGCCAACGCCATTAAAAACGCTAAAACCAACGAGGAAGCAAGAGCCGAAGTCAAGAGAGCGCTGGAAGAATTAAAAACCACCTTCAAAGATGCTCAAATACCCGAAGATATTGATACGCACGAGTTCTTTCAAGAGGATACTGACTTTTCTATCAAAGCTCGTGTGATGAATATCCTTGATGACTTCTTCGGCGTAAAAATCACGCCCGAAATGGCTGAAATCGTCAATGCTAAAATTGGGATGATTCAAGATGGCTTTAATATGACTATGGATAAGACCGGCAACCCAAGCATTCAGAGCTTGAAACAATTTGATAGCTTGAACCGGTATATTGAATCATTGACCCCAAGTTCAAACTTGGCTATTACCACCTCATTGTTGCGTAGAGCATCAATGTTGTTCAGTATCAAGAGCCCTGTTTTGAACATTATCAGCAACGCCGAAACATTATTCACGGAAGGCCTTGCCGATAGAATAGGGCTATTATTGACAACGGGTCAAATGGAAAATGCAGTTGATACCTCCGCCATACTTGAATATATGAAGTATGCGGACGAGGCATACCGTGCGGCAGGTTATAACATTTCCACAACTCAAAACTGGGACTTTGAACACCTGACGAAGGGCGAACGTATGCTCACGACAGCCGGAAAAGGCAGATTCAGACAATTTGCCCGTATGGCTGAAACGGGTGTCTTTAAGTATGCTATGGGTTATCCTGATAGCTTTTCAAAAGACCTTGCTTTTTCGGGTTATGTAGCCCGTAGAGCTACCGCAGAGGCAAAAGCGGCCAAGGCGGGGGATGTCGGAAAAGTTGCAACTGAAATCTTTAAGGATGCCATCAAAACAAACCCCGAAACAGAACTCGGGCAACGCATCAGAAAAGAGGGTCAAGCATACGCACACAAGACAACATTTACCGATAATTCTTTCCTTGCAAAATGGGCGGTGTCAATTCGTGATTCTATCAACGATATAACAGGGGATTTGAGAATTGGCGACCAGCTCGCCCCATTCGTCAAAACGCCTGCCAACGTGGCGAATATCGCTCTTGAATATGCTATGGGTGGTGTTTATACCTTACGCCACGCCAACCGGATTATTTCAGACCTGAAAGCGGGTCAATTATCCGAAGTAAGCCGGAACGCTATCACGTATTCGGTCAGAAACGGAATCGGATTGTTGCTTGCCTCATTGATTGCAGGTATGCTGGACGATGACGATTATATCCCACCGTCATATTTGATTGGCGACCAAGCCCAGCGCTCACGCATCGCAGATAAAGGCGGCGTGTTT
>Ga0265301_10001205_pt1 | contig 34751 bp, 23 predicted proteins | sample AusTroGonzalo_MG_2_FD_193488 | JGI IMG/M metagenome (GOLD analysis project Ga0265301, IMG submission 193488) | Bovine rumen microbial communities from tropical cattle in Woodstock, Queensland, Australia - Gonzalo_04 | ecosystem: Host-associated > Mammals > Digestive system > Stomach > Rumen ... | reverse complement strand
CACAGTGCGCGCGATGCGAACCTCTTCCGGAGCATCGACTATCACTATTCGGTCGCATAACTCATCTAACCCCGCTTCATAAAGAATAGCACTTTCTACGAAGTCAGGCTTAAGCTCTAAGATGTCCATTTTTACAGCTGGATGAACGATCTTATTCAATCGTTCCAACAAAGCCGAATCGGCAAAGACGCGTTGAGCTACATAGGTCGTATTGTATCGACCATCCACAAATGCTTCTTCTCCGAGTAAGGCGATGATAGCTTTCTGAACTTTTACGTTCTCGGCAATGATACGCTTGGCTTCACGGTCACAGTCATAAACGGCAAACCCACGTTTGGCGAGTTCGCGTGCGATGGTGGTTTTTCCACTCCCTATCCCCCCTGTAATACCAACTATCATACTAAAACTGAAAGTAAATAAACGGTTGCATATCGGCGGTGACGAACTGATAGATGACGATGATGGCAACGCACACGGCCACGACCATCAGCCATAAAGGCATCGCGCTGAACCATAAGCGATACCGCCGTTTCCAGTTGGTTGGCAACCAGTGAATAACCATTCCGGCAATAAACATCGCCACTACCCATCGATACTCCCATAGAAAATCCGGTATAATCGCATTGTTCCATGCTCCGCCGATTTGATTGACCATGTTCTTTGCCGTTGCCCACGCCACTTCATTCGCCGTCGCAGGATCTAAGTTGCTGCTGGAGCGGAAGAACAAACGCGTGAAGGTGATGAAGGTGAAGGTCTGGAGGATGGCCCAGGCGGTTCCCATCGCTTGGGTGAACCGATTTTCTTTTCCGGCGCAGAGCCAATAAATATACCGTATAGCTGTACCAACCCATAGAATAGCTGACCAAACGGCAAAGAGTCGCCAAACCGGCAAGTTATAGATCTCATCCAATGCACAGAGTCCGAAAGTCAGTAGCGTCATCGAAGCAAAGCGGATATGCCAATTCATCTTGCGCCAGATCTTCTCCACAATCATTCCGATGCCATTGATACCGCCCCATATGATGAAGTTCCAACTTGCGCCGTGCCATAAACCGCCTAAAACTTGCGTGATAAAGGAGTTGAGGTTGGAGTAAAGCAATTTACTATTGGACCATTTGCCATTTTCCATCTGGCGATTAACGATAACGACAATAATCATAAACACCGCAAACGGAACAAGTATCCATAGCCACCAGCCGGTGAGTGCTGCCGATACAAAGGCGATCAAAGATAGCCAGAAATACGTGCCAAAACCAATCTTTCGGTTACCGCCTAACGGAATATATAGATAGGTCTTCAGCCAGCGGCCTAACGACATATGCCATCTACGCCAGAACTCTTGCGGACTTTGCGATTTATACGGACTATTGAAGTTCATCGGCAGATAAAATCCAAGCAGCATCGCAACGCCGATAGCGATATCCGTATACCCCGAAAAATCAGCATAGACCTGCAGCGAATACGCAAATAGTGCAAACAGGTTCTCAAAGCCTGAGAATAACAACGGATTATCAAACACCCGATCAATGATATTCACCGCCAAGTAATCCGACATAATAATCTTCTTTGCCAAACCATTCAGAACCCAGAATACGGCGATACCAAACACTCTGCGACTGAGCCGGAAAGGTTTATATAACTGCGGAATAAACTCCTCTGCGCGCACAATCGGTCCTGCTACTAACTGCGGAAAGAACGACACGTAGAACCCGAAATCAAGGATGTTCTTCACCGGCTGTATGCGTCCGCGATAGACGTCCGCCGTGTATGAGATAACTTGAAAAATATAGAATGAAATACCAACCGGTAGCACGATTGTATCTACACTAAACCGCCCTGCCTCGGCAAAACCGTTACCCACATACGCGAAGATATCAAACACCTGAAATCCAGTCCCAAACAGGTCATTGACCATGTTGGTAAAGAAATACGCGTACTTGAAATAAGCCAATAGGCCAAGGTCAATAACTACCGACAGTACCAACCAGATCCGTTTCTGTATGCTGTATTCTGTATTCTGTATTCTTTGTGCGATGAGCCAGTCACTCAGCGTCACAAAAGCCAGTATCAGCAGGAATAAGCCACTCGTCTTATAATAGAAGAACCAACTGACGAAGAGTAGATAGACGTTACGCAAGTGCAATTTTTGATGGCTGAAGGCTGATGGCCGAAGGCTCATTAGCAGCGTAAAGAGTGCATAGACTAACGCAAAAAACGCCCAGAAATAAAACTGGGTGAACAGTAGCGGACTATCTGCGTTAAATCCCAATATATGCTGCAGAAAATCACTCATCCTTCATACCTTCTAACAACCAATTAACCACTGCGTTTCCTGCTTTGCGGGCTCCCGAACGATAGAAATGAATACCATCACTACCGGCTAGTCCCACTTCTTGCCAGCGTTTCATACTACCATTTCCACCCATCCACTGATAAAGACTAAAATACGCGATATGTTCCTCGATCGCCATCTTGCGTAGCAAGCGGTCCATATACGGAATCATGGGATAGGTTTGCCATTCGCCGTCTGTTTGTTTCTGCATATCGCTGGGACCGATAAACAAGATACTAGCTTCCGGCGCACAGGCCTGCATGTGACGTACTTGTTCCCGTAGACCGTACACAATCGAACGAATGGTACTGGGGGTTTCATTGAACGGAATAGCATTGCCGCCAAATTGCATAATAATCAGCCGCACCTTCTCTTCACGGTAGAATGTTGCTAATTGGGTACTATCCATCTTGGTAAATACCAATCCTAAACAGCCTCGCATGGGGATATTATCGACGATGACGCCGGTTGTGCTCTCTTGAGAAAGTCCATACACCGCTCCACGACCATTTAGCCAAACGGTGTCTTCGTTTATCTCACATGTAATACTACTATCCGCGAACACACGCATGATTTCATATCTCGGATGACCATCCAAAGGTGTACAGATAGTGGTTAGATCCTCGCTGCCTTTGACTAAACTGTCGTTCATCATCGCTACTTGTCCCATCACGCCGTACTTACCATCCTTGCGCTGGTCACGCTTCGGACCATAGACAATATATCGTCGAGGACCTTGTTGTGGCGTGATGGTTCGACCGTTCATCTCTAGTTGTTGACGCACCGTACGACTCGGAATCGTTTGTGCCAAAGGCAATAGGCCGGCGCCTTTTCCTCCATATCGGGCCTGTAATTTCTCTCGTATCTGCTGCGTCATTCGGTCCTCTTCTATCTGACTGTCGCCGTAGTGGAGCACTCGCACTTTGCTAGTAGCGGATTCTTGCAAAGCGGCATAGAAAGATGCCAAAAATACTCGACTGTCGGTTGTCGAATCGATAGCCACTGTCGGAATAACAATCTTTGGCTGTTCATCCTTGGGTGCATCCGGTACTATAGTATCTTCGTGTTGAGTAGGTGAATTGTCTAGGATTGGCTCGTAAATGGCAGGTAATGAGTCCGTAATAGGTTCGTTATTCCCTAATACCTCCGCGATGGTCGGCCAGCGAAGTGTTTTATCGCCTATCGATACGCGTTCAGGGAGCACAAAACAAAGTGTTCCCAAACAGACCATCACGGCTATAATAAATAGAAGGACTTTATGCGGCCTCATCACCTTTCACTTTTTCACTTTTTCACTTTTTCCAAAGAGAGCGGCTAAAGAGTAACAAAACCGTGAAGATTTCCAAACGACCGATAAGCATCACTATTGTCGCTGCCCATTTGGCTACAGCAGGGAAAGCGGCGTAACAACCACTTGAACCCCATTGACCAATCGACACACCTACATTACCGATCATTGACACTGCTACGCCAATCGATTCGTCAAAACCGATGCCGCACCCGCAGAAACAAATCGCGGCTAACATGATGATGACCATGTAGAAGAACATAAACGCCATCACGTTACTGGTGGTTACTTCGCTCACCGTGCGACCGTTGAAACGAACCGGAATAACAGCATTCGGATGGATACGACGTTTGATTTCCGTCAAAGCTGACTTGGCAAAAATACCAATGCGCACCCATTTCATACCTCCGGCCGTTGAACCGCTTGCACCGCCTGTCAGCATCAAGAAGAAAACCAACATCCAAAGAATAGGAGGCCAAACCATATAGTCCGCAGCAACGTATCCTGTGGATGTAATCATCGCAATGGAGGTGAATAGACCGTAGCGAACGCTAGACAACTGTCCGTTGGATATAACCAGCAATCCAGCCATTAATAACACTCCTGCCGCCAAACACGCCCCTACATACCACCGCGTTTCTTCGTCGTGTAACATGCGCTGAGGCTTGCCACGGAAAAGATAAATCAGTTGCGTGAAGTTGATACCGGATAGGAGCATAAAGAAGGCAATCGTCCACTGAATACCTGATCCAAACGCCATCACACTGTCATTATGGGTTGCAAAACCGCCGGTTGAAATAGTACTCATTGCGTGGCAGACGGAATCAAACTTACCCATCCCTAACAACCATAGTAGTAATCCTTCTGCTACCGTCAAACCAATATACGTAATCCACATATGCTTGGCGGTGTCAGCAATTCTCGGACTGAGTTTTTCATAACTCACACCCGTCACCTCGGCGCTATAGAGCTGCATACCACCGAGTCCGAACATCGGCAAAATAGCGACACTCAGCACAATAATACCCATACCTCCAATCCATTGTGTCAACGCACGCCAGAGTAGGATGGAGTGCGTTTGGGCGGTGACGTCGGTAAAAACCGTTGAACCGGTGGTCGTGAAACCAGCCATCGTCTCATACCACGCATCGGTGATAGACGGCAGTGCTCCGCTTAACCAATACGGTAGAAGACCAAAGACAGAATACACCAACCATACAGAGGCTACAATCACGTATCCTTCGCGTTCACCCACACGTTTTTCAGCCCTGCGACCGGCGAGTAACATCCACCAACTGCTTAACCATGTAATCAACGATGATACGACCCAAGCCCCCAAATCCGCTTCGTCGTACCACCACGCGGTGACCGTAGGAACCAACATAAAGATGGCTTCCAAAGTCGTCAGCACGCCCATGGTTTTGAAAATTAGTCGCCAGTTGAATGTTCGTGTCATTTGAAGAAACGTTCTAATTCGCGGATTACGTGACTTTTGCAGAATACCACCACTAAATCGCCGGCGATAATCTGCGTCTCACCGTTGACTAATATACCTTCATTCGCCCGCACAATACCACCAATATTCGCTTCCTGCGGCAAATCCAAATTACGCACTTTATGCTTGGTAATCAAACTGCCTTCCTTGGCGTAAAACTCCACTATCTCTGCGTCAGCGGTAGTCAAGTTATGCACACCGCGCACACTGGCGTCCAGCAACATCTGGTAGATATAACTGGCGGCGATGGTCTTTTTATTGAGCACCGTACCTATATCCAGACCTTCGGCCATTGGAATATAATCCAGGTTCTCTACCTCAGCGATGGTCTTCCGCACGCCAAATCGTTTGGCGGCCAAACAAGCAAAGATATTCGCCTCACTGCTATCAGTCACGGCTACAAAAGCGTCCGCATCTTGAATTCCTTCTTCTTTCAGCACATCCATATCGCTACCGTCGGCATTGATAATCAGCGCGTTAGGCACTTTATCGCTCAAAATAGTACAGCGTTCGCGGTCTTTCTCGATGATTTTGATATTCATCTCATTCATCAGTTCCGTCGCCGCTTTGCGGGCAATACGATCGCCGCCGAAGAAAATGACATTCTTAATCTCGCGTTTCGATTTGCCTAACTCCTCGCGCATAAACTCCATGTTATCCTTTGGACACACGCAATACACCATATCGCCTTCCAGTACTGCATCCGCTCCACGAGGAATGATGGTCTCTTGCTCTCGTTTGATAGCTACAATGCGGTATTTCCCGTGGTTGTAGACACCCGAAGCGAAGGTCTGACCTATCACTTTCGCGGTGTTACGCACTTTCACAATACACAGTTCTAACGCCCCTTGACAGAGATGCAAATGGTATCGCATCCAATTGGTCCGCAAACTCTCTTCTATCTCGTTCGCTGCCAGCACCTCCGGATAAATGAGGTGGTTCAAACCCATTTGTTCAAAGAATTTCTTATTCTCCGGCAGCAGGTACTCGTAATTATCAATACGGGCCAGTGTTCGTTTGGCGCCAAGCGCGTTGGCAATCAGACACGCCGTCATGTTCTCTGTCTCATGCGGGGTAACAGAGATAAACAGGTCACAACCATTCACACGTATTTCCCGCAAATCGTGAATAGAGGTCGGGTTGCCCACCTTCGTCAGCAGGTCGTAGTTGGCGCTCAAGTCACCTAAACGTTCCTGACGCTCGTCCAACAGACTAATCTCCATATTCTCTCGGCTCAGCAGTTTCGCCAAGTGCGTGCCTACCTCGCCTGCGCCAGCGATAATAATTCGCATGCTAATCCCTCCTTATCTAATTTCAGTAAATGATACAATTCTTTGGTAGAACCGTGTTCTACGAACTGGTCCTTCACACCTAAACGGATCACGCGAGGCGAATAACCATGGTCCGCCATCCACTCCAAAACGGCGCTACCGAAACCTCCGGCAATCAGCCCGTCCTCGGCCGTTACGATGGTCTTGAATCGTTTTCCGACCTCGTGCAGTAACTCTTCATCCAGCGGTTTCACCCACCGCATATCGTAGTGCGCAAAACTGAAAGCTGATTGCTGATTGCTGACAATTTCAATTGCTTCGCTCATCGGATTGCCGATACTTCCAATCGTCAGAACTGCTACATCTTTTCCATCCCTAAGTTTTACACCTTTGCCGTATTCAACCTTTGTACACGGTACATCGTCCCTTTGTACATTCGTCGTTCGTCCTCTAGGGTAACGAACAGCTATTGGTCCTTCCATCGTTTTCGCCAATCGTAGCATCTCTTTCAGATCTTCTGCGGTTCTTGGCGCGGCAATCTGCATATTAGGAATCGGTCGCAGATAATTCAAATCCAGCAAACCATGATGGGTGGCACCATCGTTGCCCACGATGCCTGCGCGGTCGATACAAAGCACTACGTGCAAGTTTTGCAATGCTACATCATGTACAATATTATCGTACGCGCGTTGCAAGAAAGTGGAGTAGATATTGCAATACGGAATCAAGCCTTCTTTTGCCAATCCTGCGCTGAACGTCACCGCGTGTCCTTCTGCAATACCGACATCGAACACCCTTTCCGGTAACTCTTTCTGCATAATACTCATCGAGCACCCGCTTGGCATCGCCGGCGTTACACCAACGATCCGCTCATCTTCTTTCGCCAACTCCAGCAACGTCTCACCAAATACCTCTTGCCATAATGGAGTCCGCTCACCGCTCACCGTTAACCGTTCACCGCTGTTCACATCGAACTCTCCCGGTGCGTGCCAAACAGTCTGGTCGTTCTCCGCCGGCGCATAGCCTTTCCCTTTCTTGGTGATGATATGCAGCACTTTGGGACCTTTGTGATTCTTGATCTCACTCAAAATGCGCACCAAACTTTCCACGTCATGACCGTCAGTCGGACCAAAATAGCGGATGTTCAAACCTGTAAAGATGTTACTCTTCTGATTACTCAGCGCCGCCTTGACAGTATTATTCCGCCGCAAGATACGCGCTTTCTTTGCTTCGTCAATCAGGTGCAATTTAACCCCTGCCCGATAGAGTTTCCAACGCCATTTATTGTACGTAGCGCTGGTTGTTATATCCACCAAATACTGCGTAAAACCGCCCTTCAGCGGGTCAATCGCCATATGGTTATCATTGAGCACAATGAGCAAATTGTTCTTGTCCATCGAGGTATTATTCAATCCCTCGAATGCCAATCCTCCTGTCATCGCGCCATCCCCGATAATAGCCACCGTATTCTTTTGACTTTCGACTTTCGACTTTCGACCATTAGCAATATCGATTCCTAGCGCAGCAGAAATAGAATTGCTCGCATGTCCCGCGATAAACGCATCATATTCGCTTTCCGCAGGGTTGGTAAACGGACTCAAACCTTTGAACTGCCGATTGGTATGGAATCGATCCCGACGACCGGTCAAGATCTTATGCGCGTAAGCCTGATGGCCCACATCCCAAACCAACTTATCGTTCGGCGTGTCGAATACATAATGCAGCGCCACGGTCAACTCAATCGTACCTAAGGACGATGCCAAATGACCGGGATTCTTACTCAGCGCCTCGATGATGAATTGCCGCAATTCCGCGCACACGGCAGGCAACTCTTCCACCTTCAGCTTCTTCAAATCAGCCGGCGAATCGATATGATTGATATAGGTATATTCCATCAAATCTCCTTACCCGTTTGTTCCGTGGTCTCGAAGGGGAATAGACCGAACAACTCGGCATCAATGCGATCCGTCACCCAGCGGAAATGCTCAGGGTTATTGCCGAACTTAATCTCATCGCCCGGCACAATCAGCAATTTACCCTTGTAATCCTTGATCCAATTCTCGTACTTATCGTTCAATCCTTGCAGGTAATCCATACGGATCGATTGCTCATAACCGCGACCGCGTTTCTGAATCTGCGCAACCAGCGTAGGCAGAGACGCGCGCACATAAATCAACAGATCAGGCATCTTAACCAACGACATCATCAAATCGAACAAATCTCGATAATTCTCAAAATCGCGATCGGACATAAATCCCTGTTCGTGCAGATTCGGCGCAAAAATACGCGCGTCTTCATAGATCGTACGGTCCTGGATAATATACTTGTCCTGCTTACCGATTTCTACCACGTCTTTGAAACGCTTGTTGAGAAAATAAACCTGCAGATTGAACGACCACCTTGCCATATCGGCGTAGAAATCGCTCAAATAAGGATTGTATTCCACACTCTCAAAACGCGGCTCCCAACCGTAATGTTTGGCGAGCATGTTGGTTAGCGTCGTCTTTCCGCAACCGATGTTTCCTGCTACTGCTATATGCATCTTTTCAATGTTTAATGTTTTCTGTTTTTATCCGAATGGCTTATGCGGGTGTCGAGCCGCTCGACCAATTACTCTCGCTAAATAATCCGAACAATTCGGCATCGACTTTATTGACCACGAATCGGAAATCGGCAGGGTTATTCTCAAAATCCAATTCATCCGACTCAATCACCAGTACTTTGCCGTCGTATTGATGGAAGATAAAGTCCTCGTATTTCTCGTTCAGTCCGCGCAGATAGTCGATTTGCATAGTCTGTTCATAATCCCGTCCGCGTTTCTGAATCTGTGCTACCAGCGCCGGAACTGATTTGCGAAGATAGATCATCATATCGGGCCGTTTCATCTTTAATTTCATCAACTCAAACAACTCCATATACGTCTCGTAATCGCGGTCGGATAAGTCTCCACGCTCGTAGTTATTACGGACGAACACATATACGCCTTCGAAGATTGAACGATCTTGCACAATCGTGTGCGAGCTCTGCTGAACCGCTAACATATCGCGGAACCGCTCCTTGAGGAAATAGGTCTCCAAACAAAACGCCCATCGATTGATGTCAGCGTAATAATCTTCCAAATACGGATTGAAATTGACGCTCTCAAAGCGCGGTTCCCAACCGTAATATTTCGCTAACATTTTTGTCAGCGTTGTCTTGCCGGCTCCGATATTTCCTGCGATCGCAATGTACACGTCTTAACAATTTAACAGTTTAACGATTTAACGAACTTCCAGTCCTGTTACGGTATACACCTTTTCTCCGCGGCGAATGAAGATCTGTCCGTCCTTAAGGAATTTATGTCCATTGTCCATTGTCCATTGTCCATTGTCCATTTCCTCCACTCCTTGCGGATCGCGTTTCTCGATGTCTGCGAAGGTCGGTGCCTGAATAGGACTACTGGTAAAGACCTTCAACTCGCCCGGCTTAAGCGAATAACTCGAACCGGCTTTGCTGCCGCCGTTCAAATAATCATACCATGTACCGCTTGGCACATTTATACTCAGCGTCTCTTTCGGGTCAAAGTTAGCCGCGGCAAACACATCGCTTCCCCATTGAATCGTACGGGTCTTATAACCCGAACTGATATGAACCTGTGTTGGATTGCCTTCAAACACATTCGGCAATAACTGCGTACGCAGCGTAATCACCTGAGCGCACTTGGTGAAAGCGTCAATGCGATTAGCGTTCGTGAAATAACCTTTTGCCTTCGGATTAGGCTTCGTGCCCGTACGACCATTGTAATCAATCGAAATATCGTAACCGATTTCCTCGAATTGCCATAACATATGCGAACCGTTCAGAAGTACATTGAACGCCACATTCTCCGCTACACGACCTAAACGCACCTCTTCCTTCGTGCGAATCTCATCCCATTTAACGCCGTTAATACTGTCGTTATAACCGTGCATCTTGGCTTTATACTGCATGCGCTCCTCATCGTGGCTTTCGCAATAACTCACGTAACCGTCTTGATTAGCTTCGCTAAAACTGTCTCCGTCCTTCAACCAACCCATCGCTGTCTGACAATACGCATTGCTCGTATTGGCCCAGCACTGCATTCCGTAACTAATCAACTGCGGACGGTCGGAACCCATCTTGGAGCCCCAATGCTCCAAAATCATATATGCATCCGACGAAACAGCTTTGACACCCTTGTCATAATAATCTTTCAATTGCGAAACCGCATCGTACGTATTCCGTCCACATATACCATGACTTAAATCCAAACGATAACCATCTACTTTGAATTCCGTCAACCAATAGTTGAGTACGCGGGTGAACATCTCATGCGCCGGCTCGAAACCATGGTTCCAATCCTCACCGTAATCATTATTATCGTGTTTAACTTCGGAGCTCACATTGAACCATGGGTTAAACCGTAACTCTGTCTGCGTAGGACTGCTACTTGTCCACGGATACAACTTGGCCATAGGGTTATTACCGGTCGTATGGTTGAATACCATATCCAAAATGACCGCGATGCCGCGCTTGTGGCATTCGTCGATGAAGGCCTTCATATCCTCTGCCTTGCCGTAGGATTTATCCATCGCGAAGTACAAGGCAGGATTATAACCCCAACTCTGATTGCCGTCAAACTCCGTAATCGGCATCAACTCGATAGCATTTACGCCTAAGTTCTGAATATAATCCAAACGCTCCATCAAACCTTTGAAGGTTCGTTTGGTCGTATAATCCAGTACCCAGGTCTCGTAAATAATCAAGTTGTTTTTGTTCGGACGCTTGAAGTTCAGCGTAGCACTGCTCCATTCATAAGCCGCCTTGCCGGGCTGTATAACCGTCACAAATCCGCCATCCGCTCCTTTCGTCGGGTAACCAATCAGCGTAGGATCTGCCGTCCTAGGCTCCCACTGATCATCGGGGTGGATGACTTTCTCTGAATAGAGGTCACAAATCTGTTTGCGCACACCATCCGCACGCTCAACGGCGTATTGGAAACGGTATTCCTTACCTTTCGTCAAACCCGTCAGTGTAATCCAGAAATAGTTTCCGTCCTTAAAGAGCTGATAGTCTGTACTCAATTTCCAATCGGTCATATCACCGAGCAGGAATACGCGCTTAGCTGCCTCCGTACGGCTGGCGGCGTATGTACAAAGGGTTACCGAAGTACCATCCGCTCCGTAATAGATTCCGTTGCTTACACCGCTCGGACGTGCTTTATTCACAGCCGTCACACCTTCTACCGCATCCCAAATATCGCCCGTTTCAACTTCCTCGCCTAAGGTAATCAAAATATTCTGATTGCCGGAAGCTTTACCTTCCTTGCTTCCGCCGGGGCCATCGTGGAAAACGAACGCCAATTTCTTAATGTTCGTAGTGGTAGGTACATTGTAGAACGTGAAGATATTTGGAATCGTCAATTGCCATTTGTTATCGCCCAAAGACGTTAACTGCGGTTGTGTGCTACCACGCCAACTACCAATCACGTTTTTCCAATCGGTGTCGTTCGAAGAAGCAGAAGTAATCAAACCCGTATGGGCATAGCACTTGGTCGCCCCTATCATACCTCCGTTACCCTTGGTAGCATCGAAAATAATGGTCACTTCACCCGTATAACCTACCGGTATGGGATTCGGATCGGGTGTTACCTGCGCTGTGGCACAAATTGTCCACAGCGCACAGATAAACAACAGAATCTTTTTCATTATCCTTTCACTTTTCACTTATCACCTTTCACTTTACTCTCCTTCCCATCATATCGAAGGTCTTATCACCCATGCGGATGAACAATTTGCCATCCTTCATGATCTTCTCCGCCTTGATGGTCGACTCGTTCGACATTTCCTCTACGCCGGTCGGAATAACAGAAGCAGGTTTCACCCAAATCTGGTGACTACCATCTCTACCACTATTACAGTCATTTGCAGCATAATAACTGGACATCAGGGTATAACCGTCGAATCCGCTTGCGTGAGCTTTATCTCCTAAGCACAAGATGATATGACCGCCTTCCTTACCCACGATAGTCGCTTGATAACCCTTTCCGTCTGCAGAGACATACTCATCTTTTACCTCACTCTCTGAGTGTATTCTTGCAGCTTTACGGGCATCAATCATCGGCTTAATGAATCCTTTGTACTTAGCCCAATGCGGGTAGAAGACGCAAGGTACGCCCGGCATCGAGAGCAAGAACGCATTTGCTGCTAATAATCGAGGCATCAAAGCTTCTGTCAACGAATTACCGCGCCCGCCGAACTCATTCTCGTTGTCGCTACGCAGGAACCAATCGTGGCTGTCAATGAACTCGACAGCGTAACGTCCCCAGTTTTGTCCTAACAAACCTCCTCCTCTATAACAGCCATAATTCCAGCCTGCAAAGGAATTAAATACATCCCACTTGGTGCCAAAGTCAAGTGCCATTAAATTGTAGTTTGCTTGAGCAATTCTCCACTTTATTTCCTCCGTACCACTGTAGCACTCCATAAACGCGATATACGGACCGGCTGCCTTGTTATAGTTGTCATGGTGCCAGTTGTTGAAACCGTCGCCCTTATCATAGCGGAATCCGTCATAGCCAACTGTATTCTTCAGCCACTGGAGATACGCCTTGAACATATCTTGTACTTTAGGCATATCGTGTGCCCAGTCGCGTGCACCATCCCAGTTCTCGCCATCGTCGTAGCTTCCGGTTGCTTGACCTTTGCAAGCTCCTGCTGCGTCGGAGAAGTTTACTTCATCATTTTGGCAGATATACGAAGCGTCTGGATAGAATTTTCCGTAAGCACCAAAGTCTAATGTCGGGAAATCGCACCAACTTGTCCAGCCTTCACAGTGATTGATGACTACATCAGCCACAACCTTTGTATCGTATGTGTGCAGCGCACTAATCAGCGATGCTAACTCGGAAGCAGAACCCCAGTTCGAACTTTGGTTGCTGTACTCCTTCGGGTGATAACCCATACCGGAACCGTTAGATGAAGGTGGTAACCAAACGAGGTCGAAATAACTGCCAATCTCGCTGGCTTGACCCAGTAAGGTGTTCCATTTGGTATTGCCTAAATTCAAATCACCTCCTACACCCGGAGCACTGTTGTTATACGACTCATTGAAGAACGCTTGCATCAGCACATCTTCGCATTGACTAGGAACGGATTGTGTGTAATGACCTTTCTTTGCTACGTAAATCTCATCCGACTCCATTATCTTCAGATAGAAATTATAGGTACCGGTCTCCTTGACTACATAAACCGAATCTCCAGGAATATCGAAATTATCATAACTGGTTGCAGAATACTTCTTAATTACCCATCCTTCCTCTGCGCACTTGTTGTACACTTTGAATTTCTGACCGGCTTCCAAATCAATATTCAGCACTTGGTATTCTTGCCATTCTGTCTGTAGAGGATTATGTTTACCTTTATGGTATACACCTGCTACCAACAATCCAAAGTCAGCACACGGACGATCTACAATTTTCCAGGTGAGGCTGTCCCAACCTACTATAGAAGCGGTCAAACCTTTCCAGTCAATCGTATCTTTCAACTCGCCCCAGATCAGAACTTCAGACGAATCCTTGCTTGCCCATGACGGCTCGGATGCCTTCGGACTGAATCGTACGAAATCAATCGAGTCTGCGGAAGTCTTGATAGTAGCCTTTAGTGTATCATTACCTGCACTAACCGGCGTGAAGAAATCAGTCCACTTACCATCTTGCTCTGCACCCCAAGTCCAGGCAGCGAACTTAGCACTAGCTACATTCCATTCCTCGCTCGGCACTAATTTAATCGTCTTCGTCTCATAGGTCTTTACATAGAAGTCACCTATCAATTTGAATAGCGACGAAGTATAAACGATCTTCACATCACCGGCGGTATTCAACTTGAAGCAGATGTTATTGTTATTATCTCCTTTTCCTCTCAAAAGGCCGTCTGCTTTCTCGGTCAATTCATCATAACCTTTCACGTTGTTTTCGCCTTCCCATGTGCCATCCAAGGTCACTTTCAGCATATAATCTTGACCTGCTTTGAGATCCTTCAGTACCAGCGTGTCTGCGATAGCTTTAATAGCATCCGCATTCCATGCTTTGGCCTTGTCCAATCCTGCATCTACTACCAACGCCGAGTCACCTGTTGCATAGAACGTAGCCGGAATAAACGAATCCCAAGTACCGGTACTCCAATCTACGATAGTGTAAACCAAACCGGTATGGTCAATAAGAACCTTATCAATCTTGTTCCAAACTTTTCCTTCTTCTTCCTCTAATTCCCAACTCGGGTGTTCTACATCACTTGCAAAACGAACAAATGCAATCGAATCAGCCGCTGTGCGGATAGTAGCCCGTAAGGTGTCGCTCTCGTTATAGCCGGCAAAGAATCCTGTCCACTTACCTTCAATCTTCTTTCCCCACGTATAAGCCGCAATCTTAGCATTCGCCTCGCTCCATTGATGAGGAACAAGTTTCAGTCTCTGTTGAATAGCTGGGTCAAACTCCGGCTCTTTGAAATCACCGAGTAACTTAAATACTTCACCGGTGTAAATCACTTTTACATCACTGGCACTATTCAGCGTGAATTTTATATTGTTATCATCCTTTGTACTCAAACCATCATCCAAAACCGTCAAATCGGTATAACCTTTCACATCACTTGCCGGCTCCCATGCTCCTTTCAAGGTCACTTTCAAGTTGTACTCTTGATTAGCCTTCAGATTCTTCAGTACTACCGTATCTGTTGTTGCTTTAAAAGCAGCCGCATTCCATTTTTTGTCTGCCGTCAAACCAGCATCTACTACCAGCGCCGAGTCACCCGTTACATAGAACGTAGCAGGTACAGGCGGAATATATGCTTCCCACGTACCGGTCGATTTCGGGTCTTCCCCTTCTCCCCAGCCGGTAATAGTATATGTCAAACCTACTTTGTCGATTTTTGTCTTCTCCGCTTCATTCCATTTAGCACTCCATACAGGAGAAGAAGTGGTATCTGCCAAACGAACAAAGATTATTGAGTCGGCCTTAGCGTCTATTACTGTAACATGTAATGTGTCGTTTTCGGCTTTAATAGGCGTAAAGAAAGAGGTAAACTGACCTGCAGGGAATGTCTTACTCCAAATCCATGCAGCGAACTTTGGACTTTCAGTGTCCCATATTCCAGGAACAAACTTTATATCCAGTTTAGCACTTGCATGCAACAATGTTGCAGTAATAGTACCGGCTGATGGATTGAGAACAAGGTTAACAGTGTCTAATTCACCAATAGCAGCTCCTAAAAAATCGCCTGCTGAAACCCATGTGGCGTCGGCATCAGATGTAGACGTGTTAAAGTTTACGCCTCCGCCTCCAAATACAACATTATCCAACTTGAAATTGTCGCCATCCTTGGTCATTTTCTTCCAACTCCAGTCTCCTCCATCCCAGCAGTTCTTAAGGTAGTAATCGGGATCGGCAGGAGCTACATATTTGCCAAGTAAAGTGGCCGTTACGGTGCCTGCAGAAGGATTCAGGACGAAAGTAACGGTATCCAAAGCACCAATTTTGTCACCTAAAATATCTCCTACAGCAACCCATTCTTGACCTGTCTCGCTTTCTGCGGTGTTGTAATTAACGCCTGTTCCACCGAAAACTACATTCTCCAATTTGTAGTTGGAACCGTCTTTTGTCATCTCACGCCAAGTCCAATCGCCATCGTCCCAATTGTTCTTCATGTAGTACGTAAACACGGGCAATGTGGTAGATGCGCAAATAATAGGATTACTGGTGGTATTTACCGTGGTACTCGGATAATACACCAATATATAGTGAGCGCTTTTCTTCCAACAATAACAATTGTCGCTTCCATAGTCGCCTATTTCCGTTACATCGGTACCATTAAATCCCTTGGTAACATACGAATAATTGTAAGCCCATTGATTAGAAGAAGTTCCTATTTTAAATTGGTGAGCCGAAGTCGAAGTGATATGGATATACTCATAGAATCCATCTGTACTTACACTCATCGCCGTTTTAGCCCACTGAGTACTTGTTGCTTCCCCAGAATAATAATAGGTCTGTGCACCCCACATCGCCACGCTTATCAGCACAGCGACGAAAATTGAAAAGAATTTTTTCATTGTATTAGTCATTTTTGTTTTTTGAACTTTGTACGAGTCATTTACGAGTCAATCACGGGCCATCTACGGGTCATCTACGAGCCATCTACGGGAGTGATGGCGGTTTCGCGATTACTTAACGGGGTCTTAACTGACTTGTAACGGACTTTTAACGGAGTTTTAACGGGATCCCGATTTACTTAATCTCGCGACCTGTTGCATCAAACACTTTGTCACCGCGAATGATATGCAACTGACCGTCAACAAACACTTTGTGTGCCTTCTCACCGGTAACCGTCTCTTCTACGCCTTGAGCACCCCAATCAATCGTGTAGGCATCATAAGTTGCTTTATCCACGCGCTCAACTTCGATGACTCCTTTAAACGTGCATGAACGCATAATCAGATACAAGGTTTGGTCTGCAGGTAATTGCCATACATTGCTGTCCTCGAATCCAGTTGCCCAGTACAAGGTCACTTTTTGAGCGTCAGAACCTTGCCAACCTTTAGTCTTGTATTGGTTGCCGATGTGGTCAGCGATAACCACATACGAAGCGCCCGGTACATCTGGATGAGCAGCAAGGGTTCCTGTCCAACGGCCACGCTCATCAAACGTATACTCTTCCTTTACTTCTGTCACATTCCAGTTTCCGCCGATCGAACCAATGAGCGCGAAATTATAATCCTTACCGGACTCACTGCCTCCGCCGCCTTCGCCACCTTGGCCGCCTCCGCCGCCTTGACCGCCGCCTTGACCGCCACTGTCTCCGTCATAAACGGACCACTCTCCTTCGCAACCCGGATCGCCCCATACTTCCGTTGATGAAGTAATAGTAAATAAGTTTTTACCATCCGTAGGAAGAGTTAAATTCTTTGTCTTCGCGCCCCAGTCAGCGATGTCACCACTGCCGTTAACACGAACAAAAATAAGTCCTTCTACATCAGATGGCACGTCATATGACCAAATGCCTTCACTTATAGAAGTCATGCGATTGCCCGGCCAAGTGGTACTAGAAGTAGCACTTCCCCAATAATAAACACCTACAGCTGCATCATCCTTGGTCCACCAAGATTGGGTCATCTTGCAATAAACGGTGGTTGCTGACATACTTAATGTTACCATCACCGCAGCAAACAAAGTAAAAATCTTTTTCATAATATTGAATTTAAATATGTTAATATATTAGTTCCACACTCACGCACGCGCCCACACATAGTATATATAAAAGGAGTCGCTTCAAATCTTAATTTTCAATTTTCAATTTTCAATTGTCAATTTTTATTGGACTCTCCGTCCCATTACGTCAAATACCTGCTCTCCCACTTGAATCAGCAGCTTCCCGTCTTGAATAAACTTCTGACCTCTGACAACTGAATTCTGAATACCGGTTTCCTCGACGTCTTCCGTCGGATCCTTACGTTCAGTGTTCTTATCGCCGCGAGCACTATTCAACTTAATATAAACGCCGTAATTAGTGCCCTTCACAGCCAATTCAAAACCGCTCGGCGTGTCGCCGTAACCCGAGTTCGGACCCAGCAACAAACGAATCTGACCATTCGTACCGGTGATAGTAGCTTTGTAATAACCGTTTCCGGCCTCGTCGTTTACTGCACTCTCGCTGTGAACACCGGTTTTGTAACGGGCATTAATCATCTTCTTAATCTCGTCCTTGAATGTTACCCAATGCGGCCAGAATACACACGGTACACCCGGCATCGACAGCATATAGGCATTGGCTTGCAGTACTTTATTTTTACCCCAATCCGTTGTCATGGAGTTACCATTACCGCAGAACTCATTGCCATTATCGCGTTGGAACGAGTCGTGGCTATCAATGAACGTCACGGCATAGCGTGCCTTACCTGCGCCCGGTAGACCTGCGCCTTGTAATTTATAGTAATTATCTGCGGCTATACCGTCATTGAAAGCCGTGTACTTGGTCGCGAAATCAAACGTGGCGGTATTCCAACCCGCATCTTTCAAACGATCCTGCAACGTACTCGGGTTGCCATCCCAATACTCCATTACGCTGAAATAGGCCTCGGCTGCCTTGTTGTAATCATTGATATGACTGTTATGATAACCCTTGCAGTAGTCATAACGGAAACCATCTACCTTGACCACATTACGCATCCATTTCAGATAAGCCTTGAACATGTTCCGCACGTTCGCATTGGTATGATCCCAATCACGTGATGCACCATAGTTCGCCTCGTCGCCGTAACCGTCATCGTTGGCACCCGTTGCAAAACCTTTACAGGAGGCAGGCGCTTCCTCAGAATAATTCACTTCATCCGTCCGGCAGATATAACTACCGTCCGGTACAAATTTACCATAGTCGCCGAAGTCATATCCGGTTCCATAACCGCACCAACCTTCTTTAGCGTCACCATGATTAATCACAATATCCGCTACTACGCGACCACCGTTCTTGTGAATCGTCTCAATCATTTGTAGCAAAGCTTGTTTCGCACCACGGTCGCTACTCAAATTGCTATAATCCGATGGATGATACCCCAAACCTCCTCCATAACTCATTGGCGGGAACCAAATCAAGTCAAACCATTGACCCATCTCTTCTGCAGTGGAACCGCACGAGCCACTGTTATAATTAGGCCACGTGGTACGGCCATAACCGTTTCCGCCTTTTTGCGTACTATTCCAATAGAATGCCTGTAACATCACATCCGGACATTTAGCCGGTACGGAACCACCGTAACCAGGTTGCGGGTCTTCTTTCGTAATATCGACACCTTCACCACACACTACACCTTCTCCGGCAGGACCGATGTACAACTCATCCTCTCCGTATTTCAGTTTGATGTAGAAATCGTAGCAACCGCTTACGCTCACATTGTAGCGCTGATTAGCCTCATCATACGTAAAACCTGCTACCGAATATTGGTTCAGCGGTTTGGCCCATGCAGCCTTATTGTCCGCGTCGTACAGTTGGCAGTAATCGCCGCTGCTCACTTGAACGTGTGCCAAGTACTGCTGGAAACCCTCAAACTCTTCCACAAAACTGCCGGCAAAATAATACCGTCCATTCACCAAAATACCATAGTTTTCTGCCGATGCTACCACCGCGCACAAAGCCATCATCCAAACAAAAAATACTTTTTTCATTATCCTTTCAATTTTCAATTTTCATTTTTCATTTTACTCGTTGTCCCATCGCATCATACGTTTTCTCCCCACGCTTAATCAGCAACTGACCATCTTGCACAAACTTCTGACCCTTAACTTCACCATTCACCTCTTCAGTTCCCTGCACTTCATTTGAGAAGAACACCGTGAAGTTGGTTCCCATCGTGTCGCCTTCGATCAGCGTCTCAAACCCTTCGGGAGCTTCCTTCGAGCGATTAACACCCATCCGCAATATAATCGTTCCTTTATGACCGTACACGGTCGCCTCATACGAACGGTTGCCGGTTGTATAAGAACTGGTTTCTGTGATCTCAGACTCCGAGTGAATACCGGCTTTCTTACGCGCAGCGATAAGGGTGCTGATATCGTCTTTGTAACTTGCCCAATGCGGGTAGAACACACACGGCACGCCCGGAAGCAATAGAATATACGCATTCGCCTCCAAGATACGACGCTTCACATCTGCGTTACTCAAATCGGCCTGGTATTTGATGAACTCACCGCCTTGGTTATCCGAACGTTCAAACGTGTCGTGGTTGTCAATAAACGTCACAGCATAGCGCTTGTAACCCTTGTTACGAAGCGAGTTAGACGGGTTTTTGAGTAAGTTATAACGTGTCTCTCCAACACTACCATCATTGCCTAAGGCGTTTTGGAGCACATACTTCAGCGGGAAATCAAAAATCAAGGTATTATAATTGGTAGCCTTCAAGTGATTAATCTGCGTAGTGATATCCGACCATAACTCCGAAACAGAGAAATACGGATTGGCAGCCTCGTTGTACATACTCAAGTATTTGCCGTGATAACCCAGGGTCATATCATAGCGAAAACCATCATACTTCATCACATTGATCATCCATTGCACATACGCCTTTGCCCAACTTTGCACATACTCGCTCTTATGGTCCAAATCACGGCAACCACCGTCATTCGTACCCGAATCCGATGCGCCGTGCGTACTACTGCCTTTATAAGGAGAATCCGAACTGGTAAATGCCTCATCGCCCGAACAGATATGTTCTTGCTTCAACTGATAGACACCGTAACTGCCGAAATTATCTTGGTAGAAATCAACCCAACTACTCTTATTGCCTCTATGGTTAATCACAATATCGCCCAGCACTTTGGTACCACCCGCATGCAGCGCTGCAATCAGCTCCTCTAACTTGCTTCTCGGACCCCAAGCCGTAGGACTCGAAGCAGAACCTTGATCGCTCAGACAGGTATGATAATAACCTACACCACCGGTCGATTGTGCGCTTGGCGGAAACCAAACCAAATCAAAATTAGCCGTAATAGCCGCGGTGTCTTTCAGCAAATCCGCCCATTTGGTACGACCGTACTTACTGTTGCTACCGCTTTGGGCCTTGTAACTATCCCAATAGAATGCCTGTAACATCACATCCTCGCATTCAGCAGGTACACCAATATTCTCCGCACGCATTGTCGGAACTACTAACAAGAACGAGAGTACAAATAGAATCGATTTTTTCATGGTTTTACTTGTATTTCAGTTGTTTATAAATTTTTTGCGTTATCAAAAGCCTATTTTGCGCAGCAAAATTACAAAAAAAATCCGATATACGCAAGTATTTCGGATAAAAAATTACATTTTTTGTTGTTTTTTGGCCCTTGGGCACCAAAAAAGAGGCCCGAAAGCCTCTTTTTCGTGGTGCCACCGAGAATCGAACTAGGGACACAAGGATTTTCAGTCCTTTGCTCTACCAACTGAGCTATGGCACCCGGAGGTGTTCCCGTTAATCGGGAAAACCGGCCTCCGCCGGAAAGGGCAAAAATTGCTCTCTTTGGACGAAAGCGGGTGCAAAGGTACTGCTTTTTTTTGATATGACCAAATTTTTTTGCATTTTTTTTGCATAAATGCGTATTTTTTTGTAATTTTGCACCGAAATTGTTCACTAATTAACCAAATTTAACGAATAAAAGATGGAATTGAAGGTGATTGCTTATGCACGAAATGGACATACGGATAAGTTCGGGATTCCGCGGCAAAGTCGGGAAGAAAGTCCTATTTTGACGCGAATTGTATTTGAGCCGGAGTTTAGTATCCCCGATTCCGTCAGGGAGTTAGAAAAATTCTCCCATATTTGGCTCATCTGGGGCTTCTCTGAGGTGGATTCCTGGAGTCCGACGGTGCGGCCGCCGAGGTTGGGAGGGAATAAACGTGTTGGGGTGTTTGCAACGCGGAGTCCGTTCAGACCTAATCCTTTAGGATTAAGTAGCGTAAGGTTGCTCTGTATTCGGCAATCAGCAGCTGGTCATCAGATAGAATTGATTGTCAGTGGAGCGGATTTGATGGATGGAACGCCGATTTATGATATTAAGCCTTATTTGAGTTTTTCGGACAGTCATCCGGAGGCGGTGAATGGGTTCGCGGAAGAGACGAAAGACTATCATTTGGATGTACGATGGGACAATGTACGATGTACGAAGGATGTGCCGGAAGAGATAATGGAAGATATAAAATATATCTTATCGCAGGATCCCCGGCCTGCCTATCAAGCAGATCCTACGCGCGTTTATAAGATGGATTATGCGGGTTGGAGGGTGGAGTTTTCTGTAGATGATCTAAAATCACGTGTATATATACAAAGTATATATAAAGTCAAGTATGATACGTGATAGTCTCGTGGCGGTCTCGTGCCGGTCTCGTGACAGTGTTGGGTTTTTTGCGAAAAAATAAAAAAATTATTTGCATATATGCAATATTTTTTGTATCTTTGCGCCCGAAATTGAAAAAATACATTTATATGCAAGTATCTGAGCGACAAAATTCGAGCACTTCTATTACGGGAATGCCAAATGATAGTCAGCCTCGTTTGACTAAGGCGGAAATTGATTCCGGTTTTATTGATGTAGAAACTTCTCGTCAGAGTGTGCTGGCGATGGTGCGTGGCTTTTACTCCAATCAACAAGAACAATGAGGGTTGTAATTGATCGGCAAGTAGATGCAGCCATACATGATTTTTATTGGGCATCTATGTTTCTCCATCCTTCTTTGAGTTTGGAAACGGTTAGTGCCAAGGTCAATCGGTTGTATGATGCGATGGAACAATTGAAGCGAACGTATTCCATCTACCCTGCTGCTCGCCTGAAGCGAAGTTGGATTGAGTTAGGCTATAGAGAAATGATTGTTGAAGATTTTCATATAGCCTTCCGTTTGGAGATTGATGCAGATGGTGATGTTTATATCGCAATTCATGATGCTGTACATAGCTTGTTGTACCACAATTAATTTTTTTCAATTTTAGATAATTTTTGACCAAAACCCAGTATTAGAAACATAAAATCACAAAGCATATGAAATCTTTTTACCATTCTAACGAGTCGTTTACCAGTCAATCACGGCCCAAATACGGGTCATTTACGAGCCGATTACGAGAGATAAGGTCCCACCTGACTCTAATCATCCTCATCTTAACGGTATTTAGTGGCAATGTGTGGGCGGATATGATGATTGAAGGTTTTGAGAGTAAAACTGCCGCGTCAAGTTATAAAAGTACAGTCACGGTAACTACTGCAGAAAGTGATTGTGGTATCAGTTGGGAAATTTATTACGGAAATGTATCAACGACAAGCAAAATTGATGGGAGCAATTCCGTGGCGTTACAATTGTACAATGGCGAGGATAATTACGGTTATTTACAAACAACCACGGCAATTAGTGATCTTGTGCGTTTGTCATTTTCTGCAAAAGCAGCAACCACTCAAAGTGCATCTATTTTGATGGATATTGAATACTCTACAGATGGTGAGACATGGGGATACATGAAAAAAGTTAGTTCATCGGGTGATAATTTTGCAGCCCAATCGTTAACGTCAAGCGCTGCTGGTTATACTGTATTTGTACCATCTGGGGTAACAGGAGATTGTTTGATCAGATTCTCTATTAATAGTGGTTCTACAAAGCCAACAAAAGAAAAAACAAGTGCCCAATTGACAATAGATAATGTGACATTCTTTACGGACGAATCTGGGCAAAAGTTCGAGTTGGTGGATGATGATTCTAAACTGTCTTCAGGTGATGATATTATCATTCTAAATGCGGTGGGAGATAAAGCATTAGGAACAACCGGAACAACTAACCGTTCGGCTTCAACTGATTTTTCTTTATCTACTGGAGTTGTTACGTTATCGGATAATACAGTCCAAGTAATAAAATTATTAAGTGAAAGTACTAATTGGGCATTATTCGCTGGAGAAGGTTATTTGTATGCCTCTAGTAGTGTGAGTAATAATATGAGTACGCAATGCGCAAACACTGCGAATGGGGAATTTTCTATTTCGATATCCGAAGAGATTGCTTCTATAACGGCACAAGGAGATAAAACCCATAATAAACTAAAAAACTATTCAACTTTTTTCTCATGTTATGAATCGGGACAAAATGATGTCAAGATTTACAAACGTCAGGCCACTAGATATGATTATTTCAAAGACATAATGCATGACAATGTCGTAGCGAATCAGTCAGACTCATATAGTATGCCGAATATAAGTGACCAATCGGCGGATGCTACGTTGGTAGGTTCGCACTATAAGTTTGTCGGCTGGGTGGCAGAAGATGAGATTAAGGCGGATGGCACGTTGGAGAGCGGTTATACGCTAATCGCTCCGGGAACGGCAATGACGGCAGACGGAACAACTTATTACGCCATTTGGGCAACGGATTTATAATTGTAAAACCTGAAAATACTTGACGATATGAAAAATATATTATCTCATTTCAATCTCGGTACAATCTCGAAACACTCTCGATTCGATTCTCTCTCGATTGTGTCTCGTCAGTCTGTTTTCGCTATAATCCTTGTCTTCCTGACAGCCTTTGGCGGTAATGCGTGGGGTGGTACAAAACGTATATATTGCGAATATTCCGATGTTAGTAGCTGGTGGGGGAATGATGGGAGAACTGCTATCCCGTATATTTACGCATGGGGTGGAGATCAAGATGCAAAGAAATATACCATGACTGCAACTGGTACCTCCAATCTTGCTTATTGCGATATTGATGATTATCATACGAGTTTATTGTTTTTTAGATCAACGTCTCAAACAGGTTCGTGGGATAATCAGACAGTAGATGTGACTATTGGCTCAAATAACCGTTGGAGTGTGTTGGATTCAAAAACTGACAGCAAAAATAATATAAGCAATGCTCAACGTTGGGTGCCGGGGGTTTGTATAGACGGATTAATTGATGTGTATAACCCGCATACGCAAGCATTCTCGTTTGATGGTAATGACGGTACATATGAAGTGTCATTGTCCGAGCATTCTACCTATCAGTTTTGTATATTGGATGGTTCTACTCGTTACACATTGGATAATAATGTATGGACGAGCAATATATCTGAATATACATTAAATACCAGCGGATATGATCTCCGTTTGACTACTGCCGCTGCCGGTACTTACACTTTTGAGTACAACAAAAGTACACATGTTATGTCAGTAACATATCCTACCGTTAATCACCCGTCTTTGGATTATTGTTACATGATAAACTATGATACTTGGACACATAAGTATTTGAATATCTGGAATAGCGAAAGTGGTATCGCCGGTACAACGTATCCCGGAACAGATATGTATAACTATTACACCAAAGATGATGTTAAGTATTATTACTTTGCTCCCGGAGATTATACTAAATGCGAACCGAATGATAATGCAGAAGGAAGAAAGACGGATCAAATGACGCCAACCTTAGGTAAATATATCAGTCATGATGGTTCATCTTGGGGCTGGCGTGAATTTGTGTTTACTATTACGTTAACCAATAATGGAGCAGACACTTATCCATCTAATCCAAGTGTTGAATTTAATGGCGCGGTACCAGGCGATTTAACTCCGCCAACAAAAACAGGCTATACTTTTGGAGGATACTATAACACATCCACCTTCAATGATCTGCAAATAATCAATGCCGATGGTGAGTGGCAGAGTTCTAGGACCGGCTATACTGACGAAGATGGTAAATGGATTCATGAAGGAGGTTCGGCTACTCTTTATGCCAAATGGACTCCTAATGTCTATAATATTTATTATGACATGAACGGCGGTGTGTGGAAGAACGGATGGGTAGGAACTCGTACTTATGGAGCAGGAGACCAGGCTATCTCGGAAGATGTGACGAAAGATGATTATAATTTTGCCGGATGGTATGATGATGGTTCGTTTACCGGCTCTAAATACACATCTGTTCCGAGTACGCGAGCAAGCGACATAACTCTCTACGCTAAATGGGAGGCTTTCAGCAAAACGACCCTTACACCGGCTCTCAATCCGATTATATGTACCGCATCGGCAGGCGACCTTGTGTTAGTGACCGTCTCCGCTGTACAATCTGCTTATGCGTATATTCAGTTGGAAGATAAGGATGGCGTTGCTTTTGGAGACAGTATACCTGTTTCTGCCGCCGGAACATACGCCTATTCGTTGACGGCAGCTGAAGCCGCAAAAGTGAATGCGGGATTAGTGGTGTCTGGTTCAAACTATACCATAGGTTCCGTCACTATCAAATATAAGAAGGACCTTTGGACAGGTACGCATACCTCTACAAATAGTTGGACAGTATTGGATTTGGATAATTCGATTTTCAGCGGTCTTTCTGCAGGTGATACCCTTGGTGTATATATTAGTGCGATAGGTAGTTGTGATGGCGTAGGTTGGCATAACTATACTTTCCAAGCGGATTATAAGGGCTTGTTCTTGGGTAATGCGGACGGAGCGGTAGTGAATTTGCACCGTTTGACTGCTACCCAAGTGGATAGTTTGAAGACTAAATCGATTATAGTGGGCTGTGCTTGTCTGACACTCTCCGGTATTTATTCCTATGAGGCAACGAAAACATATACTGTAAACCTACATAATAATGGGGGCCGTGTCAAAACAGATAGTGTAGGGTCGTACGTCTTCGGCACAGGTGCAACGCTTCCTACGAACGTAACAAAGTGGGGGTATAAGTTCGATGGATGGTACGATAATTCCGGTTTAACCGGAAGTCCTGTGACGGCTATAACCACTTCTGATTATGGTAATAAGGAATATTGGGCGAAGTGGACATCAATCGCCGAGGAGTTGACTGTCGGTGACCATCCGGAGTTCTTGGCTGCCCAGGAAGGTGACCTCATTGTGGTGACGGTGACCGATATACAACCGAGTGGACAGATTTATCTTAGTAAATCGGATTATACGAAGATTGAGGCCCGCTATATAGGAAACAAGTCACCTGGACAATTTGCTTTCCGTTTGTCCGCTTCTGCCGCCAGTGACATCCGTACGAATGGTTTACGGATAACCGGTGTCAATTATACCAAGAGCAGTGTGGATATTCTGTACCGAAAGACGATTTGGAGCGGTCCGGTGACATCTGATAATGCATGGACAACTACCGGAGACGTTTTCGCTAATTCCCTCTTTACGGATTTAGAAGCAGGGAATTACATGGGCGTTCATGTGAGCGCAACCGGTACAGGGTGTACGGATAAAGATAAAGAAGGTAAAGATTATAATGTAGATTGGCATAACTATACCGTTCAGGCTGAATATCGTTCTGCGATAGTATTGGGCGATGCAACTGTGGATAAAGATAGTATTTACTTGCACGAGCTGAATGCGGATCAAGTGGATAGTTTGAAGCATAAGAATAACCTTCTTATTGGTTTTGCCTGCTTGACACTTTCGGACCTTTATACCTATATTTCCACTCGCGCTTATCGCGTGGATGTGGCCAGTGTAAGTAATGTGACGATTAGTGCGACAACTCCTTCTGTTGCTGAAGGTAGTTATGGAAATGCCAACTATGGTTCTACGGTGACATTGAGTTATTCCGTTGATGCCGGTTATGCGTGGGGCGGATGGAATGTGTATAAGACAGGCGACCCAAGTACTACGGTGACGGTGACGAATAACCAATTTACGATGCCTCCTTATCCTGTGACTGTTTCGGCAGTATTGTACACCAATTTGGCTGCTTGGTGTGTACCTAACACGGTAACATTCTCGGGCGATGACCATTTGACATCTACGAAGGATGTGTTCGTGCAAACAACAGGAAAGGCTGGTAATCTCTTCAATATCAGTTGTGCAGATTTAGGTAGTGCGACTAGTATGGAGATAGCCTATTTGGATGCGGACGATGACGATGCAGAAGTGGCAAAAGGAGATAGTAAATTCCGTTTCTATGGAGGAACTGCTTCTGATTCTGCAGACGTTAAAGATGCGTCGGCAATAGATATTAGTGCCAGCCGTGAGTTGGATACTAATTACGGATTACGTTATACACCAGACGCCTATAATGTGACGAATCATTATAAGGTGCAACTGACGTTTAAGAAAGGCGATCTCGAATTAAAAACTGTGACGAAAGATGTTTATGGTCGTGGTCTGCCGGAAACATTCGTCATTGCAGTCAAGAATACGAGTGATAGCAAATGGTATGCGTTGCCGGATACATTGGCTTCCTCTTCAGGAAAACATCTTCAGCCAATTGCCATAGTGGTGGATAATACAACAACGCCAACAACGGCTCTCTATGCGCCTTCCGTTACTGCATACCAAAGTATGGGACGTAACATTCCTGCTAATAATATGCATGGTGTTCGTCTATCCCCAGATGGGACAGCTCACGTGCGAGTTAGTACGAGTACCAGCGGAGAAAACAATTCAACCCTGTGGAGTCAAACGGGCAATAGGGATGATCTGGAGGCTTTTTATTTGAAGAGTTCGGATTTTAACTCTTATCAAATATCTCTCGATGCTATTACCACAAAGAAGTTGGGCTTATATACTCATTCGACTAAAACGTATATGGGTTATAGCGCTAATGCCAGTCCTTACGCTATCTATCTCTTGCCAATCGCATCGTTTGGTTTGACCATTAGTTATAATACTTCAGATACTCGTGTAATTGAATTCCACGTGGCGAATGGTAATGAGCAAATCTGGGAGTCGGATGTAATAAACGACTTGACTGCTACGCAAATTGTCGGTACGTTTGTTGTGGGAACAAAAAATGCAGCAGGTGAGTATGTTGAGTGTACTCGTTCTAAAGAGGAAAATGCAGCAACGATTAATGGACGTAAGATAACAGGCACTGCTGATATGTCCGCAGGTGCTACCGGTCGTTTCCAGATATTTGTCAATACGTCTACGAACAACTTCGGCCTCCGTTGGGTACCATTAGTCAATGAGACATTGACGGGTGGCTATTGGGGCGGCAAGTATGCGACAGAAGGAACCAAGTGGTCTCTAGGTCGACAACCTACTATAGATGAGGATGTCATTATAAAGCATCAAACGAGAATTGTACAACAAGATAATGCGCAGGCGAAAAGTATCAAAATTGATAAGTCTGCAGAGGTAAATCCTATATGGGATTTGGCTATTGATGATTGGAAAGGTGCTTTGTTGGTAAAAGAGGATATCAAAGCGAAACACTACGGCGAGGATGAGTATGGGCCCACTACGAAAAATGACCTAAGCATAAGGACGAGTATTTTAGGTAATGGGGGACTAATTTGCGGAAATAAGAGTTCTAACACAGCGGCGTACTATGAATTCTACAGCAAGGTTTATCGCTTTGGTTCGTACTATATCAACCAATACGTAGGTATTCCGTTTGTCAGCATGGATCCGTATCAATGGTATGGCGTCAATGTGTTTGAGTACGACCCGACACGCGATGATTGGAAGACACCGGAGAATGCTGATCTCAAGCCGTTTACGTGCTATGATATTATCTCCAAGACCTCAGGTATTAGTTATACCGAGTTCTATACAAACGGTACGCTCAATCTACCCGGATTGGATAGTATCACGACATTGGAGTGCGGATCCAGATATAGTCCTTATGAAATATTTGATGATAGGACGGGCGAAAACACGAATGGCGACTATATGTTCGCTAACTCGTGGACCGCTCCTATCAGTGTAGGTGCTATGGATGGAGATGATGTAGATGGTCTCCTTGAAGAAGTTCATATCTTCAATGCTGGATTCGTTAGTGAAGATGATAGCGTTAAGATAATAGGCGATTTGGCCGGTCAGTGGACTGCTATCTCGTTTGCAGCAGCTCCTTATTTGGCAGACTCGCTCACGGTGATCCCTGCTACACAAGCATTCTGCATGACGGCAACAAAAGACAATGCCAAGTTGAAGCTGAACTACAAGAAGCATGTGTACGATCCTGCTGTCAGTGCCGGTCAAATCGTCACAACGGCTACTCGTGCGCCAAGGCGTAGTAATGCGTATGGTGATCCAAATGTATTGCAGATCAAGGTTTATCGTGATAGTGTAATGGCGGATCATCTGTATGTGTTCGAGCGCGAAGACTTTACGAATGGATATGACAACGGTTGGGATGGTACGAAGATTATGGGAGAAAGCTTTGCTCCTCAGCTCTATGGTATCCAAGGAACCGGTAAGACATCCATTAATGCTATTCCGGATATGGAAGGTGCAGAAATTGGTTTCAAGGCAGGAACGCAGGCGAATGAATATACCTTCTCGTTTGAATATGATGAACAAGAGGAACCGCTGTACTTGTACGACCGCGATACGCAAGAGTTTACGGAGATTAGCAACGAGAGTACGTATACCTTTGTAACAAGTGATAGAAAGGAGCACGCACGATTTGTGCTGACGCGTAGCAATGTACCGCAGTCGCCGACCGGCGTTGAAGAGGTGGAGAACGAAACGGTTCAACGGGCTGAGAAATTCATGAAGGATCAGCAGATCTTTATTCGCCGCGGAGAGAGAGTGTATAGCATAGACGGAAGCTTGGTCAAATAAATTTGACATTTTAGATTTGAGATTTTAGATTGCAAATTTAAAAAGGAAAAGATTTATGAAAACAAAGATAAAGGCTATAGGTTACGGGTTATGGATTATGGTAGCGCTCCTCGTGAGCGCGCCTGCCGTGGCCCAATCGGTCAGCCAGCAAGAACCGAACGCTATCCAGTTTCAATCGACCAGCGCGCTGCAGACCTCAGGAAGCACTTATTCGTCCACTCCTACGTTAAACGAAGATGGTACCGTTCCATCACCTTCCGGTCCTCGCCGTGCTCCGAAGCCGATTAATGATGATAGCGATTGGGAGACGCGTTCTGGTGACATCGGTACGGGTATCAGTACTCCGGTAGGCGATGCGGTGTGGCCGTTATGCCTCTTTGCCCTGGCGTATGTAGGGATAGTGGCTTTGCGTAGGCGGAAGGCGTTAAAACGTTAATTGGTTAGTTTAGAAAAAAACGTACAAAACCCCTTTGAAAAATTAAAACTTGCAGTTTAACGAGTCTTTGCTTTAATTGGCTTACTCACAAATACATTTGCAGTAATCCCATTAAATCAAATTCTCATCTCTGAGAGATCTAATTTTCCAAAGGAAATAAACCTAAAAAACAAAGAGAATGACCGCAGTTCAAACAAAAGCGAGCAAGCAATTTATAGGACGAATGAAACGGCTTGGAAAGCAAGTGCTACCAAGTACCGCCTCTTTGTGGTTGTATGGATCCAGAGCAAGAGGCACGGCTCACGAAGATTCCGATTGGGATTTGCTGATTCTATTAGATGAAGAAATGCAGCAAAGTACAGATTTTGAACGGTATGCTTATCCATTTACTTTGATGGCATCGGAGGAAGATCAAATGGTTATTCCGCAGATTTATACCAAAAAACAATGGAGACAAATGCATTTTACGCCTTTTGTAAAGAATGTTGAACGCGATAAAGTAGTTTTAGTATGAGTTTATCCAATGAAGAACGCCGCATTATGGTCGAATTGGAAATCGAACGTGCGGAAAAGATTATGCAGCAATTCGCAGTGCTACAGGAACAGCAGTACTGGGATACGTTAGTTAACCGAATGTACTATGCTGCTTTTCATGCTATAAGTGCGTTGCTGATTCATAATGCGATGCCTGTGCATACGCACAAAGGTGCTCTTATTAGATTTAATAAGGAATTTGTTCGTACCGGTAAATTTACAGTAGAAGAAGGACGTTTGTTTTCTCAGTTAGAAGGTTTACGAGAACGAGGCGATTATAACTGCTTCATTGATGCGAGCCTTGAGGAAGTGGTTCCATTAATCGAACCGCTAAAAGCTTTAATCGCTAAGATAGAGACCTTGGTGCAGGTTAATACGGAGGGTTAGAAATATAGAACATATGAGGAAGAATGAAAAAAAATATTTGTCGTAACTTCGGCACGCCCCGCAAGCGGGTTCTTAGCTGACGCACGATTAGTGCTGACTCAATTCTCCCTCCGAATTTACGTTCGCATAGTTGTGCGAACAACAAGTCCAAATAGTCCTAAAAATCCAAATAAATTTGATTTTTCTGCCTCTTAGACTTGTATATTCCAAATATTTTTAGTAAATTTGCACCGGATTTGAAAATAAATACACAAAAAATACTTATACAATGAAACACACAATCTTTTTGGTGGCAGCAATGCTGCTCGTAGGAAGCGCTTCGATGAGCGCAGGAAACAAGAAAACGCAACCTGCTGACGACCAGCTCAGCCAAGGTCAGTACGTGCGTTGTATCGCGTTCTACAACTTGGAGAACCTTTTCGACACCATCCATGATGAGGGTAAGAACGATTATGAGTATCTGCCTGATGGCGGTATGAAATGGACTTCGTTCAAGTACGAGAACAAAATCAAGAAAATGGCTGAGGCTGTGGCTGCCCTGGGTACGGATTATGACCCGCGTGGCGCCACTTGTATCGGCGTAGCCGAGGTAGAGAACATCGGTTGTTTGTATGACCTGTGCGCAGAGACCAATAAGACCTATAACCGTCGTCTGAAACCGATTCTGTTGGAAGGTCCGGACCGTCGTGGTGTGGATGTGGGTTTCTTGTACGACACCGTTCTCTTTAAGCCGAGCCATATAGCCGGTTACGAATTGCATGCACACTATGCCGACGGAGGCGTGATTAAGACTCGTCTGCAACTCCTCGTTTCGGGTTATCTGATGGGTGACGGTAAGCCGGAGAAGATACACATGATCACCAACCACTGGCCCAGCCGTTATGGAGGTGAGTTGTCTTCCCGTCCCGGTCGTGACTCCGCAGCTATGCTGACGATGCAAATCTGCGATTCGATTTATCTGAAAGAGCCGAAAGCGAAGATCATTATCATGGGTGATTTGAACGATGATCCCGATAACCATAGTTGCAAGGATGTGCTCAAAGCGCGTCGTCACCGCAAGGATGTAGAACCGCAAGGTTGGTTCAATACGATGTGGGTGCATCTGGACAACGGAACCGGTACGCTCTACTACAACGGTAGTTGGAACCTGTTTGACCAGATCATCATCTCCGAACCGCTCTTGAATGAGAAGATCGAAAACGGCAACTGGACTTACTGGAAATCGCAAGTGTTCAATAAGCCGTTCTTGACCGTTCAGGAAGGTAAAGACAAAGGTGCTCCGCTGCGTACCCACAAAGCCGGTGTATGGCAAAACGGTTACGGTGACCACTTCCCGACTATGATTTATTTAATCCGAAAGAAATGACATTACAACTAAGAAGAAATGCCGCGCCTATTCGTATGCGTAATTACGGGCGCATTGTGCAAGATATGATCGCGTATGCCTGCACCGTGAAAGATAAATCCGAACGCGAGTCGCTGGAGGTCTATATCGCGCAATGCATGCGGCAACGGAACCTGGTTTGGAATAGAGACCAAGAAGCCGGGCTTGCTCGTGTGAAAGAAGATATTATCCGTCTTTCCAACGGTCAACTGCCTTGTACCTCTGCGCTCTTTGAGCAATTGATGGTACAGCCGAACCAAAGTTTAAACGGGTCCAAGAAAAAGAAAAAGTAGCGTCTTATCGCAAAATATATGGAAACAAATGAATTCAAAGTCTTTGCCGGTTCAAAAGGCGAAGGATTAGCAAAACGAATCTGTGAAGAATTAGGCTGTCCGTTAGGTGCAGTGACAGTGGACCGTTTCTCCGATGGTGAGTTCTGTGCCCATTTTGATGAGACCGTTCGTGGTCAATCGGTCTATCTGGTACAACCAACTTGCCCTTCCAGCGACAATCTGATGGAGTTGCTGCTGATGATCGATGCGGCCAAGCGAGCGAGTGCATACAAGGTCATTGCTGTTATCCCATATTTCGGATGGGCACGGCAGGACCGCAAAGATAAACCGCGTGTTTCCATCGGTGCTAAGTTGGTGGCTAATATGCTCCAAACAGCCGGCGCAGACCGTGTTATCACGGTGGATTTACATGCTGACCAGATTCAAGGGTTCTTTGATATTCCGGTGGACCATATCTACGGAGCGAACGTGCTCGCACCTTATGTGGCAAGCCTTAATCTGAAAAAACTGATTGTTGCTTCGCCGGATGTGGGCGGTTCGAAAAGAGCGTCTAACTTCGCCAAGAAGCTGCATATGTTAACCGATCGGGAAGTGCCGATGGTTATCTGCTATAAGAACCGACCGGACTTTAATAAGGTGTCTGAAATCCGTGTGTTGGGCGATATTTACGGTAAGGATGTGGTGCTTTTTGACGACATCGCCGATACCGCCGGAACGTTATGCAAAGCCGCCGAAATCATGCGCGATGGTGGTGCGAAATCGGTTCGCGCCGTAGTAACGCACGGCGTGCTGAGCGGTAATGCATGCGAGAAAATAGAGAATAGCGCGCTCGAGGAGTTAGTCTGCACCGATTCGATCCCTGTTGATCCTAATTGCTGCTCTAAACTGCATATAGAGTCCCTCGCTTCTTCTATTGCTCATACCATCCGCGCTATCCAATGTCATACATCCGTCAGTGAAACGAATATTCGATAAGAGTTTATAGAGAGTGAAAAGTTATAGCAAATATTTGATTATTGGAGCAGGCATTTTATGCCTGTTCTGTTCTTGCGGAAAGAAACCGCAAGTGGTTGCTCGTCCGTCGTTCAATGCCGATAGTGCGTATACGTTCATCGAGGCACAGATGGCCTTTGGTCCTCGTGTGCCGAATAGCGCTGCGCATAGTGCTTGTGCTGTATGGCTCATCCAACAACTCCGTGCTTATGGCGCTGAAGTGGAGTTGCAGAAAGGACAAATGCCCGATTATCGCGGTAACATGCAGCAGATTTATAATATCATCGGCCAT
>Ga0265301_10001204_pt1 | contig 34767 bp, 24 predicted proteins | sample AusTroGonzalo_MG_2_FD_193488 | JGI IMG/M metagenome (GOLD analysis project Ga0265301, IMG submission 193488) | Bovine rumen microbial communities from tropical cattle in Woodstock, Queensland, Australia - Gonzalo_04 | ecosystem: Host-associated > Mammals > Digestive system > Stomach > Rumen ... | reverse complement strand
AACGTTCGTCGTGGTGACTGGCGTTACCTGACAGAAGAAGAGGTTGACCGCCTGCGCATGGGAGCCTACGAGTAAGTGAAAAGTGAATAGTGAAAAGTGAAAAATGAAAAGAACTAAGATAGTTGACGTACTTAAAAGTACGGATTTTGGAAAAGAAATATGTGTGAAGGGTTGGGTACGTACCCACCGTAGCTCGAAGGCTGTAGACTTCATTGCACTGAACGATGGTTCAACCATCAAAAATGTGCAGATTGTCGTTGATCCTACGAAGTTTGATGAGCAGTTGCTGAAGGATATCACTACTGGCGCCTGCATCAATGCTGAGGGTGTGCTGGTAGAGAGCCAGGGCGCAGGCCAGACCAGTGAGATTCAGGCTACAAAGCTGGAGGTTTATGGTCTCTGCGGCAATGATTACCCCATGCAGAAAAAGGGCCAGAGCTTCGAGGCAATGCGTAAGAATGCCCACATGCGTCTGCGTACTAACACTTTTGGTGCCGTGATGCGCATCCGTCATAATATGGCGATGGCTATCCACACCTATTTCCACGAGCATGGCTTCTTCTATTTCCATACGCCCCTGATTACCGCCAGCGACTGTGAGGGAGCAGGTAACATGTTCCAGGTGACCACCAAGAACCTGTACGACTTGAAGAAGGACGAGCAGGGCAAGATTATCTACGATGATGACTTCTTTGGCGAGCAGACTTCGCTGACCGTATCTGGTCAGTTGGAAGGCGAGCTGGGAGCCACCGCTCTGGGTGCTATCTATACCTTCGGTCCTACATTCCGCGCTGAGAATAGTAACACGCCTCGCCACTTGGCAGAGTTCTGGATGGTAGAGCCTGAGGTGGCTTTCCTCGACCAGGAAGAGCTGATGGACTTGGAGGAAGACTTCATCAAATACTGCGTAAAGTGGGCTCTCGATAATTGTAAGGACGACCTTGCATTCCTCAACCAGATGATTGACAAGACCTTGATTCAGCGTCTGGAAGGTGTGTTGAAGGATACCTTCGTGCGCCTGCCTTATACTGAGGGTATCAACATCCTACAAGAAGCTATCAAGAATGGTAAGAAGTTTGAGTTCCCCTGCAACTGGGGAGACGACTTGGCTTCAGAGCACGAGCGCTACCTCGTAGAGGAGCACTTCAAGAAGCCCGTTATCATGACCGACTACCCACGCAGCTTCAAGTCGTTCTATATGAAGCAGAATGAAGAGCAGGGCGAGGGTAGCATTGGTTACAAGGGTTCTGTGGCTCCTGGACCTACGATGCAGGGTACCGACGTTCTGTTCCCGCAGATTGGTGAGATTATCGGTGGCTCCGTTCGTGAGGAGAGCTACGATAAGTTGATGGGCGAGATTAATCGTCGCGAGATGGACCAGACCCACCTGTGGTGGTATATTGATACCCGCCGTTGGGGTTCATGTCCACACGCAGGCTTTGGTCTCGGTTTCGAGCGCCTTATCTTGTTCGTAACAGGTATGCAGAATATTCGCGACGTGATTCCATTCCCACGTACACCTAAGAGCGCAGAATTCTGATTTTTCACGTTTTCTTAAATAATGTTCCAAATTTCTCTATGAAAAGTTTGGAACATTTATTTTTTTTACGTATCTTTGCCCCCATAAACAATTATTAACTCTAAAAACAACGAAAACGATGAAAAAATTACTTTTGATTTGTGCGTTGGTTACCTGCGGCCTTTCACAGGCGTATGCCCAGCTGGACGAAGACGATTATGGCTTCTTCAATCATGTCGCTCTCGGTGTGTCGGCAGGTACTGACGGAATAGGTGTAGAGTTAGCTGCTCCGCTAACCTACAACTTTGCTGTTCGTGCAGGTTATAATTTTATGCCGAAGTTCAAGTATAAGGAGAATGTTGATTTGGGCTCTAATCCTGCATTCATTAATCCTAATGGACAAAAGGTAGATTTTGAGGGTGAGCTCAATATGGGCGATTTCAAGTTTCTGTTCGACTGGTATCCCTTTAAATCGAGTTCATTCCGTCTTACGGCAGGTGCCTATTTTGGCAAGGAGAAGGTTTTGTCTGTCAAGAATACCAGTGCTTTTGTGAATAGCGCTTACTGGGGCACTGCCGGTATAGAACTTGGTACCACGGAGAGTGTCTATAGTACTTATACCATTTTGTCTGACGAACATGGTAATGTACAGGGCGACCTGAAGGTGAATACTTTTAAGCCATATATCGGTATTGGCTTTGGACGTGCTGTGCCTAAGAGCCGACTTGCTGTACAGTTTGACCTTGGTGTTCAGATTTGGGGAACACCCGAGGTGTGGACCAACATCCAGTACTTTGACTATAATCAGGGCAAGTATGTCAAGGAGTACAAGAGGGTAGGCGCCAATCGTATTACTAATCCTGACAAGGATTATAAGGATGCGAAGGATGCCATCGAGACCATTAGTAAGATTGGTGTCTATCCTGTGCTGACGTTGCGTCTGAATGGTCGTATTTTCTAATCAAATAAGATTTTATTTAAATAATAGGAAAAGATGAAAAAGATATTATTCCTTTATGCAATGGCAGCGTGTGTAGCCATTAGCATTGTGTCGTGTGGTGCTGATGATGACAATAGCGGTTTACCCCCTACAGGGACAGTCTCAACTATTAAACTTCCTGAGCCAGCTACTGCCAGCCAAGCTGCTGCCTATGTGTTTGAGACTACTACAGATAATGCTGTAAAGTCTGAGACTGGTGATGTCCTTTTGAAGGGTATCAACTTCACTGAGAGTGGAAAGGCCATCATTGAGATACTTGCCAATGGTTCAGCCAAGTTCGTTACCTACAATGCCACTTTAAGCAATGGTGAATATACACTGACCGATGACAATGGTAATAAAATAGGTACCGTGACCGAAACTACATCTCGTGGTTCATCTACAGGTGCAGACCTCAATATTGAGATTACGATTACTGTTCCAGGTATTGGTGTTATAACGTTCCATCCTGAATCTCCCGCAACCGTGCAGAAGCTCGTGGAAACTATTGCTGCTACTAATGCCACTACCAACATTTGCCGTACGTGGACTGTGGTTCAAATGAACATCACGCTTGATGGCGATGTCGATTTGGCTATGACTGAGAATAGCGGTAACTTGAAGCGTTTCGCTGATGAGGCTCAGAAGCAGGGCGCTGACCTGACCGACGATGAGTTGGCTGAGTTGAACAAGACCTTCAAAGGCATTTCGTTAGATAAGAATGGTTTGTTCTCTATTGAGTATTATGAAAACAGCGACAAGAGCATCAGCTCTCAGGCTTGCTCATGGAGTTGGACAGACGAGGCTGCTCAGAAGCTACAGTTAAAGATGCGTGATGGTTCAGACTTTGGCAACAAGTTCCTAACAGATAACACCACCATTAGGGCCGATTTCAATCCGAATGGAGTTACCTTTACGCTGAACACCGATATTAAGGGCAGCAAGAACTATAAAGCTACCTTAACTATCGTATTGAGGTAATTAAGTAAACGTCAGACGAGGGCAATGCCCTCATCAGATATAGTAATCAGTCGTCGGCGGTAGAGATCGCCGACGGTTTTTTTATATATTTTCTTCGATACACCGAATGCTTGGGCTATGTCTTCGGCAGGACTCTTGTCGCCTAATGTACAACGACCATCGTGTTCTTGCAAATAGCGCAGAAGTTCGTCGCTGAAGTCCAGAGCTCGTTCGTAACCGCTATGCTTTTGGTAACGTTCTACTTTCGCTGTAGCCATCAAACGGTGGGTTTTCTCATCTTCCATGACATAGACATAATAGCGTTGACCTTTTACCATGCGCTGCTTTTGTTCACGGAACGGGCAGAATAGGTCTTTCATCAGTCCCCAATTCAGGAAGGCACCGTATTCGTTGGTCCAAGCGCACTCCAGCCAGGCAAATTCGCCGACTTTGGCCAGTGGGTGTAGGGTGGTGGCTACAAGTTTCTCGTCTTGGTCAAGGTAGATGAAGACTTCTATCTTATCCCCGATGGCAAAACCATCTGGCACATAACGGGAAGGCAGGAGTATTTCGCCATCGTCGCCGCCATCAAGGTATAGGCCGAAGTCCACGCGCTTAACAATGCGCAGGGTATTGTAATCGCCGAGTTTAATCATAGGTCGGATGGTGCTGATGAGTCTAATGGGGTGGATGGGTCTATTGCGTCTAATGGGTCCAATGGGGTTTCTAACAGACCGTCACGCATGTGGATGGTGCGGTCGGTAATAGAGGCCAACTGCTCGTCGTGAGTGACGATGACGAAGGTCTGACCGTACTTGTCTCGCAGGTCAAAGAACAGCTGGTGCAACTCCTCCTTGTTCTTAGAGTCAAGCGAACCGCTGGGTTCATCTGCCAGAATAACATCAGGGTTGTTAATGAGCGCACGTGCCACAGCTACACGTTGTTTCTCACCACCCGACAACTCGTTGGGTTTATGTTTGGCGCGTTCGGACAGTCCCGTGAACTGCAACAACTCTTCTGCCCGACGGCGTGCCTCCTTGGTGTTGACGCCAGCAATATAGGCTGGAATCATGATATTTTCTATAGCCGTAAACTCAGGCAACAACTGATGGAATTGGAACACAAAGCCAATATGACGGTTGCGGAAATCGCTCAACTTCTTTGGGGATAGTTCGGTGACGTCGACATTGTCGACGTATACAGTACCGCTATCGGGACGGTCTAAGGTGCCAATAATCTGAAGTAGGGTGGTTTTACCGGCACCGCTGGGACCAACGATGCTGACAATCTCACCTTTTTCAATGCTGAGGTCGATGCCCTTCAAGACCTGCAACGACCCAAAACTCTTCTTGATATCCTTAATTTCTATCATATCTTCTATAACTTCTTAACTCCTCTAACTTCTTTAACTCCTTTTCGAATGAATCCACCTTGCAATGGTCGCATAGATACTGCTCTCCTCCTGGTGCTGAGCCGACGTGAACGTCATGCTATCATCCTTAGCCTCGCCATACTGGTCTGGGAAGATAATCATCAGGTTTTTGCCGGAGAAATGTTGCATCAATTCATTGGGCAGACGTTCCAACGCGTTCTTATATGATATAGTACCCTTACGAGCGGTAATCACTACAAACATGTGGTCGTCGTGAATGGTCTCGGCCAATTTTGGCAACTCGTTCCAATGGGCCATGTAGGTGTATTCGGCTCGCACATTGCCAAAATGGTTGGTGAGATAGGTGCGTATCAGGTCGAGCGACTCGTTACGCCCATGAAACTGGATGCGGCAATCCAAATTAGTAGCCATACGTCCCAAACGTTCAAGCCACCTATAGAATCCAGGTTCGAATTCGGCCCTCGACGGAACTACTACTTGGATACGACGCAAGGTGTTCAGGGGTTGTACAAAACGGGTGAGCACAATCTGACGGTTCAGACCATTATAGAGGCTCTGGATAAAATCGCCCCAGAACTTTGGGTTGACTTCTGTATGTACGTGCATACCCATAATAATCTCAGAGCCACTGACCTCACGGAAGGCATGCTTGATACCATTGGCGATGTTGGTAGCCAGACGTACCTGTGTCTGCATATTGATATCACTGGCTGCAGCCCGTTGCTGTAGTTGTTCCAACAAACGAAGCCCATTCTCACGGTTTTGGGCAGACTTGTCGTCATCATACACTACGTTGAGGGCTACCAGTCCGCTATGTTTCGACTGACTGCGCATCATAATGGCCAGTTCCAGTAGTTGCGGGGCTATCTCAGGATATTTGACACAGAGAAGAATCTTTTCGTTGTCATGATGGCTATTAGCCTTGGGCTGTTGGCTATTAGCGATAACGATTTCCTGTGCTGCCTTTTCAGTCATCATAGTAGATATGATGCAGGTAATGAGAATCATGATAACCACACCGTTCAGCATCTCGTCGTTAACCAGATATACACCAGGGCTAACCTCTAATCGCATACCTACCATTACCATCGCAATGGCGCCGGCGGCATGGGCACAAGTCAGACCAAACATCATGTGACCAGCAGACTTGGGCAGACGGAACAGCAGACTGCTCAAATATGCAGCGAAGGCCTTGCCAAACGTACCGAAGAAGGCTATCAAGAAGACAATCCACAGCATGTGGGGACCCTCAAACAGCGTTCTGACATTGATCAGCATACCTACACCAATCAGGAAGTAGGGGATGAACAGCGCGTTACCGATAAACTCGATGCGGTTCATCAGCGGTGACACATGGGGGATATATCGGTTCAGAATCAGTCCTGAGATAAAGGCACCTACAATACCCTCTACACCAATGGCTTCTGAAGCGGCAGCGGAAAGGAACATCACGGCCATCACGAAGATAAACTGCATGACGGCATCCGAATAGCGGCGCAGAAAGTAGCGGGCCAGAATGGGAATGAGCCAGATGCTGATACCGCAGAAGATGGCAAACTTCAGGATAAACAGCAACCAGAACGTGATACCAGCATCCTCACCATACGAGGCGGCCAAGGCTGCCAGCATCAGCAGCGCCAAGAAAAGCGATATCATGCTCGAGCCTACACTCAGCATTACACTGGAGTCACGTCCCAGACCGTAACGTGAAATAATAGGGTAGGCAATGAGCGTGTTCGATGCCATGATACATCCCAATAGGAAGGATGCCGTTTGCGAATAGCCTAACAGCCATACCGACATCACGTAAGTCAATGCCAATGGTACAAGACAGGTGAGCAGACCGAATATCAGGAAACGGTTGGAGTTACGCTTCACGCTTTCTAAGTCCATCTCTAAGCCTGCCAGAAACATAATGTAGAGCAAACCGACTTTGCCAAACAGTTCGAACGAAGAGTCGCGTTCCAGGATGTTCAGGCCGTATTTGCCAATCAGTATACCTGCCAGCACCATTCCGACGATATGCGGTATGCGCAGCTTACCCATGATGATAGGGGCAAACAGGATAATCAGTAGTACCACACAGAAGATGAGCGTGGGACTCGTTATTGGCAGATATACGTCAAAATTCAGCATTCTGACTGCAAAGGTACGAATAAGCGAGGAAAATGCAAAATAAATAATGTTTATTTTTATATTTTCGATGTTGCCTACTTCAGTTTTGCCTTCGACTCATCAATAGTCATTTGCCGCTGCATGATTTCGTTGATTAAAGACTGGCTCGTTTTCCTATTTATTAATTAAAGGTCACACTTGAAGCCTATGGTCAGCATCACGACGCTGTTGCGGATGCTGCCAGGCGTGCGCCAGCCGTTAGTAAACATCACGTCCTTGTTCATCTTCGTCAAGCCTAGGTGGTAGCGCAGTTCCACGAACCAGAGGTCGCCGTCGCTGTCGCTTGCAAAGTTCCAGTTGAGTGCCAGCGGTGCTGAGAAGCTCACCGTTTTGAGTTGGTCGGTATAACTGGTGCCATTCATTCGTGCGCTGAGGATAAAGTCGGGCTGGATGCCAGCCTTCAACGTGATGGGACCTGCGCTGAAGTTCAATAAAAGCGGTACGCTGAGGATGTCCATATACAGACTTTTGTCAATAACTGAGTAACCCACACCCTGATAGGTGTTGGTCAGTCCGATAGACGGAGCAAACCATTCGGTTGCATTGTAGCCTATCTCGGTATTGAGAGCCAGAGCAAACCGGCTTTTGGCGTCCTCGATGTCGCCCGCGAAGGTTGACATACCTGCGCCTATCCAACTCGACGAGTACCACTCGCCCTGTTTCGTCTGCGCATTCACGTTCATACAGCCGCAGATGGTTAGGATGGCGGCTATCATCCATAATCTTGATAATTTCATTGTCTATTCCTTATTACAAATGCTTCATATCTTTGTTCAATACGTATTTGGATGCAAAGATAGTGAAAAAAGTCGAAATGGTTTTCTTATTTTCGTTTTTTTCTCCTTTTATTTCTCTATTCCAAAGAATAATGTTATCTTTGCACGTAGAAAGTTATGTTTATGGTGCTGTGAACATAAGTTTGCGGTACTGCGAATGTATATTTACGGTACTATGAACATAAGTTTATGGTATTAGGAATATAAAATATATAGGCTATGGCAAACTATTATCTACAGAAACTGCCGGAAGGCATGAAGGAAGGGGAGAATATTGTGTATCCCAGAATGCAGACGTACACGCTGCACGACTTTGATACTGTGCTGAACCACATGCACACATACGCAGCCAACATTAGCGAGGGTACGATGCGGGCTGTCTTGGAGGCATTGGCTGAAACGATGAAGACCTGGATGCCGATGGGGCACAACATCAAGATTGACGGGCTGGGCGTGTTCTCGCTCACGTTAGGATTCGATACGTCGACACCTTCGGAAAAGGCGCTTGCCAAGGGACAGGAGAAGAATGACGGCGAGAAAGGCAAAGAACCTAAATCGAAGTACCGTCACATCTGCATCAAAGGCATCAACTTCAAGCCTGATGCGGAGTTGTTGGCCAATATGAACCGTGAGGCCACATTCGACAAAGTAGAGACGGACGTGGTGGTGCCGAAGAAGGGCGCGTTGAGTCGTGACGAGCGTATAGAAAGGGCCAAGGACGTTATTGACAAGAATGGGTTTATGACCCTTTCTGACTATGTGGTGGCTACGGGACTCAGCAGGACCGGCGCCTCTTTAGATCTCAAAGAGATCGTCGCTGACCCAACTTCAGGCATTATGTCGCGAGGCAGCCATTCGCATAAGGTGTGGGTGAGAAGGTGAGAGAAGTATGAAGACAGCGATAATTGGCGGCGGGGCAGCTGGATTCTTTCTGGCTGTCAACCTGAAGGAGATGATGCCCGAGATGGATGTGACCATCTTTGAGCGGAGCAAGCGGGTGCTGGCGAAGGTGGAGGTCAGTGGTGGCGGGCGCTGCAATTGTACCAATTCGTTTGCACAGGTCAGCGATCTTTCGCAAGTCTATCCACGTGGGCATAGACTGATGAAACGGTTGTTTCATGGGTTTGACTACGAGGATGCCTACCGTTGGTTTGAGAGTCACGGTGTACCTTTGGTAACGCAAGATGACGAGTGCGTGTTCCCTCAGGCTCAGGACTCGCATGCCGTCATCAACTGCTTTCTGTCGCTGGCTCGTCGTTACCATATTAATATATGTACAGGACGTAAGATACAGTCGCTCGACGAACTTAGCGGTTACGACTATGTCGCTGTGACGACAGGCGGTTCGCCGAAGGGCGAAGGTCTGCGTTGGTTAGTAGATTTGGGACACGAAATAGAGCAGCCCGTACCTTCGCTGTTTACGTTTTCTGTAGCCGACGCAAAACTGCGTGCGCTGCAAGGGTTGGTGGTTGAAGATGCTGTGGCCTATATTCCTGGCACCAAGTATCGGGCAGAAGGCCCATTGCTGATTACTCATTGGGGCATGAGTGGTCCTGCTATCCTGAAACTCTCCAGCTATGCGGCACGCCACTTGGTTGAGTGCCAATACCAGGCTCCGCTTGGCATTAGTTGGCTACAGCAACCAGAGGCAGACATTCAGATGGCACTTCATGAGATGACTGTGTGTCAACCTCAAAAACAGTTGACGACCTACAATCCTTTCGGCTTACAGCAACGTCTTTGGAGTTATCTCATAGAGAAAGCCCTCGATACCCGTGCTACGATTCGTTGGTGTGAACTGAATAAAAAAGACACCAGCCGATTGGTGAATATCCTGAAGAACGACAGCTATCAGATTGCAGGGCGTGCAGCCTTCAAGGACGAGTTTGTCACCTGTGGCGGTGTGTCCTTGAAAGCCGTTAATCCCTCAACGCTTGAGAGCCGTCATGTGCCCCATTTGTATTTTGCCGGCGAGGTGCTTGACATCGATGGAATTACTGGCGGTTTTAACTTTCAGGCGGCTTGGACAACGGCCTATACAGTAGCCCATAGCATTATGATGCATCAAAAATAATGCATTTACGTCGAAAAGAATGCATAAAAATTTGGTAATTAGAATAATTATACATACCTTTGCACCCCAAAATAGTAATAACGGAAAAGAATTAGACTTATGAAAGTAGCAATTGTGGGTGCCTCAGGCGCCGTGGGCCAGGAATTTCTGCGCCTGCTTGATGAGAGAAATTTCCCAATGGACGAGTTGGTTTTGTTTGGTTCTGAGCGTTCTGCCGGTACCAAGTACACTTTCCGTGGTAAGGAACTGACCGTAAAACTCTTACAGCACAACGATGACTTTAAGGACATCGATATCGCTTTCACCTCTGCAGGTGCCGGCACGTCGAAGGAGTTTGCCGAGACCATCACGAAATATGGCGCTGTGATGATTGATAACTCCAGTGCTTTCCGTATGGACGACGATGTGCCCTTGGTAGTGCCTGAGTGTAATGCAGAGGATGCCTTGAAGCGTCCCCGTGGCATCATTGCCAATCCTAACTGTACGACGATTATGATGGTGGTGGTACTCCAGCCTCTGGAGAACATCAGCCATATCAAGCGCATCCACGTCAGCTCATACCAGAGTGCTTCTGGTGCAGGTGCTGCTGCTATGGCCGAACTGCAGCAGCAGTACAAAGAGATGGTAGAAGAGGGAGAGGTAAAGACTATCAAGAAGTTCCCTCATCAGTTGGCTTACAACGTCATTCCTCAGATTGACGTCTTCCAGCCCAACGGTTATACCAAGGAGGAAATGAAGATGTATAACGAGACCCGTAAGATTATGCATACCGATGCCAAGTGCTCGGCCATGTGTGTACGTGTCAGCTCGCTGCGCTCTCATTCTGAAAGTGTGTGGATTGAGACGGAGCGTCCCATCAGCGTTGAGGAGGCTCAGAAAGCTATCGCTGCTGCTCCTGGTTGTACGCTGGTTGACGATCCCAGCACGCTGACATATCCCATGCCTTTGGAGACCGCTGGCAAGGACGATGTCTTCGTAGGTCGTGTTCGTAAGGACCTGAGCGACGAGAACGGACTGACTTTCTGGCTCTCTGGTGACCAGATTCGTAAAGGTGCTGCCCTCAATGCCGTACAGATTGGCGAGTATTTGATAAAGGTCGGCAATGTAAAATAATTAATACTAGGTATTGGCGATTAAAAAAATAATGTGTACCTTTGCAGCGTCGAAGGTACACATTTTAAATACAAATATAATAGCTTATGAAGAAAATCTACTCTCTTAAAACGCTGGCCCTCATGGCTGGTATGTTGCTCATAGGAGCAGGACAGGCGTGGGCAGGCGATGGTACCAAGGCATCGCCCTACACCGTAGCAGAACTGAATGCACAGAAAGATGCTTTGGCAACTTCTGGCGCCACAGTATGGGTAAAGGCCGACTTGAAAGGACTTGGTGTTGATGGCTCTCAGACGGTCAATGGCACTACAGATGCCAACGAGTGTGCAGGTCTGTTTGGCGATGCTACCGATACTTTCGTGGCATATAGCTATCAGATTCTTGGTAATCTTGATGTTGCAGATCTCACAAATACCAAGGACTTGCTGATAGGTCTGACTTATGGTACTACGGGTCATCCCTATGGTAACACAGAGAACCCTCAATATGCTACTGATTATGAGGCAAAAACAGTTACAGATGCCCATTTCTCACTGGTCGAGGTACACAATGCCTTGTCGGTCAATATCGAGAACGGGCTGCGTGGCTATCATGTCTCCAGCAGCTACATCGTTCCTGAAAAGATCATTGCCGTCAAGGTCAATGCTGGCTATTCTTCCACAAAGGGCGCTTACGTAACCTATACGAACTACGATGGTGCTGATGCCACCCCTGCTGTTACTCCAAAGGACGCAGCCCTCGTGCTGATGGCAAAGAGTGGCACGTATGACTTCGTGCTGACCTCTGCCCTGTATGACCAAACCATCAGCAATGGTAATTCATTGGGCGCAGGTACGCAGGCTGGTGTCAATGCAGGTACGACGAAGAATCGTGCTCGTTTCGCTTTTGTCAATGACGGCAGTAAGGCTGGTTTCCAGAAGAACAGCGACGAGAACTGCACCGTAACGTTGCAGCAGAAGAGCGATGTTTATCTTCAGGTAAACTCTCAGGAGACCAATTTCTATGGCAACTACACTTGGGAGACATCAGAAAAGAACTGGATTACATGGGCTGGTGGACAGTATAGCGACTATCATGCTCAGGCACAGGCTACTGAAGCAACTTTCGACTTTACGAGTGCGAGCATCCGCAAGAATATCGGTACAACGATGACTGATGTGAATGGATATATTTACAACGAGACATTTACAGCAGATGATGTAACACTGCAAATTACTGCTGGTTCTGCTCCTTCAAGGATTTACGTTGATGCCAGTCGTGGTCAAAACCTTGTGACTTATACTCAGTACGCTACGCTGACCTTCAAGGCGCCGGATGGATACGCCATTACTAAGATTGACTTTACAGCTGCAGGAAACAGCAATATCAACAAGCTTGATCCTTCTAGTGGTGCTGTTGAAGGTATGACGTGGACAGGTAATGCCGAAGGCGTACGCTTCACTCAGGGTGGAACATCTTATCTGGCAAAAGTCGTCGTAACCTTGTCTGCTAAGGACGCTTCTACTACTGCTCTACCTGCTATTAACTATAAGGATTGCGCAAACATTGCCGCCTTCAACGCTTTGTCCGCCGGTGAATATGCCAAGGTGACGTTGACTGATGCTGAAGTTGTTGGCAAGTCGGCTGACGGCTATTCTACCGTCTGGATTCAGGATGCTACAGGTGGATGTTGGATTCAGTATACGACACTTAATGATAAGTTGGCTGAAAAGACAAAGGTTAATGGCTTTGTCTATGTTGCTGCTCGTTCAACTTCTGGTAATATCCAGATGAAGGAGGCTGAGGCTACCATTGATAGTGAGATAACAGCCAACGAGATTAGCGACTATACGATAGCTGAGGGCACTCTCGCCGAGGTTAACGTTGCTGCCAATCTGAATAAGGTCGTGAAGATTACAGGCGCTACACTTGAAGAAACCAGTGCTACGGCAGGAACACTGACTCAGGGCGAAGTGACTATTGCTGTTAACAATGGTAATGCCACTGCTAACCAGCAAATGCACAAGATTGCCGAATGGGCCAAAGATACGAAGCTTGAGAATGTGACTATTGTTGCTATTTTGGTTGGTAAGTCAGCCACAGAGAACCAACTGCTGCCAATCAGCATTACAACTGGTGAAACTGGTATCGCTAACGTCAATACTGCTAATGCCGACCACGTCGTTATCTACAATCTGCAGGGTGCTCGTCTGAACCAGTTGCAGAAAGGTGTCAACATCGTTAATGGCCGTAAGGTCGTGATGAAGTGAGCGAGTTGACTATCACAGTTACAAATAAGAGGCCTGAGTTTTTCCGACTCAGGCCTTTATCTTATCGTTCGATATGCTGCAATTGTGTGTCACCAGGCTTGTAGAGCAAGCCGCTGCATTTTTTTGCATCCGCCTTATAAGCCTTTAGCTCAACCTTATCCCATTGGATTTGGTCGGTACGCTGGGCGAGGGGAGCATGAGGAATCAGACTGCCGTCGCGCACCAGTATGATGGCAGGAATCTTACCGGCCTTGATAGTTTGCCAACCACCTTCGTACACCTTACCTGTTTGGTAGTCAATCCACTTTCCACGGGGCAGGTAGACGCTGCGCTCGTTGCCGCTCTCCATCAACGGGGCAACAAGTATCTGTGAGCCGAACATATAGGCATCTTCTACGAGCCAGGCCCCTGGGTCGTCGGGGAATTCTACCAGCAGGGCACGTACCATCGGAAGGCCGCGCTCCGAACATTCTTTCGCCTGAGCATAGACATACGGCATTAGCTTGTATTTCATCTCGGCAGCCTCGCGGAAAGCCTTTGTGAATGACTTGCTGATGAGCCACGGCTCTGTGGGCGGTGCACCATGAGCACGAGTATGACTCGACAGGAATCCAAAGGGCAGCCAACGACGATAGATATCCTCGGGTGAAGCGGTTACAAAGCCGCCCATATCATGACTCCAGAATGAGAAGCCGCTAAGTCCGAACGACAGTCCACCACGCAGGTCACCCAGCATACCTATATTATTAGTGGCAGCATCGCCACCCCAATGGAGGGCGTAGCGCTGACTACCTGCCCATGCCGAGCGAGCCCAGATGATGCCCTCTCCGGGATGCTGACACTCAACGGCTTCCCACAACGCCTTGTTATAGCGCAGTGGATAGAGGTTATGTTCGTAGAGTCCGCCCTTGCCGCTATAGTAAAAACCATTGTAGGGCGCTGCCTCGCCGAAGTCGCACTTGATGGTAGAGACGCCCTGCTTCATCAACCCCTCAATCTTCGACTGATACCACGCGACGGTCTGCGGATTCGAGAAGTCGAGTACGGCATCCTCGTACGGCATACCGCCATCGGCATTTCTGACGTGGAGATTGTTTCTGACAATCTCGTTGAAAAAGCGGTTCTTCGGTGTGAAGTAGGGCAACTGCCACAGGCAGGTATGGAAACCGTCTTTTGCCAATTGACGCAACATACCCACGGGGTCTGGGAAACGGTCTTTGGCAAATTCGTAGTCACACTGCCAGTCAACACCGAACCATCCCGTGTCGAAATGGATAACGTCCGACGGAATCTTGTGCTTACGTAGTTGGCGGGCAATATCCAGTCCTTCTTCCTGCGAGAAATAGGTGATACGGCTCATCCACGTGCCGAAGCTCCACAGCGGCAGCATGGGGCTCTTACCTGTAATGTCGGTATATTCGTTGAGAATGTCCTTTGGCTCACCAAAGAACACGAAGAGGTCAACCTGCTCGTCAGCCATGAACAGGCGCTGCGCTCCGATGTAGGAGGAGCCGAAGTCTGCGGTGACGGGCGCCGAGGTGTGCATAAATATGCCGTAGCCACGATTCGAGAAGTAGAAGGGCACAGGCTTGTACATGCCATCCGTCTCAGGGCCCTGAGGATCGGTGATGCTGAGGTGCACCTTCTGGCCCACCTTATTTAATGATGTAAACGACTCGCCGCAACCGTAGATGCGCTCGCCTGGCGACAGCAGGAACACGGGGTTGACGCTGCGTGAGTTGTCGCTGCCGCGCTTGATGAAGTTGAACGGCAGCAGTTTCACCTGCGTGGAGTCATTGTCGATGATGTGGCGCGTCTGGGTGAGCACCTTTCCCTTGGCGTCTTTTAGCACGAGCCTGAAGGGGTAGCGCTGAATTTCGATGCAGCCGTAGGCTGTCTTGTATGCGATGGTTTTGCCATCACTCAACGCCTTCCAGTCTTTGGACACGGGCACTGCACCCGCCAGCATCAAGCTCTCGCTGTCCTTGCGGGCAGCCTCAATGGGCGATGTCGCCATGCGGATTCGTACACATCGGGGACTTACGAAGTCTATCTTCAATGCGAGATTCGGATCGTTGTCGTACTGCGTGTCAGGGAAATCCAGCATCTGCATACGGACGGGCCAGTAGCCGTTGAGGTTAAACGCTTGACGCGGCGACAGTCTGTAGCGTTTCCACTGCACCATCCCTATGCCCTGTTGTGTGTTGAAACTGTCAAGCGAGTCGGCCAGGAAATAAGTGTTCGACAGGTCGTAGAAGTCCGTCGACACGTCCTTAGGCATACATTGCAGGTACTGCACCCCTGCCGATGTCTGTAACTGTGCCTGTGCCGTCAGCGACACAATCGTCAGACATACGATAATGATTATCTTCTTCATCTTTGATAGAGTAGGTTTTGTTTATTGTCGTTTTTTATTGTTTCAGAATGTGTGGCCGGCAGCTATCGTGACTAAGGTCCGATGGGGATTGTGGAGTCCTGATGGTGTCTCATCAGTGATAGAGGCACGACGATAGTCAATGGCAGCACGAATGTGTGTGCGCAAGGTCGTTCCAGGAAAGATAAAGGTATATTTCATCTGCAGTCCGATGTTATACTGGGGTGCTGTCAGGTATTGGTAGTCGTGCCAAAGCAGTGCCTCCATCGTAGCGGGCTGATACTGCTGGCTGCCAGGAGTCACAAAGGTTCCATCTTTGTACGGGTCGCCAGATCCTTTCTGGTAGCCGCCGTTTACGGTTACGGCCCAGATACCTTTAGACAGTAAGATATTGCGTGTGACAGTAGCTGTCAACTCATGAGTCCTTAGCTGTTGCTGGCGATAATACGGATACAGGTAGGCCGACAGGTCGCGCTGTTGCCAGTGATAGCCTGCTGTGACAGTCCATATAGGCAACTCATGACGGATGCCCAAATTCATGGTGTAGTCTATGTCCAGATTGCGCCAACTCTTGTCAGAAGTCTCTGCAGCATCGTAGTATTCGTAATGCGTCGCGCCATTGGTGTTGGTTAGTCCGCGGTAGGTGTTCATGCGGTTCTGGAGTTTCTCGCTCTGATAACGGATGTCAACAAAGGCTCTTAACGAATGGTTGGCATAGGATAGGCGGACGTGTTCTGCAAGGATGTCGCGATCATGATTAGTGTATGTGATGGTATAGGGCGACTTGCGACCATAGTAGCCTGTCGAGTGGCTATAAGTCAGCGCGTTGAATATTGAGAAGGGAGCATGTTGCATGGATAATTGTAAACCGATGCTGTGACCATCCTCGAAGAGCGGCATCTCGTTGGTCTTGTCCGTATATCCGTCGTTGCCATATTGTTCGACGATGCCCATCATGCCGCCATAGTCAATAAGCGACTTAAACACCTTCTCGTTTTTGCCATAGGTATCAAACTCCAGACTTTCCGTTCGTCTGAGGTAGGTGTAGTCGGCACCCACGTTGAACGTTGTACTTTGAACTGTGAACGGTGCAAAGAGTCCCACCGTAAGATTCAGGTTCATCAATTTGTTCTTATGGCGTAGGTCCTTGTGTTTGGCGTAGTTGGCTGCCGTATAGTCGGCTTTCAGACCTATGGAGAAACCGTTGTAGACGTCGTATCCGCAGCCTCCCGTAAGATGATAGGTGTCACAATGCTTACGACCCGCATTGGTCAGCGAGTCTTCAACAATGTCGAAAGGTAGGCGGTCTTGCATAAAGACGGAGCCAGTCATTTCGCTACCCGACTGGTTGTCGTAGCTGATAGCGCCAAAGACCACGGTGCGAGGATTGATGCGGTAGTACGATTCGATGGACGCCTGCAGATTGGTCAGTGATGGCGACCCGTTAATACCTGTCAGTTTGCCGCTACCATGACTGATCGACAGTTCTGCCTCAGCGATATCTTTGTTGCTACAGAGTGTCAGTGCAGCAACATTGCGCTGGGTAAGCCAGGGCGATAACTGCTGAATATAGCGGTAGTCGCGTAGCAGCAACGAGTCCTGCGCCCCTGCGGGGCTAAATATAAAATACAAAATATAAAATGATACGAGAAATCTATACATCGTTGGTGTCTATTTCTTATTTTTTATTTATTATTTAGGGCCTAGCCCGCAGTGAGCATATCTGGCGTTCGTGAAAATCGTTGGTGGCATTATTCGTATTTTGATAGATGATGTGAGCACCGTTGTTGCGACTGGCCTCTGCATCTATTCCGCTGGGATCTGTGCTGTCGTCAACTCCTAACGCGTAGTTGTAAACCAGACGACCTTCGTTGCCCAGCAGCGCCTCGGTAGCCTGGCGGTCCACATTGCGATAGATGGTAAATCCTTTCTTGTTGGTCATCCAAACGTAGCCGGCATCGATGTCTGCCGTCAGACGCTTTACGCAGGATGTAGCGAAGTCGCTGGAGAAGACCTCTATGGCATCGATAATCCAGTCGTTAGGCACCTTGACACAACGTTTGATGGCAGTTGGATTGCCACCGTCATACCAATAGTTGGCGGTATTGGCGGCAAAGTCGGCTGGAGCGATGCCTTTGGTCTGAAACAATACGATAGCTGGCGACGAATTGCTGATTGGCCAAGCGTTGCCTTGTCCGATGACAGCGGCCTTCAAATAGTGCGAGGTTGGTATCACCTCCGACGGCGTCGGACAGTAGCGTTGGTTGTTGTAGCCACTCTCTGGGTCGAACATGCAGTAGTAGTCCGCATTGGCGTAGTTGACAGACTGACTGTAGGACAGCGTGTTGTTGATGGCCCCATGGATGTTGACTACCACCTGAGAGTAGGGCTCAATGGTCAGTGTGGCAGGGAAATACCAGATACCGTTCCATAAGGGTGTAAAGCCTTCGCCTTCATAGTTCAGTCTTCCGTCTTTTGTGTAATTGTTGTTGGTAGCCTGCGCATTGGCGGGTGCTGCTATTCCAAAGCACAGGTTGTCGTACGACGCGGTCTCTGCACTGTTATTATAGAGGATGACACACTTGTCGTAAAAGAATGCTGTAATACCATCGTCGGCCATACATCCGCCACAGTATAGCTCTTTGATAACCAAGCGACTGATCACAGCGCGCTTCATGGCAATCGAGGCCGTCGTCTGCAGGTCTTTCATGACGGTAATCTGTCCTGAGGTCCCGTTAAAACTGTAATACTCGTTGCCTGTCGTATAGCGCGTCTGCGATGTTGAGGCTTCGTAGAGTCCAGGGACAACGCTGAATGTTGCCGTGCCTTTCTGGTCGGTCTTTTCTACAAAGATACTGCCTGTGGTGATGTTGCGCAGCTGAACGTCCAGTCCAGACAAATCGTCGTCGATGCCCGTCAGCGTAATGGCTACGATACCCGTAGAGACGGATGGTGTTTCCTGACTGGAACAGGACACCAGCCAGAGGCATGCATAAAATAATGCATAATTAATAATGCATAATGCATATTTTTTGAAAGTAATCATATTTTTCATCTCTCACTTCTCATTTCTCATCTCATTAGAATTTCAGTCTGAGTGATAGTCCATAATAGTAACTCGGTATGTAGCTGCTGGAGAAAAGCGACATGTCGAGGTTGGTCTGCGAGGAGTGTACCGTCTTCATGTTGTTGAAGAAGTTGTTGGCATAGAACGACAGGCTGACGTGGTCGCCAATCTCCTTGGTGATGCTGAGGTTGGCCGAATAGTAGGCACTGATGCGGTTGGGGTTCAGCACGTATGGGTTATTACTCTTGACCACCAGATTGCACAGGTCGTTATAGAGTATGGGGTCGTTGTCCTTGGCCCACAGGAATTTCTCTGCAAATGGTATCTTTTCATCGGGTTTATCCCATGTGGAGTAGTATTCCGGGTAGACAGCAATGAACTTGTTTTCCGTCGTTCCGTCGTAGGGTCTGCCGATGTAGTCTGCCTGACCATTTAGTATGATGCCGCGTACTGCACCATCCAGTTCGCTGATGGCTTTGCGGTAGTTGTAGAGCGATGCTTCAACACGTAAGGCAATGATAAGACGTATCTTTGGGATATGTGTCGTGACGGTTGTGTTGAGGTTCAGGGCTTTTGATATAGCGCCGTTGGCTACCGATGTCTGTGCAGCACTGGTGCCGTTGGAACCACGATACCAGCCAATATACTGATAAGGCTCCTGAGTGCCTGTCATCTTCGTGTTGCTGTTGTTCATGCTGGCAAAGAACGTCTCGTCAGCACTCTTATAGTAATAGTAGTTGCCGTCTAGGCGTACACTTGTGTTCAGTGCTTTGATCTGCTTGAAGTCGACAATCCATTCCAATCCATAGCGGTCAAGTGGCGAGGCATTGACATATTGGGTATTGGTTTGGTAGAAACGCCGCGTGTTATATAGCTTGTTGCCGTTCTGGTCTGTATCCAGACGTATCGGGTTGTTGGCACCCGTAGCATCGCTAATGGTGACGATGCCCAGCTGGTCGATGCTGTAGATGCGGTCTGAGTGCGGAATGTTGATGTTCTCCAGTGTGGCCACAGGGGTGTAGTTATAGCTGAACGGCGTATAGACATTGCTGGCCATGTAGGTATCGTGGGTGCGATGATGAAAAGCTGATAGTGATACGCGTGTACCTTTTATATTAAATTCTATGCCAATATCAGTCTGGTTAGTGTATTGCCAGCGCAGGTTAGGATTGTATAGCGCCTTTGACGGACGACTGTACCAGGCGCTGACGGTTGTGTTGTCGGCAGTGGACTGTGAACGGAATACCTCTGTGTCGTAGTACGACGGGGTGGGGTATAGTATTTGGAAAGACGGCAACTTGACGCTTTTGCCCCATCCCGCATGGAGCACAAGGTCGGTAATCAAGTGCTTGCGACGGTTCTGCCAGAAAATATAACGGCCATTGAAACGTGGTGACACACAACTTGCCGTACCATATTCAGAACCGCTGATGATAGTGATGTCGTCGCGCAGACCTGCCGTCAGTTCCATTCTCGACAACTTGCCAGTCTTTACCGTAACCTTCTCTTCTGCATAAAGTGCGATGTTGTTCAGCGTTGGCAGATCGTCGTAACGGTATTCGCGCCACGTAGGTGCATAGCGCATGTCGTCATAGTACGTGCCACGACCGTTGTTTCGACTGCCGGTATACTCTGCACCCACCATCATGCGACTCATCACCTTGCCGAAACGACGCGTCCAGTCACCTTTCAGTCGCAGCGACCAGTTCATGGGCTTTGACTCTTGAAACTGTTTGACGTCCCAATAGCCGGTAGGACCAAGGATGACAGAAGAGCCTACCCCCGACCCCTCCCAAGTAGGAAGGGAGGTCAGAGCGTCATAATTCTGCGCCATGAAGTAGCCCTCTTCCATGGTATGCAGATATGCCAGCGTGGTGGCGCTGTTGGCGTGTGTCGAACTCTCTGAAGTGCGATCTGATGTCGAGAAGGCACCACGTAGCGTGAGGTTGGTAATCCACGGTTTGTTCAGCAGCCAGTTTAGCTCCAACCGAGTACGCAACGAGTTGTCGCGAGTCTTCGTGTAGTCGTCCAACTGTTCGTCGGGGTCACTCTCCGAGTTATAACCGCCCACGTTGCCTGTCAGTCCAATGTTCAGCGTCAGTGGCATCCAGTTGCGCCAGAACACGTTCATGTAGTTCAGACTGATAATGTTGCGCTGATAGGCCGTATAGGGCGAAGCCGCATCACTGAACGAACGTGCATGTTCCAGCGAGGCGTTCAATATACCCCTGTTGCGCCCTAAGTCAAAGCCTTTGTTCAGGGCTATCTGTTGCGTGTGCTGCGTCAGCTTGCCCTCTACGATGAATGGCGACTTACCCTTGCGGGTGTTTAGTCTGACGATACCGTTCGACATGTCGCCATACTCTACTGATGGAATGCCCGTTACGATCTCCACGCTTTCCACATTCGATGCACTGATACTTCGTGTCGAGGCACCTGCCGTCTCACCCGTCATAGCGTTGTTGTCCAATCGCACGCCGTCCACCTCAATGGCCGTACCAAACGAAGCATGACCGCCTTCGTTGCTACCACTACGTAGAGCTATGCGGTCGTCGTTCATCAGCGTCGGGTTTACCGTCTTTCCACCAGGCAACAGTGTGGTCACGTTGCTGACGTTCAGTATCTGCTGTTGGTCCAGTGCCGTACGGTCTATGGTATAGCTCGTGGTTGCTTCGTCCGTCCGTCGTTTTGCCGTTACCGTCACCTCGTCCAGCTTCAGGTTCTCCTGCTTCAGTGTGATGCGCAGTCGGGGCATGTCCATCGTGATGTTCATGGTCAGTTCGCGCTTGGCATAGCCCAGACATTGTACTGTCAGCGTCGCCCAACCCGTAGGCACATCCTTAATGGTAAAGCTGCCGTCTTTATCCGTAATGGCCCATCGCCCGTTCTCCTTCATCAGTATGGTGGCAAACTCTATCGGCTTCTTGTCACCCTCGTCAGTAATCTTACCGGCAATAGTGACTTGAGCCTGTGCCCCAATGCCGTAGCCCAGCACCAGTGCCAAGAGTATTGTCAAAAATCTATATATAAACATGATACTTTCAACCTAATTCGTTGCAAAGTTACAAAAAAACGAGAGAAATACAAAACAAACATTATTCATCACACTCGTGAGGGGCAGGCACCTCGGCCTTAATGCCCATCTTCAGGATTTCGGCATACAGCTTGTCGGCTGTTGTTTCGTCGTTGAAGAAGGTGACGGCCAGCGAGCGGCGCTTGGGGTTGACGTTCACATCCTCTACGCCATCGAGGGATAGTACGTTTTCGGCAGTATCCTCGTTAGCTTGTTCCGCAGGTAGCAGGTAGTAGCCGTACTCTACCTTCGGACTGCTGTAGTAGTTGCAGGGTGTGTAGCCTAACTTGTTGATGACCTCGCGAATGTCATCACGGCTGACGCGGTTGGCGTCATAGCGGATGAACATGTAGTTCTTATCGAGGTGGGGAGCCAACGAGTCGACGCCATCCAGTTTTGACAGGCTTGCAATGATGCGGTCAGCACACTTCTGGCAGTGCATGTCAGCAATACGCTGTCCCATGCCTCGCCCTATGCGCTCTTTAGGGTTGAAGGGCTTGGCTGCATAGCGACCAGTACGGGCCAGCATGCTGTAAATGGTGTCCGGACAGGTCTTCTGTGCGTCGTAGGCTATCTTGGCAGTGCGTCGCTCGTAGTTGAATTCAAGAGCCCCTACGCCAGGATTCTTACGTAACACATTCTTGACTTTGTGACCACACTCAGCACAGCGCATACCATTGATGCGTACCATGAGAGTGTCCGACTGCGCCACTGTGTGGCTAAATATAAAAGATAAAATAAAAAATAATGCTGATAGTCTCTTCATAATTCTCAATTTTCAATTCTCAATTAGTAATAAATGCCAAAGCTGAGGCCAGCGGTCTGTCCCTTTAGGCTGTCGTTGGTCTTCAGGTAGCTGCCGTAGGCTTTGACAAACCACTGGCCAGTGTAGCCCTTGATGGTCAGTGGGAACTGATAGGTCACAGCCAGATGAGCTTTCCAGTAGTTGGCCTCATAGTAGGCCATATCGGGCAACAGCACGGCTTGTGCATAGTCCGTAGTGGCATCAGCAAGTGTTAGGTCGGCCTTGTGGCTGATGTGGTAGTCGAAGGTTCCCTCTACCCAAAGGTGACGATTGAACAGGCTGCGTCCGCCCTCAATCTGGATTGTAGAACCGGCATTTTTCTGTTCCGAGGTATAGAGCAGATACTTGTTGCTAACGTCCTGCAACGCGTATTGCAGTCCTACGTAGCCCGACACTGCCTGATGGTCCACCCATGACAGACGGTAGTGCAGGTCGGCATCGAGTTTCTTCAATTGGTAGCGTTTCTTGTATTCCAGAATCTTTCGCCACTCCACCGAGGTGACGCCCGACTCTGCATCCGTTGTCGAGATGCGTTCCGACTTATACTCATCTGCACTGCCAGCCTCGTAGGCTATTTGCACGTCAACCTGATGCAACAAACTGCCTTGCTGAATACGGTTGTGCGAGGCGAGTCCGTAGATGAAGTTTCGGTAGGTGCCTGGCTCGTATTTGTATTGCCCATAGACATATTCGCGCCCGGCTTTAAAGGTCAGCGCATTCACACTCTTCCACAGCTTGCCACCAAAGCCGTAGTCCAACTCAGCACCAAACTCATGGTTCACATATTCGCGCATATAGCCGTTGTAACCGCCAATGGTACCCGTCGCATTCTCCAGTCCTGTCATCGTGTAGTAGGCCAGGTTGGGGTTGGTCTGTACGGTAGTCATGTTGGGCAACTTCTCCTTACGACGATCGTAATGCAATGCCAGTCCGAGAGTGTGCTGGTCCGTCGTGTAGGTGATGGACGGTGCAAGCTTGTACTCAGCCAGATTGATACGGGAACGAGGGTCGCGCAGACGACTCAGGTCGCCTACCTTATATAATAAGGAGGCACCATAGGTAAAGTGTCCTAAGGGAATGGTAGCCAGTTTGGCCTCCAGCGTGAAGTCCTGGTGGTCGTATTTGGCTGGCACACTACTACCCGAAATATACGGATTGCTGTTGTATGAACGCAGTACGTCGCTCCAGGCCCTGTCCTTGGTACGTCCCATGTCGAAGTCGAACGAGCCGTAGCCATACAGGTACTTGCCAACTTTCTGGTAGCGCTCGGTATAGAAGCGCAACTGGTTCATTTGTCCGCCCTCCTGCACACGATGGTAGTCACCACTGCGATGCGACAAGTCGAACAAGGCTACTCCTCGGTTGGCTGACGAGTCGCACGTTTCAGGGTTGAGCGACAATCCTGCAGCATTGCCCGTGAGTCGCCACAACTGCGTAGCGTCAGCATACTTGTATGTATCGATGTTAATCTGTGCCTGTACAGTCAGCGCAGTCAACATGATTGTCATCGTCATATATTTCTTATTCATAGATTCGCGGTGTTAAGTTGTCAATAGCCTCGAAATCGTTGGCTGAATTGTTGGTGTCTTGTAGAATCTTACGCCCGTCAGTTGTGGTCGATGCCACCTTGCGGCGCACGAGTCGTCCGTCGTAGCCAATCTTAGCCTCAGTAAAGGCATAGCCGGCATCCAGATAGTCGAACAGTCGTTTGGTGTTAGGATCTACACCCGTCTCTCCGTTGTATTTCAGAATGTCTACAGCGTCGATGATGAAACGGGTGGGGATTTTCATATACTGCCTGCCACTCTCATAGCCATAGCGATAGGTCAGGTTGTTGTTCACCCAGTCTACAGCCACATCCTCATCCGTTTCAAAGATTACGATGCCACAGGGACCGCCATTCATGAGGTTCATGAAGGTGTTGTTGGTAAACGAGAACAGCTGGACGAGTTCAGGTACAGCGGGGTTGTTCTCGTATCTGTTGTTGTTCTTGTCCTTGGCCTCGAAGTCGGCACTCAGCAAGTTGGGAGCTACCGATGCTCCCTTGGTGGTATGGTCTACAGCGCTGTTTACCAATAGTACACTACCGCCTGGGGCTACCATGAAGGGCTGGTCGGCAGGAATGCGGAACACCTGCTTCGCTACAATGGAGTCCGTCAGATACTGCAAGGGGTATTCCGAGTCGGGCGAGGTCGATTCCAGCAGGGCGATGTACAGACCTGCAATGTCGTATGCTTCCTCGCTGTTATTGTAGAGCTCTAAGTAGTTGGCATAGACATAGTTCTTGTTGTTGTCGTCCTTGTTGCCCTGGTAGAACACTTTTCCAATCAGAATGGACTGGTCTTGCGAGATGGTTGTCCCCATAGCAATAGCTGCCGTTGTTGAGGCATCTAACGTCTGGGCTGTCAGACTGCCAGATACGGTGTAGTTCTTGTTCTCTACCGTTTTTCCAGTTGTCTGTGCATATTCCTCAGCACTCACTTTCCACGAGGCCGATGCGTTGTACACGTCAGGGATGATATTCTCGAAATGGGCTATGCCCTGCGCATCTGTCTTTGCCGTGAAGGTATGCGAACCAGACAGGGTGATGTCATGTCCTTGCAGGTTAGCTTTCGGATAGCCCTCAGGTGCCGTTACCTGGATGTCAACGCTGATGGCTTGCGTAGCATCGTCGAAATCGATACAGGAAGTCAGCGCTACGCTAAATAAAAAGGGTAAAATATAAAAAATAGTATTTCGTTTCATAATTCTCACTTTTTCACTTTTCACAGGTTAAGGAACAGTTCCACACCAAAGGAGAATGTACCCGTGTTGCGCTGAGTCAACGACGAGCTGTTGCTCTGAGTGAGGAATGGTTCGTAGAACATGACGTTGTTGGCATAGAATGAGAGACCGGCAAACTTGCCGAACTCCTTGGTCAGACGAGCAGAGACGTTCCATGTTACGGGATTCTTGCTATAGTTATAGCTGCTGCCCGTCTGCTTGGCAATCTCGAAACTGCTGATGCCTGCGGGTGCTGTAGCATAGTACTTGCCGTCCTCTCCGATAAAGCCGTTTAGCATGTCGTCGGTAATCTCGTGCTGCACCAAATCTGTCGTAATCCATGCGATGGGGCGTGTATGGTCGGTGCGACTCAAGGTCGAGTGATGCCAGATAACCTGTCCAGTCAGTGAGGCCACCATACGCAGCTGCGGAATATGCGTCACCAGTCGCAGGGTGTTAACAAACTGCTGATAGCGTGTCAGCTCCTCTTCGGCTGGCCATACCATCTTGATCGGTGTCGTGTTATAACTTGAATAGCTGGTAGGCATAGGGGTAGGGTTGCCGTAGTGCAATGCTTTTGAATAATTCTTCGTTTCCTGCCAAGCTCCTGAGAGGTAAACATTGGTATGTAGTGGCTTGATTTTACCCAGGTCGAAGTCAAACTCCACACCCTTGTTGATGTTTTCGTCTGTATTGCCGATGCGTCCCGTCGTCGTCCACATGGTCTTGGTAAATGCGGGATTGTTGATGTCCACCTGAGTGGCTTGTCCTGGCGTGATGATAAGACCCTGCTCTTGGGTGTAGTAGTTGACGGGATAGGTCAGGTATTCTGTCATGCTGGCAAAACCGTTAGTCGTACGGTCCTGGTAGGCAATGATGCTCAGTTTGCGGTGTCCTGGCAGTTTGATGTCGACACCTGCCTCCACCTTCGTCGTATTCACATTCTTCAGGTCGCGGGTGTACTCTACTTCATAGACGTGCGTATAGCCATAATATAGCTGTCCGGCAGGATTGTCCTGTGGCATGTAGTTGGCTGAGGCATAGTCCGAATAGTGCTTGTCAGGATAGAGGTAGTTCAAACCAGGTGTCTTCGAATTGATGCCGAAACCGCCACGAAGCGTCAGCCAGTCGGTCAGATCCAGACTCAGGTTGACACGTGGCGAGAGGGCAAAGGTACGCACATCGTCAAAGGGCTGCATAGCCGTAAAACGGGCACCGAGTTGCATGCGCAGACTGCGCTTACCCCAATACTGCCAACTGAAGTTGTCCTCCAGATAGGCTGCCATCTGGTGCAGGCCCGGTACATCACTGAAGGCCCTTGGCCTGCTGCTGCCGTTGGGCTTCAAGGGCAGACTCTCGTCCTCGTTATAGTAACCGCGTCCACTGTTCCAGTCGTACTTGTATTCTACGCCCATCTTGAAGTTCTGGTTTGTCTTACCGCTCTTCAGATAGAAGTTGTTGTTGATTTTGGCGAACAGATTGCCAGGACGACTCTCGTTATAGCCTGTTGCCTTATAGGAAGTATTCACAAACTGGAGCCTGTTATAGCCAGTGGTCATAGCGGTATAGATGGGCGTCAGTCCACCGCCTGCAAATGCCGTATTCTTCGTGTCCGACTTCGTCAGGCTGAGGCCTACGGTATAAGAGATGTTACGCGAAAAGAACTTGTCAAGACGTATCTTGCCGTTATGCGTCAGACTGAACGTCGAATTGATGTCCTTGCCCTCTGTTCCGTCCTGGATGGCATCAGGGTCCTGACCGCTCCATGTCTTGGCATAGTTGTAGCGCAACTTCGTATCGGTATGCCACTTCTTGCTGATGTCGTAGCCATAGCCTAACGAGAAGTTATAGCGGTCGAACGAGTTGGTCTTCTTGCGGGGGTCGCCCCAAGCCTGCGCATAGTCAATGTTGAAGTTCAGCACGCCGTACTTATCCATGCGCAGTCCCTTGCCCAACGAGTAGTTCATCATGCCTGGATTAATCTTGCCTTTCAGTTGCCAGGGGGTGACACCGATTTTAGAGTGTACCACTACCATACCACTGGTCAGATCGCCATACTCTGCCGAGGGGATACCACGAATCACCTCTACCTCTTCGATGTCGTCTGCCGAGATATTGCGCATATCCGTACCAGCCAGTGCTGTACTTGAATAGTTTCCCTGTGTCAGTGCTCCGTTGTTCGACATGGGAACACCGTCAACGATGATAGGTGAACCGAATGCCGAATTGCTGTTATAGGCATTTGGCGAGGCTGAACGGATTTGCAGTCGCGAACCAGAGGTAGAGGTCAAATCCTGATTGCCCATGAGTCCGCCAGGCACTAACTGCATGATGTCTGCCAGTGAGGTTGCTTGTAGGTGGTCGATGGCCTGACGACCAATAATACTGCTCGTAGCCTTTCCTGACGCATTCTGCTTGGCCACTACGCTAACTTCCCTAAGTGCTAAGGTGGTGGGCGTCATCTGGAAGTTAAGCTTCATATTACGTGTCACCTTCACTTGTGTGCTGATGGGTTCATAGCCCACATACGAAATGCTGACATGGTATGTGCCAGCCTCTACGTTCCTGATAGAGGCTACGCCGTCCATGTTTGTTACGGCAACAGCGCCTGAAGGCTGTAATTGGACTGTGGCCATGATGATAGCCTCTTTCGTGTCCTTGTCCTTCACTGTGAGGTCGATGGCATAGGCATCCGTCGACTTCTGTGCCCATAGCGGTAAGTGGCAAGAGACAAGAAGCAAGAGGCACGCAATCAGTTTTCTCATTTGTTTCTTAATTTTATCGTTCGTAGTATTCTGGGTGCAAAATTACAAAAAAATACAATATTATTGCTTGATGTTCCATGTTTTTTTCGTACCTTTGCCACGATAATCATATTAAATGTATGAAAAAAAGACTTTTTCTGTTAGTGGCCATAGCGCTGACTGTCGTATGTGTGCAAGGTCAACCCTTAAGAAATGATGCCACAATACGTAAGGGGCAGTTGAAGAATGGTATGACCTACTACCTGCGCCATAACGATAAGGACCCGAAGATGGCCGACTTCTACATAGCCCAGCGTGTGGGATCTATTCAAGAAGAACCTCGCCAGCGTGGACTGGCTCACTTCTTGGAGCACATGGCTTTTAATGGTACTAAGAATTTCCCTGGCAAGGGTAAGAAGTTAGGCATTGTACCCTGGTGCGAGACCATCGGCGTGAGGTTCGGCACCAACCTCAATGCCTATACCAGTGTGGAACAGACTGTGTACAATATTTCGGCTGTTCCCCTGAAACGTGAGGGTGTTATCGACTCTTGTCTGCTTATCTTGCACGACTGGAGTCACTACCTGTTGTTAGAAGATAAGGAGATTGACAAGGAGCGTGGCGTGATTCATGAGGAGTGGCGTCAGCGCCGTTCCGGACGCGCCGTGCAACGACTGATGGAACAGGCCATGCCTAAGGTATATAAGGGTACTAAGTACGAGGACTGTATGCCCATCGGCTCAATGGATATCGTCGACAACTTCCCCTACGAAGATTTACGCGACTATTATCATAAGTGGTATCGTCCTGACTTGCAGGCCATCATCATTGTTGGCGACATCGATGTGGATAAGATGGAGAAGAAAATCAAAAAGGTGTTCTCATCCATTCCGATGCCAAAGAATGCTGCTAAGCGTGAATACTATCCCGTGGGCGACAACGAAAAGATGATTGTCGATATCGAGAAGGATAGTGAACAGCCTGTGGTGCTTTGTCACCTTTATCAGAAGCGTGACGCTACCCCCGACAACGAGAAGAATGACGAGAAGTATCTGCGTGGCGACTATGTGGACGGACTGGTTTCCTCTATGCTGAACGACCGCCTGACCGAACTCCGCCAGCAGGCCGTGCCGCCCTACCAGAGTGCTACGGCGCGTGTGGCAAACTTCTTCCTCAGTCGTACGAAGGAAGCTTTTTCGCTATCCATCAGTTGTAAGGAGAATAATGTTCTTGGTGGACTGATTGCTGCCGTTGGCGTAGCCGAGCGTGCCCGCCAGCATGGTTTTACGCAGACTGAACTACAGCGTGCCAAGAGTCAGAAACTGGCTCATGATGAACGTAAGTATCGCGAACGCGACGACCGTCGTAATGCCAAGTATGTCACCGCCTGTGTACAGAACTTCCTGAACAGTGAGCCGCTTATCTCTATGGACGACCAGTTGGAACTGACGCGCCGCTTCGATCGTGAGGTGACGCTGCAGGAGGTCAACGAGGCTGCTCGCCAGCTTATTACTGACCAGAATCAGGTGGCTATCATGTATGCTCCAGACAAGGCAGGACTGATACTGCCCACTGAACAGCAGATTGAGGATGTCATTCTGGCTGCCCAGCAGCTGAGCTATGCTCCATATCCTGAGAAGGAACCTACCGTCGATCTTACCGCCTATCTGTCATCTCTGAACTCGAAGTCGGCCTCTATCGTCAGCGAGCGCAACTATAAGCACGGCTTCGTGGAGTGGACGCTGTCCAATGGCATGAAGGTGTATATCAAGCAAACCAACTTTGCTGCCGATGCCGTCTCGATGACCATGCGGGCTGAGGGTGGCACCTCGGTCTATGGCGATGAGGACATCCCCAACTTCGCACTCCTCAACAGTGCTATCACGGAAGCCGGCGTGGCTGAGTTCGATGCTACCACCCTGCGACGCATGCTCACGGGTAAGTCTGTACGTGTCAATATCTCGGTAGGTACACGCAGTCAGACCATCAGCGGCGGAGTGTCGCAGCAGGATTTGCCTACACTCTTCCAACTGGCCCACCTCTACTTTACACAGCCTCGTCGCGACACCATAGCCTTCCAGGGTTTGATGAATCGTCAGCGTTCGTTCCTGACCAATCGCAACGCTGCGCCAAAGGTTGACTATAACGACTCGCTACGCGCCATACTCTACGACCATCATCCGCGTGTAAAGCCAGTGGTGCAGAGCACCCTCGACCATGTCAGCTACGACCGCATCTTAGAGATCTACAAAGAGCGCTTCAGCGATGCCTCAAACTTCAAGACGGTTATCATTGGCAACTTCGACGAGTGGGAGTTGCGCCATTTGTGTTGCCAATATCTGGCCACGCTGCCCTCTACGCACAAAGGTGAGAAGACGAACTGGCAGAACGTGCCACGCATGGTTGAGGGTTCGAAGGTCAGCGTCTTCCGCAAAAAGATGTCCACCCCGTTAGCCAATGTCAGTATCTTCTATTCTGCCGACATTCCCTTCTCACCTCAGGCCGACTTGGAACTCGACTTCCTGACGCGTGTGCTGAAGATAGCCTATACCGACTCAGTACGCGAGGAGAAGGGTGGTACATACGGCGTCAGCGTAGCCTTCGACTACGACAAGGACGAACATCCTAACGCCACGATGAAGATATCGTATAATGCTGACCCGAACCGTTATGCTGAGCTGAATCCCATCATCTACCAGCAGTTGGCCAATATCGCCAAATACGGTCCTGTGGTCTCCAGCATGGATAAGGTGAAGCAGTATCTGGTCAAGCAGTACCAGCAGGCTGCCGCCACCAACGACTATTGGAGCTATATCATCTGGCACGAGCTGGATGACGATGCCGACTTCGACAAGGATTACTGTAAGATGGTCGAGGCCATGACGCCACAGATGGTGCAGAAAATGGCCCAGCGTCTTATCGATGCCCGCCGTTGTATTGAGGTCTCGATGTTAAGTGAAAAGTGAAAAATGAAAAGTGAGAACGTTTAAAGTGACAAGTGATATGAAGAAACTGTTTTTAATTGTTGTAGCTGTTGCTGCATTGTGGGCTTGCTCTGGTGAGAAAGCACCTTTCAATTATCGTGGTCTGGCAATGAATATGCCGTTGACTCAGTTTATGGACTCGCTTCAGGCACGTGGCTTTGCCGTCGATACTGCAGCCTCAGATAGCGGTAAGACGTGGGTGCTGAAGAGTGAGGGCGTGCCCTATCATGTATTGCTGGCCTTTAAGGGCGAAAAACTGCTGATGGCTCAGGAGAATTACACCATGTCGACCAACGACAGCACACGCGATGCATGGCAGGAACTGCGCGACAATCTGGAGAAGGAACTGGGTACATGGCCTAATATGCCCAAGCATGGCGACGACCATAAGGTAGCCACCTTCGAGACCGATGGCGGTTTTATCACTTTGACGTTGGAGAATACCTATTCGCCCAACCTCAACGTTCGCTATACGGTGAAGGACGAAGAGAAATAGCGGCTTTTAAAGTCGGTTTATTATAGGAGTCGCTCGACAAAGGTCTTGGTAATCTGGAACGAGTTGTTGGCAATGGTGTTCCAGAAGTCGTGATACTGCGAGGCATCGGTGTCGCGCAAGGGTATGTCGCTGATGACGCGGAACGAGATGAAGGGCACGTGGCGCAGATAGCAGGTCTGGGCGATGGCTGCCGACTCCATGTCGACGGCTTTGGCCTCGGGGAAGTGACCAACGATTTCGCGCATCTTTTCCTTCGAGTCCACAAACCAGTCGCCAGTAACTATGAGCCCAGGATGAAGGCTGATGCCAGATGGCTGAAGGCTGATGGCTTTTTCGAGCAACATGGTGTCGGCCTTAAAACGGGCGGGAAGTCCCTGCACCTGTCCGTAAACGCTCTCGCCAATGGCTGTACCACAATACACGTCGTGATAGACCAGTTCTGTGCTGACCACCACGTCCTGAATATTGACGTCGTCGCCATTACCGCCTGCACAACCTGACGAGATAATGACATCGGGCTTGTACTGGGCAATCATTTCTGCGGCGCCTAAGGCAGCATTCACCTTGCCAATGCCACACTTCTGTACAATGACGTTGCCGTCGTTAAATAGATGTTGTAACTGTTGCAACTCCTTGTCCATTGCTACGATAATTCCAATCTTCATACGCGTATTCGTTTTAATTTTATGCAAAGTTACAAAAAAATCACGAATTACGAATTACGAATTTCGAATAATTTCGTAATTTTGCAGGCAATTTGTAATGTTCGGACGTAAAAGGGTGAAGACCGACTTGCTGGCGTATATTCGTGAAGGTCGCGAGATGACGCAAGGCGAGAAGCTCAGGCTGATTATCAGTCTGAGTATTCCTTCTATCCTGGCTCAGATATCGGCTACGGTGATGTTCTTCATCGATGCGTCGATGGTGGGACATTTAGGGGCTAAGGCTTCTGCAGCCATCGGACTGGTTGAGACCACGGGGTGGCTGATGGGCGGACTGGGAGCTGCAGCGAATATGGGATTCTCCGTGCAGGTGGCCCACGCCATTGGTGCCAACGACTTCGAACGGGCCCGTCGTGTGTTACGCCAGTCTTTGGTATGTTGCCTGCTGTGGAGCATGACCATCACGACAGCTGCGCTGATGGTCAGCGGTCGTCTGCCTTTCTGGCTGGGTGGCTCTGCCGAGATAGCTAACGATGCGTCGCTTTATTTCTCCATCATCGGTATGGCGGGCATCTTCTTCCAGATGTCTGGTCTGGCGGGTTCGATGCTGAAATGTTCGGGCAACATGAAGATTCCGTCTATGCTCAACATCTGGATGTGCGTCATGGACGTAGTCTTTAACTACCTATTTATATATGTATTGGGACTGGGCGTTATGGGTGCTGCTATCGGTACGGGTCTGGCCGAACTCATCACAGCCTGCCTCATGATGTATTTCCTGCTCGTTAGGTCCGACATGCTGTCGCTGGTCGGACGGCCAGGTTCTTTCAAACCCAAGGCCGACGTGGTTAGGAACGCCTTTAAGATTGGCGCACCGATGGGACTGCAGCACATGCTGATGGGTGGCGCACAGATTGTCAGCACACTCATCGTCGCTCCGCTTGGCACGGTGGCTATCGCTGCCCATTCGCTGGGTATTACCGTCGAGAGTCTGTGCTACATGCCTGGCTTTGGTATTGCTGAGGCTGCTACTACCCTTGTCGGGCAGGGTTTTGGTGCCGGCAAGCGTAAGCTCACTCAGTCGTTTGCCCGTATGTCGACAGGTTTAGGTGTGGCAGTCATGACGTTGATGGGTGTGCTGATGTGGATTTTTGCTTCGGAACTGATGTCGCTGATGACTCCTGTCGACGAGATTATTGCCATCGGTGCTGAATGTCTGCGCATTGAGGCTTTTGCCGAACCGATGTTTGCTGCGTCTATCGTCATCAATGGTGTCTTTATAGGTACTGGCGACACGCTGCGTCCTGCCATCATGAGTCTGGCATCCATGTGGGGCGTACGTCTGACGTTAGCAGCCATTCTGGCCACAACTTACGGATTGCCAGGTGTTTGGACAGCTATGGCCATCGAACTGACCTTCCGTGGTATCATCTTCTTGATTCGTCTGATGCAAGGCGGATGGATGAGGAAGATGGCTGATGGAGGATGTTAGATGTAAGAGGGAAGAAGTAAGATGTAAGATGTAAGATGTGAGATAAAAAAGAATGCAGCTCTCGGAAAATCCGTAAGCTGCATTCCCAACTTTATCAATAACTAAAAACCTAATCTTATGAAAAACGTCTCCCGACGTCATGTCATCCTTAATTCAATCTTAACTTACCTTATTACTAACTAAAACCTAAATCCGATTTCTCTAAATCTTTTACCTTTTTATAACTAATACCTTATGTCTGTTATCCAATCTTTAACCTTAAAACTAATTCTCTCTTGAAGACGATGCAAAGGTACGGCGATTTTTGCTTCCTTCCAACTATTTTTGCCAAAAGTAGCAGAAAAATGCCGTATTATTGACGTAAATCAAGCGTTTGTGTTCGCACACAGTTCGCAAATCGAACTTTCCAGCCCCAACGTCGCACCTTTCATTACATGGTTTCGCCGAGGCTTTTTCGTGTCCTTTTTACTCTTTTAACGTTGAAATAGTGCTGAGTTACGAAATAATTGAGTACCTTTGCATCCGTTTTGCCTAAGCGTAAGGCAACAGGACAACATTATTAATAAAAAACACATGCATTATGAAAGAAAAAAATGAGATTATGGATTTTTCGAGTACGCCATTAGAACCAGAATTGGATGAGTCATATTGGGAGCAATATGAAAAGACTGATTGTAAAATACCTTTTGGTGGGATGGGAACGATGCGAATGACCATCAAATGGATAGCTCAGTATTCCACATTCTATCATGAAGGCAAATGGCCAAATACGACTCAATCAGAATATAATCAGTTTTATAATGGTTTTTGGGAAGACATCAAAAACACGAAACTGGATGCGAAAGCTGTATTTTACAAGTATTTTGATTTTGATATGACCATTGATTTATTTGAGAAAATAGCTGAAACAATTCAAATAATGAAGGTGTATTCCAACTAATGAATCTGATTATTACACAGAAAAGACGGTTTCTTTTGTGTATTCAACAACAAAATTACAGCCGCCCACCAGTTTAAATGGCATGGACGGCTGTAATTCAATAGACTTCGCAATCATCAATTGTAGATA
>Ga0265301_10001200_pt1 | contig 34870 bp, 25 predicted proteins | sample AusTroGonzalo_MG_2_FD_193488 | JGI IMG/M metagenome (GOLD analysis project Ga0265301, IMG submission 193488) | Bovine rumen microbial communities from tropical cattle in Woodstock, Queensland, Australia - Gonzalo_04 | ecosystem: Host-associated > Mammals > Digestive system > Stomach > Rumen ... | reverse complement strand
TACCGCTCAAACTCACACATTGTTTACTTAGTATCAATTCCATAATCTTTCACAGGGGCTTAACGGACTTTTAACGGACTTTTAACAGACTTGTTACGGGTTACAACGCCATCACTCTCCTTCAACTCCGCATAAATGCGGGCGATGAGGTATCCACGGATAGTGGCGTATTTCTTGCCGTTAAAGACGCCGTTGGATTCTTTCCAATCGCGGGCGTAGGCGTTTTTCTTCCAGAGAGCGAGATTACCTGCTAATGTAGTGGCCTCTGTCATGCGTTGCCGATTCTGTCGCTCTTTGGCGGAGACGGGTGTAGTACGCGGTTTATACTCGCGGATATAGATACGCTGTTTGCCGGTCCTTTTGCTGCAGGTTACTACCACGCGTTTGGTTACTGCACCTTCCGGTGTGATGAATCGATGTTTGGAGAGGGTTCCGCTAACTCCCTCAATACCAGCGGGAAAATTACATTGTGCCATAATGATTGTGTTTTTAATTTTTTACATAAATTGTTTTTTGTTGGTCGGGGAGGAACTGTTTTGTCCAGCCGTCACGCTCTTCCGTCGTGTCGTACTTGGCATAGTAATCGGCAAAAGACATCGTCAGCTGCCGCGGTTTGAAGTCCTGAATGAAGAAATACGGGTTGCGCCCTTTGTATCTGCCGTGAGTCTCCAGCCACGCGATGATGGCTTGTTGTTTGTTGGGTGAGCACTTGTCCCACTCGCGCTCTGCGGCAACACGACGGCTCTCATATTCCTTATCCGGCTGGAATAGCGTCCAAAATCTTGTAAAGTCCATAAAAATTAATTTTTGTTTCAGTCTGTCAAGTCCGTTCAGTCCGTCCAGTCCTTAGGGGGATTATAGGGGGACTTATAACAGACTTAAAAACAGACAAGACATTAAAAATTTTTCTCTTTGGTCCTTTCTCTTTTATTACCTTTCTTTTTGCGCGGGATGGAGGGCCGGAACATCCGGCGAATCCGGACCGCTACGCTAATCCGAGTAAATTATTCCTCCCGCTCGCAAAACGGATCCCAGTGTTTGTTGAGTTCCCGCTCCGAGAGCAAAGTCGGGTCCACGACCCGAAAATGCTCTTGGAGGTAGGTTAAGGAAACATAGGGAATCATCGTTTTACCTTGAGAGTGCGTTTGATTTCCCTGTCCAGATAGGGGTGCTTTTCAAGCAGTTCATTCAGGTACATCTTACGCTTCGCGGTCAGTTCGGACTGCTTTCTGGCCAACGCGGCTTTCTGTTCGTCAATGGCATAGATTCTCACGAAATCCTTGCCCTGGAACGGTTGTCCGTTCTTGTCTTTCAGGATAGGTGTCTCTTTCTTCTCCACGTAGTACTTGCAGCCCTCGTGCACGAACTCCTTGCCGCTCTCGTACTCCTCCGGATGCAGCGCTTGTGCCAGTTCGATGCCGAACGCAGCGAGTCCTTTCTCTCCGGTTTTCTCGTCGCCTTTTACCAATAGATCCTGCGCATCGCTGAGGATAGCGCACACGCGGTTCATCTGCAGCGAATCGATTGCGGCTTCCTCCGCCAGCATGTCTGCGTGCAGCAATACCGCTACGTGTTTTGCGTCCAATACTCCGTTTCCAATCAGTTTGATGGTCTCTACATTTAATGTTGCCATAATAAAATAATTTTAAGGGTTAGGCACGCATCAGCGCACCGCTTCTCAATGGAAAAGCGATGCAAAGGTACTGCTATCTAGGAAAACGATGGAGGACATTGTGAGTGATGTCCACAAAGTCCTCCACATGTGTAGTTATTAGTAGTTATTGAGAGATATCAATATCGTACTTTTCGCACAAATAGCGCACGGTAACGGGCGGCAGAAGTTGTTGTTTGGGCGTTATTCCCATAGCGTCCAATGCCTGTTTGTCAGACCTGAGCCATGCCCGAAAGGTAGCCGTTGAAACGCCCGCGGCACGGGCTATTTCGTTTTTATACATTGCTTTATATGTCATAGTTGCTTGATTTTGGGCGGTCGATAACATCGACCTGAAATGAACATAGAAAAAATGTCCACATCAAATGTGGACGAAATAAAGAAAAATAAAATCAAGCAAAAAGGCGGAGGTCTCGCTTTCGGTTTAAGACACAAAAAAAGAGACGGGGCACGATGTGCGTGCTCCGCCTCGGAGAGAATTAGCCTGTCGGCTATGATTTATTTTACCTCTACGCCGGTGAGGGTGTAGGTCTTGCCGTCACGGAGGATGAGGATTTGACCGTCACGGAGATGTTTGACGGATTTAATATTGGCGTTGTTTTCTTTATCATCCGACATGGTTACTTCGTCGATGGCTGTGGGCACATCTGAGATTGGAAGGATAGAACCAAAGCCTTTCCACACATTTGCGGCTTCGTATGCCGCTACGCTTTCAGCCGGTACATAGAGCGTGCAGGAGGTTATGCTAGCTTTTAGAAATACATCGCTAATACTCTGCGGCGTAGTGGCATAATTGATGAAAGAGGTCAAGCTGCTGCAACCGTAGAAAGCAACAGTTCCAATGCCTGTAACGCTACTCGGAATCGTCACAGAGCTCAAACCGCTGCAACCATAGAAAGCATAACCTTCAATGCGGGTGACGCTGCCCGGAATTGCCACAGAGCTCAAACCGCTGCAACCAGAGAAAGCATACTCTCCAATGCTGGTGACGCTATTGGGAATCGTCAAAGAGCTCAAATTTTCACAACCATAGAAAGCAGAGTTTCCAATGCTTTCGACGCTATTGCCAATCGTTACAGATGTCAAACCGCTGCAACCATTGAAAGCATAATTTCCAATGGTGGTGACGCTACCCGGAATCGTCACAGTACTCAAATGGTTGCATCTATAGAAAGCACGTTCTCCAATGCCGGTGACGCTATATGTGGTTCCTAAATAGACTACACTCTCCGGGATATTGGCTGTAGTAATAGATGTTGTCCAATAGGGGTCTGATCCAATCTGCGAAGTCACCTCTGCCGTTTGACCCGCTGCACGCAAGTTGTAGTACAAATCGCCGATATTGACTCTGTCTGCATCTATTGGTTTGGCAGCCCACGTAGCAGTGTAGGAACGGTTGCCCGTCGAGCCTTGCGCAATAGTAACGCTCATTGTGGCTTCACTCAACCCTGTTCCTATCCAGCCGGCGAAGTCATATCCGTAGCGCGTCGGGTTGGTCAGCATGAAGTCAGGCGTTGTTTCGTTATAATTGGTCGGGTTAGGCGTAGCCACGGTTCCGTCGGCCAGGTCATAACTGATAGTGTAGTTGATATGAACCTGAACCGATTCGCTCTGACTATCGCTGTGGTCGTAGTCTGCCACCACCTTGTAATAAACCGTATAGTTGCCGCCGTCCACAGCCGTCGGCACGTCCGTACTCCAGTTCTCGCCATCGAGCGAATATTGCATCTCGCCTCCGCTGGCCGTGCCGGCCGTAATGAGCGCCTTTGACGAACCGTCATAGACTAGATTAGCAACGGCTGCCGGAGCAGAAGTAACCTCGGCCGCCGGTGCGTCGGCCCATTGTGCATAGAGCGTCACCGGACCTTTGCTCTCCAGCGTAGCGAAGATGGAGTCTTGATTGGTATAATTGTTCACACCATCGCTCCAGCCGTCGAATACCTTGTGCGCACGAGTGAGCGTGTTCGTACGAAGCGTGTCGCCGTTCTCTATCGTCTGCTGAGCCATCGTGCCCTCGCCGCCGTTGGCATCATAGGTGAGATATTTGTAGTAATAGGTATCCCAGGTCATGCTCATATTCTTGAATCCGCCCCAGTGGTGCATTTCCACACCCGTTTCCGTGCTGGCAATGACTTGCGTCAACAGCATAGCTTTGGTCATCGTCTGGTCGCTACTGCCATTGCGGTTGTCGAACTCAAAGTCATGGGAAAGGTCACCTGACGGTTGACTTGTAGGACTAGTTGTAGTCTGTGTTTTATGGCCGATGCATGTCACTGCGCCATGGCTTGCATTTGTATAATCCGCCGTCATATCCACAGCTGCAGCCTTAAGAGTAGCCATATCATCGTGTACGTACAGCGCCACCGTCTGATGGAACTTTGTCGCATAACTCGCTATGTTATAATTCCAGTGCAGCACTTTGCGAGTGTAAGAAGAAATGGCTTGCTCGGTTTTGAAGATGGAGTACAAGCCGTATTTATTTCCGTTGTTACCACTCGTTCCCCATTGGGTAAAACCAAAGCCGGTGCCATCTTGCCATGGATACGGGTTCATCCAAACGGTATTATAGATTAATCCGTCATACGAAAGAGAGGCATTTAGCGTTGTGCTGCACCAGCCTGTTGCAGTGCTGACGTAACTCCACGGTCCTTCGGTGTATTGCCGGAAATTGGCAGTGTATGTTCGGTCGCCGTGGGAACCGGCAGGAATGGTGACATTCACTTGCGCTTTTCGAGTGTCTCCCACTCCTGTTCCCGTCCAACCGTAGAACGCATAACCGTCCTTATGCGGGTTGCGCAAGGTGATAGCTGCGTCTGTGGGTTTGTAGGTGGATGGGTTGGTGTAAGTCTGCTGCGGAGCGTTCAATGTACCGCCATCGAGGTCATAGGTAATGTCGTAAGTTACATCGGCAGTAATGGTGGCTGTGCCGGAGGTGAAGTTGGTTCCGGTATTGATGGTGAAACTGTTACCGCTAATGGCATTGCCGTTCAGCTTATAGGTCACCGTAGCATCGGCATGATTGTATGCCAGCGTGATATCGCCGTAGTAGTACTTGGTATTCTGGAATGTAGCATAACTGCCGGAGGCGATGCTCACACCGTCTGTTCCAATCGTCAGTTTGCAGACTTTCGTGCCGGATGCGAAAATTCGATTCCCGGAACTCCCCGAACCATTATAAGGATTGGTTGTGTAATAGCAATTGGTACAATTCGTGGATTTAAAATGGCAATCAGTTGCTCGTTTTAGACCTATCGGGTGGAACTGACCACTACCGGAATAGGTGCCCTTGAACAAACAATTGGTCATGACGAGATCCAGGGTGCTTTCATTATTGTACCATCCGAATATTCCGCCGATACAACCACCCGATTGTGTAATCACTCCGCCATAGATACAATTGGTAATCGTTACGGATGTTGCATCATCGCCGTGAGCCAGAATACCGGCACAATATTCTTTCTCTCCGGTGATATTGGCATTCACTACGCAATTGTCAATGAGACAAACGCCGCCGGTCGTTCTGGCCACCAATCCGCTACCGTAATTGTTGGAAGCTGTCACGCTTCCGTTTACGATCAGATTGCGAATGGTGCCGCCGTTCAAATATTGGAAGGGTGCCAGATTTCCTCCACCGGAGAGAGTAACAGTGAGTGTTTTTCCATTGCCGTCAAATGTACCGGAGAAAGTGCCGCTTATCATCGTTGTTACGCTGATATTCTTAGTCAGTTGGAAAAACTGGCCGCTATAATTCGTACCTCCGCTAACACTCGTGGCTAGCGTATTCCAATCGTCAGCACTGGTAATGAGATACGGACTGCCGCTGGTTCCGCTGCCCTCCCATGCCCAAATATTGGTGCTGGCAAACAATGCACAGGCAATCAAAAAGAGTTTGATTTTTTTCATAATCGTGAGTTCGTTTTATTTGCTTTTTATTGATAAATTTCGGTATTAGTTTCGTTTGAATACTATTTGCGCTGCAAAGGTACTGCTTTTTTTTGAGATATGCAAGAAAAAACGCCCAAATGAACGTTTTTTTTATTGAGAGTTTCGGAAGAGGGAAACCTTTCTAGGCGGAGCGGACACGGTCTTCCTTCCGTTCCGTCGGAAGGACCCTCCGGGTTATGGGTTACGGGTTATGGGAGCACAAAAAACTCCCGGCGCAGGGATGATGCGCCGAGAGCCAATTACAATCATTATATCAGGTGTTACTTAACCGCTTGACCGGTAACAGTGTATGTCTTGCCGTTGTGCCTGATGAGCATTTGACCGTCACGTATGAGTTTCGCGGTGTTAGCGTCGGCATTGGCATCCGTATTCTCCACTCCGGTCGATGTATCTTTCTCATACACGGCATAGACGGTGACATGTCCTTCCACATACTGATAAGCATTGCTGCTCCATCCGGTGAAGGTATAGCCGGCATGCACCGGAGCCTCCGGTGGCGTGACATTTCCTCCGTAATCAACTGTCTCTACACAGATAAGCGAGTCTTCCGTCTCTACGAGCGGGTCGATGAAGCGGACATAGCAATAGAAGGTTACCTGCAGATCGGTTGCATCACCGCCACCTACTTCCTGGAAGTACGCACGGAACGGAGCTGCTTTGCCCGGGATGTTAACCGTTGTACCGCGGAACTCATAGCCGTTGTTCGACCATACATAGGGTTCGTCCGGAATACGTGCGATTTCCGTAGAGTCCTCTCTATTGAGCGAAACAGCGGTATCACCATCTACTACGATGTAGTACGGACGGTAAGCGGTCATCTGCTTGCTCGGCACGAGCTGCATAAAGGCCGTCGGATAGCCGTCCACCTCCTGAACAGAAGCCGGCTCATATACCCATGCATGTTTGGACGTGAGCGTCAAGTTATACGGCAGGCAGGAAGGATAGATGCACGGATCGTAGTGCATTTCCGTCTCCATTTCCGGCAGCAGGATAGAATCACCGGTCGGATTGCCTTCTTTATCGCTTGTCGGATATTTGGTATCGGTATAGATGATATTTCCGTCCTCATCCGTTTTTACTTTTGCATATAATGTTTCCGCGCCGACGAGTTCACGCTTGATTCCGGCGTTACCGGCGGTGAAGGCAACCGGCGGGTTGAAATCCCAACCGTCGTTAAGCATGAGAGAATGTGCATCGTCTGCAATGACAGCATTCCACTCACCTTCCGGTGCATTGTGCTTTTGTTTCATATACACGATGGTATTGTCGCTAAGACCGTAGAACGGACTTTCCTTATCGCCGCGACAAACCGTATAGGTGTCATGCGAGATAATATCAGACAGGTCTATATATTGCAGATTGTCTGCGCCTTCGAAAACGCCTTTACCCATTGACAACGCCTTGGAACCGTAAGCGCCGGGGATAGTAATGCCGGTGAGTCCTCTACAATAAGAGAACGCATAATCGAAGATATGAACCTTTGTAATATTCCACGGAAGATATTCGAATTTAATTTCGAACTTTCCTGTTTTGCCCGGTGCACAAGCGATGATAAAATATGAATTACCGACATAGTGAGCCAGCAAATTATCACTACATGAATAGTTATGATCATTACCTCTGGAAGCAGTGAGGGTTGTCAGACTCGGGCAACGGGCGATGAAGTTATTCGCATGGTTCGTGAAGCCCTTACCGATATTGAAGCTGGCAAGGCTTTCGCAACTTGCAAACGCGTCTTCACCGATGGTATCAACAGCATCGGGCAGGTCAATCGCGAGGAGCGAGTCGCAGTCCTCAAAGGCATGTCCGCCGATGAAGGTCAGGTTGGCACCGAGGGTGATGTTGCGCAACGTGTCGTTGTCACGGAATGCATTCTCCTCGATACCGGTGACGGGTTTGTCATTATAAGTATCGGGGATGGTGAGCGAGGAAGCATGACCTTTGTAGCCCACTATGCCATAAGCGGTTATCGGGTCTCCGACAGGACGATAGACCAGTCCGTTCTCATCCTCCGTATCCACACACGCGGCGATATACATATCTTTCAGTGTGACAGGCACCGGATCATCGACATAACGCTTGTCAAAGTAATACCAGTTCTCCGAACCGAGTGTCGACTTGGTATTGGCGCCATACATGTCGCCTTCATTCTCAAATTTCCTATTACCTTCAAAGATAGGATCGAATCCCTCCACGTAATTGCTGTACGGATCGTTATAACCCCAATTCGTCCAATACACACAGTTGGTAATAGTACTTTTAATATATTTGTTGGTTTTTCCTACTATTGGTCCCATGTATGGAGCGGCTATGTCCCCACGGCTGAGAACGTTTCTCGCATAGCAACGATTGATCGTCACCACGCCGGCACCGCCGACGATACCTCCAAGAGTAACATATGATTGATCCAAGCCCTGGATGAAGTTGGATGCAGAGCAATCGGCAATCGAGACACTGTCAAACACATTGCCGACAATACCTCCTGCCCAACCGGTACACTTGACTTGGCCTTTGAACATACAGCGCTCAACGGTGGATTGTTTTGCCCAACCTACAATACCGCCGCCGCTACCGTTATTGGCATAGATCGTATGGTAATTATTATCGTCCGTAGGCTTACCGACGACAAGAACGTCGGTTACACGGGTGTAGTTAACGGCACGGCCCAAGACAACACCTACATAATCACCACCCCTTACCTGTGGATTGTACAGATGCATATTGTAGATCGTAGCGCTATCGGCATAGCCGAACAGACCGGCATCATTCCCTGAGCTGCTGACTCTCAGATTGCTGATGGTATGTCCGCCTCCGTCGAAGACTCCGGAATAGGGGTGCGCTTCTGTACCAATCGGCGCCCAGTTATCCACGGACGACATATCTATATCTGCAATCAATTTGACAGAACGGTTGGAACTGCCTTTATATCGCCCATTCTCCGAGTTAACCGCATTGCGGAAATCCGCTAATTCCTCTAACGATTCAATCGTTTGCGGCGCTTCGTTGATTTCATAGATACGCTTGAAGGCATCAGGCCAACCGATGGTGTCTCCACACATCACATCCGTTCGTTTATAACTCTCGATAGCGCCCATCGGCACGTACAACTGACGTTGGGCTGCCATCTCCGCATAAGCGGCTTTGGTTCCTTTGGAGTTGAACATATCATTGGACGACCATATAGGAGCACCTCTTCGATGGGAAGTCATGGTCTTGAGGGACTTCAAATTGACAAACGCACCACGGGAGATATTGGTCAGCGTGGACGGCAGTTCAATGCTGAGCACATTGGAGCAGCCGACGAAGGCATAGGCTTCAATCGTTGTCACACCTTCCTCTATCTTGACAGAGGTCAGTCCTGTACAGAAGCGGAAAGCCACCGGACCGATTTCTATGCGACACGGATGTCCTTCAACCACAGCTTCGCCCGGGATAACCAGTTCTCCCTGGCTCCAATAGGGGATACACGCGTTATAGCCGTTACCCAAGGTAGCTATATACTCATACGATTCATATCTGATGTCACCTACGACTGCCTGAACGGGAGAACCGCCGACAGTGACAGTAACAGTTTCTGCACTCGCAGTCAAGGAGAGCAGCAATGCAATTATGCTAAATAATGTTTTTCTCATAGTTGTGTCCTCCTATATTTATTGTTTACCTTCCAAAACCCATTTCATCAACGTATAATCCGGCGAAGTGATGGAACCCAAAAGGAAAAACTGCGTACCGGCAGGCACATGGTCTTTCTTACAGTTACGGTCCATAATAAACACATTAGCATGTTCTTTGTCTGCCGTGGGAACGCCAAGAGATTTCGCGGGAGAGTCATCTGCTTCGAAAAAATAGCTCAAGCCGTTCGGCTTCTGACTATTCATAAAGGCAAGCATATTATCATACGGCACCACGGTATCGTAGGTGGAATGGTATAGCGCAACGCGCTTTTTCGGCTTCCAGCCAACCGTCATGTTGTTGCTCTCCAAGGCTTTCACCATATCTCTCATAAACTTGTATTTGAGCGGTTCTCCTTTCGCCAATCGGCGGAAGTCTTCCAGACATTCCGGTGTAAGCATTTGTGCCAAATCGCCATGCAGGTTCTTATCCACATAGATAGGGAACAGGCTGTCCACCTTCTCAATCTTTATACCGTTGTGGTAACCGGTCTCTTTAATTTTCCGGAAAGCGTCGGTGACTCCCACCGTGGTATATTGGTCGGATTTGTTCGGCTTAGACTTCGCTTCGATATAATCGATGATACCGGTATTGAGGAAGTTCTGCGTAAAGAAATCGGTCAGTTTATACTGGCGCATATAGGGATTGCTGTCCAGCATACCCTTTACGATAAGCGCCAATGCAACCGGCATGGATACGCGTTCTTTTCGATGGGTAGTCTTTTTGTCCCCATCCCTTGCATCGCCGTCATCGGTCATATAATATTTCAGCGTAGCAACCGGGCTGTAAGGACCGTCGCCGCAGACCGAACCGGCAAAATGAAGCTCTTCATCCAATCCGTTGGTCTCGATATATTTGTGTACCGCCATCGAAACGGAACCGCCTTGCGAGAAACCTACGCTGACAGTCTGCCAGCCTTCCTCCAATGGTAGACACCCTACTTCTTCTTTCGATTTATACAATGCCAACCCGTAGCGCGTAGCGTCCACGCACTGGCGGGCGGTCAACTCCTGATAAAGATAGGGGTGCGGGCGATCCACCGTTGCACCATAGCCCTCATAGTCCGGAAGGATAACGAGACTGCAAGGCTGCCGCAGGATGTCATTACGGGTATAGAAGATCATCATACCGGCATCGGTCATGAAGTTGTCCAGTCCCAAGAAAGAGGTAAAGGTGTTATACGATGTTGGTGATTCCCAGTTACTGGTCACCGTCACGTGACAGCCAATCACCACATTGCTCGGCCTTGCTATTCTGTCAACTAAATACACAGGGAAAGGAGTAAGGGCAAGAAACTTGAGTATCCAAGGATCATCCTTATCAATATTCATACGGGTAGGAATAGCCATCAGCGCCGAGAGACGCACGGGATTGCCGTCCGCATCGACCGAAGGATAGGTGTAGTAATACAGACGCGACGCGGAGCGTTCATGATGTCCTTCGTATCGCCAGTCCTCGTCAGGCGTTACACTGGGAGCGTTCTTGCGTTTCTGCATCTTTTTTACAAGTTTACGAAGCGCTGCGGACTTAGCCGCTCTCTTGGCTTCGAACTCCTGAGGAGATACAATCTGCATTCCATCGTCAATAGTGACCGAGTCATATCGACCCGTCTGCGGATTATACATAATGGTGTCATGACTGCTGAAGACGGCAACAGCCTCCTTCGTAATCTGCACATCCGCCACGCTTACCGGCTCCGGTGTGCCGGATTGTGCCCATACGCCTGCCAACGACAGCAGGGCAAGGGATAAGAGTGAAATTCGTTTCATGATTGTTATGATTTGTTTGTTTGATTTTTCGCGTTGATTACAAGGAGATACCGGTATAGTCATAAACCTTGTCCTTGATATAGTCTTCTACTTTCTGGATGACATCTTTCTTGATTTGCTCTATCAGCTCTTCCGTGCCGTGCATGTCATCCTCCATGAGCAGCATCGTTTTGCCGATATGCTGGAACAAGCCGTAGTCCACATGATTACCCCAATCGCCGAACTCGGTGTCCACATGGCATCCGTGCGCCGTGAGGTAATTCGCCATCTCCTCGCCTACATGCCAATCCATGTATTTGTCACCGGCGGAGTGCATGATATAATAGCGAGTCTGTACATTCGGTTGCCAGTTCTGACCTTCGCCACAAAGCGAGTTCTGTTTGAACCGGCTTGCCATCTTCTTTCCGAGCTCGGAATTGGGATCCAGCGCAGCAGGGGTCAGAATGAGGTTAACCGGACAATCCTTAGCCAAGGAGTCGTTACCGGCTATGAGTTTGTTGATGTCCCATGTACCGTAATCCTTGGATAGAATCCATGACTGAATATTGTCGCACAATGGTTTTTGGAATACCTCGTTGTACTCAAAATCCATTCCGTAGGTTTCTTTGTAGGCTACGACTACTAACGGGAACGAGCAGGCATAGCCCGATGTCTCGGACTCGATATTGCTTCGATATACTGAGTAGATGCTGAACGGCGCTGCTCCGGCGGAGGTCAGACTCCAACGAATATCCGGGCATTTCTCATCGCAGTAACGCTGCACAGCCATTGCCGAGAAACCACCGCTGCTGTAGCCGACGTTGAACGTCGGAAGCCCGTCGATAGAATAGCCTTCGTCCTTGAGAATCTGCATCGCGGCTTTCCATGCATCCGTAGTCTCTACGCCGGTTATCTCGGGGCAGCAGTACGCCTGCGGCTTGTCCTCTGTAAGCGTCCATCCGTAGAGGTCAGCCGAGACGGCAATCAGATTCTGGTACTTATTCATATACAGACCGATATCGTCTATCTCGTTCTGCGAGGTGCGTTCGCCATGCTTGGCACAGGTGAACTCGTTATAGAGCATCAAACCGCGCGGAGAAGCCGTTTTTTGATAGACGGCAGGGTTCATAGAGATAACGCCCGTCAGACGCACCGGAGTCTTCATGTCCGGACCTAAACTGGTGTACTCAAAGATGATTTGATTGAATTTCAGATTGAGCACATCATTGGCCAAAGCTTTCAGCGCATGGCATTCGCGCTTCTGAACAACTTTCGCATCCAAAAAATAGCCTTTCGAAGGTTCATTTGACTGACACGAAGTAAATAAAGCGGAGGTTACCGCGAAACAGCATAGAGCTGCCAGAACAAAACTTTTTTTCATATTCATTATGTTAGTCTATTCAAAATCCGTGCAAATTTACAAAAATATCTGCATATACGCTACACGTATGGGTAAAAATTTACGCAAAGTTATGAAAAATTTACGAATAGTTATGAATGGTGAGCCATTTGCTGGGGGCTACACCGGTCTCACGGGTGAAAACTCGGGAGAATACGATGGAGGAGGAGAAACCGCTCTGCTGCGCAACATCTTGGACTCTCAACTCCGGGTGCTCGGTCAAGAGGCGTTTGGCTTCCTCGATACGCATACCATTAACCCATTGGTAGAACGTACACCCGTACTCGGTGTTGATGAGTTGGCTGAGGTAGGTGCGGTTGAGCGGTAGCACCTGACGCAAGTCCGTCAACTGAAAATCGGGATTAAGGTAAGGCTTTTCTTGTTCGAGCCATGCCTCCAAGGTAGCCCGATAGACAGCATTGGAAGGATTCGGTTCTTCGGCTTCCTCGGTTGCCATACTATGCAACTGCTTCCAGGGGTCGGGGCGGAAGAGGATCTGCACGGTGCTGTAACCGAACAAAAGCAGCATAAGCCACTGCTGGGTGAACGCGCGGACGGGGTTGTCCGTCAGGCACATATAGAAGAGCGACAGACCCAGCATCAGCAACATCACCAGATATCGCACAATCCATTGGACATCGATATTGTCCAGAGTTGAGTAGTTTTCCTCACACCATATTCTATACGCGCGCACGTGTCGGGTCAAGATGATTGCCAACAACACCGGATAACACATGATGACAGGACTCAAATCGACCGGCAAGAGGTAATCCAATCCCACTAACGCACATATAGGCAGCAGTTGCAGCATCGCTTTGGAGCAAGTCAACCAATTGGGGCGAAGCGCTTCTTGCGGATAAACCAACAGCAGCCACGCCAGCAGATTAGCTACCAGCAGTTCAAAGGCTGTCATCGCATCGCCGCCTATATTCAGTACCGGCGTACGCAAGAAATAAGTCTGCACCAGGAAAAAAGCATCGGCAAGACCCCACACGAGCAATACCCATCCCCATGCCTTACGGACACGAAGACCTTCCGAATGAACGAACATCAGAATAGCGCCAAAGAGACACACGCTCGCCGTGCACGTGTTCTGTATCGCCGTAATGACACCGTCAAACAAATCCACAGGGATGAACCGTGCCAACCAATGACTAAGTGCCGTACATACCGAAAGGACAATGAAAAACAGTATCTCCGACTTATAATTGTAGCATAGATTATAGATATCTCTATTAACCATTTTCTCGTGTTTTGATAGCATTTGACAAAAAGATGCTGCAAAATTACAACTTTTTTTTGAGATATGCAAGAAAAAACGCCCAAATGAGCGTTTTTTTTATTGAGAGTTTCGGAAGAGGGAAACCTTTCTAGGCGGATGCCGCTCTTCCCGTTTCATCGGGAAGACGCTCCGGGTTACCGGTTATGGGAGCACAAAAAAGAGCCCTCTGCATTCTCTATAAATTCCCCTCCGCTGCCACGCCCATATTCCAGCATGTACCAATTCTGCCTCATTTTCTACTGATTTTGGTACATGGCAAATCTCTTCCTTCTTCCGGGCGTTGTAACGGCCTCGCAAGCCACTTACGACCGCCTCTACGAGCGATTAAAGAAAGCCTTCCAACGTGGCACTCCCGTCCGCTTAACTATTCACGGATGATTCAGAAACGAGCTACAAAAATCGCTCGTTTTTTTATTTCGTCGTTCATTGTCTCGGATTATCCGAGCCTCATTCACAGATTCACAGATTCACGCATCTTTGTATCTTCATATTCTCATTTTTCCTCATTTTCCGTACAAAATAGAAATATTTTGCAGAATATCCCCCGATTTTTTGTACAATCCAATTATTTTTCGTACTTTTGCACCCGTAAAGGTTTTTGCATTTGAATGATTAAGGTAAGTCTAGGGCCTCAAACAATCAAATGAAGCGAACGTAAAGCGCACGCTTTTCGTATCCTATTGATTACCAATCACCAATTACCTACAACCAATAGTGCCTCGCATTTTCCGACATATGGTCCAAAGGATGATGATCCTCTTCCTGCTTCTCGGTGGGATGGGGGTGAACTATGTGCAGGCGGCAACATATAGCGGTAGTTGCGGAACAAATGCCACATGGTCGTATAATACCATTAATAATAAATTGACTATTTCCGGTTCAGGCGCGATGACGAATTATACCTCGTCCTCTCCTGCTCCGTGGGATTCTTATAAAACATCTATTCTAACCATTTCAATTGCCAATACGATAACGAGTATAGGAGATTATGCTTTCGCGAGTTGTACAAAAGCGATTTCAGTATCTATAGGAACCGGCGTGAAGTCCATTGGTAGTAATGCTTTTAGAGGCTGTTCATTGTTGTCCAGCGTGACTATTCCTAAAGGAGTAACAACGATTGGTGACGCTGCTTTCTATAATTGTACGAGCTTCGTTTATGTATCCATTCCGGAGGGCGTTACAAGCCTTGGCTCGCAAGCTTTTTATGGTTGTACCAAATTGACATGGATCTCCATTCCGAGTTCTGTTACAACATTGGGCTCCCATGGCTTGGGCAGTTGTTCCGGAATTACAGATATATATGTTTACTGGATGAATACGAGTGGTAATTATATTCCTCTTTGGCCAACAGAATTCGTTTCCACAATAGCTCGACCGAAAGTGACACTTCATGTACCATGCGGAACAAGATCTATGTACAAGGGCCTAACGGGTTGGATGGATTTTAAAATAGTAGAACCGCAATATACGATTACTGCCAAGACTAATAATAGTTCTTATGGAACGGTTCAGATAGATGATGGTACGGCAGGTGCAGATGTTTCTAAAACGGTTAATTGCGCAACGAATGTCACATTGACGGCCGTCACAACAACTTCCAATTGTAACATCGATTTTCTCCAATGGAACGACGGCAATACAGATAATCCACGAACGGTAACAGCGGAAAGTTCTATTACCTATACAGCTCAATTCGGTACTATCGGAGGTGACTGCGGCGCAAGCGGCAATAATCTCACCTGGTCGCTTAACCGTTGTACCGGTGTGCTGACTATCAGCGGAAGCGGAGCGATGGCGGATTGGAGTGCGGAAACAGATGTACCGTGGTATAAATATCGGGAAAGTATCACCTCGGTGGTATTGCCCGTAGGTTTGACACATATAGGTGCGAATGCCTTTTATGGCTGTGCGATGACGAAGATAGATATCCCTGCTGCCGTACGGACTTTCGGCACAAGGGCGTTTTTTAGTTCCTCTCTGCAGGAGATCTGCATTCCTGAAGGAGTAACGACGCTGCCCGATGAACTATTCGGAGGTCATACCGCTACCACAGCACCGCTCAAACGTATCTATCTGCCCGGTACATTGACATCGATGTATAACATTGGTCTTGCTTACACGCGCTTGCAAACACTCATGATTCCCAAATCCGTCTCAGACAATTATATAGTGATTCACTGGCGCTACAATTATATTCCCAAGACCATCTACGCATCATGGACGGAAAACGTGCCACGACGTAGCGGACGGTTAGAGTCTGCAAATCCTAACGTGACGAAGATGCATGTACCTTATGGAACTACAAGCTTGTATACGGGGGGATCGGATTATTATTGGTCACGCGTTTGCGGTATTATTGAAGACGTTGATGAACGGGCAATTGATTTGGGATTGTCTATCCGCTGGGCAAGTTGCAATATCGGAGCGACTGCACCGGAAGAGAACGGTAATTTCTACGCTTGGGGTGATACACTCACTCGTAGTTCGTTCACATGGGGCACTTATCCGTATAGCGGTAACTCGACCAACACGATGACCAAGTACTGCACGCGTGCCGCGAACGGTACTGTGGACAACCGCTCGACCCTTCTTGCGTTCGATGACGCCGCTTATATCAACTGGGGCGAGACTTGGCGCATGCCGACCAAAGATGAGTGGAATGAGTTGATTACGCAATGTACATGGAAGGATACAATGTATAACGACGTTCCCGTTTGGCAAGTGACCGGTCCGAACGGCAATAGTATCTACCTGCCGAAAGTAGGCTATAAGAATAACTCTTCTGTTACTGCCGGCTGTTACTATTGGTCATCTACGCTCAATACAGCCAATTCGAATGACCAATGCAACCGTGCACTATATATCAATGCCGCAAACCGATCCAGTGCTATGTACGGCTTGCGTTATGTCGGCATGCCGGTTCGTGCGGTCTATCGCCGCGAGTGGCCGAGTTTCACGCTGACTATCACCGATACACCCGAAGGTACTCCGTACACCAAATCCGTCAATGCCGGTTCAACGTATACCCTCACAGCCCAAGAAGATGCGTGTCGTCCATTTGTGCGCTGGTCTGATGGAAACACCGAGAACCCGCGCACCGTAACCGTCACCGAGGACGCCACCTATACGGCCGTGTATGATGGGTCCAACTATTTCTCCGGTACGTGCGGTGCGCAAGGAAATAATGTCAGATGGACCCTCTGTGACGGCGTACTGACGATTACAGGAACAGGAGAGATGGCGAATTGGTCAACAAATAACGTACCTTGGAAAAACTATAAAACAGATATTACTTCTGTAAGTATTGAAGACGGAGTAACGAGTATTGGCACTTGTGCGTTCTATCAGCTCACGAACCTAACATCTGTATCCATTGGAACAAGCGTTACAACAATAAAGGGGGATGTGTTCGCAGGATGTACATCCTTGACTTCTATAACATTTCCTAATAGCGTCACAAGTATAGGGCAGAGCGTTTGTGATGGTTGCGTTAAATTAACTTCTGTGGTTCTCCCTGATGGATTGAAGAACATTCCAAGCTATGCATTCCAGGATTGTTTCTCATTGACCTCTATAACCATCCCGGATGGTGTCGAAATTATTAGTGAGAGTGCATTTAATTATTGTAAGGCTTTACCATCGGTTACTATTCCAAGTAGCGTCATATACATATATGCAGAGGCCTTTAGATATTGCTCCACTTTGGAGGATATCTATGTCTCTTGGACGGAGGCGGAGAATATACCTTTTTGGCCGCCAAATATGACCAGTAATAGCGATATCACTCTCCATGTACCTTGTGCAGCGATCGATTTGTACCAAGACGCAGACGGTTGGAAAGACTATACGATTACAGGCGACGAGACCTTCACCATCACCGTTACGACGGATGATGCAAGCATGGGAAGCGTGGCGATAATTGAAGATTGAAAATTGAAGATTGAAGATTGAAGATTTAGGATTTCAAATTTAACAAAATATTAACAAACTAAAACACCAATCAAAATGAAACGTTTTTATGTTGTGCTCTGCGCAAGCCTGGTATGCGCAATGAGCGTAACGGCTCAGACTCCGGCTTCGGACAGCAAGGATGTAGATTGCGGTAGCTCCGTAACCATCACCGCTACCCCGGCAACCGGTTTCCACTTCGTACAATGGGAAGATGATGCCACCGCACCCGCTACACGTACGATCTCTAACATCAAAGATGCGACGCTCAAGAACTACAAGGCTATCTTCGCAGCCAATGAGGCAATTGATCCGAGTATTAACGACCCGAACAACCCGAATCCGAGTCTGAACGATGTACTGAGCCTTGTTCCGAAGACCGATGACGACTGTCTTGAGTTTGACCACTGGAGTGATTTGACACCCGGCGATGCTGACTATGCAGCTAATCCGCGTAGCTTTACCTACGAAGGTGTAGCGCCGACGTTCACTGCTGTATTCCGCACCAAAGTATTCACTGTTACTGCAACTGCTGACGACAACACCCAAGGTAGCGTAAGCGTTACGTTGCCGTAACGAATTGAAAATTGAAAATTGAAGATTGAAAACTGAATGCAACGCGAGTTGCGATACATATTATTGCTCTGTACTCTGTATTCTGTACTCTGTACTCCTGTAAGTGCCATTGATGTGCCTTGCGGAACGTGGCTCACGCTAAGGGCTACTGCCATCGAGGACTGGCATTTTGAGCGATGGTCGGATGGTAACACCGACTCGGTTCGACTGATTGAAATCACGTCGGACACCACCCTCTATGCCCATTTTGCGCCCAATTGCGGAGACTATGCCGCCTTGCCGGTGATTTCCCTCTACGACAGGTTGCTGATGCTTGATGTGCAGACCATACAAGCCATGGGTTATTTCTTCGACACGGAGAACGTAACGTGGTATCGAGTGCGCGGTACGCCGGATAAGATAGACGAAGGCGCGAGTGCAGACGATGAGATGATGGCTACCGGCTATTACCTCACGATCGATCAGTCGTTCCAAGGCACAGGCGATTATTATGCCATCGTGGATGTGAGCGGTAGTCCGTCAGGACTGCTGTGCACGAGCCTTATGCGTTCGGAATTGGTGCATTACACGAGTTCCGCTGCGCCGGCTGCACCTTTCCTCGAACCCACTATGGTACGACCGTCCGAACCCCAACGGCTCTTGCAACTCAACCCCGATCATCCAACCACCGTCACCATCTTCGATATGAATGGTCATCGACTGCAGACCCTCTCTGCCGAAGGCGTCGAACGGCTTATGTTACAAGCCGCTCCGGTTGCCGGTTGTTATCAAGTGGTTGTCCAAAACGGCGATCAACGAACCGTATTAAGGTATATCGTTGTAAAATGAAAAGTGAAAAATGAAAGGAAAAAGGACATATTATAGTTGGCGGAGACTGATTTGCCTTTCAATTTTCAGTTTCTTCCTTTCAATTTCCCTGCTGGCTCACACCTCGATGGTTTCGATTGGTGTTAGAGGTGGTGGACAGACATATTTGTCGTCCACTACCGACCCATCGAGTAGTGTGCAGGGGACGTTCGGAGGAACAGGAACACTTGACCTGCGTTATACGTTCTACGGCTGTCTGACCGACCGCTTCGGCATCGGTTTTACCCTCGGTGGCGGAGTCGGTTACGGCACAGCCGGCATCCAAGGCAACCATACCGACACCTATACCAACTTCGACTACCTTGGCAACCAAATGGATTATACCGTTTCTTCTGCCTTCCAACAAACCGATCGGTTCGCCAAAGGTGAAGCAACGCTCATGGCTTCTTTCTGCTTCGGAAACGTGATTCTCAATATCGGTCCACGCTTCATGGTGCCTTTCTCAGCGTCATCCTCATTAACCATCAAAGAAGCCAATATCGATGCCTATTACCCTGCCTATAACGTCCATATAGTCAACGAACAGATCACCGGCAAACTGGAAACACCTGTCAGCTATCAGCAGTCAGCCATCTGCAGTCAGTTCTCCGTCTTAATGACAGCCGAATTAGGCTATGAATGGTACTTTAACGACCGAAATTGCCTTGGCTTCCAACTCTATGCCGATGTAAGCGTGTGGGATAAGCCATCAGCAGTCAGCTATCAGCCATCAGTTTTTATCCAAGTATCTCCGATTACGGACGCTGCAAATCCCTTTCCGACGGTAACGGTAGGGGATGCAAACCCGCTTATCTCCAGCCGTCGTTACCTCGACTTTGGTATACGTATCTACTACGGGTTCACCATCTCGCACGACACCTATCGCAATGCCAAAACACGTCACGCCCGTGACACTCGTCTGCATCACAATCGATATAGATGGTATTAACACCACATATTATTCTTCTCTTCGTCTCTTTCCTGCAATTGCATGCAGGTTCATTCACACATTCACACATTCACACATCTTTGTCAGTTCTACCTTGTATAAATTTTGTAGTTTTATATAAATCGAAACGCAAATGAACAAGTCATTGAAAATATCGAAGTACGTGATGATTTCCTCGTGGGTATTTGTTGCTATCGGGGTAGTCTTAGCCGTAGTGCTCTTTACCAGCCTATTTTTGCAGGAACTTAATCCAGACCCTGTTTGGCATGATATTTCCGAAGAAAAGACGAGTGCTTGGGAGTTTATTTGCTCCGCTTGGACGCTATTAGCGCTATACATCGCATCTCCGATTGCTGTTATCTCAACAATCGTATATATCATTTTACGCCGTAAAGAAATACAACCATGAAGATCAAGACTACTGAACTGATTCGCACCTCACAGAGTTGGGATGGAGCAATGCTCCCGGACTTCCCGCAAGGACAACCGGAACTGCGAGTAATCCGCTTGGATTTTCCTGTCGGAGCCAAGACCGGTTGGCATCATCATACCGTCGTTAACTACGGCATCGTGCAGCAAGGCGACCTGACAATCGTCTGTCAAGATGGCTCAGAACGTACCTTCCATGAAGGCGAACCGTTAGTAGAAGTGATCGGCACCATCCACCGTGGCGAGAATCGAGGCAAGAAACCAGTTATCCTTAACATGTTCTACTTCTCTGCACCCGGAGCGGAAATAACTATCCAACATCCGGAATTGGAGTTTGTAAAGTAGCCGCAGATACTCGCTCTCCCCAAGAATTAGAAATTCTCGGGGACCCCGATAGATGGCTTCGAGCCGGGACACTCGTTCACAAAACAAAATCAGCAACCGTAAAGGCTGCTGATTTATGTTTTGGGTGGAGAGTGGGGCTCGAACCCACGACACTCGGAACCACAATCCGATGCTCTGCCAACTGAGCTATGACCACCGTGCGCGCAGCGACCTTGATGGTCGCAAGCGCATTTACGATTTGACGATTTACGATGTACGATTTCTTCGTCATTTCGCAAAAGCGGGTGCAAAGGTACAACAAAATTTTGACATGACCAAATTTTTGAGCAACTTTTTTCAAAAAAAGTGCTTAAACACCCCATATAGCCTCCAAAATGTGCTTATTCGAAGCGTTTTTGCCAAAAAAGTGCCGTTATATCCTCCCAATTCTGCCCTACTCGCTTGTACAGACGTTGATTAGTCTTCTCGCTCTTCAAGCCGCCCAAACTTTCTATATACGGACCGAACTTAACAAAGTTGAAAGTTGAAAGTTGAAAGTTGAAAGGAACGTTTTCCGGGGTATATGGACGGCCTGAGTACCAAGCCACATGCAATGTACCATTTGTACATTTACCATTTACCATTTGAATATGCTCAGCGAGGCGGAGGACTTCTGCGGGATCGGCATCTCCGCCCATGAAGCAGACGCAAGTGATGAGGCCTGCGTATTGTTCAATAAGACCATCCAGCAGTTCCGGCGTCAGTTCTTCGCCGATGTCTTCCGCCAAATGCGGGCTGTGACATCCAGGACAATGACAAGGACAGTTAGAGAGATTCAGGGCGAGTGTTACCTCGCCCGGAATCTCTTGAAATACTATGTCGTAGGAAGCTACTTTAAGCATTCAGTATTCAGTTTAGCACTGCGGGGCTTTCTGCTTCTCAGCATAGTAGCGTTTAGCGGCCTCGCGTTGACGAGCCTCGGAGAAGTTGCTGACACGCTTCATGTAACCAATCACGCGGGTCAGGTAGTCGACGTTCTTCGAGTGGCAATGCGGGCACTCGTGCAGGTAACGTTTGTCGATATGACCGCAGTCGTTGCAGACGGTGTTCGGGATGTTGAAGGTAAAGTAGTTACATCCTTCTTGCGCCGCCACGCGGAGAAGTTGACGGTATTGCGCCTGACTGAGGTGCTCCTCCAAGTTACAATGCAGCGCCGAACCACCGGTGAGGTGCTCAATGTACTTACGTCCGTGCAAACGGAAACGGTCCAGTACATTCAGGCTCTTATCTTCTACAATGTAGAAATAACTGTTGTAGCAGTCACGCGGCACAACATAGCCGTCTTCTTTGTCCCATTTAGCATGCTTAACACCCACGTTCTCAGCAGGAATCATCTCACAGTTGAACATCACATTTTTCGTGCGATACTCTTTGTTCTTCTTCTCGATGATGCCGAGCACTTCCTGAACAAAATGGGTGTACTCCGGCGTGTCTTTGATCTCCAGACCCAAGAACTCAGCAGCCTCTACAAGACCGTTCACACCGATGGTGAGGTACTGACGACCGATATTGATGTAACCGGCATCGAACAGCGGCAACATACCACGCTCTTGTAAGTTCTTCAGGTTCTCGTTGTAAGCCAGTTGAACCTTGTGCATCAAATCCACAACATCCTCAATATAAGCCTGATACGGAATATTATTGCGAACAGCATATTGGATAGCACGGTTGAGGTTGATGGTTAATACCGACTTCGAACCGGTACTTACGCCACCTGCACCCAGCGTGTAACTGAAGCCGTTATCGGTAATCTCATTACGCAGACGGCAGCAAGAAGAGAGACTGTCAGCGTTGTCGCTCACGTAGGTAAAGAACGAGTGTCCTTTCGCATACATCTCTGCCGTAAAATCGCCGTACTCCTTGTCCTTAATGTCGCCGTTTTCTGCCAACAACGCCATCGTCTCTACAGGGAAAGTGAGCACCGTACGCGTACGCTCTTCGTTGAACCAGTTCATGAAACGACGTTGCAACCAATCCAAACTCTCCCAATGCGGCGCTTCGCCGTTCGGGAAGCGGAAGTTCTCAAACAAGCTCTTGAAATAGTAGCGATCGTAGTAACTGATATTCCAGAAAACCGACTGGAAGTTACGCGCACCGCTCGGCTGGTTCAAACTGTACACCACTTGCTGGAAGCAGTCGCAAACGATACGATCGATGGTACGACGGCGTTTGCTCAAGTCCACAACCTCGTCCGCACGTTTATAGTAATCCTCGCCATACTCCTGCTCGATGAAATAGTTCATATACATAAGGAACTCAGGCGTAGCGCACGCACCCGAGAGCATCGAGCTCACCATGAACACCATGTTGATGAATCCGCCGCAGAAAGACTTGAGATTCTTCGGAGGCGTTGCGTTACCGCCGATGGACTTGGTACCGCCGATGAGCCAGGGGTACATGGTGATGGAGGCGCAGTAGTTAGCGAGGTTGGTCTCGTCGTTCTTGTAGATAAAATGCTGGTTGAGCAAGTTCATGTAACGGTCGCTCAACTCCTTGCCGTACATCGATTTGATACGCTCGGTCAACAGACGACGGTTCAAGCGAATGAAACCATGCTTCGGCAACTCACCGATCAGCGTAGCGATGTTCTTATGCTCCACGTTAGCGTTTGCGTCAAATTTCGAACCCTCCGCTGCATTGCTCGCCTGCACATAATTCATCATAAAATCCAATCGACGCTGCGTCTCACGATCCTCTGTGTGACCCTGACGATACAAAATGAACGCCTTGGCTACTTGATAGTAACCCTCTGCCATCAGCGCTACTTCTACCTGGTTCTGAATCTCCTCCACAGTAGCTCCATCATGTACGCGTAAGTGAGATAATATACTGCCGAGAGTCTCCTCGGTGGCAAACGCGCCTACAGCCAAGAATGCCTTGGAGATCGCGTTTTTGATTTTGTCGATGGCGAACAACTCTTTCTTGCCATCACGTTTGATAATGTATGTTTCCATAAAGTGTGATACAATTTACAATCTACAATTTACAATGCACAAAGGGCTTGTAGTAAATTTGGTGCTGTTATAAACTATAAATTGTAACTGTTAAGTGTTAAAAATTATTATTTCTTTTCGTTTTCGATATTCAGCCTGGTATTCTTTTGGATGGTCGTTAAGAGTTTACCTATCTCAATGGCATCCATAGAAGTTCCGCTCCGGAACAGTTGGTCCTTTTCCGCAAAGCGCGAAAATCGGTGCAAAATTACTACAATTTTTTGAATTGTGCAAATATTTTGGCAAAAAAAGTTTTCAACAATTTTTAAAAGTTATCCAAAATAAAATGTTATAATTCTCATTATATGCTATTTACAATTTTAACAAACATTAAAAATTATCCAAAAATAAAAAGTTATCTACAATGCCTATTGACAATTTTGGAAGACTAGACCATAAAAAAAATCCAACGAGGATCTTTGAAGCACTTTTTGCGTTCTATTACACTATATATACATAGTATATATCTACATTTTTACCGCTTTTGACCATTTGAAAATCACTTAATCCATCGAGGAAACTATGCACCCCAAATAGAAGAAAATAAAAAAATAGAGTAAAACTCTAATTTTTGCAAAAAGTAGTAAATTTATTTGCATATATGATTTTTTTTTTGTAATTTTGCGCGTTGTTTTGTATCGACTATGGAAAAAAGTGCGTTTACAGCGGAAGAAGAACAAATGATCCAAAGCGAGTTTCAAGCCTTGCTGGATGATTATGCGCATACACCCCACCGTCAAAAAGTGGAGCTCATCACGCATGCCTTCAATTTCGCGCATAAGGCGCACTATGGCGTGCGTCGCCTCAGTGGCGAACCGTATATCATGCACCCCCTCGCTGTCGCGCGCATATGCGTTCGAGAAATCGGCTTAGGTAGCACGAGTATCTGCGCCGCCCTGATGCACGACGTCGTAGAAGACACCGATTATACAGTTGAAGATCTGGCAGGTCTGTTCGGCGATAAGATTGCGCAGATAGTAAGCGGACTAACCAAGATCAGCGGCGGTGTGTTCGGCAGTCAAGCCAGCGAGCAGGCGGAGAACTTCCGCAAACTGCTCCTGACCATCAGCGATGACATCCGCGTAGTGCTCATTAAGATTGCCGACCGGCTACACAACATGCGCACACTCGGAGCGCAACCCAAAGACAAGCAATACAAGATTGCCGGTGAGACGCAGTACATCTACGCCCCCTTGGCGCACCGTCTGGGTCTATTCCCCATAAAGACCGAACTCGAGGACCTCAGTTTCAAATATGAGCACCCCGAGCAATGGCAGGATATCCATGACAAACTGGAGGCCGTCAAATCCATTCAGATGGAGAACTATGAGAAGTTCGCTGTTCCTATCCGCGAACGACTGACGGCGATGGGGTATAATTTCACCCTCAAGGCGCGTATCAAGACCGTCTACTCCATTTGGAAGAAGATGGTCAGCAAACAATGTGCCTTCGAGGATGTGTACGACCTGCTGGCGGTACGAATCATCTTCACGCCGCATGACAACATGAGCGAGAAGGACCAGTGCTGGATGATCTATTCTGCCATCACAGAGATGTATCGTCCGCATCCGGAGCGCATTCGCGACTGGATCTCCACGCCTAAGGCAAACGGCTATGAAGCCTTGCATGTGACAGTCATGGGCACGAACGGTGAGTGGATAGAAGTGCAGATACGTACCGACCGCATGCACGAGATAGCCGAACGAGGTCTCGCAGCACATTGGAAATACAAAACCGGCGAAAAAGATAACAGCGAGCTCGATAACTGGCTGCGCGAGATCAAAGAGATATTAGCCCACCCCAATAGAGATGCGATGGAGTTTTTGGGCACGTTCAAGCTCAATCTCTTTGCACAGGAAGTGTTTGTCTTCACGCCGAAAGGCGAGATCAAAACAATGCCGATGGGTTCAACCGCTTTGGACTTTGCCTTCATGCTCCACTCGGAGTTAGGTGAACATTGTATCGGCGCCAAAGTAAACCATAGCCTCGTCCCGCTCTCTTACCAACTGAAAGGCGGCGACCAAATAGAGATCATCACCTCTAACAGTCAACACCCGATGCCGGAGTGGTTAGACATGGTTACGACCGCCAAAGCGAAGAACAGTCTCAACCAGTATTTCCGTCGGGAAGAACGTCGGTATATCCGTCACGGCGAGCGGCTGGTGCAAGATGCTATCCAGATGGATAAGGACCTGATGGTTAACCCCGAACAAGTGATTGAGCGGCTCGTACAATACTACAATGTAGAATCGCAAAGCGAACTGTTCCTGCATGTTGGCCAAGGAGTTATACGACTCGATAACCTCCGAGAGATAGTATTGCCGAAACGCACGTGGTGGCAACGAATGCCATTTATAGGAGGAGGTCAACCGTCTGCCGTCAAATCGCAGGAATCCGAAGATAAAGGAAAGAAGGTAGCAGAGCAACCGAAAGAGAAAGGTAAAAAGAAACCGCATGCTATCGTGCTGACCGATGATAACTTAGGGAAAGAATATATCCTGAGCCAATGTTGTCACCCTATTCCGGGCGATGAAGTATTAGGTTATCTCGCTGAAGATGGTAAGATGTACATCCATAAGATTGACTGCCGCGAAGCAAACCTGCTCAAAACCAGTTACGGTAAACGCATTTACTCCGCCACCTGGAACACCCACCGCGTGCAGTCATTCATCGAGACGATTGAATTGAAAGGTATTGACACATTCGGCTTGTTCATCCAAGTACTGCAAACCATCACCACCGCCTTCCATATTAACATCCGCTCCATCAATGTTTCGAGCGAAGACGGACTCTTCCAAGGACGGCTGGAGATATACGTATATGACCGACACGAATTGGACGAACTGCTTAAAGCCCTTCGTGCTATCCAAGAAATAAAAGAAGTAAAACGATTGATAATTGAGAATTAGATGAAAAAGATTTTGAGTACTCTCTGCATGACTCTCCTGGCAGCAGTCATGTTCGCCCAATCCCCTGTCATCACGTTTGATGAGATGGAAAAAGAGGTGGGTAAGATCAATGAGGCAGACGGCAAAATAAAAATCGTCTATACCTTCAAGAACGAAGGTATGACACCTCTGATTGTGAACAAAGTAGAACCGCAATGCGGATGTTCCAGACCTGTTATTTATACCCAAGAACCCGTTGAACCGGGGCAAACAGGTACAATCGAGGTGACCTTTAACCCTTCAGGTTACGGAGGAAGATCTTTCACCAAACGGGTAACCGTCTATTCGAACGCCTCTACGCCCAGCGTAGTGCTGAGATTCCACGGTGAAGCAATCGCTAAACAAGCGAAGCCGGTGAATAAATACGTTATTCCGGTAGGAGAGTTGAGTATGAGTACCAAAGTGCTGGATCTCGGTACTATCCAGAAAGGCGAAGCCAAAGGTGGCGAATTGGAGTACGCTAACCTCAGCGACGCTGCTCACCAAGTGGATTTGGTCACCAACTCAACTGACGCTTTCCTGGTTCACGAGATTTCTTTGCCTAATCCGCAACCGAAAGAGATTGGTAAGTTCATGCTCGTTCTTGACACCAAGAAAACCAAACTCTACGGACCCGTAGAAGCGAAAGCATATGTAGTAGTAGACGGCAAGAAAAACCTGAGTGAGGCCTTCGCTATCACCGTCAAAGCTATCATCGCAGAAGATTTCAGCCAACTGAGTGTAGAGGATAAGCAACAAGCACCGATCATCGAAGTAGCTCAACGTGTGGACCTTGGCAAAATGGCAGCAGGCAAGGGATATAAATACGTGATACCCGTTAAGAACATCGGCGTTAACCCGCTGGAGATTCGTCGCGTAGTTAGCGTTGATCCCGCCCTGACCATCAAGAGCGTTAAGAGTGGTATCAAATCAGGTAAAACCGGTGCAATTGCCGTATGTATCGACGCCAAGGATCTCCAACCGGGCGTGTACACCCGCGAGATAACCATCATTAGCAATGACTACCTCCGCTCCATCAAACGAGTAACTATCAACTTTACTATTGAATAAATCGTAAATCGTCCAATCGTCAATATGATGGATCATCCCGAAAATAGTGATGAGTACAAAGGACTGACCGTCAACGCAGGCGTAGAGAACCTGCCATCTGTCAATCCTTACACGACTTTCCGCCGCAAGAAAACGGTGCTAACCCCCGAAGCCTATTTCGAGGGCATTCGTCGTGGAGACCTCACTATTCTCAGTCAAGCAGTAACGTTGGTAGAAAGTAATCTGTTGGCCGACCAAGCAATCGCCCAGAAAGTGATTGAGCTATGCCTACCCTACGCCGGTAACTCTGTCCGCGTAGGTATAACAGGTGTTCCGGGAGCCGGCAAATCGACCTTCATCGAAGCGCTGGGAAGCGAACTCTGCGACCACGGCAAACACATTGCCGTCTTGGCCATCGATCCATCTAGCGAGCGAAGCAAAGGATCCATCCTTGGTGATAAGACACGCATGAACGAACTGTCCGTCAAATCGAACGCGTTCATCCGTCCGAGTCCATCGGCAGGCAGTCTGGGCGGCGTGGCTCGTAAGACCCGAGAGACCATCGTCCTCTGCGAAGCGGCAGGGTTTGACACCATTCTCTTAGAGACCGTAGGCGTAGGACAATCCGAAACAGCTGCGCACTCGATGGTGGATTATTTCCTGCTCCTCCAGGTAACAGGCACCGGCGATGAACTACAAGGCATCAAACGAGGCATCATGGAGATGGCAGACGGTATAGCAATCAACAAGTGCGATGGAAATAATATAGAACGTGCGCGCGCCGCGCGTATAGGGTTCAAGAACGCATTAGCTCTCTTCCCTCCTTCCGAATCAGGTTGGAAACCCGACGCCATTTGCTGTTCGTCCATCGACCATTCGGGCGTAATGGAAGTGTGGCAGAACATAGAAGACTACATCGCTTTCACCAAGAAGAACGGATTCTTCGACGCCCACCGCACAGAACAAGCCAAGTACTGGATGTACGAGACCATCAATCAATCCCTTTTGGACGGCTTCTACAAGAACGAACAAATGGAGCACCAGATAGAAGTAGCTGAGCGGCAAGTGCTCAATAACGAGATAAGCAGTTTCATTGCTGCGAACAATTTAATTACCGAATATGGCAGAATCAAGCAAAAATAACGGACGTAAACGCACACCATCTACCACTATCATCAAAGTAGGTGCAAATGAGATGGGCAAATTGCCGCCTCAGGCACCCGAGTTGGAAGACTCCGTCTTGGGCGCATTGATGCTGGAAAAAGATGCCTACGGTACCGTGGCTGATTTGCTGCGACCGGAAGTATTCTACAAGGACCAAAATCGTTTGGTCTTTGAAGCTATCCGTGCGCTCGCTGCCAAAGATGAACCGATTGATTTGCTGTCTGTAGGCGAAAAACTGCGCAGTCAAGGCACGCTCGATAAAGCCGGCGGCGTAGTCTATCTGTCCGAACTGACGCGACGCGTGGCTTCGACCGCTCACTTGCGCTACCACGCACAGATAATAGCTAATAAGGCCACCGGTCGTGATCTGATTGCCCTTGCAGCTCAAATAGAAGAGAAAGGATTCGATGAGACACAGGATGTTGAGGAATTGATGCAAGAGGCCGAAGCTGGCATCTTCGAGATCTCACAGCGCTCGCAAAAACGAGACGTCACACAGATTGACCCCGTGATTGAAGAAGCCTTCAAACGCATGGAGAAAGCAGCGAAGAACGACGGTTCGATTTCCGGTATACCTTCGGGTTTCCACGCGTTGGATAAACTTACTTCAGGTTGGCAGACGCCTGACTTAATCATCATCGCTGCCCGCCCTGCGATGGGTAAGACGGCGTTCGTCCTTTCGATGGCAAAGAATATTGCCGTAGATCACAAGATTCCGGTAGCCCTCTTCTCGCTGGAGATGAGTAACGTGCAGTTAGTCAACCGTTTGATCATGAATGTCTGCGAGATAGAAGGTGATAAGATCAAGACCGGCAAGATGAGTAAAACGGACCTGCAGAAACTCAACACAAAGATTAATATCCTGAAAGGAGCGCCACTCTACTTAGACGACACACCTTCCCTTTCGATCTTTGAATTGCGCTCCAAAGCCCGCAAACTCGTTCGCGAACATGGTATCCAAATGATCATCATCGACTACCTGCAGTTGATGAACGCACAGGGTTCATCCTTCGGCAGTCGCGAGCAAGAGGTAAGTATTATCTCCCGCAGTCTCAAGGCTTTAGCCAAAGAGTTAGACATACCCATCATCGCCCTTTCACAGTTGAACCGTGGCGTAGAAGCACGTCAGGGAATAGAAGGCAAGACCCCGCAATTAGCAGACTTGCGTGAATCCGGTGCTATCGAGCAAGACGCCGACCTCGTTTGTTTCATCCACCGACCGGAGTACTACCGCATCTACAGCGATGATAAAACCGGTAAGGACCTGCGCGGACTAGCACAGATCATCATCGCCAAGCATCGTAACGGTGCCACCGACGCCATCTGGTTGCGCTTCCGCGGCAAGTACGCTAAGTTCCAAAACGAGGACGAAGCAATTGATGCCGATGAGTTAGGTGCACCGATGTCTTCAAGCGATGAAAGCGTGTCCATCCAGTCCAGCATGAATAACTCGCTCGGAGCCGTGTCCTTTGGACAACAGATGACCCCCGATGGCGCAACTTATAACGGCTTAGGAGAAGATTTAAGTCAATACCAATTATAACAATCGATATAACGATATAACGACATAACGTTATAACGAAAGATAAAAATTATGCAAAGAACAGTAATCATAGATGCATTGAAGCGCACCGATTTTGGTGCAGAGATTAACGTGCGGGGATGGGTTCGTAGCCGTCGTGGCAACAAGAACGTTTCGTTCATCGCCCTTAACGACGGCTCAACGATTAAGAATATCCAGATAGTAGCCGACCTGACGCAATTCGATGAAGAGCGTCTAAAACCGGTTACCACAGGTTCGTGTATCTCCGCCACAGGTATCTTGGTAGAGAGCCAAGGCGCAGGTCAAGCGGTAGAGATCCAACTCAAAGAACTAGAGGTATACGGCACCGCAGATCCTGAGAAATACCCGCTGCAGAAGAAAGGTCTCTCGATGGAGTTTCTTCGCACCGTGGCACACCTCCGTCCGCGCACCAACACCTTTGGCGCAGTATTCCGTATCCGTCATAATATGGCAATGGCTATTCATACCTATTTCCATGAACACGGATACTTCTATTTCCATACTCCGCTCATCACCGCTTCGGACTGCGAAGGAGCGGGTCAAATGTTCCAAGTAACAACCAAGAACCTCTATAACCTCAAGTTTGACGAGAACGGACAGATTGACTATAGCGATGATTTCTTCGGCAAACAAGCAGCCCTGACCGTCAGCGGACAACTAGAAGGCGAACTCGGAGCAATGGCTTTGGGTAAGATCTACACCTTCGGTCCAACTTTCCGCGCAGAAAACAGTAACACACCGCGTCACTTGGCTGAGTTCTGGATGATTGAGCCTGAAGTAGCATTCATCCAAAAAGAGGAACTGATGGACCTTGAAGAGGACTTCATCAAATATTGTGTTCGCTGGGCACTCGAGCATTGTATGGACGACCTGGAATTCCTCAACCAATTTGTGGACAAAGGTCTCATCGAGCGCCTCAAATCGGTTATTGACACCGACTTCATTCGCCTGCCTTATACCGAAGGTATTGCTATCCTGCAAGACGCGATCAAAAACGGTAAGAAATTTGAATTCCCTTGCAATTGGGGCGATGACTTGAGTTCGGAGCACGAACGCTTCCTGGTAGAAGAGCACTTCAAGAAACCGGTTATCATGACCGATTATCCGAAAGATATCAAGGCCTTCTATATGAAGATAAACGAAGACGGCAAGACCGTACAAGGCACAGACGTCCTCTTCCCGCAAATCGGAGAAATCATCGGCGGTAGTGTGCGCGAAGAGAGTCTGGATAAACTGAACGACGAAATCGAGCGCCGTCATATCCCGATGAAGGATATGTGGTGGTACCTCGACACCCGCCGTTTCGGTTCGGCTCCGCACGCAGGCTTTGGATTAGGCTTCGAGCGTCTCATGCTCTTCGTAACCGGTATGCAGAATATCCGCGACGTGATACCCTTCCCGCGTACCCCAAAAACGGCGGAGTATTAAAGCTGAATACTGAAAGCAGAAAACAATACACAATTAATTAACCATAAAAACACTAACAAACAAATCGTATGAAACACTTTGTATCGTTGATGTTTGCGCTAATGATGACAGTCTCTGTCTTTGCCCAAACATCCCTCAAAGGGCGAGTAATCGATGAGGCTACCAACACTCCGGTGGTGGGCGCTAAAGTGACACTCGCCAATCAAAACATTTCGACTACGACTAACGCTGCCGGTGAGTTTAGTTTGCTCTACCTGGAAGCGGTGGACGAGGAAGTGATTATTGAAGCAGACGGTTATGTGGCTGCGCTCGAACTGGTGGCGCTGAAAGAGAACCAAGCCAATCAATTGGATGAAATCTCGCTGCAGCAAGACATCGTAGCACAGACGCAAGATGAGATTCTGCTGAACCTGACAGAAGAAGAAATGAGCGATGATGAAGGTCGTTCGCAAGCACAAGCTTCTTCTTCATCCGCTTCAACAGATGTCTTCAACTCGATGACTTCATTCGCTTGGTCTTCTGCACGCTATCGTAATCGTGGTTATCAATCGAATGTAGAGAATTATTACATCGAAGGTCTGAACTTCAACTCTGCAGAACGTGGTTCATTCAACTATTCAGCGATGGGTGGTCTGAACGATGCCAGCCGCTACAAAGAGGTTCTCAACCCGATGGAGGCAACCAACTTCACCTTCGGTGGTATCGGTCAATCAACGAACTACCTGATGGGTGCCAGCCGCTATGCACAAGGTTGGAAAGTAGGAGCTGCAGGTACTAACCGTAACTACAAAGCCCGTGTGAACGCTACCTATGCTTCGGGCGTGTTATCCAACGGATGGTCGGTAATCGCCCAATTGGCATACCGTTTCTCTCCGTACGTTGACAACAAAGGTATCATCGGCGAAGGTATCAAGTACTATTCGCTCGGTTATTTCCTCTCGGCAGAGAAAATCTGGGATAACGCTCGTCTCAAACTAATCACCTTTGGTGCTCCGACTGAGCGCGGTCAAAACGCTGCCGTAACCCAAGAAGTATATGACTTGACAGGTTCCAACAACTACAACCCTTATTGGGGCTATCAGAACGGTCAGGTACGTAACAGTCGTATCGTTAAATCGTTCGACCCGACGGTGATTGCAGCCTACGAATACAAGATCGATGATCAGCAGAAATTCAAAGTAGCTGCCGGTTATCACTATTCGATGTATTCGAACTCTGCGCTGAACTTCTACAACGCACCGGACCCACGTCCGGACTACTATCGTAACCTGCCTTCCTTCATGTGGGATGGTCAGATTGCTAACCCATACATCGAGAAATCGGCTAACCAACTCTTCGATGAAACCGGCAAGCATTATCCTTGGGGTCTGTTCGTAGGTAAAGACTTGAACGGCAACAGCTTCGGATCTGGCTTCGTAGGTGATGACGGCAACTTAGTAGGCCCGTCCATCAACAAAGAGCAGTACAATACGCTCGTTAACCTTTGGAAGAACCGCGATAACAAGACGACCCAAATTGATTGGGATAACATCTACGCGGCGAACTTTGCGCATAACATCTCCGATCCTGATGGTTCCGCACACTACTTGCTGGAGCGTCGTCATAATGACATCCAAGAAGCATCCGCATCGTTCAACTACGTGAACACCCAATTCGACCGTCTGAAAATGACGCTCGGCGTAGAGGGTAAGTTCTCGCAAGGTATCCACTACAAGACGATTGACGACCTGCTTGGCGGTAACAAATGGATTGATATCGACGCCTTCGCAGACCGTGATATCAAGGAGTTGGCTACCAACAGCGGTTTCACGCAGAATGAGATTACTCTGCTTCGTGAGAATGATATTCGTACAGGTTATAACACGGATAAAACCGCTGTAGGAGACCGCTTCGGTTATGACTATCGTATCAACGTTGGCAATGCTAAAGTATGGTTCCAGAACGAATGGAATTTCAATGAGGTTGATCTCTACTATGCGCTCCAACTCAACTACACCTCCATGCAACGTTCGACCAACATGTTGAACGGACGTGCGTGGTATCTGACTTATCGTGCAGAAAACGATGGGGATCCGAATGTTTGGAAATATTATGGTCATGCTACATACGACCTCTCTAAAACCGATCAACCATACACCAAAAAGTACGGTTATAGACTGTATGGTGAGCAACACCACTTCCTGGATCCGGCTTTCAAACTCGGTGCTACCTATAAGATCAACGGACGTAACCGTTTGAAACTGAATGCCTTGGCAGAGACGCGCGCTCCGTATGCTCGCGACGCGTATATCTCGCAGCGTGTACACGACCGCGTGATTGAGAACATCTACACCCACGATCAAGCGAAGAACTTAGCAGATTTCTATGCAGCCAGCGAGAAAGTTGTTTCTGCTGACCTCAGCTATGAGTTCAACTACCCGATCGTTCGCGGACGTATCACCGGTTATTTCACCCAAAGCTGGGACGGTTCGGAGTTGAACGGTTACTATGATGACGAAGCACGTACCTTCGTTAACCAAGCGATGACGGGAATTAATAAGCGTCATATGGGTATCGAGGCTGCTGCAGCTGTTAAGATGGGTACGTACTTCACCTTAACCGGTGCTGCTAACGTAGGTGACTATCGTTATACCAGCGATGCCTTTGCTGTTAGTTCGGCTGAGAACGGTATGCCGATGACCCAAGACATGGTTTCGCAGGAACTCGTATTCGAGACCCGCGATAAAGTGCTGCTCAAAGGCGTTCGCGTTTCCAACGGTCCGCAAGTAAGCGCCAGCTTGAAACTCTCGTTCTTCCACCCGAAAATGTGGTTTGCAGATGTAACAGTTAGCTACCATGACTGGAACTTCCTCTCTGTAGCTCCTAGCCGTCGTATGCAAGGTCTTTACACCGGT